>Ga0070399_1001658_pt1 | contig 22669 bp, 21 predicted proteins | sample BioMet4_FD_61217 | JGI IMG/M metagenome (GOLD analysis project Ga0070399, IMG submission 61217) | Microbial communities from bioreactor (seeded with sewage sludge) at LBNL, California, USA - Biofuel metagenome 4 (version 1) | ecosystem: Engineered > Bioreactor > Anaerobic > Unclassified ... | reverse complement strand
AAAGAAGTTCATAGACGGGTTCTTGAACTTGAAAAAGTAGGATGATCTATTCCATCCTACCAAATGTCCATTACTGACACACCTGGAAGATTTCATCCTACCAAATGTCCATTACGCCTAGAATCACAATTTTTCATAACAACCAAGGCAATTTTAGATCTCAATTTTCGACTTCAGTCATAGCAACGAAGCATCCATTTAAGTTACAGAAAACCAAACTTTTAATTGAATAAAAAAATCTACTTTATTCCCCTACTCCATTTATAGATTTTTCGATTCGAAAGAAAAATTCTTAGCAAAAGTTTGGTGAAAGGAAATTTAATCATTACCTTTGCATTCGCATTTGAAAAGGATGTGGTGAGGTTCAAAACCTACGGAAAGGAAGTTTGGGTGAGTGGCTGAAACCAGCAGTTTGCTAAACTGCCGTGCGCGTTAGCGTACCGGGGGTTCGAATCCCCCAGCTTCCGCAAGGATTGCCTCAAACCGGTCGGTTCATCTAACGGTTAGGATACAAGATTCTCATTCTTGGCATAAGGGTTCGATTCCCTTACCGACTACACAATTTAAATCATGAAAATTAGAGAGTTGCTACAAGGCAACTCTTTTTTTGTACTTATGTTAAAATGGTCAGGTGAGCAAAAAGTGAAAATAGTTTCTATTTCCCCCTTTTTCCTAAAATTCTTCCCTTTGCGTTTCCCTTTCTTGGCATAAGCATTCGATTCACTTACCCACTACCAAAAGGAAAGGAGTTACATTATGTAACTCCTTCCCTTGTTTGTTATCTTTTTGTGTGTTGAATTAACAATTGCCTTATCTTATTCTACTTTTGCTTTGTTTTTTGTGCCTGGTTTACGACCACGTTTCTTTGGTTGCTCCTGTAAAACTGGATGCATTTCTAACTGCTGCAACTTGTAATCGCGAGGGGTAACACCATTAATCCTATAAAACGAAGCATAAAACGACTGTCTATTAGAAAATCCCACCATATCAGATATTTCCTCCATTGTGAGATTTTGATAGCGCTTGTCAACCAAAAGAGTCATCGCTTCACGTATTCTGTGCGAATTTACAAGCGATGTATAGTTCATGTGAAACCTCACATTTACGACAGCCGAAATATATCGCGTGTTAGTGCCTAAATCCTCTGCAAGTTTTTTTGCTGAGTAATTCTTATCCCTATACTTCTTTTGGATAATGATTATATCATTAATTCGAGACTCTAGCTCATCCATCATTTGAGGGCTTACTAATGTTCTGTAAGAAGCTTCTTTTTCCTTTATCCTGGTGATGTTATACTTTGCCATAGCTGAAAATTTTGAACCAATACTTGTTACCTATTACAAAGATAACAAAGTTAAATTATATTACCAACTTATTTAATGTTTTTTTACCAAGAAATTGCAAATTTATTTTATTATCAAAGTATCCAATTATTTGTATGATAATATACAAAGGGAAAAATAAAAATTATCTTCTAAATGATAGTAACATCCTTTGTAGTCAAATCATTAATTGTCTTCATATCAGCTTCTATTTCAAATGCAAATTAATAACATTGAAATTAAAATTTAATAACGACAATTGTATATTACTGAATAAAAGTATTAAATTTGTATACTGATAATAAGTATGATTATTTAAGATAATAATTAAACGGGAACACGAATGATAACGCATCTACGCATCTGTTTTGTCTTGTGCATTGCCCTCTTTTCTGGTAATGTAGCTGCTCAATATTCCTATGAATTTACACAAAAAATTTATAGTGCATCCGGCGTCCAAGAACTAGGAAACGCTAACTGGACATTGTCCACTGATGCTGGATACTTTGGCTACGACTTGACAAAAGGACAACAAATTGGAAGCGAAAAAAATCCAGCCTCTACTTTAACGTTTGCCACATCTGACATTATTGGGACCATATCAGAGGTTACAATCGAGACAAGCGGCGCAAGTAGTATCGGAGCTAATCTAACGATAAATGTTGGTAACACTGGTTTTGGTGACTCTTATCAGCTCACAACCACCTCAACGTCACACACGTTTACCGGCTCAGCAACGGGTAAAATAGAGTTAAAGTATAATATTACTACTGGTAAAGCTATATATATTAAAGCTATCAAAATTACATCTAGTACTGATGGAGGAGAAATAATCATTACGCCGAGTATCACAAAAGTGAACGGCATCGCAGAGTTTAGTTCCCTATCCAATGGCACAGAGGCACTGTTGTATTGGAGCGATGAAGCAAAGGCTAGGGTAACCTACGTCTATGGTAAGAATGCCTACATTCGAGATAATTCAGGGGCCCTATGCCTTTATGGTTTCGATACAAACCCTGCTATGGCATACAACCAGCATCTTGTTGGTTACATCACTGGGGTTAAAGGTATGGTAGGCAACGTGCCGGTGATGCAAGCAAGTACACGAACAAATACCTCTATGTTAGCCATAGCTTCTCCCGTAACTGAAGATAATGTGCTGCCCAAAGTTATTTCCACATCTGAATTTCCGCAACATTATGCAGATTGGGTTACCATCAACAACCTAACCATGCAAGACACTCAGACAGGACTCGATGCCACTGGTTTTGTGACAGTTGTAAATTCATTTAACACGACTCAATATACTACACCGGAAATTGGCAAAATATATAACATCTCAGGTATTGTTAATTCCACGTTAACCAGCGGAGATCGTTTGAGTCCAATCTATAACAATGCCACAACAAGAACACAAAATCCAAATGTCAATTTCAACCAAGAGTTTCTTCCTATTAGTCTTACTTCAGGAATCAACAACAGCTCTAACCTGATTGTACCTTCGCCAGCCATTGTGTATGACCTTATAGGACGAAGAATCGATCCTGCAAATATGCAAAAAGGGATATATATAGTGAATCGTAAAAAGATTGTGAAGTAACTGTGACCTCAGAATAGAAAAAGATAACATCATGAAAAGATTTACATACATATTGTTCACTATATTCATTTTCACAAATGTCTTGGCACAATCTTCTGACAAAGTGAAGACTATAAGACTTGTCACTGATGTAGCCTATTCCTTTGACACAACATTACAAGACAGCGTGCGCTTTATCCTTACGCCAGAGGGTGACACACTTGCCGTAAAAATTTATCAAAATGGTGGTAATTCGATAGACTTTCTTCAATCCCAAATTCTTAGAATCGATTTTTTTGATCCAGATATACCTGCCAACAATGATACACTCAACGTAAACCGCAATAACACCTCTGATCTTCTTAAGAACTCGGAAGGCTGGAGATTAGAGTTCCCACGGTTTTACCAAGGTAGTGATATTACCTTCGAAGTTACTCATTCCACTTCTACCTATGGCATCACATACTCTTTGGAATGGGATGGTATAAAGAAGGCAAATAGATGGACCTGCTACGAATTGTTTGCTGGAAACATGGAGAAAACAGTATCACGTACAGATAACTTTCAAGAGGACCCTAATATCCCTTCGCAGTATCGGACCACTTTATTGGATTATAAGAATACAGGCTACGGCCGGGGCCATCTTTGCCCATCTGGCGATAGACTTTGCTCAATAGAACAGAATAGTCAAACATTTTATCTGAGCAATATGATGCCGCAAATACAAGACCATAATGGTGGCGTTTGGAACACGTTAGAAGTAAAGGTCAGAGATACATGGGCACCCCAAAACAGTAATGATACACTTTATGTGGTCAAAGCAGCCACTATTGATGATGCTAATATACAAACATATACCTCTACTGGACTTATTGTTCCGCAGTTTTTCTATATGGCTTTGCTATACTATGATAAAACTGCCAACACCTACAAAGCTGCCGGAATCTGGTCTCCCCATTATGGAGGAAGCACAGCAGAATACATCACTATAGACGAGTTGGAAAAACGAACAGGTATCGATTTCTTCTGTAACCTCCCTGACAGCAGAGAGTGTGAGGTTGAAAAGGTTATTGATCTGAACTTTTGGAGATAAAACTTTAATAAATCTAAAACATGGATAAATGAGAAAGATAATTATCTTATTACTACTTTTTGTTTGTGCCATGACAACCACAGCACAGATCGATAAAAACTCTCGTCGCATCATGACGTATAAGGAATTTAAGCCTGCTGCAGTCACCTTGTTAAATAATCAAGTGGTAACTGTTCCATTAGCCAACATATTTATGAAAAGAAGCACACTTGTTTATCATAATATCAGTGGGAAAAATATGGAGGCGAAACTTTCAAATGTAAAATCAGTTGATTTTGATGACCGTCACTATGAACGCATTGATACTATGCTAGCTTGGCGTGTTGATACTGTAGGCAATAATGCGCTATTTTGTGTTACAAAAATTGATCTGTCTGCTTTACGCAACAATATCATTAATAGCAGAAGTATGACTAACATAGAATTAACCAATAGTCTACTTAATACGGCAACCCTCGATGTTGATATGGAGGACTTTGATTATCCGCTTATCAACATATACTTTTACAAATATAATGATAAGATAATACCAGTGCAGGAACGTGAAATTTATCGTCGTATTCCCAAAAACAAACGCTATGATTTCAAGGTAGTCACTTCTCTACCCACATTTTCATGGACAGACCCCAAAAGTTTACTTGACTTGCTTAAGCATATCAGCGATTAATGATAGGTGTTTCGCTTTGAATGCTTACGAATTTAGCTGAACCAAAACATACTTACAACCTTATTTTTTACCAATATATGTTTCTAGAATAAGGCTGCTACCCTCTTTATTGGCTGAAATCAAGTCATAGTCGGCCACAGACGCCGGAATTAAAGCACTGTTTCCCTCATGAAGCAGTATTTCCTCATTACCTTCTTGGAGTTTAATTCGACAGTCGCCATGTATAGACATTGCAATTACAAAACTATCAAGAGATTTCAAAGATCGTCTCAATGAGCCATTGACATCTGCTAGATTTACCGTAAAACATGAACTATCAATAAGATTTGTTACCCCATTAGGCTGTAGATTATAGTGAGTACGATAATCATCATACACATGAAAATCCAAAGCCTGAGCAGCTAACTCTGTATGTAGTTCGCGAGGCTTGCCGTCAATACCAAGACGATTGTAATCAAATATACGGTAAGTTATATCACTACTTTGCTGCACCTCAGCCAAAAGTATACCTCCACAAATTGTGTGCACTCTTCCTGCGGGCAGAAAAAACACATCTCCAGCCTTTACTTCATGCTTAGCAAGATATTCGATTATTGTGCCGTCAGCGACTTTCTGCCTATATGCTTCCAATGCATCCTCACGACATACATCTTCACCATCAGAGTCTGATGATGCTAATGATCTGCTAAAACCTGAATAAAGAAAAGCTCCAGGCTTTGCATCAACGATATACCACATCTCTGTCTTGCCGCGCTTCTTATGCAATTGGTGAGCCAACTCGTCATTGGGATGGACCTGTATAGAAAGATCACGGCGTGCATCAATAAACTTTACCAAAAGTGGCAGTTCGTTTTCATATTTCATTGCCACATGCTTTCCAAGAATATCTTCGGCATTTTCTGTTATAACCGATACCAAATTGCATCCTTGGAATTCACCATTAGCTATAATACTGATGCTCGATGGTAATGTGCTTACTTCCCAGGATTCACCAACAGGTACATCAATGGCTGGCAACCCTTTCCACTTAGTGAGGCTATCCCCACCCCACACTACAGAATGCAGGTTGGGTTCAAACACCAATGGATAATATTTCATGAAAACTAAGTCTTATTTTTGCGAATATTCCTTAATCATCTGCTCATGGTCTAACGCACAAACCAACAATCTACCATCGCGTAATGACACGATGTAGCCGTCCAATCCTTGGACGACTACTTGCTTTGCGTCTTGTGCATGAACAATGCAATTATGGCTATCATGTAGTTTGATGTCTTCACCAACTGTAGCATTTCCAGTCTCGTCTGTCTGAAGCAAGCTGTGAAGTGAGCCCCAGCTACCTAAATCACTCCATCCAAATTCGGCAGGAAGCGTATAAATATTGGCAGATTTCTCCATGACTGCGTAATCTATGCTTATCTTTTCACAGGTGGGGAAAACGCAACCTAACGTGTCTTGCTCACGTTCTGTATAGAAGTCAGCACTCATTCTATTCATCTTTTCAGCTAAATCAGGCGTGAATTTACTAATAGAATTGGTGATAGTGTTAACGTTCCAGACAAAAATACCAGCATTCCACAGGTAGTTTCCTGCTGCCAAATATTGGTTGGCTGTATCTAGGTCAGGTTTCTCCTTAAATGACTCCACCTTGCAAATCTGGCTATCAGCCAACTGTTTGCCTGAAGCAATATAGCCGTAGCCAGTCTCCGGGCGAGATGGTTTGATGCCTATCGTAACTATATTATCACTATCTTCTGTAAAAGCCAAAGCTTCTTTTATGACGCGTTGGTACTCTATGGTATTCACCACCAAAGCATCTGAAGGAGTCACAACAATGTTGGCATTTGGAAAATGTTTTTTAATTTTCCAGCATGCATAAGAAATACATGGAGCTGTATTACGAGGTTCAGGTTCTGCCAAGATGTTTTGTGAGGGAATTTCCGGCAATTGTTGCTGTACAATATCAACATAGCGTTCGCCTGTTACTACCCAAAAATTGCTTATTGGAGCAACTTCTGTTAAACGGTCAACCGCAAGTTGAATAAGCGAACGGCCGATACCCATGACATCTATAAACTGTTTTGGATACTCGGGAGTGCTCATTGGCCAAAAACGACTGCCAATACCGCCAGCCATTATGATCACATGATTATTATTTTCCATTGATTTCAGATTTTCAACGGTTTTTATACATGTCATCGTAGTACTTCATGTAATCACCGCTTGTAACATTGTCCATCCAATCTTGATTGTCAAGATACCACTTCACGGTCTTCTCAATACCTTCTTCAAACTGTAAGCTGGGTTCCCAACCAAGTTCACGTTGGAGTTTACGACTATCAATCGCATAACGGACATCATGTCCTAGACGGTCTGTTACATGAGTAATCAAGTCATCATCAACACCTTCGGGACGCCCAAGTAGACGATCAACCGTCTTTATTACTAATTTAACAATGTCAATGTTTTTCCATTCATTGAAACCACCAATGTTATATGTATCAGCAATCTTGCCTTCATGGATAATCAAGTCAATGGCGCGAGCGTGATCCTCCACATAGAGCCAGTCACGAACCTGTTGTCCATCACCATAGACAGGCAGTGGTTTACGATGGCGAATGTTGTTGACAAATAGTGGAATCAATTTCTCAGGGAACTGATATGGCCCATAATTGTTAGAACAGTTAGTCACTATTGTAGGCATACCATAGGTGTCATGGAAGGAGCGTACAAAGTGATCAGAGCTCGCCTTTGATGCTGAATATGGGCTATGTGGCTGGTATTTTCGATCCTCAGTGAAGAATTCTGTACCATATGCCTTGTGCTGTTCTGCTGAAGCCTTAGTCGTAAAAGGTGATGGTATGCCCTCTGGATGACTGAGATTCAATGCACCATATACCTCATCAGTGGAAATATGATAAAAGCGTTTGCCCTCATAACCCTCAGGTAACTCTTCCCAATAAAACTTGGCTGCTTGTAGGAGACTCAGAGTACCCATAACATTTGTCTGGGCGAAAACAAATGGTTCCTTGATACTACGGTCAACATGTGTCTCTCCTGCTAAATTAATGATCCAATCAACGTGATACTGAGCCAAAACCTCTCTCATCTTAGGGAAATCACAGATGTCAGCTTTCACAAAAGTATAGTTAGCATTATCCTCGATATCTTTTAAGTTAGCAAGGTTGCCTGCATATGTAAGCTTGTCGAGATTGATAATGTGATAATCTGGATATTTGTTGACAAAGTGACGTACAACTGTGCATCCGATGAAGCCAGCACCACCCGTAATCAAGAGAACATGCTTGTATTCCATAATTCTTAGAAATTAAATTAAGTATTGCAAAGATACTGACTTTTATGTAATTAAACAGATTTTAGTGATGAAAAATTAATCAATTGTTCTAGAACCAAAAAAATCACAATATAAGAATATTTTTTTCAAATATTATTTGGAATAGTTTTTGGTTTCGGTTATATTTGTGGAATAAATCAATAATGCAATGATTATGGAAATAGGACAAAGACTCCCAGAAATTCTCGGAAAAGACCAGGACGGCATTGAAATCAAGTTAAGCGACTTCAAAGGAAGAAAACTCGTGCTCTACGTATATCCTAAGGACTCTACCCCTGGATGTACAAGTGAAGCTTGTAACTTACGTGACAACTATGAACGTTTTCTTTCTTTGGGATACGCAGTCGTAGGAGTGAGCATTCAAGATGCTAAATCACACAAGAACTTCATTGAGAAATTTCAACTTCCATTCCCGTTGATTGCAGATACCGATCTTAACCTTGTCAAAGCTCTCGGCGTCTACGGAGAGAAAACAAACTATGGTCGAACTTACATGGGTACTTTCCGTACAACTTTCATAACTGATGAAGAAGGTGTAGTTCAACAAATATATTCTCCTAAGCAGATTAAGGTCAAAGAGCACGCTGCTCAAATCTTAGGCGAGTAAATAAAAGCAGAAAAGATACCTCAACACTATTTATTCACGCAAGAACATTAATGGTCCTGTGAATCAAATTGAATCACGCTGTAAAACAAATTGAATCATGTTGTGAATCAAATTGAATCATGTTGTGAATCAAATTGAATCACGGGGCCTTTACTATCTAATCAAGTGCTGATTACGCACCTATCATGAGCTGTATATTAACTTTCGCAAGCACATAAATAGTTCATGATAAAAATGATATACTTTAGATAAATTTTCAAGCCATCATAAATAAATCAATATGATAGGTGTATCACCCTTCTTTTCCTTGCTTCTTTCACAATATGGTAATAGTATTCTCCATTAAAATTTGATCTCATTTAATGGTTTTTATGTATCTTTGCAATATTAGAGTCAGTATCCTGAAGATTCAAAACCAATAATGTTACAGTAAAACCGAATATTATGAAAGAGATTAGCTGGGGGTTTATAGGCTGCGGAGAGGTCACTGAGAAAAAGTCTGGACCTGCATTCAATGAAGTGCCAGGTTCGCATGTCGAAGCTGTAATGGCACGTAATGAGGCAAAGACGCGCGTATATGCCGAACGGCACCATATCAAAAAATGGTACACTGATGCCCAAGCACTTATTGATGATCCTAATGTGAATGCTATCTACATTGCTACCCCTCCCTCGAGTCACGCCACATTCGCAGTAATGGCGATGCGTTCCGGAAAACCGTGCTATATAGAAAAGCCGCTCGCAGCAAACTATGATGACTGCCAACGAATTAATCGCATTAGTGAAGAAACTGGCGTTCCTTGTTTTGTCGCATACTATAGGCGTTACCTACCCTACTTCCAAAAGGTTAAGGAAATCGTGGAAGACGGAACACTGGGTAAGATACTAAATGTGCAATTACAATTTTCTGTTCCTCCAAGAGATCTCGATTATAATTCAGGGGCTGCACTGCCATGGCGTCTTCAGCCAGATATTTCCGGTGGAGGATACTTCTACGATCTTGCACCTCACCAACTAGACCTTTTGCAAGAGTTGTTTGGTGTAATAATTCATGCACATGGTTACCCAACTAATCGCGCTCATATTTACGAGGCCGAGGACACTATTTCAGCGGCATTTAGATTCGAAAATGGTGTTCCTGGTAGTGCTTCGTGGTGTTTTGTTGGACATGAAAGCGCCAAGGAGGACAGTATTCTTATTGTAGGCGACAAGGGGTCGCTACATTTCTCAGTCTTTGAATACGAGCCTATTCATCTTGTTACAAGTGAAGGGACACAGGACATAAGCATTCCCAATCCCCCATATGTTCAACTACCAATCATTACTTCTGTCATCCAAGACCTCCAAGGCATTGGGCATTGCAACAGCACAAGCATGAGCGCTACACCTGTTAATTGGGTAATGGATCGAATCTTAGGCAAGTTTTGATGGGGAAAATACGACTATTTTGCTTGGTGATGGCATTGCTTTGTACCTATATGGTGCAGGCTCAGAAAACCGATAGCTTGTCCGAGAATAAACCACGGACAGGCCGAGAGCTACGCCTCCCGGTACTCAACACCCTCTACGAGTTTGTAAAAGAGTTTTCGCGCGTAGATACCAATTATATTGAGCCGCAGCATTACAACTTTACATTCATGCTGCAAAACACCAATACATACGAGATTTATCACCTAAAGAACAAATCAGGTCAGGAAGTAGTCTTCTCCCCTAGACCAGCTTATAAAATTGGACCATATTTTGGATGGAGATGGATCTTTCTAGGCTACACCATCGACTTTGGCCATCTAAAAAACGGGGACGGACGACAGGACTTCAATCTTAGTTTCTATAGCAACCAAATTGGAGTAGACTTGTTCTATAGAATGTCGGGAAACGGCTATCGCATCAACCGCTTTTCGCTAAGCCCAGAGTCTGAATTAAGAGGGGTTAGGAATGTACCCTTTGATGGATTTGAATCTAGTGTAAAAGGGTTTAACATCTATTACATCTTCAATCACCGCAAATTTTCTTACCCGGCAGCCTACAGTCAGAGCACAGTACAGAGGCGGTCTTGTGGAAGTCCCATTGCTGGCATTGGTTATACTAAGCACAAACTCAATATCGACTGGCAGAAATTTGATGACATCTTGCAGGAACGCAGCAGTGATGCATACGTTGCTGGGCTAGTCGACACAACGTTGCAAGTGAGTAATGTCAACTACACCGACTACTCGATCTCGGGTGGTTATGCATATAACTGGGTCTTTGCATACAATTGGCTTTTTGACATTTCGCTGCAAGCCGCTCTCGGTTATAAGCGATCTACTGCAGATAGCAAGATTGACGACTGGAGATTTTTCCGATCATTTGACTTCAAAAATGTCAGCCTTGACGGTATTCTACGTACAGGAGTAGTTTGGAACAACACCAAATGGTTTGCCGGCGCTAACGCTATCTTTCATACTTACAGCTACCGCAAGAGCCAGTTTTCTACCAACAACATCTTTGGTAACTTTAATGTTTATGTTGGATTTAATTTTGGAAAACGTTAATACTATGGCCAGGAAACATCACATCCTTACTTTATTTTTACTTATAGCCATTGTAAATGTGCATGCCGCCAGCCGCTTCGACTATTGGCGAAGCGACTCACTTAAAGTGACTCTGTTGTTACAAGAGGCCAATCGTATGGACGCCAACACAAATTGGATGCTACATTTCGCCAGAAAGCTATGCGGATTACCTTATGTGGCACAAACATTGGAGAAGAATACGGAAGAGAAATTGGTCATCAATTTGAGACAGATGGATTGTACAACTTACGCGGAAACAGTCACTGCACTTACTCTTTGCATACGTCAGGGCCTTCCAACTTTCAAAAATTATTGCCACAACCTCCAACAAATTCGTTATATTAATGGCGAAGTAAGTTATCCCAAACGTCTGCATTATTTCACGTTATGGGTTGAAGAGAACAAGAAGAAAGGGCTAATAGAATGTATCGAAGAACCTAAGGTGGTGTTTTCTTCTGTACAAACAGTAAACGCCAACTACATGTCGACTCACCCTTCACGTTACCCCATGCTCAGAAATAATCCCGAGTGGATTCCTCAAATCAAAGCTATGGAAGATGCCATCACGGGACGACACTACAGCTATATACCCAAGGAAAAACTCAAAAACACCCAAACTTTACGCCAAGTGATTCACAATGGTGACATCGTTGTTATACTCACCTCTAAACTTGGACTAGACACAAGTCACCTTGGCATTGCTGTATGGCACAAGAATGGACTGCATCTACTCAATGCATCAAGCATCCATCATCGTGTAGCAGAGGAACAGAAAACCTTCTATCAATACATGAGGGAACATCCTTCAAATATCGGTATTCGAGTAGTAAGGGTTAAATAACAAGTTGTAATGTAATTTAAGTATAAATAATTTAGCAATACTTTTATGGCAACAGAGGGATATAGAATTATGAATTACGGTCAGCCAGTAAAGCGATACGTACAAACCATGGAACTGAGAGATAATCCAGAGCTTATTCGACTTTACCGACTGGCTCACAGCAAGGAGGAATGTTGGCCGGAAATTCGGGAAGGCATACGAAGTGTGGGCATTTTGGAGATGGACATTTATATACTCGGGACGAGACTCGTAATGATTGTTGAAACACCGCTTGACTTTGATTGGAAGACAGCCATGGATAGACTTGCCACTATGCCACGGCAGCAGGAATGGGAGCAATATGTAGGACAATTCCAAGATTACAGCAATGGAATGCGCTCGGATGAGAAGTGGCAATTAATGGATAGAATGTTCCATCTTTATGAAAATGAAACAAAAGACTGAACAATAAGTTCTTTGCCAACGTAGATTAATGAGAACAAGAACTGCTATTGGAAGTAATCGACCATTGCATGTCAGCAAAACGCACCTATATTGCTATAGACTTAAAGTCTTTCTACGCCTCAGTTGAATGCGTAGAAAGAAAACTTAATCCGCTCACAACAAACCTCGTCGTAGCTGATCCTAGCCGTACAGAAAAGACCATATGCCTGGCTGTTTCGCCCTCGCTCAAGGCTTACGGGATTAGCGGACGTGCCCGTCTATTCGAGGTTGTGCAAAGAGTGTCCGAGATTAACGCTGACCGCAAAAGATCTGCACCCAAACATCAACTAGCAGGGAAATCGGTTTCGGACTCCGAACTCAAGTCTAACCCAGAATTAGAGGTCGACTATATAATTGCCCCGCCACGTATGTCGCTATACATTGACTATAGCGTGAGAATCTATAAGATATACTTACGATACATCGCACCAGAAGATATTCACGTCTATTCTGTCGATGAGATATTCTGCGATGCCACCAATTATCTCAAAAGCTATAGGATGACAGGCCACCAGTTGGCTATGAAGATGGTGAAAGACGTGCTCCATGAGACAAGCATCACAGCAACTGCAGGCATCGGAACAAATCTCTATTTGAGCAAGATAGCAATGGATATTGTAGCCAAACATATACCGGCGGATGAGAATGGAGTGAGGATTGCTGAGTTGGATGAGATGAGTTATCGTCGTCAACTATGGGATTTCAAACCACTAACGAAATTTTGGCGTGTTGGCCATGGCATTGCAGAAAGACTCGCTAGTTATGGTATTGCTACAATGGGACAAATTGCTCGATGTTCCATTGACAACGAAGAATTGCTCTATAAACTTTTTGGCATTAATGCAGAACTGCTTATAGACCATGCCTGGGGCTGGGAACCATGCACCATTGCTGCCATCAAAGCATACAAACCAGGGACAAACTCGCTTAGCAATGGACAAGTGCTACAACACCCATACGATTTCGACAAGGCGCGTGTTGTTGCGCGAGAAATGGCAGACAGTATGGCACTTAACCTTGTAGATAAGCACCTTGTAACCAATCAAGTAGTTCTTTACATTGGCTATGATACCGAAAGTCTTACAGACCCAACTATAAGCGCAGGTTATAAAGGTCCAATTGTAATGGACCATTATGGTAGACCGGTACCCAAACACGCCAATGGCACACACAACTTAGAGTTGCCCTGTTCTTCGGCAAAACTAATTACACAAGCCGTAACAGAAATTTTCGATCGCATTGTCAACCCTACTCTTCTCATTAGGCGAATTACTTTGGTAGTAAATCATGTTATTGACGAGGGAATAGCAAGACGTTTTACTAATGCGCCTCTTCAACTAGACCTCTTCACTGACTATGAGGCTATAGCAAAAGAACATCGAGATAAGCTGGCAACTTTGGCCAAAGAGAATCGCATGCAGAAGGCTTTAATAAACATTAAGAAGAAGTATGGGAAAAACGCTATACTTAAGGGGCTGGACTATGCAGAAGGTGCAACAATGCGTGAACGTAACAGTCAGATAGGTGGACACAAGGCTTAGGATTTAATTTCGACACAAATAAACTCAAATAATACATTTATGGATCATAGTTACGACGACATAATAAATCTCCCTCACCACGTTTCCAAACATCATCCACAGATGACTATTGCTAGCCGTGCAGCTCAATTTGCACCCTTTGCAGCTTTAACAGGACACTCTTCAGCTATCAATGAAGCTTCAGAAACAATCGAAGAATAGTCCTGATTAAGTAATCAGCAATAACATTAACAAAATTAAGTTCTTGAAAATCAAAGCGTTTTACTAAATAAAGGTAATTATTATCAGATATTAGAAAGAAATGATCTGCATTACAAATAATACAGATAAATCTTTGGTTGGGTAACGATTATAGATGAAAAAAACATTTTGTCAAATTCATTTTTTGCGTCATAAAATAATGTTATCTTTGCCTAACTACAATGAATACAATCACTAACTTCTTCCGACTATGACAAAAACAAAACTATTCGCTCTAGCTATTGTTACATGGCTAATGGGCACTTTTACTGCCTATGCACAACCAAAAGTGTATCTTACAAGGGAAATCTCCCCGCAATCATTAGTTAGAATCTATAAAGCTTTAGGTGTTCAAGCAACCGGTCGTGTAGCTGTAAAGATCTCAACTGGTGAAGGTACTAACCCCAATTATTTAAAACCAACACTGATCAAAGACTTGGTCCATGAAGTAAATGGTACAATAGTAGAGTGCTGCACAGCCTACGGAGGTGACAGAATGAACGTTAACGACCATTGGAATGTTGTTCACCAACATGGCTTTGACTCTCTTTTCGCTGTCGATATTATGGATGAGTATGATGAAATCCGTATTCCCGTAAAGGACAGGACGCATCTTAAGTACGACATTGTTGGCGGACACCTAGCTAACTATGATTTTATGGTATGCCTTAACCATTTCAAGGGACATCCAAGTGGTGGCTATGGTGGTGCACTAAAGAATCTTTCCATTGGTTGTGCTTCTACCAACGGCAAAGCTTATATTCACTCTGCAGGCAAAATGTCAAAGCTCGATAGGAGCAAATTATGGACACGTGAGTACACGGGAGACCAAGACGGATTCTTGGAAAGCATGGCAGCGGCGGCACAAGCAGTCGTTGACTATTTTCAAAGTGAGCAAGGAATCATTTACATCAGTGTGATGAACAATATGACTATTGACTGCGACTGTGTTGCCCACCCTGCCCCTGTAAAACTCAAGGACTATGGAATTCTAGCCTCGACAGACCCTGTCGCCCTCGACCAAGCTTGTGTAGATATCATCAATGACCAAAAGGTAACGGCCGAAAATGATCCTACCGATTTGATAAATCGTATTAATAAGAAACATGGAACCCACACTATTGATTGGGCAGAAAAGATCGGATTGGGAACCAAACAATATAAATTGGTAGAACTAAAGTAGTAATTCACCGCATGATAGACAAGGTATTCCAAGCAAAGGAGTTACAAATACAATTGGTGCCATGACACACTCTCAAATCGAGCGTCATGGCACCATCTTTATTTTCAGTTCAATGATCAGTCCCGACGAAAGAGATCACGTGTATAAACCTTGTCATTTACATCGTCAAGAGCCTTGTCATAACGGTTAGCAAGAATGGCTTGACTCTTTCTTTTAAACTCTTCTAAGTCGTTTACCACACGACTACCAAAGAATGTAGAACCATTTTTGATTGTTGGCTCATAGATAATTACCTCCGCTCCCTTGGCCTTAATGCGCTTCATCACACCCTGTATGCTACTCTGACGGAAATTATCGCTGTTACTCTTCATGGTCAACCGGTATACACCAATAACACATGGATGCTCATCAGTTGCCTTATAGACCACACCGTCACTATAGTTATAGTAGCCAGCCTTAACTAAAACCTGATTGGCAATAAAATCCTTACGCGTACGATTACTTTCAACAATTGCCTGAATAAGGTTTTCAGGCACATCTTCATAATTAGCTAAGAGCTGCTTGGTGTCCTTAGGTAGACAGTAGCCTCCATAACCGAAAGAGGGATTATTGTAAAAACTGCCAATACGTGGATCAAGGCAAACTCCGTCAATGATGCTTTGAGTGTTCAATCCTTTAAGCTCAGAATATGTGTCAAGCTCATTGAAATAACTTACGCGCAGAGCTAAAAAAGTATTCGCAAAGAGCTTCACGGCCTCGGCTTCGGTCAACCCCATGAAGAGTGTATCAACGTCTTTCTTAATGGCTCCTTGTTTCAAAAGATCGGCAAAGATATGTGCCGCTTTATCCAAACGTTCGTCTCCATTGGGACAACCAACTATGATACGGCTTGGATAAAGGTTGTCATAAAGTGCCTTACTCTCGCGAAGGAACTCCGGAGCAAATAGGATGTTGTCGCAGTTAAAACGTTTTCTGACACTCTGCGTGTAACCAACGGGAATCGTGGACTTGATTACCATAATAGCCTTAGGGTTCGCTCGCATCACCAACTCAATAACCTCTTCAACATGGGTAGTATCGAAGTAGTTCTTTACTGAATCATAATTGGTGGGGGTAGCAATAACAACGAAATCAGCATCCTTATAACCAGCCTCTCCATCGGTTGTGAATGTAATATCCAAGTCTTTCTCGGCAAGGTACTTTTCGATATAATCATCCTGAATAGGCGACTTCTTTTGTCGCAGCATCTCAACTTTCTCGGGCACGACGTCTACGGCTGTAACATGTTGATGCTGGCTTAACAAGGTGGCTATGCTCAATCCCACATAGCCTGTTCCTGCGACTGTAATATTATACTTAGGCATACTATTATCCCTCCAAAGATTGCTTATACCAGTCGTAAAGTTGCTTAACCCCCTCCTCTAATTCTACTTTATGGGTCCAACCTAGACGATGTAGTTTAGTTACATCAATAAGCTTACGCGGAGTGCCATTTGGTTTTGTCTCATCCCAAATAACATCACCCTTAAAATCTACCGTTTCTTTAACTAATTTCGACAAAGCTTTAATGGTGAGCTCTTTACCTGTTCCTATGTTAATGTGACAATTGCGAATCTCCCCAAGTTCCGGCATAGCACCACCACGACCCTCAGAATTGTTACGGTCTACAACACCATCAGTTCTGGTCCCATAAAAGACGCTTGAATATTTATCGATTCCTATAATCTCACCAAAGTCAACATGAAGCAAAATATAGACACTAGCATCAGCCATATCCTCACTCCAAAGGAACTCACGGAGCGGACTGCCATCTCCCCATAGTGTAACCTTGTTGTCCTCGATGCCATAGAACGCGAGCGCCTTCAATATCCTTTCATCCTCATTATGGCCATCTACATTTTGCTTCCCTATTTCAAGAGCTAGTGCAGAAGGTGGATTAATCGGGCGCTTATTCATATCCAACCGTATAGCATTCCAATCATTATCATGAATAAGCTTAGCAAGATACACCTTACGCATCATAGCCGGCATCACATGAGAATTCTCTAAATGGAAGTTGTCATTGGGTCCATATAAGTTGGTAGGCATAACTGCAATATAATTTGTTCCATACTGCAGATTATAGCTTTCGCACATCTTCAGGCCCGCAATCTTAGCAATCGCGTATTCCTCATTAGTATATTCAAGGGGCGAAGTAAGTAAACTATCCTCGCACATTGGCTGCGGTGCATTCTTTGGATAAATGCATGTTGAACCCAAAAACAGCAACTTTTTTACGCCATGCAGGTAAGCCTGTTCGATGACGTTGCATTGTATCTTCAGGTTTTGCATAAGGAAGTCAGCCCGATACAGCGAATTAGCCATGATCCCCCCTACGAAGGCAGCAGCCAAAACAACAGCATCAGGTTGCTCTTCGTCGAAGAACCGCTTCACTTCAACTTGATTAGTGAGATCAAGTTCTTTATGCGATCGACCGATTAGATTATGATACCCTCGTGCCTCAAGGTTTTTCCATATCGCTGATCCTACCAATCCATGATGGCCAGCTATATATATTTTAGCGTCTTTTGCTAATGTCATTTATACAAAGTCTCTAATTTCTATTGATCGATAATTATTTCACGATACCCTTTTCAAGATATTCCTCAAGGTTATAGCGCGCCTTTAGTGCTGCATCATCAGCGGCAACCTTTTTCATATCGCTATCTACCATAAGGTTGACTAGTTCCTCAAATGATGTGGCATTTGGGTCCCAACCCAAAACTGTCTTGGCTTTGGTCGGGTCTCCCCAAAGATTTACGACATCTGTAGGACGGAAAAAGTCTGGTGATACTTCAACCAGAACTTTACCTGTGGCCTTGTCTGTGCCTTTCTCGTTAATACCCTCACCTTGGAACTCCAAGTCTATACCTACTCGACGGAATGCTACTTCACAAAACTCACGTACCGTATGTTGTACTCCAGTAGCGATGACAAAGTCTTGTGGTTTATCTTGTTGCAACATCAGCCACATACATTTCACGTAGTCTGCGGCATAACCCCAGTCACGTAGACTGCTCATGTTGCCTAAATAGAGTTTGTCCTGTTTACCTTGCTTAATGCGGGCTGCTGCCAAAGTAATTTTGCGTGTTACAAAAGTCTCCCCTCGACGCTCGCTCTCATGATTAAAGAGAATACCATTGCATGCAAACATTTTGTAGGCGTCGCGGTACTCCTTCACTATCCAGAAGCCGTAAAGCTTAGCTACAGCGTAAGGACTATACGGATGGAACGGAGTCAACTCATTCTGAGGAACTTCTTCTACCTTGCCATATAGTTCGGATGTAGAAGCCTGATAGATACGGCATGTATCAATAAGTCCGCATATACGAACAGCCTCCAAAATACGCAAAACGCCCAATGCATCAACATTTGCTGTGTATTCTGGCGAATCAAAGCTCACTTGTACGTGACTCTGTGCAGCTAAGTTATATATTTCAGTTGGCTTAATTAACCCCACGACATTCACCATACTCATAGAGTCATTGAGGTCAGCATAATGAAGGTGAAAGTTAGGGCGACCCTCAAGTTGATCGATGCGTTCACGAAAGTCGACTGAAGAACGTCTGATAATGCCATGCACATCATAACCCTTTTCCAACAAAAGCTCTGCCAAGTAACTTCCATCCTGTCCTGTAATGCCTGTAATTAAGGCCGATTTTCTTTTTTCCATGAAATATATTATTTTTTTTAAATATTCATAAACTTTACGATAGCTATAGCATTACCCAATCAATTCCGTAACAACCAGATATGCCAAAAACTCGAGTGTCAGTAATATCCTACTGTTACAAAATGTAAAATTACTATTTTTTTCCCATCTATAATTTAAAATCACGAAAAAAACATAGGCTATTTCTGAACACAAACCATAAAAAACAGATTGTAATCCAATACACTAGCTATGCTTAGAATATCATTATGCCAAATAAAGCAAGTTGAAACGCCTATGGTCTTTAGTGCAAATAGGTTGTAATTCAAATTGATTCACGTTGTAATTCAAATTGATTCACGTCGTGTTTCAAATTGATTCACAAAGTAATTCAATTTGATTCACAAGTCCAGAAGGCATATCTCGCAATAAGAAAGGATACATCAAGGTAGCTTGTCGCAACACCTCTGCCACACAGCGAAACTCTGCCTCGGGTGTTCTATGTTCCTTTACCTCAAGGATTAAACGACTATCCATTTTTGGGCCATTGATAAGTAAACGTTCAGTGTAGGTAGCAGCTCACCATTAGCCAACCGTATATGTTCGATAACCTCATAATCATTAGTCTCTATATTTACGGTGTCAGGTCGGTCGTTTCTTATAATATCGTCACAACAACAACGTCGCGCGTTATGTGCACGTCAAACTCTGCACCATAAACACCTATGCCGTCTGCCTTGATTAATGATGCCAAAGAGTTTTGGGCACTACCATCTGTGTCCCAACACCCACGGTGTGCAATAATACGAGTTTGAGCGCTAACTGTTATTGTCAAGGAGGCCAACCATAGAACAAATAAATGTTTAAATTTCGACATGATTTTTGATTATACTAGTGGATACAAAGATACTGCTATCTATCAACAAGATGATTACAGTTGCATTTCATTTGATTAGAACAGAAAACGACTTAGGGCGCACCATATCTTCAGCGTAAACATTGCCAAACCGATCGGTAATTCGAATATGAAGAGTACTGTTTGCCAAGCTAGCCTGGGCCATAAACATATGTGCTGAAAGTTTAGTGAAAAAATGCACATCCTCCATTTTACCTTCTTTTATTAGTGGAACTACATAAGAAAGGAAATGTAATGGATCGTATGCATTAACTTTCTGCACATCAAGTTGGTGGCCATTTTCAAGCACTTCTACCTTCCACAATGGATCATAGTTCCATACATTAATGAGTACTTGATTGTCTTTGTTAACACTTTTATAATTATTAACAAAACTCTTCAAGTCTTCAGCATATGATGGAGCAATAATCTCAGGTTCGAAATTAACTGTGTTCAAGTCATATGCTCGAAACTGATATGACTTTTCAAGACCTGTCCCCTTGTAATACCAGTCTGATTTTCGAGCATTCCAACGAAAGACTCCATACCCTCCCGGAGACCCATCCTGGCAAATAGAGTTACCTGATAGTTTCTGAGTCCACCACCAAGAACCACAGACAGATGGTACATTGTGCTCCAAAATATTCTCTTTATACTGGACATGGTATGACTGATGGAGATGGCCAGAGAGTATCTGTACATTATGGAAACGGCTCAGCACATCTTCCAATGCTGAGCCGTTGTTAAGGAAGAAAGTGTTATTTTGGTTCCCGTCTATTAGGCGTGGATCCTTGTAGAGTGGAACATGCATGGCAACAACGATAGGCGTGGTCTCATCTTTCACCTGTTGCAAGTCACGTTTGAGCCATTCCAACTGAATCGTATCCACAACCGACACATAATTACATCGCGACATCTTACCCTTAGTCGCGCCATCATTAAGATACTCCACATTATCGAGTACTACATAGTGAACACAGCCAAGATTGAATGAATAATAAGTTGGACCACAGGAATTAACAAAGGCTTGAGACGCAGCATAATCGCCATGCTCATGTGGATTGCCATCATGGTTACCCATATTGTGAAATACAGGTGCAGTTATTCGTCTAAATTCCTCTCTTGCTTCTTTGATGGTAAAGCTACTTCTATTCCAATATACATCCCAACTTTCATCACCAAGACTCAGCCCATAGACTTTGTACCCTTGCCCACGCAGTTCTGTTATAGTAGAATTAATGTCATTTGCGACCTTAGCAAACTCTTGGACATCATTATTGCGACCTGCCAAATGGCTGTCGGCAATGGTAAACACAGCATGCTTATCCGTGTTTTCCTTGACTAAGTCAAAATCTATAGTTTCATGCTCCTTACGATTATGGGAATTAAGAAGATGGAAAAATTGGGGGGTGTTTCCATCCATCGCAACCGAATAGCCACTTGGAATCGAAATAAAAACATAGCCAAGCGTCTTAGCAGAATGCAGACTATAGAGCCCATCAGAGTCTGTTCGGACCACTTCTACACCATCAGACACAACAACATTGGGTACTCCTACGCCCTGACAACTCACTTTCCCCCTGACCGTTATATCATCAAAAACATTGAGTTGCAAACTATGTTCGGCACTATTGAGATTTACTTCTTCGTTAGCACATGCAATAGGCAACAAAAATACCAAGGCCATGATGACGACTAATCGTCTAATAATTCTAGTAAATAAAGCAAATTTCGTTTGTCTCATCTCCTGTCTCATATTATTACCACAAAGTTACAATCACCAAATGTCAAAATGATGACAACAACTTTTCAATGATATAGAGATAGAATGAAAATATTCTTTCAACGGCTATTACGCCGTTTATGGATCCTGCTCCTGATTTTTTCACATGAGGCAAAGCCTTTGTTCAAAAGAATAATGTACATTTGCATATAAGAAAATGGTTGAACCCATATTTATTATTGCAAAGACCAATGAACATGCAACAAGGCAAGGTGTCCATAGTGTTATGCACCTATAATGGCGAAAGATACTTGCACAAGCAATTGGACAGTCTACTCCAGCAGACATATCCCATATTCGAGATTATCATACAGGATGATCACTCCCAAGATGGTACGTTCACCATCCTCGAAGAATATGCTCACGACCATGACAACATCAAGCTATTTCAAAACGAAAGCACTCATGGGGTTAATGGAAATTTCTTTAGTGCCATGCGAAAAGCTACTGGTGACTTTATTGCCATAAGTGACCAGGACGACATATGGGAGGCAGGCAAGATAGAAAAGCAAATCGATGCAATAGGCAACAAGTTGCTTTGCGGAGGACATTCGCGCCCTTTTTCTGAAGATGGAGCATTCGTTCACTTCGAGGAAAGGCATCCCAACACCAATCTTATTAGGCTGCTTTTTATCACAAGCATACCAGGTCACACCATGCTTATGCGTAGAGAGTTGCTGGAAATCATCCCATTTGATGACACTACATCATTGCCGTCATCCTATGACTTCTACTTTGAGATGACAGCAGCAGCCTATAATAGTATCGCCTATGTTGACGGCGTGCTAGTCAACCAACGCAGGCATGTTGAGGCCGTGAGCTATATTGACTACA
>Ga0070399_1001655_pt1 | contig 22691 bp, 28 predicted proteins | sample BioMet4_FD_61217 | JGI IMG/M metagenome (GOLD analysis project Ga0070399, IMG submission 61217) | Microbial communities from bioreactor (seeded with sewage sludge) at LBNL, California, USA - Biofuel metagenome 4 (version 1) | ecosystem: Engineered > Bioreactor > Anaerobic > Unclassified ... | reverse complement strand
GGCTCTGAGTATTTAGTTTAACTATGGAAGAAAAATACCGTTAACATTTAAAAAGCCGCGTGTATCAATGCAGTATACACGCGGCTCAGAGTCCCAAGTAAGAAACCAAAAGCAATAATTATTCCGTACCAGTATGTACTCATTCCAAAAACGCTTAAGGCAACTTTGTTGATAGTAAACTCAAGACCTAACCCGGAAATTTGATTGGGTACATCTCATTCTCCTTTAAACATACCTGTTAGAAAATTGAATCGCATTATGTTTATAAAACATATATGAAAACATTACCATCACCCAGAAGTATGAATCAAAAGAGAGCAGAAATTTTCTGCTCTCTAATCATTAATCGACAATTAATAACTTATCAACATGCGCTCCTTTTTTTACCTTTCCGCCGCTGATTACTTTGCAGAACAGGCCTTCGGTGGGCAGCAGGCTAACCCCATATGTCTTTGTAACGATGCTGGGATGATCCTCTTTGCCGATTTGAGTTACTTCTAAAATAACGGTTTCGGCTATTTTAAGGCGGCTGCCGATTTTTAAATCCGAAAAATCCAGCCCGTCAATCAATAGGTTTTCGGCAAAGTCTCCGGGACCGCAGTTCAAATTGTTTTCCTTGTTCGCTTTAAGTACGCTGTCCAGATTCAGACAGGTAACCTGACGTCCCCAATTACCGGCGTGCCCGTCGTTTTCTATCCCAAAGTTTTCTATAAAGTTCGCCTCGGAAATCTCTTTTTTCAGCTGTCCTCTTCCTGGACTTACCGAGATCGAATAAACCGTACCGTAAAGCATTTTATTTACCTTCATTCAAAAGTATTCAGGCCCGCAAAGGGACCTGTATTATTTTGACAGCGGACAGAGCCTTTTAAGACCCAGAAGCTCTGTTGCCCCGGCTGCCGTGATACCAAAGAAAAGGACGTCTTTGCCGATATCAAAAAAATTGACAATAGTACCGTTGCACAAGGTACTTCCCGTACACAGCACAACATCGGCCCAATCCAGTACGACTTCCTTATAATCGTCAACTCCGTGTTCCACCTTAACGCCACAGCGTATCTGACCGACGTTCTTTGGATTGAGGTCCAGGACACGCACCGTAAATTCTTTGGAAAGAGCCTCAAGAATTGACGGCTGGTATCCGACAAGGGCAATTTTTTTATCTTGATAATTCTTTCTGATATAATCAGCAAACTCGAAAGCACATTTTTCCGGATCCTCTGTTCTGCAGTGTACTGTGTGTTCGATAAGCCCGAGCTTTGCCATAACCGCGTTCAAAGCAGCTATGAACAGCCCACGGTTATGCGAATCTTCGGAAAGATCAAGCTCCGCTATTTCGTTGAGAGTGCCGCAGAATTCGGAAGGCGCATCTGTAAAGGCCTGTCCGAAGGTGCCTTTGTATTCCGCCTGCAGCATTACTTCCCGACCTGTAAGTATAGGATAATCCTTCCTCCGGGTATTTCCGATAGCTTCCTCGGGACTCAGGCTTTTTGCGGTAATATTGACCTCGTCCGTATCCAAATCGTATTTCTTAATCATTGTCCGGAATTCTGCCTTGAGTTTCTCCATCAGTTCCTGATCAGACATTAATTATCCCCTTTCATTAAACCGAAAAATTCATTAATTTCATTGTCATGATATATTTCAAAAAGCTTATCGCTTCTGCGGACTTCCTTCAGACACCCTCTCTGCATGACACCGATCCTGTCTGCGAGCGTCTGGGCTTCGTTAAAATCATGCGTCACGAATAAAATGGCGCAATCAAATTCCCTGTGAATTTTGAGTATTTCGCCATACATCGCTTGCTTGGTCATCGGGTCCAGGGCTGAAAAAGGTTCGTCAAGCAAGAGCACATCGGGGTTCAGAACCAAAGCCCTTGCCAAAGCCGTGCGCTGCTTTTCACCTCCACTCAGGGTGCCAGGATACTGTTTAAGTATATGGGCAATCGACAGTTTCTCAGCCATGTGTTCAACTACTTCGGAAATTTCAGATTTTTTCCGTTTTTGCATATTAAGACCGTAAGAAATATTCTGTCCGACAGTCATGTGAGGGAATAAGCCGTAGTCCTGATATACAAAACCGATTTTACGCGCTGTCAGCGGAATGTCAAGAACGGCTTTTCCATTCAAATAAATATTTCCGTCTGTTCCGGGATAATATCCTGCGATAGATTCAAGAAGAAGGGTTTTTCCCGCGCCGGTTTTCCCGAGTATTGCAAAAATTTCTTTTGCATTGACCTCAAATGAGACGTTGTTTAACCTGAAAGTGCCCTTTTTTAAAGAGAAATTCCGTACTTCAATAACAGACTTCATGATTGCGGCACATCCTTCATTCGCGTGTACTGATTTCTGCTCCCCCCTATGATCGTCGTCACAGTCAGAGACAGAGCTGAAATAATCAGCAATATAATGGCGGAGGCCATAGCCATGCCGTTATCTCCGGTCGAAATATTAAGATAAATGCTTGCGGGCAGCGTTTCGGTCTTCATGCGTGTTACGCCGACCAGCATGAGAGTCGCGCCGAATTCCCCCAGCGCGCGTGACCATACAAGGACGAGCATCATAAGTATCGAAGAACGGCACAGGGGAAGAAGGATCGTACGGAAACGCTTCCAGCGGGATGCGCCGAGGGTTCCGGCAATAAACTCCAGCCTCGGGTCAACCGCCGACATTGCGGTCCTGACAAGTCTTATACTGAAAGGGAGATTTACGATAAGCTGCGCAAGAATAATTCCGTTCCTGTCAAATATAACTTTGAAGCCGATATCCTTGAGAGATTTTCCGAAATCTGATGAAAAAACAATCAGAAGGCAGAGCCCCAAAACAAGATTCGGCAGCGACAGAGGCAGCTCTATAATTACCTGGACAATTTTCTTAAACGGCATAGCGGTTCTTGTAAGCGCATAAGCGCATGGAATCGCTATAAGAAGGCACAGACAGGTTGATATACAGGCGGTATAAATACTGAGCCAGATTGAAAATCTGACTTCCTTTGAATAGAAAGCCGTCTTCAGATACGGTATTCCTCCGAAAATGATAGAGAGGAGCGCAAAAGAAATAAAGACAACTATGCTCGCAGCAATAACAATTGAGATAATGTCAAAAGAATTAAAAAGTTCTCTTTTTTTCACACCTGCGCTCCTCCCTTAAAATTTATTTGCTCTTTCTACAGAAGTTCATATCCATATTTGGTCCAGATCGATTTCGCGGAGTCGGTATCAAGGAAAGCGAGGAAAGCGGACAGCGCGTCTTTATCGGTGTTGTACGAGAGGGAAGCGGCGGGAACAGTCTTTACGTATTTATCGAGATCGCCCGTTTTTACGATCTCTACCGAATTGCCTGTAACATTTTCTTTCCAGACAATTATAGCATCGCACTGATCCATTGTTAAAGCATTAAAAATAGCGGGTGCGGTCGTTGTCCTTGCCACGACATTGACTTTATCGAGAATACCTAGGTCTGTAAGCGCTTTATTTGAAATTTTTCCGATAGGCGTCGAATCCGCGTCGCCTAAAACTACGCGCACGTTGCTTTTCGTGAGATCTGCAAGGGCATTAATTCCCAGAGGATTGCCGCTCTTGACGGCAAGCACGGGAATGTGCTTTACAAGGTTTTTGCTTCCAGTTACGACATCTTTAACGGGCTGCAGCTCATCCGAGGAACCGGCAATAAAAAGATCGCCTTCCTTTGCGGTGTTGATCTGGGTCTGAATCTGGCCCGCATTGGCGTAGGTCACCTGCATTTTGCATCCGGTCTGATTTTGGAACGCATCGGAGATTTCCTGAAACGGCTGTGTCATTCCGGCACCGCAATAGACCAAAAGCGTGTGGCCTGAAAGATTGGCTGCCTGTGAAGAGGGGGTTGCCGTTGCTTCGGCTGAAGCGGAGCTTTGAGAGCTTGCGGTTGGTTTGCTGCTGCTTTGACCGCATCCGGCAAAACATAGAAGCACAGAGGCAATCAGCGCCAAAGAGAGTAACGTTTTTTTCATGCTTTTCTCCACCTTTTTCGTTTTTTAGAATATTTCCAGTCGTATTATATTCATTTGCAATTCGACTGGAAATTAAAATGAGCATACAGCTCATTTTAATTTTCAGGTTCAACATTTAACCACAGCAGTGACCGCCGTCATGGTGTTCACCGCAGCAATGCTCTTCGGTGTGGTCTTCTCCGTGATGGTCGCAGTTTGCTTCTGAACTGGATTCGAGTTTTCCGGCAAGAAAGCTCTCGACAGCCTTGTCGGCGTCACCGGAAGCTCCGGCAAAGATCTTTATATTTGCCTGATTCAGAGCGGCCTGCGCTCCGCCTCCGATACCTCCGCAAATAAGCGCGTCTATTTTAAGATTATTCAAAACTCCCGCAAGCGCTTCATGTCCGGCTCCGTTATTGCTGATTACTTCGGAGGAGATAATTTTTCCATCCTCGATTTCGTATACCTTGAACTGCTCCGTCTTGCCGAAATGCTGAAATACCTGACCGTTATCATAAGTGACCGCGATTCTCATAGCTTTCTCCCCGCCTTTTATAACCTCTATTATTTTTATCATATCGTCAAGCCAATTCCCTTCGAAAAGCTCAATCATCCCGGCGTCGCAGGCGGCGGACAGCTTCCGGTCGAAGGGAAGCTTTGCCGTCGTTTTCAAGCCGAATTTAGCCGCTGTGGCCTCAATGCGGCTCTCACCGAAAACCTCGTATTTTTCACCGCAGTTCGGGCATACCGCGTAGCTCATGTTTTCAACGAGCCCTATAATGGGAATACCCATCTTTTTCGACATATTAATAGCTTTTTCAACAATCATGCCGACAAGCTCCTGGGGTGAAGTGACGATAATTATTCCGTCGACAGGGATGGACTGAAACACGGTCAGAGGAACGTCTCCGGTTCCGGGCGGCATATCGATGAACATATAATCAACGTCGTCCCATATGACGTCGGTCCAAAACTGCTTTACAGCCCCCGCTATTATCGGTCCGCGCCAGATTACCGGATCGGTATCGTTTTCCATCAGAAGGTTCAGGGACATAACGGATATGCCGGACTTCGTTTTAACCGGGAAAATGCCGTTTTCATTGCCCCCCGCTTTTTCATGCAGGCCGAACGCCTTCGGAATGGATGGGCCGGTAACATCGGCGTCAAGTATGGCCGTATTGTAACCGTTACGCTGAGATAGAACAGCAAGCAGCGATGTTATGAGCGATTTGCCTACGCCGCCCTTGCCGCTCATAACAGCGATTACCTTTCCGATATGACTCAGCTCATGAGGCTTTTCACGAAAATCCGTCTGCTCACGATCTCTGTCGGCACAGTCTTCGCCGCAGGATGAGCAATTATTATCACAGTTTTCACTCATTGAATTTCATCTCCCAAATGACATTTTATTTTGTAGCAATGTTTGCAACCGCATCCGCCGGCGCCTCCCTCGCATACGAAATAATCACCGCCGCCGACCGACAGCTTCATTCCGTTTACAAGACATTCAGCCAGCTTTACACGTGCGCTGTTATAAATTGCCTGAGCCGTTGTTCGTGCTATAGCCATATGGTTTGCACATTCCTCCTGACTTAATCCCTCAAGATCAATAAGGCGGATTGCTTCGAACTCATCAACAGCCATAAAGACAGTTTTGCGCTCGCCGGAGCCTTTTTCAAGAGGACCAAAATCCTGATTTGCAGGCATACAGCAAATTCGACGGCATTTTCTCGGCCTTGGCATAAAATCATCACCTATACTAAGATTGTTGGCATATGCCATAATATTAATATAATAACAAACTAACCGCCATACGTCAATGATAATAGATGCTTTTTTGTTATGTGGTAATTTGCGTAGGTTCTATGTAGTGAAGCGGGAATCAAAGCTTGGTGGCATCGCTACCGATAATTGTATTTGCATCCGAACTCAAAGTTACAAGGGAGAAAATGATCCGTGCGCTAGCATTATCCGATCTTATCGCGATTCATGAGAAGACAAGTGCCAAACCTTCCTGTGCGGCAAAAATAGCGGCCGCGGTCGATGCCGGAATACTTGGCTACATGTTAGAGACTATCTGCGAAGCCGCTATAAAATGCCAAAACGACAGGAGAAAAAATATGGATATAGAAACGGTAAAAGCGCTTTGGAAGCCCCGTGAAGGCAGCAGGAAAGCGGGAATGGCCTGGTGGAACGGGAGGGCCGAGCCGTTTTCAGCATTTGAGTTGCCGACGGCCGGGAACAGCAGCGGAATGCGTATAATTGAGCACGAGAGTATGGTAACAAACAGCTGCACGGTTTTCGACGTGGGCTGCGGTTGCGGCAGATTTTCTTTCGCGCTGGAAAATATGGGCACATCGGTTACGGCCACGGATTGAAAAGGACTGGGAATGTAAATTTGACCTTGTGCTTGCGAATATGACGCCGACCAGACGTTCAAATTCCGTGTTGAATGAACTAAACAAAATAGTCGGGGCCTCGCACGATACGAAGGCGCATGACGAGACGCGGCGAGCTATCGCTGATTGCCAAAATATCCGCTGAATAAACTTACAAACAGATACAAACGAGCCGCCCGCAGTGGAGTGTTCTGCGGGCGGCTCGTTTGGCGAATCCGGTTCTGTACAACGCCATTATTTTATCTGAGAAATTGTGGACTGCAAGCCCCCAGTGGGGATAAATGGTTCATAAAATTTAATGCCTTATTTTGTAATAGTTATATCCCCCATGGTGGCTTGTGTCAAATTATAGGACAGCTTATCATAAAACTGTGCTAAGAACGGTGATTTATGTGTCTCCTCGACTCTATTTTCTCTTCCATTGCGTAAAGCCGCCTGTACGGATGAAATGGTACAAGCGGCTTAAATAATAAAGAGTCCGTGTATGGATATTGAAAATAATTGCGAATTTTATATGCGCTGTCACAGCGGCAAAGTAAGACATAAATAGCTGTAAATCGGGATACTCCGTATTCTGAATTACATATACAAACGATTTATAGAGGAGAATGAAGATGAGAAAAGCAAAGAAATGGATTTCCCTGGCGCTGAGCAGCGTTCTGCTGCTGGCGATAATGGCCGGCTGCGGCGGGGGGCAGAGCGCAACAACGTCTTCCGCAGAAAGTACAGCGGCAAAAACATCAATGGACAGAAACGACACGCTGATCTACGGTGAGGAATTTGAGGATACGCAGTTCAATCCGGTTCTCGGTACGCTCTACTGCGGAAGTATGCTCTATCGCGGGCTTATGAAGGAAGATAAAAATGATAAGCCTCAGTGTGACATTGCAACTAATGTGAGCGTCAGCGACGATCTCCTTAAATACACCATAAGCATCAGAAAGGATGTCAAATTTCACGACGGCACAAAGCTTACGGCCGATGACGTGGTGTATACGCTCGACAGCGTAAGAGACGAAAAAATAAACTCCTCGCTGCGCGAAGACTTCCAACTGATCGATAAGGCGGAAAAGGTTGATGACAGCACAATCCGGATAACGCTTTCAAAGCCTTTCCCGGCTCTTTTGGATAAGCTCACGATCGGCATCATACCGAAACACTGCTTTGAAGGACAGGAATTTAATAAGGCATCCTTTAACATGAATCCGGTCGGCTGCGGTCCGTACAAATTCGTCAGTTACGAGAGCGGGTCGACGCTTGTCCTCACAAGATTTGACGACTATTACGGCGACAAGGCCAAAATCAAGAACATTGTGATCAACTATGTTCCGGACTACAGTGTCCGTGCGCTCCAACTCTCGACCGGGGAAATCGATCTTGCATTTGTCGAGCCGAGTCAGGTCGAAGAACTGGAGAAGGCAGACAATACGACGGTTTATAAAATTACCACCGCGGATTACCGCTGCGTGATGTTCAATTTCAAGGCGACCGATCTTTTCAGCGATGGGAAGGTGCGTCAGGCGCTCTGCTATGCAACGGACAGGGACGCAATCGTCAATTCCATCGTTCACGGTTATGGGGCAGCGGCCTATACGCCGCTGCAAGTGAATACGTACAAGAACAGCGATGTTGAAAAGTACAGCTATGATACTTCAAAGGCCGCCTCTCTTCTCAAAGAAGCGGGCTGGACGGACAGCGACGGAGACGGAATCCTTGATAAAAACGGCGAGAAATTTTCATTTACGCTAACGGCACCGGTAGACGATGAGGTTCGTGTCAATATGGCAACATACCTCAGCTCCGAATGGAAAAAGCTCGGAATCGACTGCAAAGTCGACACGCTGGACTGGAGCGCAATTGATATCAGTAAGTGCGCCGCATTTGTACTTGGCTGGGGAAGCCCGTTCGACGCCGACAATGATACATACCGCCTGTTCAGGACAGGCGAGCCCTCAAATTACGGTTCCTACAGCAATGCGACAGTTGACAGCTCTTTAGAGCAGGCGCGTACGACATCGGACAGCACAAAGCGCGGCGAATGCTATGCCGCGTTCCAGAAAGCGCTTGCAGACGATCCGGCCTATGATTTCATTTGCTATCTGACCGCGCTCTACGGAGCCAGCAAACGCATCTCCGGTATTTCGACAGACACGATACTCGGACACCACGGTGCCGGTATCTTCTGGAACATTGAAGACTGGGAACTGAGTCCCGCAACGTCCAAATAGAACGGTTAATTTTAAGCAGACAGACGTACACCGATTGCCCGCTCAAAGACGGCGGGCAATTGGCGTACATTATGTGAACGAAAGGCTCAGTCTCGAAAATGATAAAATATAGTATTAAAAGAATCCTTCAGAGCGTTTTTGTGCTGTTCATTATGAGCATATTCGCCTATGCCCTGATCAATGTCGCTCCGGGAGATCCTGCGGCCGCGATATACGGGGGCCAGATGGATAAGCTGACTCAGGCTGAGCGCGAGAGAATAAATACGAACCTCGGTCTTGACAAACCGCTTGTCACAAGGTATTTAAACTGGCTTTCAGAGATGTCAAACGGCAGAATGGGCAATTCCTACGCCAATGGAAAGAGCGTCAACAGGATAATCGCGGAGCGGCTTCCGAACACGCTTTTACTTTTTACCGTTTCATTTCTCCTGACGGTGTTGCTTTCAATGGTAGTCGGGCTCTGGGCTGGGCTTCACCCAAATACCGCGACAGACCGAGGCATAACGATCACGAGTATAATCGTCAACGGTATTCCGAGCGTCCTAGTAGCTATCGCCCTTATTTATTTCTTTTCGGTAAAACTATCCTGGCTGCCTTCCTCAGGGGCTTCATCGGTTTTTACTGAAGGCGCGGGGGATAGAATAAGGCACCTCGTTCTGCCTGTCATCACAATTATATTGAGCCATGTTGGCGCATTCTCCCGATTTATTCAAGAGGGAATGAAGGACGAGATGGGAAGCTACTTCGTGACTGTTGCGAAGGCAAACCATGTTTCCCAGGCCGATATCAACCGCGGGGTAATGAAAAACGCGCTTGTTCCTTTCATCAATTACGCCGGAACCCACGTGCCATCGTTTTTCTCAGGATTTGTTGTCATTGAAACGGTTTTTTCATATCCCGGACTCGGTAATATGATCGTCGGCGCTATTCCGGTAAAGGACTATCCCGTCCTTATGGGCGGAATCCTCATTACAGGAATCGTGGTCGTGATATCGATGCTCACGGTCGATATTGTGGAACTTGTCCTCAACCCCAAGCTCAGGAAGGCGGCGGCAAAATGAAAGTAAGACGCAGTGCGGATAAGAGAAACTTCGTTTGGATGGCGGTATTTATTATTATTTTCATTGCTTGTTTTGTCTCTCCGCTGTTCTGCCCATACAGTCCGAAAGCGGTAGACCTTCACAATGTCCTGCAGAAGCCGGGCAGCGTCCATTTATTCGGAACAGACAGCATAGGGCGGGACATTTTTTCACGCACCCTTTACGGCGGCATGGTCTCGCTCTCCGTTGCGGCGATTACAACGATAGCCGGACTGTCGATAGGTCTCGTTTTCGGCGGCATCAGCGGATATGTCGGCGGGAAAATCGACAGCATCATGATGCGCTTCGTGGATGTGGTCTACAGCATTCCATCAACGATAATCGTTCTTGCCTTTCAGATGGTGTTTCCCAATAAGGTACTGGGCCTCGTTATTATTATGAGCCTGACAAGCTGGATGACTATGGCGAGAGTAATACGCGCGCGTTTCCTTGAATTGAAAGAGGCAAATTTTATTATCCTTGCTAAAGGCCTCAACATACCGAGACGAAAAATAATCTTCGGACATATGATGCGAAACAGCGTTTCAAGCATCATTATCATCGCCACCTTTACCTTTGCGAGCGCCATTATTACCGAAACCTCTCTGAGCTATCTCGGCGTCGGCATCCCAGTCGACATTCCCTCCTGGGGCAACATGATCAATAACGCGCAGAACTATATTCTAACAGGCAAGTGGTGGATACCGCTTTTCCCCGGTATCCTGATTATTGTGAGTTCGCTGTGCGTCAACTTCGCCGGCGAGTATTTAAAAAACAAGTATGTGACATAAGGCGGAAATATTATGGATGAGTCATTAAAGAAAAATATTACGGAGCTCTGGAATCATGTCTATGAGGACTACGATAGCTACTACGCGCATGGCCTGAAAAGCGAGAAGGAAAAGCGGGAATGGCTCCTTCTGCTTGACAGTCTCATTGATAAAAAGCCCAGCAAAATACTGGACGTGGGCACGGGTACGGGATTTATCAGCCTTCTTTTGGCCGAACTCGGACATAGCTGCAAAGGCGTCGATCTTTCGGAGAATATGATGTCGGTCGCGAAAACCAAGGCGGAAAAGGCGGGCCTTAAAAATGTTTCTTTTGCGGTCGCAGACGCCGAGAGCACCGGGGAGGAAAGTGAAAGCTATGATGTCGTGACCAACAGGCATCTGGTCTGGACGCTTCCGCATCCCGAAACAGCCGTACGGGAATGGAGACGGGTCCTGAAACCCGGCGGAAAACTGATTATCATTGAGGGAAACTGGCATTATAACCGGCCGACGGACAAAATACAGGTTTTCTTCGGCAAATGTCTGCTCAGTATACAGGAAAAGAGAAACGCGTTCTCAAACGACGGCGATTACGACGCGAAAACCAAAGAATCGCTCCCCATGCTAAAGAGCAAAAACGCCAGACGCCTTGCCGCAATGGTTAAGGAGGCAGGATTTTCGGTATCGGTTATGGAGCTGACAGCCGTCGACAGAGCGGAAAAATCGGCCATGCCCTTTGCCTACCGCCTTCTCAACCCGCATAAGAGAATAGCCGTCGTTGGAATAAAGGAATAGGAATTATGCCGGAAAATATTCTCGAAATAGAAAATTTATCGCTTGCAATCGGAAAAAGGCAGATCATCGATGACGTATCATTCACGGTAAAGGATAAATGCATAACCTGTCTCGTAGGTGAAAGCGGAAGCGGAAAGAGCCTGACGATCGCGTCGGTTCTCGGACTTTTGCCGGAGGAAGCCCGTCTGTCTGAAAACAGCCGGATAACATTCGGAGGCGGAGATATTTTTTCGATTTATCAGGACCCCATTAATTCGTTTAATTTTTCCGTACGTGTCGGGAAGCAGCTGTATCAAATGGCAAAAGGCTATCGGAATATAAGCCGAAAGGATTTTGACAGAGAAATTTCCGAGGTGCTGTTACGCCTGCGATTCCAGGACCCCGAGGGAGCGCTCAAAAAGTACCCGTTTGAGCTTTCCGGAGGCATGCTGCAGCGGATGATGATCGCATGCGCGATTTATGTCGCCCCGTCTCTCATCATCGCGGACGAACCCACGACAGCGCTGGATGTCAGCATACAAAAAGAGATCATGCGGGAGTTTCGTGCGATAAATCATCAGCTCGGCCTCGCTATTCTGGTAGTGACGCATGATTTCGGCGTGGTCGCTGAGCTTGCGGATGAGGTCATCGTTTTGCATAACGGCAGATTGATAGAAGCAGGCGACGTCAATCAAATCTTTGACAGCCCCGAGGACGAGTACACAAGGGCTTTGCTCGAGGCAAGCTTCAAGGGGGTGATCCCGAAGTGCTGAGAGCTGAAAATATCGGAAAAACATACTTCAAGGAACGCGTGCTTCGCGGGATTGACATGAAGCTTGAAGAGGGAGAAATTCTGGGGCTTGTCGGAGAGAGCGGCTGCGGCAAGAGCACATTAGCTAGGCTCCTTTGCTGCTTGGAACGTCCCAGCGAGGGGAGAGTCCTTTTTAACGGCAGGGACACGCGTACATACGGAAGGACGGAGCGCGCCAAGTTCCGCCGGGACTGTCAGCTTGTTTTGCAGGACAATCTTTCCTCTCTCGATCCGACTATGTCCATAGGCAAAACCCTGCATGAAACGTTGAAATACAACAGCAAGCTGAGCGAATCAGAACGGCAGGAGAAAATCGAAGCCTGCCTGGAAAAGGTCCTTCTGTCCTCCGAACCGCTAAAGCGGCTGCCAAAGCAGCTTAGCGGCGGTGAACGCCAGAGAATCAATGTTTGCAGAGCGCTTTTAATAGAGCCGAAGTTGATAATATGCGATGAGATAACCTCAAGCCTGGATGTTATCACACAGTATCATTTGCTTAAAATGCTCAAACAGATTAATTTTGATACAGGGCTGTCGATACTTTTTATCTCTCATGATGTCAACGCTGTATGTAGTATCAGCGACCGAATACTGGTTATGCATGAGGGAATGCTGAAAGAAGAACTGAGCAAATCTAATGATTTCGCATATAAAGGCAAATATACCAAGCGGCTGTTTGAATCCCTCCCCATAGACCATCCGTCAAAACGAAAATACCTTGCCCGCCATTTTGAAGACAAGTTATTTTCCGAAACATAGGCCGAGGCTATGCTTTGCTTTTACAGCAATTATACCCCACTGCCCGGCTTGCGCGTAGAAAGGACAGATCATATAACTAAATATGGCAATACCATCTATTTTTAATATTCGACAGGAGGCAGTCTGATATGGCAGACATGAAGAAAGCATATGAAATGTACAAAGCAGGGTTCAGCTGCGGGCAGATCGTCGCGACCTTCTGCAGCGAACCCTGCGGCTTTGATGAAAAGGCGGCGCGGGCGGCACTTGGAAGCTTCGGGGGAGGCATTCATAGAGGAGAAGTCTGCAGCGCGGTGGTCGGCGGGCTGTATTCGCTCGGAATGTACTGTAATCATTGTGAATACGGTGACGAGCGGGCGAAGGAAAAGATCGCAGGAATGACGGACGAATTCACGGAAGCATTTTCTGCAAAGCACGGGTCCCTCTGCTGCCGGGACCTGTGCAATACCGGAGACCTCCATAAATGCGGCGAGTATATCGGCACTTCCGAGGAACTGGTTAAAAAGCTCGTCGCGAGCAACCGGCAGGCAAATACATAGGCTCGTGTTTTTCTGAAAGTGCTGATGTATGTGGGAAATTGATGACAGACTGATAGAAGGGATTCCCGATGACGTTAGGGTCTCGGAATACATGGTGGGAGCTAAGGCCACCTACGTATTGATTTAAGGAGCGCAAATGGAGTAAGCCATTCAAGAACGGGAATACTATCCATCATGCAGTCGCGGGAGTGTTAAATTCGAAGTCAAGGAGACGGGGCATGATGTATTTAATATATGGAATAATCTTTATTGTAGCTCTCTGGTTGGTTCTGTCATCCATAATAATAATTAACCAGGTAGAAAAAGGCGTAGTATTTCGCTTCGGCAAGGTCATTGGACTTAAAGAGCCGGGCATTAGGCTCAGACTACCGTTTGGGATTGATGTTGTGCGAAGGGTGGACCTGAGGACACGGACTATCGATGTGCCTCAGCAGGAGATAATCACTAAAGATAATATTTCGATTATGGTGGAAGCCGTAGTCTACTACAATGTACAGAATCCTCTATATGCGCTTACGCGGATCGTTGATTTTGATAGAAGCACTTCTCTCCTGGGTCAGACGACATTTCGCTCTGTCTTAGGTCAGCATGAACTTGACGAAATCCTTAGCAATAATGAAAATATCGTTTTAAGGCTTAAAAATATGCTTGAAGATACGACTAATGACTGGGGCATTAAGATCATCGCTGTTGAGATAAGGAATATTCAAATTCCGGATACAATGAAACGTGCAATGGCGAGACAAGCCGAGGCTGAAAGGGAGCGCCGAGCAAAGGTAACTGCAGCTGAAGGTGAATTCCAGGCTTCGCAAAGGCTCATGGAAGCCGCGCAGGTTATCTCAAAAGAGCCCATATCGCTCCAGTTAAGGTATTTACAAACCTTATCGGAAATCGCAACCGAGCATAATTCAACAATCGTGTTTCCCCTTCCCCTGGACACAATAAAAGCATTTATTAAACAGCAATAAAGCAGCCTCGCGCTAAATTAGTTCGATACTGTGTATTTAAATAAAAGCCGCTCCTAATGGGACGGCTACGACCGAAGACTATAACAAAGCTAAACTAATGCGCTCATGGCCCGGTCTCAGGGCTTTAATACAGAAAGGAGCGAAGCACTTGGACAAAGTCAATATCAACGACAAAAATATTTTCGATGGTCTCGGAGAGATCGCGCTCTATGCCTATAAAAACGCACTAGAGGGTAAAACAAACTATTTTGAAATGCACACCGTCGACGATATAATACAGGAATTTGAAAAGCGAACTGGCTGTGCAGCCAACGAATTCTTCATTGCCTTCGCTACCCTGGCTCATAAGTACAGCCTGGAGGCAACTGCAAAGGGCAGGGCCGAAAGAGAGGCCCTAAGCGCATAAACGACATATCGCCCGCTCCGTTCTGAAACCAGAAGGTCGGAGCGGGTACAATGTTTTGCAATTTTAAACATGGCTTTCATAAAGGTAGGAAAAGCGTATAAGTCAGCGCTTGCTTAAAAAGCAAATTTGCGGAGGCTATATTGCACATTAATGCCGAGTAAATAAGCCACAGGCTAAAATGACCTGTGGCTTAAAATAAAGGGATAAGAAAGAAAACAGCGGAATTCTCATAGCTTGAAAAGCGACAATATGTATGGCGTTTCCTTTCCATAAATAATATGAATGACGAAATATTCATAGAACAAAAGGCACCCCAAACAGAGCTGATCTGATTGGGACGGTTTGTGTCGCAAAAACTGATCGCATAAAGTATTATTGCTGGATTGCGCCTAATCGAACTGAATTTGCGGATAAGGTTTTCAGTGCTTAGGGTTCTTCTTAACGATCATGAGCGCCTTAGTTACCTCGACAAGCACCTGGATGTGATAGTGAAGTTTATCACCCGGGACTTTAGAGTATGCCTTGCCCTTTTCAGTAGTAACATAGCAGGGAGGTATTTTATTCAGAGCAATCGCGCAGGCATTGAGCCGGCAGATTTGGCACGTGCACATATTCATACTAAGAATAACTTCATCGACGGTTTCCTTGACGATCTCCTCCATCGTATTAATAAGGATCTGTTCTCCGTATTTTTCCTGGTTAAATTCAACGTTTGGCATTTCTCTTTTTCCTCATTTGCGTAAAGCTTAATGATAATATGTCTTTTTGATTTTATTATACCCTTTTCTATTTAACGTTCACAACATCTTTTTCAATATCCATTTTTGCAACAAATAAATCCGCGACTTGCGTTGAAGGATAGTAGCTTAGGTAAGGAAATAATAATCGTTCATAAGGTACCAGAGGATTCCTTCTCAAAGCTGAAACGGTTAGAATGAGAGCCTCTGGCATACACTTTTGACTCGGCTTAGTTTTCGGGAAGCTACCCAAAAATCGAATACGAGGATGGGGTATGGGAAGAGCTTTTTTGAAAAGCCCGCTTCAGAGTATACGCTTAGAGTAGAATCCGATATATAATTAATATAATAATTCTAATAATTATCTATATAATATATTGACTAATTAGTAACATTATTATATAATATATTTAAATCAAGAGAAATGGCGGAGAAAACAAAAATGAATATTTTTACAAAGGCAATCGTCTCAAATTCTGATATGATGAAAAACTATAAAGGCTGTCGGGAAAAAGCAGAAAGTTTTGGTAAAATATTCATTTTAAAAAATAACCAGCCGGACGCCGTTTTATTTTCCATTACCGAATATGAAAGGCTTTCATCTTTAATCGAGTATATGGAAAGCCTTGAAGATCAAGATATTGAAAAAGTCATCGAGTCGCTACCAAAGGAAGGCATACGCAGAGAATACTCTTTTGACCATCTAAAAAAAGACTTAAATTAGCCGACATCATAAACACCGGATATTTTTATACAGCGAAAAAATATCTCTCGAACCAACTATTAGAAAAGGGGGTTTTATTATGCTATTGAAAGATTTGTGTCATTCGTCAGACAGCGATACAAGTCTAAAAGTGGGAATCAAGTGTCTTATGGGTATTGCGATTGTTTTCGTCACGGCAATAGGAATTCTTCTTGTTGTAAGGCGGAAAAAGCAAAAAAACAAATTAATAAAAAAGGAAACGATATAATGAGCTTTAAAATTATTATTACCGGTATTTTGATACTTGCTGTTGTTGTCTTCTTCACAGGTATCCGGGTCGTAAGGCCGACGGAACGCGGGTTGATAGAGACACTGGGTAAATATACCAAGTTTGCGTTGCCAGGATTCCATTGGGTGATTCCCGTAATACAGCGGCTTTATCAGATCAACATCACCGAGCAGATGGTCAATGCCGAGCCGCAGGAGATTATCACAAACGACAACTTAAACGCCACTGTGGATGCGCAGATCTATTTCAAGGTCAAGACGGATGAGGAAAGTGTCAAGAGTTCTCAGTACAACGCCGCAAATTATAAATATCAGATCGTCAATCTTGCAAGAACAACACTGAGGAATATCATCGGCACCATGTCGCTGCGTTCTGCCAACAGCGAAAGAGGAAAAATTAACACCGATCTTCTTCATACTCTTGAAACGGAAACCGGCAAATGGGGCATAGAGATCGTCCGGGCGGAACTCAAGGAAATCGACCCCCCGAAGGACGTTCAGGAGACAATGAACAAGGTGGTCAAGGCCGAAAACGAAAAGATTGCGGCAATCGATTTCGCAACAGCCGCAGAGACGAATGCGGACGGCCTGAAAAGAGCTGAGATCAAGAAAGCAGAAGGCATAAGGCAAGCGAGAATTCTGGAAGCCGAGGGAGAAGCGCAGGCCATAAAGCTTGTGAACGAAGCAGCGGAGGCGTATTTCGTGGGGAACGCGCAGCTTTTAAGGAAACTGGAAGCAACCGAGACATCACTGAAAAACAATGCAAAAATTGTCGTTCCTACCGGAACGGAGCTGGTCAACGTGATCGGCGAGCTCGCAGGGGTTTTACCGATTGAAAAGCATGCTGCGAAAGTCTAGGCAGGAACATGAATACGTCGTACTTTCCATTGAGACTGAAAAATTAAGATAATACATATGAGGATCTGTTCGTCCGCCATCAGAACAATCCGATTTTGGCGGCTGAAGACTGGCCGTATCCGGTTAATACGGTTTTCAATCCCGCAGCGACATATTTTCAAAAGAAGGCGCTGTTGCCGGCCCGCGCGGAAGATAGAAGAGGATTTTCCCATTTTACAAAAGCCGTCAGCGAAAAAGGCGTTGTAAATTGGATGGTAGATACGAATCCCACGTTTGAATCGGATCCGGAAAATTATCCTGAAGAGGCGTGGGGAAGTGGAATCCAAGGATCACTCGGCTTGATGAACTTGACGGGTGGGCAATTACCTATACCAGGCCTATGGTATCTCTTGTGCTGACAAAGGACTTTCAGGCATTTGAGAGAATAAGTCCCATCCTGCCCCAGGAAGATAAGGACGCCGCTTTATTTCCGAGAAGAATTAATGGCAAGTGGGTTTTGATCCACAGGCCAATAGTTGTCGGCGGCCAAGCCGGTGCGCATATTTGGGCATCCGATTCGGTTGACTTAAAGAACTGGAGTAATCATAGGATACTCATTCCTGCACGGGCGGGTGCCCGGTGGGATACAAGCAAAGTCGGTTTGAGCGCGCAACCGCTTGAAACACCGGACGGCTGGCTGATTCTGTATTCTGGCGTTAGGCTGACCGCGGCAGGAGCCATCTGCCGCTTGGGGCTGGCGCTTCTTGATCTTGAAAACCCGTTCAATGTTTTACGGAAAAGCGACGCGTGGATATTCGGGCCTCGGGAATCTTATGAGAAAGAGGGCGACGCGGGTACCTTGAACGATCTGCTTGAGTACATTAAACCCTGTCCGGATGTGAAACAGAAAATATAATATTATATATTAAGAAAGTTACTGCAAATAATATATGCTGTCCGAGCCTGTCTTTCAATCAGAAAAAGGCTCGGATTTTTAGCGCCGCAAACTAACCATAAAAGTGTGCGAGATCGCTGTAAGCTAGATACAGCGCCTAGTGATGGCTGCTGGTAAAGACCGACTTATTCCAAATTGACGTTACCGCTGTGATTACCAGTCCTGTGTATATCGGTAAAAATGTGAAAATCGGACCGTATGCAACAGTCGGGCCTAATGTGGTAATAGGGGATCCGCCCAGAGAGTGTGGGCTTGCTACTTTTACGTCCAGAGAAGCGCTCAAAGCGGAGAGAGCCTGTATCGGGACGTTCACTATAGAGGAAGATATGACGCTAATTTTTTGTATTCTGTAACATTTTTCGATTATTTTTGAGAATGAACATGTTTAATTGCCAATGACATTTGCGTGATTTGAATATCGCAAAAATTAAAAAATAACGTATTGCGGCTTGACGGGAACCGGTACAATGCGTTATTCTGTAAAAGTCGTTTGAAAAGACTTTTAGTCAGATTTTGTAAAACTATTAATTTACAGTTTATTTATAATCAGTCGAAGCAAAAGTTATATAATAAAAAAATATATAAATATGTCTGCAGAAATGGGATATGAGATAGAAGATGTCTAGGAACGCTCCAAAACATTTAAAACAAAAGCCGGGAAAACAAAGACCGGTCCGTAAAGCCGAGCACAGAATCTCTTTTAAAAGGGTTCTGGCTTTTTTGGGTTACAGCCTGTTACTCACAATAATTCTGGCTCCGTTAATCGTTTTCAAGGGGCCTTTTCAATCCCTAAAGGAATTTGCGGTGGGCACCATCTTTACCTCGCGGCACCCGCAGCTAGTCGAAGCTTTTCTCAGCGACGATGAAATACAAAACATAATAAACTCCAACAACGACCAGGGAGTGGGCACCGGTGTCGAAGTCAGCACTTCCAATGTTACAACGGAATCAGACGCCGGTATCACGATAGAGGATATTCAGGGGAAGAACTTCAAGGGGAAAGTCATGCTTGTTTCCGATCCGAAGCGGCTTAAACTCTCTGTAACGAGCCAGCTTGGAGTCACCGGCGAACGGGTTTCCGAGCTTGCGAGAGAAGCTAACGCTGTCGGGGGCATCAACGCCGGCGGTTTCTATGATCCGAACGGGAAGGGAAACGGGGCTTTTCCGGATGGCGTAACGATACATGACGGAAAGATTGTACATAACAATATCGGCTCCGCAAAAGTAAATATTGTGGGCTTTAATTCGGAAGGCAAACTGATTGTAAAGGAAATGACGGCAGACGAAGCTCTGAAAGAGGGCGTCACTGAAGCGGTTTCCTTTTTCCCCGATCTTATTATCGACGGCAAGGCAGTATTGCAGGGTGACGGCGGTTGGGGAATAGCCCCGCGCACCGGCATCGGTCAGGCCGCGGACGGCACCGTGATTTTTGTCGTCATCGACGGAAGACAGCCCACATGGAGTATTGGCGCGACTTTACGCGATCTTATGAATGTTTTCCTCAAATATAATGCGGTTACCGCCGTGAATCTGGACGGAGGCTCATCCTCCGAACTTGTCTACAAGGGGCAGGTAATGAATAAACTCTGTGACGTTTTCGGTGAGCGCTACATTCCGACGGCATTCGTGGTAATGTCCAAATAGTCTTGTCTTTATACAGGAGTTAAAATGGAAACAGTAACACGCGAAAAACCTAAGAAAAAGACCCGTTTTGTCCGTACGATAGCCGTCTGGACGCTTATATCGCTGCTGCTGCAGCTTGGGCTATACGCTTTTCTCAATCATTCAATCAGCGCAGTTATGAATCCGGACTCGCTTACCTCATCATCCCCGGTTCCGACCACGTTGAACACGGAACTTCCTGATACAGACCTGAAGAATGTACAGGTTTCCTTTGACAGAAAATATCTCTCCTATATAAGCGGCGACAAATTTAAGGTGTTCGATATTAAAGAGAATAAAGTCATATACACCAAAGAGCCAAAATCCGGTGACCCCAGCGGGATGGGCGTTCTGAACTATCAGTGGCTGGCCGATCGCGACAGCCTGATATTCTTTTACGCAAAGAGCAACAGCACTTCCGGCAATTCATCAAAAACGAAGACTTCTGCCTCTCCCGGCAAATCCTCGTCCTCAAAATCCGGCTTGGCAAAAAGCAGTGCATCGCCTGATAAATCCTCTTCGCCCAAGGTTTCCTCTTCCGTGAAGGCAAAGGCTACAGCCTACACAGGCACTTTTACGGCTATGACAATAGCAGAAAAGCATGAGGACCCGCATGAGACCGACAGCGATGCCGGCGCCTCCCCGAAGGCAACAGGAAAAAGCAGCTCTCCGAGCGTTTCTCCGAATTCAAGTCCGAGTCCTTCTTCCGGCAGTTCCAAAAGCTCTTCTTCGGGCACCTCTTCGGAAAGTTCCGCAAGCGGAGCGCAGATCACCGAGCTTGACACGCTGGATCTTTCAGCCGGCAGCTCGTCACCCGATGAACGGCATTATATTGATCTGAGCAGTTTTCCGGCCGGAGGGCAGATACTTCAGATAGCCTCGTCTACATATACCAATCTGATCAATATTACGGTAAAGAGTGGTTCAACGGTAAGGCTGCTTGAAATTGATATCATGAACAACAGCAAATTCCTTCAGGTTTCGGGAACAATCGATAATATTGCGTCCTCTGACAGATATGGAACTCTTTATGTCCAGAGCGAATCCGGAAAATCAAAGCAGATCGTGTCTTTCAGTGGCTCGAAGCGCAGTACCGTTTCAACCGACGCTAGCGATATAATACTTGGAACGAGAGACGGCACACTCTATATCGGGCAGGTTGAAAACGACCGACTTGTCAAAGTGCTCTCCGGCGCCGAGAGCTCTGACGGCAGCAAGAACGTCTCTCTGTCCCAAATCTGGGAAGGGGATATTCCGTATTCCGGAGGGCACTCAATCATTGGTTCCGACGGGCGTGTGATAATTTTGCTGAGCAAGACCGCGTATATCATCAGGAACGGAAAGTCCCAGTCCGTGGGTCTCAACGGAGAGAAAAACTTTGTCTCGAGCGATGGCGTCGAAAAGATAGAACTGAGTAAGGACGGAAGCAATACTAAGGTTGTGGTCGAGCCGCTCAGTGATACCGAATAGGATATTTGCAAACTTTGAACCGGCGGATGCGGCTGAATGCACATCCGCCGGTTTTTATTTGGAAACTGCGGCCCCAGAAGCGGGCTGTTCAGGGTTTCCTCTCAGCTTTTATTATTGCCGCCACGGCTTCGGCAAGGCTTTTATGGCCCTCTTCGTCAAGATGCTCTTCGTCTATCGGGCTTGCGCGAGCCGTTTCCGCCGCATCCAGAAACGCGCAGCCCGTTATTTCAGCAAGCTTCCTGTATTGCACGGCCAGGCTTTTGGACAGTTCTAACGCGCGCGCGTCAAACTCGGGATCGAATCCCGGCTTTCCAGTATTATTTCCCAAATGAATCGGAGATATAATAATTATCTCCGCTGCCGGAGCATACCGCCTTATCTCCCCGATAATCTTGGAAAGCCCGTGGACGATTTCCTCCGCGGATGCGTGGTAAGCTGTTTTGCAGTCGTTAGTCCCAAGCATCACAAGCACGTAAGCAAGACTATCTGTCGACTGAAGACAGGGGACAATATGGCCAAGACCACTTTTATACGGACTGTTTCTATTTTCAAAAACCGTGGTCCGTCCCGGAAGGCCCTCCTCAATGACATGGTATTCTTCGCCAAGGAGCAATTGAAGCCTACCCGGATATCGGACGCTGAAGTCAAAGCGCCCCGTACCGTCCGCTTTATATCCGTAAGTATTGGAATCGCCGAAGCAAAGAATGTTTTTCATAAGCACCTCTGAAATTATATATAATACATATATACATTATATGATAATAATTTATTTGGCCTATCTTGTCAATAGATAATTACGGGATAAGAGGTCAGAGCCGCGCTGCTTTTCAGAAATATTTATGGTAAGTGCTCAGGACGGAATCCGCAATATCTATCTCACGCAGGGAGTTGCCCGGTTGCTTTGTGCCTTCATAAGCCGTCTCGCTTTTACGGTTTTAATCAATAAACAGATATCATTCTTGAAATTTTGTGCAAGTTGTATTAATATATACTTGGGTCTATGCAATAAATCAATCAAATTTCGACGGGTGGTAGCTATGGATTTTTTGTCTGAATACAGGTCAAAACTTCGTACGCCGGAAGAAGCGGTAAAAGTCGTCAAAAGCGGTGACTGGATTGATTATTTCACATCTCTCGGTATGCCTGTTCTGCTCGACGCCGCGCTTGCCAAGCGCCGCGATGAGCTGACCGATGTTAAAATCCGCGGTAATCTGCTCTTTGGCCCGATACAGTGCGTTGAGTGCGATCAGGAGCAGGAGCATTTTATCTATCACAGCTGGCACTGCTCGTCCTATGAGCGCAGGCTCGCGGACCGCGGACTCTGCTACTACATCCCCATGATTTTC
>Ga0070399_1001649_pt1 | contig 22753 bp, 16 predicted proteins | sample BioMet4_FD_61217 | JGI IMG/M metagenome (GOLD analysis project Ga0070399, IMG submission 61217) | Microbial communities from bioreactor (seeded with sewage sludge) at LBNL, California, USA - Biofuel metagenome 4 (version 1) | ecosystem: Engineered > Bioreactor > Anaerobic > Unclassified ... | reverse complement strand
CGTATAGCGCATCAATCTCCTCGGCGCTGAAGTCAATATTGATCATTGCGCATCTCCTCGGTTTTGCAGACACCGATAAGATACCACAAAATATTAATATTTCAACCTAATACAGTATAACTCAGATAGATCTTCACGGTTTTGGGCGACAGCGTTCTGCACCCTTCCGCCGGCACGGTTTTGGTGCGGGTCTGCCAGTTGACCGGCAGTTTCAGCAGCGTATCGCGAAAAACCGTGACGGTTTTCCGGTCGATCTGATCGGCAATCGTGTCCGCGCCAATAAATTTTTCAATAGCATAGATTCCGGCATCGAGTTTCACTTGGGACGCTTCGGAAAACCCGCCGGCCGGATAAGCTTTTCGGAATTTTTCCACCAGATTTTGCACGGTGATTCGGTGTTCGACATCCCCGCTGTTCAAAAATGCTTTCAGTTCGGCTGACAAATCACGAACTTCCAGCTTGCTCTGCGTGATGGCTCGCATCAGATGCTCGAGCAATTCGGTTATGGAGTTGACCTCCAAGACCGGCATCCGATATTTGTCGCGCAAATAACGCGCCTACTTGTAGTCGGAGGTATTCAGGGAAGTTCGAATGCGGTCGGTCTTGAACAACGGGCGCAATGGAACCGGAATCCGATCGTCGAAGTACCAACAACCGCTACGTTCATGAAGATAAGTAGTGTCTCGTCCCATGGTGTCATCGTGATTGATTTTTGTGTCACAATTTGTCCACATGGTTCTGAAGCAGCCTTATAATTCATTGATTTACAACAAATTATAAAAAATGGCGGAGAGGGCGGGTTTAAAACCGAATGCTCTCCGTTCAGAAAACATGTTGCAACTTATTCAAGAATAATCACATATAATCCAAGAATAGCGGTTTAATTTTTGCCTGGGGCGGGAAATTATTTAGAACTTTTGAGCTTGCCGATTTCCCATTCGTTTCCTGCCCACAAGTTCTGCAAACTGTCGGACATAGAGAAAAACTTCCCGACCAATGAGCCCGCTTGGGAAGTCCTTATATCGCGTGTACAAAACTGGAAATTTATACATTGAACATCGAATTTTTCGTTTGCCATCACGAAAACATCTTGACAAAAATATAGGAAAGTGCTATAATCATAATTATAGACAATGACAGTAAGAAAACGGAATGGCGAGAACGTTATGATTGAACCCGATAACAGTAATCTTCGGCAGACCAAAGCGGAGCAAACGCGGGATTGGCTTGAGCACGAGATCCGAATCGGGAATTTTACCCGCGGCGCCGCATTGCCGTCGGAACGCGTACTGGCAGATCAAGTTGGAGTCAGTTACATGACGTTGCGAAAAGCGGTCGGCGCATTGGTGAAAGACGGCTTGCTGGAACGTAACCACGGTAGCGGCACTTTTGTCCGCAGTGAAATCCCGGAGCAGAAATTACAGCGGGTACTGGGTCTGGTCATGCCGGCCTGGTCAGCGCCGGAAAATCAGGACACGGTGATGTATTTCTCCCAGGCGTGCGAAGCCGAGGGCTGGTTGCTGAAAGTCGTTTATGTGCGAGGGTGGGAAGACCGTTCGATTTTCGATCTTTATCATAGCTGTGATGCGTTGTCCATGATGCTGGTTCAAGCGGCAACGCAGGTTCCGCTTTATCTGCGGGAAGAATTGCGTTCTGCAACCAAACCGGTCGTCATAACCGGAGAAAGTGCTGATTTTATCGGAAAAGACTCGGTTTTTTATCGTAATGATTGGCAGATGAAAAAGCCATGCGAACGGCTGTATGAGTTGGGCCATTCCAGAATCATCCTGGTCGACCAGCTTATTCGGCAGCAAGGCAAATTGACGACGATTCACTCGAGTCTGAAAGGCATCGAGAATTTTTTCCGTCAGGAATTTCCGGAGGTGGAATATAACAGTAAACTAATGTCGCTGGAAATTCCACTTTTCCTGCATCCTCATCAATATATCCGGCAAACGATTCGAAGGAAACGGAAGGAATTAATTCATTACACCGCCGTCGTCTGCCCGCTCAGTTTTTACTGGGCGGTAATGTCTGGCCTGCGCGACATTGGTATGCGGGTTCCTGAGGACATGTCGGTACTTACTTTCGGGGACCGGCAAGAAGCGGAATTCTACTTGCCGCGTCCGGCGGTTTTTTCTGTTCTGCTGAAAGATCAGGCCTATCAGACTTTAAAACAAGTAATCTGGCGGCTGGCCAATCCCAGCGAGGCACCGGTTATAATTCAGACGGCGGTCCAATTCGTTGAAGGTGATACTCTTGCTCCGGCAAGAAAAAAGTCTTATGCTATATAACCCCTACTAAAAGAAAGGTAATAAGATGAAAAGACAACGGTTTACACTAATAGAGCTCCTCGTGGTAATAGCAATTATTGCGATTCTTGCCAGCTTGCTCCTTCCCTCGCTCAATAAAGCACGGATTTATGCCAAGAAAATCAGCTGTGTCAACAATTTAAAGCAGCTGGGAACCAGTCTTATCATGTATGCCGATGACAATAATGGCATCTTTTATGTCCAGAAAGCCACTGGCGCCACTACCTTCGTTATTACCGGCGAATACGGCTGGTATTTCCCTTATTGCCACTATTTTATCAATAAGTTATATCCTGATTACGCTAAGAACAACAACATTTTTTATTGTCCGATGGATATTGCCAGAAACACCAAAAACTGGAGTCCCACGACTTGGATGGCGCAAAATGTCGGCATCAGCTATGCTTATTACGGGTCTTATAACAACGGTAACGGTTGGGCGCAAACAACGAAAACCACGAAAGATAAGTCAACCGGGCTTATGTCCGATCAAGTTTGTTGGACTTCCGGCGGATGGTTCTGGAATCACGGCGGCATATGGCGGGAAAGTTTAGGTAATAACAATATTCTTTTTACCGACGGACATGTCGCAACTCATAACAAAGTCAATAGCCAGCAATATGATTATGCATACGGTGGTTATACCAATAATACTGAACTGTAATCGCACCGGCGGCAAGGATATGTAATAACGCCGCGGAATCGGTCGGTCAGATTCATTGGCAACAATTGTCGGCCGACCGGAATGCTATGGAAAATAATTCGAGATGAAATCTTCAGGAGATCAATAGTGAAAATGAAGTTGTCCTGTTTGCTCGCCGTTTACTGTGGTCTGCTGTTTTACGCCGCCGGCGCAGAACTCACTCCGCTGGTTCCCGGCGATTGGTTCGGCGAGCCCGGAAAACCTTTGCTGCTCCGGTTAGGCGGTAATGTTCCGGCACTTGACCAGAAAGTTGAATTATATGATTTCGCCGGACAGAAAATCCAGGAGCTTTCGCTTATGAAACGCGGCACGGAATGCTGCGTCGGACTGCCGGCTGGTCTGCCGACCGGGTTCTACACGCTGGCCGTCGGAAATCAGCAGCGTTTCGGATTGTTGATTCAAGAATCGTTTAAAGGAACCCCTGACCGTTTTTATGGAATTGATGCTTTTCTCTCTTGGAACAATATCACCAACAAGGATCGTTACGAATATCTGAAACTACTGCGGCGTTACGGGGTTGCTTGTGTCAGAGACCGCAACGAATGGAGCAATCTTCACCCGGAACCGCAAATGGTTACCTTCAAAAACGGTTCGCCCTACAGTTACCCTGACCGTCGCCGTTACTATCCGTTGGCTGGCGTAGAACTGTTGGATGTAATACACGGAGCCCCGGAATGGTTGCGGCAGAGCAGACTTTATCCATTTCCGGAAGATCTGGTTGCCGCGGCTAGTTCGTGGACGATGATCGGCGCTGGGATGAAGCAGTATCTGGAGAGCTTTGAATATTGGAACGAACCGGACGCCGGTTATGGCGCACAGTTGCCGGCAGATCAGTTTGTTCCTGGCCTAAAAGCGGTGTATTATGGGCTGAAGCAAAGTGTGCCGGAGGTGAAATACGTCATTCCCAGCGGGCCCAATGAATATAACCAGGTTGCCGCCGCCGGCGACGCGCTGAACTATGCCGATGCGGTCGTCGCCCATTGGTACGGAGATGCCACTGAAATACCGCGCGAAATATGGAATTATCGTGAATTTCTGGCCGCCCATGGGCACGAAGGCATGCCGATTTGGGCGACAGAGGTAGGGCAGGCGTCATGGGATCAATTCCGCGATCCGGAGTCGGTTCGAAAGATGGCGGCGATTTACGCCATGCAGGCAACGATCTACAAAGCCATAGGAGTAGAACGAATTTATTCCTTCTGCTTGTTGTCCTTGGGGGAAGGCGACAAAACATTTGGTTTTATTGCTGCTGACCGGACGCCGCGCGCGATCTTTGCCGCATTTCTGGCCAACGTCAGACTTTTGGGCAATACTCATTTTCGCGGTATGCTGGAGGGAGTGACGGGCAAGGTCAAGTCGGCTCGGGTATTTTCCGGTTCCGACCGGGAGATTGTGGTATGGGAGAGTAGTGATCACCCGCAACCCATTTGCCCGCCCTTTGCTATTCGCCGCGCCTTCGGTCTCGATGGCCGTGAACTGAAGGTTCAAAACAACCGAGTACAAAATCCCGATGCGGTCGTCTATCTGGAAACCGAACGGCTGCCGAACACGCTGTTGAATGTCCATTCGCTTGACAACAAACTTCTTCTCCGCGCCGCTGTTCCCGAGGTCAAACGCCAGCCGGTATCGCCGGTTATCGCATATCCCCGCCCGAACTTTCAGTCCATTGTGCGTTACTCGCCGCTGACCAACTATACGATTGCAGACAATACTCCGGCGCCGGTAGAGCTTAAGCTTTTCAATCTTTCCGGTACGGAGCAGAAAGTTACGCTGCAAGTCCGGACGGAACTGGCGTTGACTCAAGGCAAGCGCGACTGTACGCTGAACATTGCGCCGTATAAGACCGTCAGTGTGCCGTTTGCAGTTATAATGTCCAGTGCACAGCGGAATCACGGCGGCTATTACGACCTGGCCTTTCAGATTAAAGGGAACGGCTTTACCGACCATTCGCTGGTACGCTTCAAGTCGATGGGCGACAACCTGGTAAAACTGACGGTGCCGCGCAGTCCCGGCGCTTGGACATACTTCGGCGGAGTTGAAAATTACCGCATTCTGATTGTTTCCCAGCCGCGAGTAAACCGCGAAGATCTTGATGGTTCATTCCGCTGCTATTACTCTCCGGACGCGCTAACGATCGAAGCGGAAGTGACGGATAACTGTCATTTTTGCGAATTCGAACCCACGGAAACCTGGTTGGGGGATTCGCTGCAGATTGCCATTCAGTTTGGAACGCCGAAGACCTTTGACGATCGAAACCGCTTTGTGGAATATACGATTGCGAAAACCCCGAAAGGGAATTGCGTTTTTCGCAAGGAAAAGCAGAGCGACGGGCATTGGGATTCGCATCCCTCCGCCCTGCCGCTGGAAATCACGCGGACAGGAATCAAAACCTTTTACAAGTTCACGATTTCCGCCGCCGATTTAGGGGTGAAAAAAATTGCCAGCGGCGACCTAATGAGAATGAGCCTGTTGCTCAATGATAACGATGGACACGGACGGCGCATTTGTCTCATCTGGGGTGATGGTATTCATCCTGATAAAAGACCGGAAGAATTCAACCTTGTTTCGTTCCAGTGAAATTTTCTTGTGACAGATAAAAAATGAGCGATAATTTTATGAAGAATATTATTGGTCTCGCCTTGCTTTTGCTGCTCGTGGATATGAACGCCATGGACACGCCCATAGCAACTCCTGCCGATGATCATGATTTTCCACGCAAGGCAAACATCTGGATTCCTGGCGGCACCCCGGTCGAGTCCCAGATTCCCCAGGAAATCCGCCCCGGGTTTTTCGGTGAAACGGTTCTGCGGATTCTATCCAAGGAGCCGCAGACGGAAAATCTTACGGTCAAATATGAATTTGAATCGGATTGTGACGGAAGATACGAATTTTTCGCGGCATTGCTCACTCAAGGGCGCGTGTGGAGTTCACCGGTGCTATTCAGCTTTGACCAACACGCGTGGCAACCCATTCCCGGTAATTATTCTCGCGTAAAGCCGTGGGGTATTTCCAATGCAGTCACCTGGAATTCACTCGGCGAAGTTAATTTGAACAAAGGAAAGCATACCCTGCGCTTGCGCATTGCCAAGCGAACGTTCGAAGGAAAATGGAGCTTCATTTGTGACGGCATCGCCGGTTTTTTGACTGTACGTCCGGAATTACGGTTCGCGCCTCCGGTTTCTCCGCTTCCTTATCTTGACGCCAATCCGCAGACCAGACCGGAATTACCGGATTGTGCCGCGATATGGATTGACGGCGGTTCTTCGGTGCGCACGAATATCCCGGAACAACGGAAGGAACGGGATGCGTTTTCCCGGAAGATTAGCTATTTGAATGGCAAGGATATTCCACCGGAAGGATTTTGGGCGGAGTACCGTTTCGAAGTCAAGGAGAATCGTGAATACGTATTATTTGCCACATTGATCACCCAGGGGCGGCCATGGGGCTCGCCGGTAGAGTTCCGCCTTGACGAGTCCCCATGGTTTATGGTCAGGCCCAATCCGGCAGGACGCCGAGCCTGGGGTATTTCCAATGCCTTAACCTGGGACTATCTGGACACGCAATATTTGAAAACAGGGAAACATACTTTGACTTTTCGGATAAAGCGGCCTTCTGAGGACGGAAACTTCAGTTTCATGTGCGATGGTATTGTCGGGTTTGAAAAAAACATTGGTCGTAATGGCGACTTCTCGGAATATCCGATTCGATGATTTTACTTCTCGCCGGAATGCTGACTGTGATTATATTGATCGGAAAGTAAAATACTTGTAGTTTTTGTTCGGGGATCATACCGATATTATCGGCATGAAAATTCGAGATGCCAGAAAGATAACATCAGCAGAATTGTATGAACGTCGCAAGCCGGCCGTATTGCTTCGCGAAAAGGGCTTGACGCGTCGCACCATCGCTCCGGTTGTCGGAGTAAGCCCTACATCGGACAATGGCTCAAGGCATGGAAAGAAGGAGGACCTGCCGCGTTGAAAGTCCACCCGGCAAAAATTAAAAACTTTTTTCACAAGGAATCCGTAAAATATACGTGAGCATGGAGATGTTCAGCAATTTTGTAAAAAGGAAAAAATGTGGTTTTGTCTACAATGTGTATCTCTGTAGTGTATCGTTTTTCTATTATTGCTGATTTTTTTATAATTTTTTATACTTGAATATTGATTTTAAAAGCGAATCAGTGTATCATATTAACATGGCAATACAAAATAACCGGCAATAAATGACGATGCATAAGACTACCAAATCGACCTATCTGCTACAGGCATTAAAAAAACGGATCGGGACGATGTCTTCCGGCGAGCGTTTTCCTTCGGTACGAACGCTGATGAAGGAATACGGGGTGAGCCAGTTTTCCCTGACGCCGGCAATCAACCGTTTGGAAGAAGAAGAACTCATCGAACGCATCGTCGGCAAAGGAACTTTCGTTTCCCGTGACGGCAATGACAAACTTTTCCGTCTGGTTTTCATGCAGGAAGACTGGGCGATCGATGAATTTGCCTTTCATTCCGAAATCATGATCCGCCGGATCGCGGAAGAACGTCGGTATCTCTATAAAAAAGTGGTTTATCAATTTCACGACGGCATCTATGACGAACTGCCCTTTGATCATGCCGACGCCATTATCATGGCTCCCTGCCGGCGGGATTTTACCGCCAAACAATTGGATGTACTGCTCAATGCTCCGATTCCGGTAATCATGTTCCGGGTCGGGTTTCCCCATTCCAGCATAAATTTTGTCAATGGCGATAACGTTGCTTCCGGCATGATGGCGGCGAACCATTTCATTGATAAAGGTCATCGTAAGCTGGCAATCCTCCTTGCCGAGCCGGACGGCCCCACCGGTCATGAGTTACTTTATGGGTTTACCCAGTATGCGGCATCCAAAGGGGTAAAAGTAACGGTAATTGACTGCAAAACCCGATATGGGGAAATTGCAGCTCACAACGCTTATAGCAAGATGAAAGAATATTGCAGCAGTCAACCGATTGATTTTTCCGCCTTGTTTGTCTCCAGCGACGGCTCGTCGCTGGGTGTTTTAAAAGCGATTATCGATCATGGCATCAAAATACCGGAAGATCTTCAGGTTATGGGCTTTGGCGGCAGCCCGCAGGTGGAACTTTTTCGCCCGTCTCTTTCCACGGTGGAAACTCCGATTCCCAGAATGGTCAATGCCGTCTATGAAATCATCGACCAGTGCGCGGCGGAGAATAAAACCCACGGCTGCAGCCGTTTGATTTATCCGTGTGTTGTCGAACGTGAGTCAACGCTCAAAAAATAGCAAGTAACCAACAGAAAGGAAAGATGAAAATGAAAAAAAACAAGTTTACGCTTATCGAACTCTTGGTGGTTATTGCCATCATTGCCATCCTGGCGTCCATGCTGCTGCCGACGCTCGGCAAAGCACGCGATTATGCCAAAAAGATCAAATGTGTCAGTAACTTGAAACAGTTGGGCACCACTCTTATTATGTATGCCGATGACAATAACGGTATTTTCCCCACCAAACAATATGGTGGGAATACCTGGAGCTCCGCTTCGGAGTATGGATGGTATTTCCCGTACTGCCAACAATTCCTCTGCCTGTTGTATCCTGATTATGCCAAGAATAATAACATCTTTTACTGTCCGATGGATATTATCCGGAGCACTAAAACCTGGCGGCCGGCAACTTCATGGATGGCGGAAAATTCCGGCATCAGCTATGGCTACTACGGCTCATACCAAAATGGCAATTCCTGGCCTACAACAACAAAAACAACTAAGGATAAGTCAACCGGCATTATGTCTGATCAAGTCTGCTGGGGACCAGGCACGGGATGGTTGTGGAACCACGGCGGCCCCTGGGACGGCAAGTTAGGCAATAACAACATTCTTTTTACCGACGGCCATGTTGCAACTGATAACAAAACCCCGACTCATCATTATCAGTACGTCTATAGCGCCGCAAACAATTCCGATTTCTAAAATGAAAGTGTCACCAATGAAAATCCGTTTGCTTGTATTATCCGCCGCAATGACGATAATGACGGGAATGATCCCGGAAACAGCATTTGCGGCTGACCGCGCCGGCAGCCCCTGGGGCATTGCCGCTCATCCCCAGCGGGACATGAAAACGCTGCCGCTGCAGTTGCAGCGCTGTCGCGAAGCCGGCATTACTTGGCTCCGCGAGGATTTCAGTTTTGGGCATGTCGCCGCCAAGAAAGGCGAGTACCATTTCGAGCTGTACGATCAGATCGTCAATGAATGTGCCAAGACGGGCATTCAAGTTCTGCCGATATTGCAGGGGTACGATTGGGAGTCGGCCCGCCCCGATGTCGTCCCGCTGTATAAACACCCGGAAGAATGGCGCGGTTATGTTCGCGCAACCGTACAGCGCTATCATGACCGGCTCAAGTATTGGGAAATCTGGAATGAACCGGACGGCGGCTTCTGGAAGCCGGAGCCCAATGCCGGACAGTATGTTTCCCTGCTGAAAATCGCCTATCGGGAGATCAAAGCCATTGATCCGGAATGTAAAGTGATCCTCGGCGGCATCAGTCCTAACTACCTCAAGGAAATTTATCAATGCGGCGGCAAGGGGTATTTTGACGCGATTGCCACGCATCCTTACGGGTGGGGCCTGGATCGCAACGAGTACGCCGTTAAAATGATGGTGCGCTTCCGTTCCCTTATCGCCGCCAATCATGATACGCCCAAAGAGTTTTGGATGACGGAATGCGGCGCATCTACCTTTGCCTCGCCGCTGCCGACGCAACAGCCCTACCTTATCGAAAAAGCGATCCGGCTGGCATTGCAGAAAATCAATCGTCCTTGTCCGCCGGATAAAAAGCCGGTCGTCGGGGCAATCGTGCCGCAGAGCGATCCAGATTTTGTTTTTGATTATGAACGCACGTGGCTGCCTGGCATCAAAATTGTTCCGGTAAATCTGGATAAATTGAAAACATTGTCCCCCGAAGAATGCCCGGTTCTGATCGGCGCGGAAAGTATTAGCACCGAAGAGCCATGCGTTGTTCCGTTGCGGGATTACGTCCAACGCGGCGGTGTAATGCTCGCGTTCGGCGTCGGTTGTAATGAAGTGCCGTTTTACTCCATGATCGGCAGACACTCCCGCTTTAACGGAGCGGCAGATATGCATCCCTTCTTCCGTATCGGGTTTGAGGCGTGGTGGACCGCCGGCATCCCGGAAATCTGCAATAACGGCGAACTCACGCCGGCAATGGCGAATCTCGGCTGCGCACCGTTGCACGGCGTCAGCGCGCTCCGCCTCCTCTCTTCCAAAAATATCGGGCCCAGCGGCGAATATACCCCGCTTATTCAATTCAAGGATAAAAACCGGGTTCTGGGCGAAGGCCTGGCCTTATACACCTTCAAGGACTGGAAAGGCGCAATTCTGGCGTGTACGACGCCGTTGGCGCGCGGCGTTACCGAAGAACAACAGGCAAACCTGCTCCAGTGCGTGTACCTGACCTACCTGGCGGACGGGGCTTCAAAAATCTTCCTCTACGACCTTCGCGATGACGGCGACAATCCCAACTACAATGAAAACCGTTTCGGGATTCTGCGTACCAACGGCAACCCGAAACCGTCTTTTGAGGCTTATCGTGAAATGACGGCTGCCTTGGGGAAAACCCCGGTCTTTCAAACCCGTCTCCCGGCGGCCGGCGATCCCGAGCATAAAATCTGGGCGCTGGTCTTCAAGCGCAGCGAAGACGGCGGTCTGGTTTTGGCATGTTGGGCCTGTGAACCTCAGTTAAAATATACGATAACCAATTCCATAACGTCAAAAACAACCGCTTGCATTGGGGAAAAAGTCAGCTTCATTAAGTTCAACGCGGAACCCCAATCGTATCGGATTGCCGTTCAGCCTTAGTCCTGCACGATAAGGTCGCCAGGCGCTAACCTTCCGGCCACGCGTATCCGGATTGCTGCCGTTGTCGCCAACGACGGCAATCGTCAGAACCATGAGATAAAAGAGCGAGAAATGAGCATGTTGTACAGGAAAGCCGGAAAGCGGGTAACCCTCTGGACGAAAAGTGTTAAACTGGTAATAGGGCTGGCGTTGTTGTTGACGTCCGGAACGGCGGCAATCGGCGGCGGGTCGCTGTTTGTTGCCGATCGCCCCCTGGCGATGCCGATGACCACGGCAACTTTCGCTCCTTCTTGGGACTGGCACAATGGAGTGCCGGACGGCGATTGGAAAAATCAGGTACCGTCATCGGCGGCAACCGTCAAACTGGACGGTTCGACCGATCTGGATAAGCTCAACGGAAAAGCGTCGCCGGCCAACTCGGAGGGCGTCCTTTATAACCGGATTACGGCAGCAGGCGCGGGCGTGGTACAACTGGGGTTTGGCTGCGACTGGTGGATGGAAGTCTATTGCAACGGAACCCTGTGCAGCAGTACTTTCCCCGAAGGCAACTTGAATGATCGTTATGCGGCAGACAACCATCCGGTACTGATTCCGGTTAAAGCCGGAGAAAATTTACTGGCGGTTCGCGTCAAACGCGGCAGTTTGTCGTGGCAGTTCGCGTATGGCGTGTTGCCGTTCCATGAACCGGATCGGCCGCAAGTCCGTCTCGGGCCGTGGCTGGGCGACAGCGATTCTTATGACGGCTCCATTGCCATTCGCTTTATTACGGCCGGGAAAGTCGGATCCGGAGTGGAATTTCGCCGCGTCGGTCAAAAAGAGTGGACGATGGCATGGGATCAGGAACACGGCCGGATTATGCGGCGCGAGTGGCACACGGTGCGGTTGACCGGCCTGGAATCCGGAGCCGATTACGAATACCGTCTTGTCATGATTGATCCGCAGCATCCAAAACAACGAGTCAGAATAGAAAACGCCGCCGCGTTTGCGTTCAAGATTCCCGCCGAAACTGCGGGAAAATGCAGTTTCTTTTTTACCGCCGATATGCAGTTTCCCCGCGACCGTCAGCACCAGACTATTCGTTCGTTGCTCAACTCGGCGGTGGCAGAAAAATGTGACTTCCTAGTTTTTGGCGGCGATACCGGTTCGGATTTTCCCAACTTCGAAAAATGCATGGTCGAACCGGTGATCGATTATACGGCTAAACTGCTGCCGGGCAAACCGATTCTGGTGATGCGCGGCAATCACGAACTGCGCGGCGACGATGCCCAGAATTTCGGGACTTATTTCGGTACGGCAGACGGTGCGGCGTATCGGCTGTTCCGGGCGGGCGATACGGCGTTTCTGGTCCTGGACTGCTGGGAAGACACTCCTCAGTCCGCCGATTGGTGCCAGTATAACCTCGATGCCGTTGCGTTTGCCGAGCAGGCCCAATGGCTGAAGCAGGTGCTGACCTCGGAAAAATGGCAAAAGGCAAAACGGCATATCGTTCTTTGCCACGGCGCGCCGTATTCGCAGTACGATTCCGGCCAGACGATGCCCTTCATGCTGGAACGGCTGACCGATCCCTATTTCGCCGGAAAAAAGCCGGTATACCGGCTCGATTTCTGGATGTCCGGTCATTCGCATTCTTATGCGCGCAGTATTCCGGGAACCGATACGCTGGCGGCACCGTTTGCCCCGCGGCAGCCTGATCGTGACGGCAAAAACTACGTTTACCCGGTTCTGACCGTGGCCGGACCGGGCCCGCACCCGCAACTCGAAGCGTCGGCTTTCCGGGTCGACATTACCCCGGCCGCGATCACGATCAGCGCCTTTGCGCCGGACGGCAAATGTTTCGATCAGGTGGAATATCGCTCGGACAATACTTATCGCGAACTGAAAGAACTCCCGCATTTCAACTTGCCCGGTCGTAACTGAACGACCGTGACCAAAGACATGGCATGTTCTGTTGCGGCTGGTGGCGGATCATTCCAGTACTGACGGTTCTGCTGATGTTGAACGCCATCGGAGTTCTGACGCTTGAGCGCTGTTGAGCCATAAACTCTGACTTGCTCACCTGAATTTCCGAGCGGATGTAACTATGTCGGGATGGTGACGCCGAAGGCTGCCATAATTTTACGCTGGATCGGATTGGTTTCGGTGTAGAGTTGGCCGTAGCGGTGGGAATATTTGATCTGCACCAGGGTTCCATATCTTCCATGGCCTCGCGCACGGTCAGGTTGCGCAGGATTTTGTCTTCTTGGGTAACATTGCGGATCTGGCTGATGTAGATCAACGCCGGAAACTGCAGGAACAACCGGGCATCCATGGCGACAGCGGAATGGATGCGCAGACGTTTCATGTCGAGGTGGTTTTTGAGGGCGTCGAAGCTGTTTTCGACCGCATCTTTGACGCGATAAACCTGTAATGCCGTCAACGGCGTTTTGATTGCGTTTGACAGGATGCAGAAGAACCCGGCGTAGCGTTTACGATTCTTCTGAATCTCCTCGTCATTGAAGGTAATCTGCAACCCGCGTTTGGGCGTCTCCTTAATGATGAAGTAGCGCTGATAATATTCCTCGTGTTCCTTGAGCCGTTTGCCGCTCGTCAGTTCTTCTTTATACTTAAGTGCGTGATAAGAGCGCCGGCGCAAAACGGTGCGGAAAATATTGCGGCGGATCGCCAGTACTCGGTTACGACGCGGTAGACTGCAAGCTGGTTATCAATCCAGTCGAAGCGGAAATCGCGAAGCTCATTTTCCGCCGTTACGCCGAGCTCTGGTCCGGCAAAATGATGGCGCTGGAGTTGAACGGGCTCGGATATACGGACAAACTCTGGGCGTCGAAGCAAAGCCATGTCCGAGGCGGGCAGCCGTGGAATATGAGCCAGATTTACCGTTTGCTCAACAATCCGCTTTATGCCGGGCTGGTCCAGAACAACGGCGAACTTTATAAAGGCGAACACCAGGTGATCGTCAGTCCCGAGGAATGGCATCGGCTGCACCGCGGATAACCGGCCCGGCAGAAAGACTTTTATGCGGACGCAACCGCATCGTCCCCGATCGCCAGGGTCACGATCGAGTTGGCCAAAATCTTGACCGGAAACGCCTGCTGCCGGAATTTCAGGAAAAAATCCAGGTCCGACGCACTGCGGTTGAGAACGACCGCCACGATCTCCCCGTTCGGATTGACCGCAGCAACGGTTTCCAGCTCATCCCGCGTCGCCGCCGCGATGATCCGCCGCGCCCCCCGCTTGATGAACCGGGAAAAATGGCCGATGTAATAGTATGACGACTGATAATTGAGCACCTGGTTGGCCGCGTCGACCAGGATCGGCGCGCTGCACAGATTGCCGACATGGTTCGGCCCGCCGGTCTCGTCCAGCAGAATATTCCAGTCGACCCAGGCTTCGGTCCAGCGGGACAGGTCGGCGATCATCGACCGGGCGTAACGCTCGCCCAGCGCCCACTCGCCGAGGTGCGGCCCCCCTTCCTGGCAACCTTCGGAAAAGAGCAAGTGTTTGTCGGGCCACGCGTCGTGGACCCGCTGGACATTGTCGAAGTTGTCGCCGCAATACCAGTGGTATGCCGTACCCCAGACGTACCGGGCGGCGGCGGGGTCGTCGAACACCGTCCGGGCGCGCTCGAAAATGCGGTCGCGATTGTGGTCCCAGATCATCAGCTTGACGTCCTGCAAGCCTGCGGCATGCAGCATGGGACCGAGGTAGTCGCGGATGAAATCGCGTTCTTCTTCCGCCGTGTAGACGCAGGAGTCCCAGCGCTGGGTCGCCTCCGGTTCGTTCTGGACGGTCAAACCCCAGATCTTGATCCCTTCCCGGGCGTATTCCCGGATATAACGACAATAGTAGGCGGCCCAGGCCTGACGGCATTCCGGCTTCAGTTTGCCGCCCAGATTCATCGCCCCGGTGGTTTTCATCCAGGCGGGCGGACTCCAGGGCGAAGCGAACAGCTTCATTTCCTCGCCGGTCAGCTTCAGCGCTTCCCGGATCATCGGAATCAGGGCCCGGCGATCGCGGTCGAGGCGGAAATCTTTCAATTCGAAGTCGCCGTCGGTCTCGCTGTAGGCATAGTTGCCGAGCGCGAAATCGCAGCTGTTGATATGGGTCCGGCAGAGATTGTAGGCATTGCCGCCGGACGGCGCAAAATAGGCCGTAAGGACCTCTTGCCGCAATTCCGGAGAAAGCTGGTTGAAAGTCGTCGCCGCCGCCTCGGTAAACGCCGCGCCGAACCCCATGATGGTCTGGTATTTCACCCGGTCGTCAAGGGTGATCGAATTGGCGGTATAAGGAACCGTGGCGATATTGACCGGAGCGGCATCCGGCAGGCGGGTCAGTCGTTCATTCCTGGTCTTGGCGGTACGAAAAATCTTCATCGGCATGATTTGATCCTTGTAAACGTGAAATCACGCGCCCGATTGCTGCCGGGCTGGGTAACGGTTATGATGCACTGAACCTGTTTTCATTGGACGAATTGGTCACCAGCTCCCAAACTTTTACGTCATGGGGGGGCAACGACAATCTGACCGGCATATCGGCGGCAAGGCCAACCATGGTCCCGTCTTCCAAATTGATCAGGCGTCCGTTCCATTTTTGCGCGAACGTGATTTCCGGCCAGACCATATGATCGTTGCGGTTAATGACCGCAATGAACCGGCGTCCGCTTTCATGTTGCAGGATCGTCGTCAAAACCCTTGGGTCCCGAGTATTAACCTGCGGCGCAATCCCGCAATACCCGAGAATATTGCGGATAACTTGTCCGGTCGCTCCGCACCCGACATGGATGATCCGTCCCCGCCCGCAGGATCGAACGTAACCGGCCATAAAATGGTGTTCATTGGGGGCGGAAAGATCAACCAGAAATTCCTTGGCACTGGTTGAAATCGCCACCTCGATCGGGTCGCCCTGAATCTGGTGATAATAGAAGAAGTTGACCTTGCAGTTATTGTGTCCTCCTTCCGTGATCTCAAAACGGTTTTTTCCGAAGTTGACGGTAATCGGGAGAAAGACCGGTCGTGCGCCGTCGGGATCGCTGAATCCCAAATTCAGCGGTTCTCCGAATTCATCGGTTTGCGGGTAGCGATTGAATGCCACCAGAGTCCCGCCCTGAGCGACAAACCGGTGTAGCGTTTCCGCCGCCTCGCGAGTCAGCCAGTCGCCGCCGGCATAGAGCAGTACCCGGGTTCTGGGGGCAGGCATGGTTTCCGGATTAAAATAACAGAACGAAATATCGCTGTCCGTCAGCGCATTAAAGCAGGTTTCAAAGTTGCCGGGATCAATGACCCGGTGGGGTTTGAAGCAGAACAGCGATAAGTCATATTGATTTTCACATTTCCACGGTTCCACCGTTTCTACCAGTTTCAGCGCACTGCGTACCGGCTCGTAATATTCGTTGGTCCGGCCCCATTCGTTGATCGGGCAGTTGTACCAGTTATCGCGATTGACCAGCATATAGTAGTTCAACCCCTTCAGCCCGGAAGTGAGCGCGGCCAGAGTAATAAAGCGATGATGCTGAGGAACCAGATAGCCGACGGTATGGAGCGGAAAATTACCGCTCTGGAATTCGGCGGACCAGACATTGCCGTGCGTTACGTCCGCCTCCTGCAACCGAATGATGTCGAAATTGTAGAACCAGTTGTCTTTGACGATCTTGGTTCCGTCGATGAACTGTTCGGGATAGATATCGCACCCGCAAAGGTCGACGGTTTCGGTCATGGTCCGAAAATTCTGATAGAGCGGCGACCAGCCGTTGGACGAAATAGGAATGTCAATTCCGGCCGCACGCAGCCAGTTCGCGACATTGGCAATGATCCTGGCGGCGTATTGACCGATAAATTCAAAAGTATCGAAATAACGCATTCGGTACGCGCTACCGACCAACAGCCGTTCCGCCATCGGTTGTTCGGTGTTGACATATGCTTCATGAAAATAGATGCAGGCCTGAGTAAAATCGGCATAAGCCGTATGCCATGCACGGTTTAAGACGGCAATTTCATGATGATATTTCTGCCGCAGAAAATCTTTAAACTCGCCATCTCGTTCGAATCCGCCCATTTCGCTGCCGAGACTTTCAATCGGGGGATACGCTTCATTGTCCGCCTGACAAATAATGACCCGTCCGCCACGGGTAATCTGGTGCGGTTCGATGACTTTTGCCACTGCATCAATGTAATGCTTGCTCATTTTCAGAAATTCAGGAGACAAACGATGAAACTTGGTGGCTCGTTCCGGTACTCCGCCGTGAATCCACTCAGAGTAAATATACGGTCCGGGACGAACAATCACATAAAGACCTTTTTGCTCCATCAGCGTAAGAAAGCCGTCAAGATTGCGCTGCGGTGAGGTGTCGCCATGAAAATCATAGACTTCTGGTTCCAACTCATGATAGTTCCAGGGAATATAGGTGGCAATGGTTTTAAGGCCGAGCTCGACAATGCGATCGGCAATTACTCCCCAGTTTTCCGCCGGTACCCGCCAGTAATGAAACTCTCCCGACATCAACGGGATGAGCTGTCCGTCATAGTGATAAGCGGCATTTTCAACTTTGATTCTGGCATTAACGCTGCTCATTTATTATCATTACAGTCCTGTTGATTGCTAAAAATAAACAGTATTTTGAACACTCCGCAAAAAATGTTCAAAATACTTTGTGCATATTATCAGTAAAATCTATTTTTCAACCTTGAAGAGTTTGCCGGATCCGGGCGGCAACGCAAGCCGGAGTTCGGCTCCCTTCTGAATGGATTTGACTTCCCGCCATTTCTTTTCGGCGAGAGAAAATTCCAACAACTTTCCGGGGCCCAGGTTTATCGTTACCTTGGCGACAGTCTCTTTTTTGTAGTCACGATTTACTACCATGAAGGCATCATTGCCTTTGCGGTCTTTGAACATGCCGACAATGTAGTCGCCCAAGTGAACAGGAGCCGCAACGACCGGAGAATTTTCCATTCCCTGAGTTCCCAGCGGCAACGACACACTGTGATAGACTCCGGTGGAGGTCAGTTGCATTAACTCCGGCCCCAGAATGGCGACGTCATGATTAATGGCTGCCACATAGTCCGCCTGCGGTGTCTTCCGGTCGTCACAATACAGTCCCGGCCACTTTTGGGAGCCCCAGTAATGGAACCAGCAGATACCGCGACCGCCGTAAGCCATCGTGGTATATGCCAGCCAGCGCAGTTCAGAAGCCGTAAGCGGACGCCAATACTGTTCATATTGGGAGGCCTGAACAATATTCAGAAACGGAATACCGGCATTCAGTGCGGAAGTACGGATCAGGTCCAGGTTCAGGAAGTAAAATTGCTGATCCAGACCATCGGCCCAGAAATGATAATGGTCGTAGCTGAGCAATTCCGGGCGTATGGTCTTAACATACAGCCGCAGATGTTCCTGATAGTTAAGAATTCTTTCCAAAACCGGACGGACGCTGGTAAAATCGTTGGGAATAATTTTAGGTTGCGGCGAATTCATAAAAACTTCCAACTGATCTTTCGTCGCGTAGATGGGCAGCAGATTGATATAGACGAGATGCGTCCGGTCATGCGCGCGGATGAAATCGGATAACTGCTGCAACGCCGGGAAAGCGCCGGCACGCGGTTCGTCGCTCAGGAAATATCCGACGAAAGCAGGATGCGTTTTGACTTGGTTGATCAATTTGATCAGTGCTGCGGTTTTCGCCGGCTCCTTCAGTACGGTGCTGTCCAACAGGAGCGGATGAACAATCAACGCTTTCAGCCCATATTTCTGGAGCTTGTCCAGCGCTGCGGCCGGGGCGAAATCTTTTTTATAGCAGTTAAGCATTATCAGATTGTATCCTTCGCTCGCAAGTGCATTCAGGTTCTTATCCGATGACGGCGGAGCGCTCCATGGCATGAGGATAAACTCTTTCTGCACCCATCCCGGCGTTGCCGCTATAATACCATGGCTCAGAAGCATAAATGAAAATAGCATGAAGTAACCGAAACATCTCATTATAAAAGTTCCTATATATGTTGATGATTATGAGTCTTTCGAAGTTTCAACCGATGCAACCTTTTCTCGTTTATGTTACCTCCTGTCCGCGACATATGATTATGATGTTCAACGATTGATTTTGAGAAACGTTCATAGTTTGTAAGTCACCCATTCGCGAAGGATTTCAGCTTTCCAGTTACGTCCTTCCGCGTGACCATCGCCCCAGGCATGGTTGGTTTTCATATTATGCGGTGAAACCTCCCGGGTGGTCAGACCCGCGGCGGTATCCGTCGGAGTGCTTATAGACAGCGCGGTATCGCCGGACGTGGTATTGTCGGGATACGAATAGGGGCCGCACCACTGGTCATAATCGCAGCTATAAGTAATGAATGAGCTCGGGTGACTCAGCTTACTGTCGGATATCAATCCTTTGTCATAGCGGGAAGAAGCGGCATCCGTAAAGCCGGAGTTTGCAGGAGGTGTTGCAGCGTGCCCTTGGTTAATACTGTATTGCACCTGCCAGGTGGTTACAGTGCCGAAATAAGTAGTGGCCGTCGATGCCAGATAATGTCCGGTTACTTTGGGAATGCCCGGACATGACCATGTAGCGGTGTTCTTGATGTAATCCCGGAGAAAATAAGGATAATAAACATTCACTTTTGAGCTGCCGCCTTCCGGAATCTCACTATTATAGGCCTTCGTGTATCTGCCACTATTGTCGCCGGCATACATAATAGCGCCGAGAGCGATCTGCTTCAAGTTACTAAGGCAATTGGACTCATATGCTTTGGAACGGGCCGAATTCAATGCGGGTAGCAGCATACCGGCCAGAATTGCAATGATTGCAATAACCACCAAAAGCTCAATTAATGTAAAACGTCTACAAGTTAATAATCTCATGTGCTATTTCCCTTTGGGGCGCGAATGCAAATTTTTACTTTTATCCATTAAAACACCGCCGATCACATCATCATTGCCTTTATGAACTAACAGACATCACTATTCTTTGATCAGGACTCCTCCCGACTGCCGGGGATACCAATGAGGATGAGTAGTATTTCCGTTATAAATAACTTCGCGATACCCGAGCGGTTCGACATGTCCATCAATCATTACGACATTGGCGCGTCGGCTGTGGGCCAAATTAACCGGATAGTAGCCGCCGCCATAGGGATATGCAGTCCCCCAACCGATGAAGCAACTGTAGTCTGATTGGATAGTGGAACTGAGCGAGCGCGGAGCCGAATCGCCATACCAGATCAGAGTGCTGTTCGTGCCAAACCTGGCGACCTGACTGATTCTCACGGCTCTGGGGGACCCGGCGACAGTCAGCCCGAAGGTAGCCCAGTTAAGGCCGTAAGAAAAATTACGGATCATGGTGCTATAAGCGCTGCTGGTCATGTTCCCTTCGGTTAAATTTATCTGAGCTTCAATACTGAGAGTTGCACTCGGGCAAACGACCGCCTTGGCGCTTAATTTGCCGTAGTGAACGAAATAATAGGGCCACGGTTCCCACGGCATCGATGGACTTGATGCGGCAAGCGGCAGTAATGCCGCAGGTAAAAATTCATCATAATCACTGGCATAGAGCTGGCCGGTCAACCCGATCTGCTTCAGATTATTGGTACAGGATATGCTTTTAGCACGATCCCTTGCCGTACTTAAAGCCGGTAGCAGCATCGAAGCCAGAATGGCGATGATGGCGATCACCACTAGAAGTTCTATGAGTGTGAAATTATTTTTTTTCATCTTTCGCTTTCCTCTTTCCTTATGTTTTTTAATATGAAGCCGAGGTTATCCATGTTCCGCATATGATTATAACTTATAAAAAAGCAAATGTCAAGAATAAATTATCAAATAAAAACAAAAACATTTCATGCTCAAATACGAGCAAATTTGTTTTTCCACTGCTCATCTTGACTTTTAGATTATGCAGGATTATAATAAGACCGATGATTGAAATTATAACCAAATTTTATAACCTGAGAAATAGAAAATGAAAACAACACAAAGCGTGATTGCCATGGAAGTAGGAGTTTCCCAAGCCATGGTATCTAAAGTGTTAAACGGGGAAACCGGAAAAGTATCCGCCGAGACGAGGCACGCCATCATAAAAACGGCGCGTAAGCTGGGTTATAACCGGAATGTAACAGAGGTGCGGAAGTGTATCGGCATTCTGATCAACAGCATGGAAGACCTGAGCCGTCCGTCCATCTATTTGCTCAAACAGTTGTCCGGAATTCAGAATGAGGCACATGCCCGCAAGCTGACCCCGCTTACTCATTTGTTGGGGAATGTAGATGAATTGGATGTGCTGTCGGATCAGGTAATGGGATGGATTGTGCTCGGCCCACTGAGTATTGATCAGATTGAACGGCTGCAGCAATCCGGGCCGGTAGTTTTTTTACATTATGATGATATTTCCGGACAATGTTCACGGGTTCAGGAAGACAACCGGACAGCGGTTCGCCAAGTGATCGCCGCATTATATGAGCAAGGACACCGGCGTTTCGGTTATTTCAACATTCGTCCGATGGGAATTACTCAGGCCGAAAACTATGGCGCATTCATGCAGGCGCTGATTGAGCTGGATTTGCCGATTCCTCCGCCGGAATGGATTGTTACGCCGCATCGACAGGCATGCACTGCCGCAGATGTGGAACGTTTAATCAGACAGTATCTCGGCGAATTGCAGCAGATGGCGCGACGTCCGACGGCGCTGTTCATCGCTGCGGATATTTATGCGTTGCCGTTTTTGCGACTGGCACCGGAATATGGTTTTGCGATACCGCGCGACTTCAGCGTTATCGGTTACGATGATATTTCGGAAGCTGCGCTGGCAACGCCTTCTTTGAGCTCGATTGCTCAACCGTTGGCCGAAATGGGGCAGGAAGCAGTTGCCCGGTTAGATGAACTTATCAATAACCCCCGTTTGCCGCCGCGTGGCTTCGAGGTTCGTATGACTGTAAAATTCCGTGATAGTGTCGGTCCGGCGCCGACGGACAATTAGCGCAGACAACAAACTTCAATCGAGTACGACTATAATGAATGTTTCCGATCGTATCTATAACCGGGAGTGCGATTTCCGGTTTTACGGCGAAATTGGTGGAATTATCCCTTGCTGGCAACGATCTCCGATATTTTCTTCGGTTGTTTCCGCGTCAATTCCGGTACAACCGGCGAATATTGCGAATTGGACAGCGGCGCAATTCAATGATTGCCGGGAACTGGTTGAACCCATTGCCGCCCATTCGGAACTCTGGTTGAAAACGTTTATTTATGTTCCCGCCGATCTGGACGCCTTTCTGGAAATGGAATATGCGTTTGCTTACGACGACAGCAAATTGCAGCTGGAGGCGTTTGTTAATGGAAATCGTGTATTCCAACCGCCGGCATTGTTGTTCCTGACTTCGAATTTACCGGGATTATGGCTGAGGTTGCAGCAGGGATGGAACGAATTAGCCATCCAGTTGCAGGTAAAACAGGCAACCGAACGTCTCAGGTTCAGCGCCCGACTCATTCGGAAAAACGGCATGATCGTGGGACCGGAGCACTTTGCGTCGGACAAAAGCTTGACTCCGCATTTCCCGCCGCCGCCTTGCCGCGATTTTCCGATAAGATATCAGGAGCGCGTGTGGGGGGAATCCGTAATTAAGGAGTACCCGGTTACCGTTAGGGAACTGACTTCGGAACAACTGAAAAACTTTACGCCGGGAATTGGTGCGGACATCAAATCGGCCGGCCGTTTCGGGTTTGCCAAAGGCGACGGACTTTTGGATTGCAGCATGCCGTTTCTCGGTATTATTACCAAGCCCTATCTGTGCGGACACCCCGACTTTACAAAATCAATAATGTGGCATTTCAAATTATTGCCGCCCGGTATTCCGGAAAAAGAGCAATACACCGGCAATCGGC
>Ga0070399_1001646_pt1 | contig 22763 bp, 19 predicted proteins | sample BioMet4_FD_61217 | JGI IMG/M metagenome (GOLD analysis project Ga0070399, IMG submission 61217) | Microbial communities from bioreactor (seeded with sewage sludge) at LBNL, California, USA - Biofuel metagenome 4 (version 1) | ecosystem: Engineered > Bioreactor > Anaerobic > Unclassified ... | reverse complement strand
TACCAATGTAAAAGGCAGAAACCTGCGCCGCGTCAGAGAAAATATGCAGATAGTCTTTCAGGATCCGTATTCTTCCATAGATCCCCGCATGTGCGTGGAAGATATTATTAAAGAACCCCTGAAGGAAAGCCATCACTTTAAACGTGCTGAGCTTGAACAGAGAGCGGAATACCTGATGGATAAGGTCGGCATAGAAGAAAGACTGCGCTTAAGCTATCCGCATGAAATGGACGGCGGGCGCCGGCAGCGTGTCGGAATCGCCAGAGCGATTGCACTGAATCCGGAATTCATTGTGTGCGATGAACCGGTCTCAGCCCTGGATGTTTCTATTCAGGCACAGGTCCTGAATCTTCTGATGGATCTTCAGGAAGAACTCCAGCTTACTTATATGTTCGTAACACATGACCTGTCAGTTGTCCGTCATATTTCCAATGACATCAGTGTCATGTATCTCGGGCAGCTGGTTGAGACTTCACCCTCCGAACAGCTTTTTAACAGACCGCTTCACCCATATACAAAAGCACTTCTTTCGGCTATCCCATCCATGGATATTTTGCATCCCATGAAGAGGGTACAGCTGAAGGGCGAGATATCTTCTGCAATTAATCCGCTTCCGGGCTGTCGTTTTGCAGCACGCTGCCCTTATGCAACAAAAGCCTGCAGTGAGCCTCAGGCGCTTCGTGAAATAGAACCGAACCACTTTGTTTCCTGCTGCAGGGTAGAAGAAATCAATGCATGAGGATTGAAAGGGAGGAGTAAAAATGCCGGAGAGCCGTATTGAACGACGGGATCGCCGAATGACGGAAGAATATGATAATGAACTGATGGAAGTTACTTCATTTCATCACAGCAATTATTATCATAAATTCTTTGCAGGTTATTCCGAAAGCATGGTACCTAATAAAAAGGGTACCAGGAATAAGATCCTGAGAAAGTATGTCGGCAGTTACTATTCCAGAGAGTGCAGTGATTCAGCCTGGATCCTTTCAAAAGCACTGTACCTGCTTCTGGGATTAATGGCAGCAGCATTATTTCTATATGGAATCAGCAGACCGACAGAGACTAACCGGCTTTGGTATGTGGTAATCCCTTCTTCTGCGTCGACGATTTCTTTAATCCTCTTTCTGACAAAACTCGCTGACTGCATCCTGAAGAAACGCAAAATGACGGTTTACGAATACCGGACAACATTCGGAAGCTTATTCTTATGGAGCATGATAACATCCGGCCTTCTGGCAATAACCGCTGTTACAGCTCTTATATCTTCCGTTTTAACAGACAGCGGTGAAAGTCCGCTTATGAAAGCTGCTGCCGTGACTGCATGCCTTTTCTCTTCTATATGCATTTTTATGATCGGGGCAGCAGAGCGGCGGAATTCATACAGTGAAACTCCCGGTGAAGAAGAACCTTATCAAAACGGTGTCATTATCCAATAAATGTCTGGGATAATATGGAAGGACTGAAAGATGAAGATGATGGATTTTTCCTGCAAACACAATGTTTTAATAAGAAATCTTGATGGTTCTCTGCTGCCAATGGATGAACCGTATTTTGAATCTTTTAAAGAAGCTGACGGAGTATGGCGGATCCTCAGCTCGGGTGACTATTCGTATCTTATTGAGGGCGAAGATGAAGCAGTTGCTTTGGATTCCGGCTACGGTGCCGGCAATATCAGAATTTATCTGCAGACTCTGACGGATAAACCGGTCAGGAGAATCATAAACACCCATTATCATTTCGACCATACAGCAAACAATGGATACTTTGAAGAAGCATTCATGAGTGAAGAGACAGTCCCTCGTGCAACAAAGCCATATAAAAGTTTTTCCGGGATTCAGTTTATTGAGGATTATCCCAAAACGGTTATACATGAGGGTGATGTGATAGAACTTGGGGGGAGAAAACTCGAAGTATTCGAGATACCCTGTCATGCTGCCGGAAGTCTTGCATTTCTTGACCGTGTTAACAGGATCCTTTTTACCGGAGATGAATTCGGACCATTCTGCAATTTATCCGGCAGTATTTCCCAGTTTGTCAATAATATGCAGAAACTCATGAGCATACGAAGTGAATTTGATTATTGCCTTGGCGGAAACGGAAGATTTGATGCATCTTATGTCGAAAAGTGCCTTGCATTGGGAAGAGACATTCTTGCAGGTACCGCTGAAGTATGTGAAGGAAAGGGAGGTAAAAAACCTGATAACGGACCTCCTGCACCCGAAGGGGTTACGGTTTATGGGAGAAAGTCACCTCATCCGGGAGACAGTGTAGTATCTACACCCCGTATGAATCAGATGGTAAGCGGCCATGATGTCAGAATTATGTATGATATCAGGAATGTTGAAGAGAAGACTGTAGATCTCGGATAAGAACAGGAAGGTAAAATGTATGAAAGCAGGTATGGGAGAAACGGCCATAAATTTTCCTGACATGGTTTTTCCGAATCCTGTCGAAAAATATACAGGAGTTCATGACGCGCCATATGTGCATGTCTTAATTCTTGAAGATACTCATAAGTATATTTTTGTATCTTTCGACTTGATTGATCCGGCAGGATGGGATGAGCACAGGAACAGGCTGGCAGAGAAATTCAAAATTAAGCCCGATTATATTATGCTGCACACTTCACATGCAGTTTCAACGCCTCATAGCGGGAGACCGGAAGAATTTGTTACGGATCGGGAAAAAGAAGGCAGGAAGCTGTTTCACGACGCAATCCATCAGGCCACAGAAGAAGCTGCATCAGAGGCAGAAAAAAATCTGAAATCTGCGGTATTTGGAATCGGATATGCAGAAAGCCATATTAATGCAAGCAGAGTTCTCGATACAAAGAAAGGATGCATCCAAGCTGCAAATGAGAAAGGAAAATCCGACCATACCATACCGGTTCTCAGTATAAAGGATGCAGAGGATGGAAAGTATATCGGAATCCTTTTTAATGTTAATACGGCCCCTTCTGTCCTTGAGAACAGTAAAGAAGGCGACACAAGATTAGTATCCGGCGATATGGCGTCACCGGCAGAAAGAATGATTAAACGGATCACTGGCGCACCGGCTGCTTATACGACCGGTGCTTCGGCAGACCAGTGCCCAATCCTGACAGCAGTGTGGGATTATATGGATGACATGGGAAATATGCAGAAAATGATGATGCCTGAACTTGGATTCTCCATGAGCACGCTGCTTGGAATGCGTTTGGCAAGTTCGGTTCTGCAGATACTGCCGGACATCAGCTGCTCACCGGTCAGTTCCGGACTCCATATGTGCAAAAAAGTCTTTGCTTTGCCGGGGCATATGCCATTCCCGCCAAAATCGAAAAATCTTCCCTTTGTCCCCGGACCGGATGTTCAGTCGGAAGTTTATTTCTTTTATACGGATCAAACAGTAATCATAGGCTGCAGGCAGGAAGTATGCGTAAGTACCCTGCAGAATATCAGAACCCATTCGCCTTTCCAAAATACAATCCTGCTGGATTTTTTCAATGGTATGGCAGGGTATATGGTCACGAAAGACCTGTATGAAAAAAATTATCCTTCGTGCAGGAAAGGGAATTTTGCAGCGGGTGCCGCGGAAGTGTTTGAAAAATATATTATAGAGTTCCTGATGGATTTAAAAGGATAAAAGCAGCCCGATGATGTGCAGAGCATCTATCGGGCTTGCTTATTATTTGCAATATTTCTGGATCTCTTTGTAAATACTTTCTGTTGTATCATCGTTTTCGTAATTAAAAACAACAGTCATATCTTCTGTACGGCATATAATGCAGCTGTTGATTTTAGTGCTGGTATAATTCCGGTAATTTCCCCAGGCTGCATTCTCCCAGGTTCCATATCTGCAGTTTAATGAAGTACCGCCGTCTGTCGGCGAACCGAAGTCTGCCTGATTACTATAGTCGAGAGATGTAATATCACTGTAATTGATTTCGCAGGAAGTCTTTTCAGGTCCTGTCAAGGCAAAACCATTCTCCTTTACTTCAAAATCCAGAGGCGTGACTGTCCGGGTTGTCAAAAGAATCGTAACGATTACGATTGCGGCTGCAAGGAATATAAAACTGAAAAGAGTTTGCTTTTTCATTTTTTTGCTCCTTTGTTTATTATATTTGAGCAATTTATGAATGTCAAAAGTATATGAAAAATGAAAGCGAAGAATAAAAAGCGTGGGTCAGGTTGCCACACCGGCGTATTGTTTGTTGTATAAATTGAAGTATTCACCATGTAATTTCATGAGTTCTTCATGACTTCCGCATTCGGCAATATGACCGTCATGCACGACAACAATTTTATCAGCATCCCGGATGGTAGAAAGACGATGCGCGATAACCAGAGATGTTCTTCCTTTCATCAGGTTCATCATTGCTTTTTGTATATGCAGTTCCGTCCTGGTGTCAACAGAAGAAGTTGCTTCGTCGAGAATCAGAATCTTCGGATCGGCTAAAACCGCACGGGAAATAGCAAGCAGCTGTCTTTGACCAAGAGAGAGATTATTTCCTGATTCGGAAAGCAATGTATCATATCCATCAGGCAGTCGGCTGATGAAGTGGTCAGCCATTGCAGTATCGGCAGCATTGAACACTGACTCATCGGAAGCATTCAGTTTTCCGTATTTTATATTGTTTCTGATGGTATCGTTGAAAAGAACTGTATCCTGAAGGACAATGGCAATCATGCTTCTTAAATTTTGCTTCGGAATTTTCGTAATATCTTCACCGTCAATTGTAATTTTTCCTCCATCCAGTTCATAGAATCGCGTCAGCAGATTGACCAGAGTCGTTTTTCCGGATCCGGTAGCACCAACGATGGCAATTTTTTGGGCATGGCAGACAGAAAGATTAAAATCCTTCAGAACAGGATGAGCTTTTTCATATCCGAAGTTCAGATGCTCGAACTCAATGTCTCCGCAGACAGACTGAACATCAAGACACTGCTTTCCCTCATCAATTTCATCCTCCGTATCCATGACATCAAAAATACGTTCAGCGCCTGCAAGGGCTGTCAATATGATGGAATACTGATTCGCAATCATATTGATAGGCTGGCTGAACTTTTTTGAATACTGGAGCATTGCCTGTATTGCTCCGATTGTCAGGGTGCTGACTTTCGATAATATCAGAAAACCGCCGACAGCCGCAATCAGAACATATTGAAAATTGCTCAGGAAGTTCATGATCGGACCCATGATGGAACCCCAGACTCTGGCCTTGATGCTGTATTTTCGAAGCTCCTCTGATGTCTCTGAAAATTCACTGACAGCTGCATCTTCTTTTCCATAGGATACCACGGTTCTGTAACTTGTTACCATTTCCTCTACATGACCATTTAACCGGCCAAGCAGAATCTGCTGTTCTTTGAAATACTTGCGCATATGGTTCCCAAGTATTTTTGATACAAAAAAGGTGATGGGAATTGTCACGATGGCTGCAAGTGTCAGAACAGGACTGTAATACAGCATCATTGAGAAAGCACCTATTAATGTGAGGATTGCCTGAAAGAATACGGTGATTGATTGGGCAACAGCGTTAGATACATTGTCCGCATCATTTGTCATGCGGCTCATAAGATCTCCATGTGCATGCGTATCAATGTATCTGACCGGAAGATGCGCAAATTTATCAAACAGCTCTTTTCGCAGAGAATATACTGTGCTCTGCGATAATCTTGCGGCAAGAATTCCCTGAATATAAGTCAGGACAGCACTTACCAGGAACAGCATGACCATGATGATCAGATAGTGAACCATATGCGGAAAATCAACGTAAACGGAATCACCGCTGACGGAGATGGTATCGATGGCTCTTTGCTGAAAAGAAGGACCGAGGATATCAATCAGGGTAATGAGAAGCATCAGCATGAGCATGACGGACAGCAGCATTTTACTTTTTCCGATATAGGCTGACAGTCGTTTTAAGGTCTTCCGGGTATTGGCAGGTTTTTCAGAAGAAGCGCGGGCATTCATAAAGTTTTTTCCGCCGCCGAAGCCGCCGCCCGGTGTTATTTTAAGTGAAGGTCTTTTTGATTCAGTCATTTTGTCTCCTGTCCATGACGAAGGGAAGAGGATACAGTCTGAAAGGCACCGGAAAGCATTTGAGAATCATAAATATCTTTATAAGTATTGCTGACTTTAAGCAATTCATCATGAGGAGCACAGTACAGCAGAGAACCGTCATTTTCAATAACGGCAATTCGATCGGCACTCATTACGCTGGCGATTCTCTGTGCAATCATGATGATCGTTGTACCGGGTGCCAGATATTTGCTGACTGCATTTCTTAAGGCGGTTTCGGTACTGAGATCGAGCGCAGAAGTTGCATCATCAAGAATAATGATTTCCGGTCTGCGGATCAGAGCCCTCGCAATGGAAAGCCTCTGTTTCTGACCGCCGGATAAGGAGGCTCCTTTTTCGGATATAGAGGAGTCGTAGGCGCCCGGCATTTTTTCAATGAATGAATCTGCCTGTGCGGCAACGGCAGCCTTTCTTACTTCTTCATCAGAAGCATCAGTTTTTCCCCATCGTATATTTGCGGCAACTGAAGAAGAAATCAATTCAGTCTGCTGCATGACATATCCGATACGTTTGCGCAGAGAAGAAAGAGGAAATGAACTAAGCGGCTTGCCGTCAATCAATATGTTCCCTGAGACAGGATCATAGAATCTGGGAATTAAAGAAGCGAGGGTGGTTTTTCCGCATCCCGTAGCTCCGATGACAGCGAGCGTTTCCCCTCTTTTAATATCCAGATTGATATCTTTAAGAACGGGTTTTCCATGTGTGCCCGGATATTGAAAGCATACATTCTGAAAAGACAGAATGACGTCGGAAGGCTCTGAAGCAGCAGGAGAAGCCAGTTCAGCATCAGTCGGAATCGTTTTAAGTACCGGCTCTGTCTGTAAGATTTCATTGATTCTGGAAGCGGAAACCTGTGCCCGTGAGATAGACTGCAGCAGGTTGGTAGCCATTGTGATCTGCATCATGACCTGGGTAACATATGTGATGGCAGCCATAATGGAGCCAGCCGTCATCCCCAGGTCCTGAGTACTGATTTTTGAGCCGCCGATATAGATAACGGCAATGATGGCTAAACTCTGCATCAGAGTGAGTACAGACGGGATAACTGCCATTAATTTAAGAACATGCATGTTTACATTTCGGAGGCCGCAATTTGCGTCATCAAACCTGCGGCATTCATATCCTTCGCGATTGTAGGCTTTGACAACACGCGTTCCGTTAACATTTTCTTCAACGACAGAGTTTACCTTATCCAGCCGGTCTTGCATGTCCGCATATTTGGGAATCGCTTTTTTCAGAACAAAATACAGTATCAGGACTAATATCGGAAGTGTACAAAGAAGAACAAAACCGAAAGAAAGGTTCAGAGTAAGCAGCATAACCATTCCGCCGATGACAAACATTGGACATCGTATAAAACCGCGGAGAAGGCTTTCTATAAAATCCATGATCTGCGTAATATCATTTGTCATGCGTGTAATCAGGGATCCGGTCGTAAATGTATCGGTCTGCTGAATGGATAAAGACATTACTTTCCTGTATGCGTCACAGCGAAGATCCCGGCCGAAACCCTGTGCTGCTGTTGCCGACATTAAGGCGCAGCAGATGCCGAAAATACCTCCAATCAGGGTAAGAACCAGCATCATTATTCCAAAGACGATGATCAGATGCATGGGAGAATCATCACCGCCGCCGAATATATCCAAAAGCTTTACGGCGAGTTCTGAACCGTTATCAGGGCTGGTGATATCCAGGCCGGTAATGCCGTAATTAACGATAAATGACATGAGGCGCGGCAAAAAAAGATCTGCCGTCACTTCTCCAATCATAAAAAATGGGGCAAGAATGGCAAATATTGTATAAGGTTTTAAATATTTAAATAATTTTCGCAAATGCTATGCTCCTAAAAAAGCTGAATAATTATATAAGGTACCTAAATAATAATGCAAACAGGTATAAAATGTCAAGGTACCAAATAAGTGCATTTAAGGGCATAAGGATGCGGGAACGTGATATGCTAATAGGGAATGTTATATCTATGTTAAATTTACCGGAAAATGATTGACAGACATGCTCATAGGAATGATTATGGCAGTACGGGCACAAAGGGATGAACAGGCCGGTGCATTCGCGGTGCTGCACCTCTGCTGTCAGGGAGCCTGCGGGAATACAAGCCTGATGAAAACAGCGATTTCATTCAGATGAGGTAAAGCCGATGAAAATATTGGGAATCATAGGGATAGCAGTTCTGGCCTGTCTTGCAGGCATCACTGTCTTCCATGTCATACATTACCTGCTTTACTGCAGGTACAAAAAGGTGCCGGGGAAGAGCCACTGCGCAGTATGCGGCCATCGGCGCACTTGTCAGAAATATCATCAGAAACACGAATGACCCGGTTCACGGGGCCTGCCTTCCGGCATTGCTGAGGATTTCCGAACTTCGGAAGCTGTACCGGTGGAAAGCCTCTTTCAGGAACTGCGGTGTATGCTCGAAGTAAAATTCTGCCAGTTCTTCCGCGGAGAGATCCGTCTCGTCATTGATCCATTCCTTAAGCAGTCCGATGATCCCGTAAGAGTGGTGCTTCGCTTCAAGCATCTGATATTCGGTCGGCTCTGTTTCTGCGGCAGCCATCACATCTTTTACCATTTGGATAATATATGTCATGTAATATTTTGTTACGGAGTTCTGCGAATCATCGGCAAAAACCTTCTGATAGAACGTCTTCCTTTTTTCCATCAGCCGGAGGGATGCCGCAATCCTGTCCGGGCTGTACTCCGGCTCTCTGTCGCCTAACGAAGAGGCGATATCCCTCAGATAGATCCACGCAGCAAGATCATATTTGTCATGGAAATGATAATAAAATGTCGGCGGCGCGGCGCCGCATCTTTTGCATAAATCTATGACACGGATCCTGCTCAATGGCTTGACTGCCAGCAGGTCCTCCAGTCCCTCGGCGAACATCGCCTTTGTCCGATCCTTCATCTGCAAAATGAATCCACCTCCATAGCCTTATATTAATCAATAAATATAAGAAATACAAATAAAAATGTATTTTTATATGGTGATAGCTTAATGCTTTCTTACTACAATGAAATCAGTATATTCCGGATAATAAAGTGATAAATGGAGGAGAACGCGTTATGAAGCTGATTGCGATCAACGGAAGTCCGAGAAAAAACTGGAACACAGATCTGCTGCTGCAGAAAGCGCTTGAAGGCGCGAAAAGCATGGGAGCCGAAACGGAAATGATCCGACTCTATGATCTGGATTTCAAGGGCTGCAGAGGCTGCATGGCCTGCAACTTAAGGGACGGAAAATCCTATGGGCACTGTGCCTGGAATGACGAACTGAAAGAAGTGCTGGAGAAAATCGACGGCTGCGACGGCCTGATCCTGGGATCGCCGATTTACTGGGGCGACATTTCGGCTGAGATGAGGGCATTTCTTGAGAGGTTGCTTTTTCAGTACACGGACTTTGATAATGGCGCGTCTCTTTACAGGGGAAATGCAAAGGCCGGGTTCATTTATACGATGAATGCCCCGGCCGGGTATAATGATGCGATGTACAAAAAATATCAGGATTTCCTCAGCCCTCATTTTAAGTATATCGGTACGGTGGAAAGCGCAGAGACTCTGCAGGTTGAGGACTACGGCAAATACCATCTTGGCTTCTTTGACGGTAACGAAAGACATCAGAGAAGGGAAACCGTATTTCCGGAGGACTGCAGAAAGGCATTTGAACTGGGGAAAAAGGCCGCATCTGCAAGTCCTTTGGAACGATGATCAGTGCCCAGGGGAGAAAAAGAAGCATCACCGCGGCATATGCCATGAGAAGCAGGGAGGCCCCGATTACCTTCAAAAGGTATTTTGCAATGAAGAGCAGCGTGTTCCGCAGCTGCTGACGGACGTATTGCTGCGTAATCGGGAACAGGCCGTCTGACGGCAGCGGACAGATCCTGCTGTTTACCAGTGCGGACGGTATCGTATGGAAATTCAAATCAATCCTTTTCTCCAATCAGAACCGGTATGGAAAAATGTGGGAGTGCCCTGACTTCTTCGAACTTGACGGGAAATGGGTGCTCATGACAAGCCCGCAGGATATGCTGATTGATGGAAACAATTACCACAGCGGCCTTGATTTCTATGCGACCCAGACAACCCTTGCACCGGATGGGCGCAGAATCATGATCGGGTGGATGCAGAACTGAGATTCGGTATCCCTGAGAATGCCGGATGCCAAATGGTTCGGCCAGATGTCTCTCCTTCGTGAGCTGTCATTGAAGGACGGCGTCCTGATCCAGAAACCGGTGCGCGAGATTGATGCCTGCCGTACAAATGAAGTGATTTATGAAAATGAAAGAATCTCCGGGAGGAAATCATTTCCGGAACTGAACGGCCGTAAAACTGTTCAATGCCGCTTCAATTGCGAAGCGGCATTTTTCATGCGAATTTATGCTATAATCAAAAAATACAAAGACTTTCCGCCTGCGCCTGCAGTGACGTGCAGGGAAGATCAGAGGAGATATTTTGAAGGATTTTCTGCCGGTCAATATGGACGATGCCCGGAAACGGGGATGGGATGAAGTTGATTTTGCCTATATTACGGGTGATGCCTATGTGGATCACTCTTCTTTCGGCCCCGCCATCATCAGCAGGGTCCTTGAATCAAGAGGATACCGCGTCGGCATCATTGCTCAGCCCGACTGGAAAAGCTGTGCAGACATAACCGTATTCGGCAGGCCGCGTCTGGGATTTCTGGTATCAGGCGGAAACATGGACCCGATGGTAAATCATTATACAGCCGCAAAAAAGCCCCGCAGCTCAGATGCCTATACGCCGGGCGGCATGAGGGGAAAACGTCCAGACCATGCGACGGTTGTCTACTGCAACCTGATCAGAAGCTGCTACAAAGATATCCCGGTCATTATCGGCGGAATTGAGGCAAGTCTCAGAAGGCTGGCTCACTACGATTACTGGTCTGACAGCCTGAAAAGATCAATACTGCTGGATTCACAGGCTGATCTCATTTCCTATGGCATGGGCGAACGGTCGATCGTTGAAATCGCAGACGCGCTGTCAGCAGGCATCAGCGTGAAGGACATTACCTATATCGACGGCACCGTGTACCGCACCGCGGATCCGGATACCGCCTACGACCATATTATGCTTCCTTCCTACGAGGAAATGAAAAAGGACCGCCTGAATTATGCGAGGAGTTTCCTTGTGCAGTATCAGAACACCGATCCTTTTTCGGCCAAACGCCTTGTGGAGCCTTACGGGCGCGACGGCGGAGAATATGTAGTCCAGAACCCTCCGGCAAAGCCTCTTTCGCAGATGGAAATGGATGATGTCTATGATCTTCCGTACATGAATACGTATCACCCTTCCTATGAAAAGGCCGGAGGCGTCCCGGCCATCGATGAAGTGCGTTTCAGCCTGACAAGCTGCCGGGGATGCTTCGGCGGCTGTTCCTTCTGCTCGCTCACTTTCCATGAAGGCCGCATCGTGCAGGCAAGAAGTCACGAAGCCATCATCAGAGAAGCTGAAGAAATGACACAGCGTCCGGACTTCAAAGGCTACATTCATGATGTCGGCGGCCCTACTGCAAATTTCAGACGTCCTGCCTGTGACAAGCAGCTGGAGCATGGCGCCTGCATCGATAAACAGTGTCTGTTTCCGCGGCCTTGCAAAAACCTTATCGCTGATCATTCCGATTATGTGAGCCTTCTGAGAAAGCTGCGCGGCATTCCGGGAGTGAAAAAAGTATTTGTACGCTCAGGGGTAAGATTTGATTATGCACTTGCGGACAAAGACGATACCTTTATACGCGAACTTTGCCTGTACCACATCAGCGGCCAGCTGAGGGTGGCACCGGAACATGTGTCGGACAATGTTCTGCGCCTGATGGGCAAGCCGCAGAATTCAGTTTATGAGGCATTTGTAAAAAAATGCATGAAGATCAATGAGAAGACAGGGAAGGATCAGTATCTTGTACCGTATCTGATGTCTTCCCATCCGGGTTCTGCCTTAAAGGATGCCGTTAAGCTTGCCGAATACGTGCGTGACATCGGCTATATGCCGGAGCAGGTGCAGGATTTTTATCCTACTCCGTCAACGCTCTCAACCTGCATGTATTATACAGGCGTCGACCCGCGCACCATGGAACCGGTGTATGTTCCGAAAGACCCGCATGAAAAGGCAATGCAGCGTGCGCTGATACAGTACCGCGACCCGAAGAACTATGATCTGGTAAAGGAAGCTCTGCTGAAAGAACACAGGGAAGACCTGATCGGCTTTGGCGGAAAATGTCTGATCCCGCCAAGAAAGATTAAACACGGCAGAGTGAAAAAACTTTAGAAGAAGGCGATTTTTGTGAGCGAACCGAATGTTTTACTGAGCAAGCTGGATTCGACGGACCGGAACGGAATCCGCAGGAATCTGAAACCGGCCAATATGCGCATGGCACTCCGGATCTTTGCCGGAATCATTGTATCGGTTCTGATTGCCCAGGGAATCGGACTTAAGTTTGCTGCGTCTACCTCAATCGTGACGCTGCTCGGGATTCAGGCGACGAAAAAAGAAACCATCCGGACCGCCGTGCTGCGGGTCATTTCCATCGCCTATACCATCGGGATTGCGTATCTCATTTACCGGTTCTTCGGTGTAACCGTTTTCTCCTTCTGCCTTGCAGTCCTGATTCTGACATTCCTGACTTATCTCCTGGGCTGGAACAGCACTTTATCCGTCAATGTCGTCGTGCTCGTGCATCTCTTTATGCAGCAGCTTCCGTTCACAGGAGCTCTGATCGTAAATGAGACCATACGTGTTGTCATCGGCATGCTGATTGCCCTGGCCATCAACTGGCGGCAGCCGGACCGGGAAGATGAATTCATCAGCGACATGGCAAACATCGAACAGATGATGTCGCACATACTGGCTACATTTGCAAATATTCTCCGGGGAAATGAAAAATGCACGGAAGAACTGAGCAGGCATCTGACAGAACTGAAAGACTATCTCGCGTCCGGAAAGAGCAATGCTTATTTCTTTGCAAACAATAACCTTGCGCCGCATGCCGCGTACTACATGCACTATATTTCCATGCGGCAGGCCCAGTCCCTCATGCTGTACATCATTTACCGCTACATCGAAAAGATGGATGATATCAGCAGCTGTCCGAAAGAAATCATCAGCTATGCGGATGCCATAGCACGGGGAGTCGCCCTCGGACATGACCGGGATGAAATCGCAGAGCAGGCGGAAAATGCCGCAGAGGCACTGAACCGCGGAAGGCTGCCGGAAACGCAGGAGGTTTTTCTAAACCTGTCGCTCTGCTACTCCGTAAAGCGGGGCTGCGACGAGATCGTCGAAGCCCAGAACGACTTTATTGCTTCACTCACGGATGAAGAACGCAGCCGGTATCTGCGCGGAAGCATCGGCTGAGTTTATTGAAAGACAATTGCGATGATTTATGAAACGAAGGCTTTGCCGAAAAATTTCGGATGATGCATGGAGGGATGCAGAGAATGGAAAAAAAAGGCAGAACGGAAGCAGAGATAGAATTTGAGGCCCTGGATGAAATCCCGTCAGGAGTCGGCGTTTTTGATGTGACGGATGCAGCCATCACGATGAAATATTTAAATGACGGCTTCTACCGGATGATCGGAGCGCACAGGGAGGACCGGGCGCGGTTCTTTAATGAGGGCACCATCAATTCCGTTTATCCGGATGACCGCAAGGAGATCCTTGCCGAAGCACTCCGGTCCATCCGGGAGCACCGGGTGTTCGACTGCAGGTTCCGCAACCTGGACGGCAGGGGAAAATATATCTGGATCGGCATCCGTGCGAGCCATAAGCCGGTTGATGAGAAGACAGAACGTTTCTATGCATCGTATTATGATGTCGACCAGTATGTAAGCGAACGCGATGAACTGACGGCTTACGGAAAGCGCCTGGATTCAATCCTGGGAAGCATTCCGGGCGGAGTTGCCGTCTTTTACGAAATGAATTCCGAAATACGTCTCGCTTATTCCAATGCAGGTTTTTATTCGCTGCATCATGGCAGCAGGGAATACTGGTCGAAGCAAAGCCCGAATCCTGTGGAATGGCTTGCTCCGGAAGACCGGCATCTATTCTGGGATGAATTCAGGAAGGCTTCTTCCGGAGAGAAGGAGCAGGGCAATGTGGTCTATCGCGTGATCGGGGAAGACGGAAAACTGCATTGGGTAGCCAATCAGTTCTGCCGGGCCGGCAGAGTGGACGGCATGCAGTACTATTATGCCTCGTTCACGGACATGGATGACCAGATTACTGCCGAACAGGAGATGCAGCAGAATAAGCTCATGTATGATGATGCCGCAAAATCGTCGAAGATGATCATCTGGTCCTATGACCCGGTATCCAAAAGCGCGAAAATGATGCAGAGCGGTTATACGGAGGAAATATGCCGGAAGCTGCATGTGCCTCCGGTCATAGAAAATGTGGCAGAAACCATCCTCCCTTATGTCTATCCGGAGGACAGAGAAGCTTTCCGTTCCTCCTACCGGGCGATGGATGAAGGAGCGGAACGCGCGGAATGTGAATTCCGTTTCCAGATGCCGGGCCAGGAGACTCAGCAGCGGGAACGGATGGTTATGAAACGCGTGACGGATAAAGACGGACGTCTGCTGAATGTCTTCTGTTTCGGCCAGAATATCACGGAACAGAAGCAGAAGGAATTTGATTATGAGCAGACCCTGCGCCGGCTGGATCAGGCTTATCCTCATGCGCTCGGATCCTTCCGCCTGAACCTTACGCACAACTGGTGCGAAGAAGGAAAAAGTTCAATTCCGTTCTTGCTGCAGCAGCAGGAGAAAGGCACGGCAGACGGATATTTTAAGGAATTTTCAAAACTGATAACCGACGAGGAGACCAAGGCGGACTTTCAGAAACGGTTTGACCGTAAACTTCTTCTGAAGGAATTTGCGGAAGGCACGTCGAAGGTCTCCATCGAATATCCGGTCATCTATCCGGACGGCAGACGCTATTGGCGCGACGGCATGCTGTTCATGCTGAAGAATCCGAAAACCGGAGACGTGGAAGCCATCACCTATGCGCTGGATATTGATAAACGCAAGAAAAATGAATTCATCATGGAACGGATCATTCATGACCATTTCGACTATATCGGCATCATCCATCCGAAGGCCGGTACCTTTGAATTCTTCAGCCGCAGGCCATGGATCGACTATGGGAAAATCGGAGAAATCCTGCCCTATGACGAATGCCGGAAATATGTCCATGATCAGTTCCGGCGCGAGGACGAGCGCCGTTACTTTGACGAGACGGCCTCCCTGGATGCCATCATCGAAGACATGAACGCCAACGGGAGACGTACCGCTACCTATCTGAGGACGGCAGAGGAAAAGACAGAGTGCATAAGGCTTCAGTACTGCTGGCTTGAAAAAGCAGGCGGAGATATCCTGGTCGTCCGTTCCGACATCACGGAGTCCTATCAGAAGGAACAGAATCAGATCAGTCTTCTGGCGAAAGAAAAGCATGCGGCCGAAGCAGCGAATATTGCGAAAACCGAGTTCCTGTCCCGCATGAGCCATGACATGCGTACACCGCTGAACGGCGTGATTGGGATGGCTTACCTTGCACAGAAACAGGAGAATTCTCCGACTACCGCAGACTGTCTCAAAAAGATCAATACTTCTGCCAAGTTCCTGCTGAGTCTCATCAATAATATCCTGGACATGGCCAAAGTGGAGAACGGAGATATTGATCTCCATTATGAACCGGCTCCGATTGACGAGTACAAGGAATACCTCGATGCCGTAATCAAGCCCCTCTGCAGGGAGAGGAATCAGCAATTTATTCTGCAGGAAAATGTAGATACTCAGAACATTCCTCTGGCAGATAAAAGCCGTATTGATCAGGTCCTGTTCAATCTTCTGTCCAATGCAGTCAAGTTTACGCCGGAAGGCGGAACAATCACCTACAGCATCAGCAGCAGGCCTGTTTCACCGAACCGCATGGAAATCTCTCACCGGATCAGCGATACCGGTATCGGCATCAGCAAAGAATTCCAGGAACGGATGTATGAACCGTTTGCGCAGGAAGGACGGGATGATACCTCGGAACGCCGGGGCAGCGGCCTGGGTCTTCCCATCGTGAAGAAACTTACGGACCTGATGGGAGGAACGATCTCCGTGGAAAGCGAGCCCGGACAGGGCACGACTTTTGTCGTGAAATTTACCTTTGATACAGTTCCGGTATCTTCCATACCTGCCGGGAACGAACCGGACAAAACGGAGGACGAGGATTCTTCAGATCTTACCGGCATGCATGTGCTGCTCTGTGAAGACCATCCGCTCAATCAGGAGATTGCCCGTGCGCTCCTGAATGAAAAAGGAGTCATTGTCCGGATTGCTGAAGATGGCCAGAAAGGGGTCGATGACTTTTCCGGGTCGGCAATCAATTATTACGACTGCATTCTGATGGACCTGAGAATGCCTGTCCTGAATGGCATCGAGGCTGCAAAAGCGATTCGCGCCGCCGAAAGGCCGGATGCAAAAACTATCCCGATTTATGCGATGACGGCTGATGCTTTTACGGATGACGTGAAGAAGTGCCTGGATGCCGGGATGAACGGGCACATTGCAAAACCCATCGATCCGGGGAAACTTTATGCTGTTCTGAAGCATGTATTTCGTTAACGGCAGTACTTTTGATCCGGAACATGATCCGCCATGCCGCACTCCACGCAGCGTAGGTTGCTTTCCGGCCGGATTTCCGATATGCTTTTCCGGAAGGGAGCCATGAACGATGAACAGCTATGTAACCGGGAAAACCATTAAAGATCTGAGAGAGAAGAAAGAACTGACACAGAAACAGCTGGCTGATATGATTTCTGTAAGCGACAGGGCCGTGTCGAAATGGGAAACACAGAAGGGACTGCCGGACATTACCCTTCTCGAACCTTTGTCACAGGCATTGGGCGTCACGGTGTCGGAGCTGCTGTCTGGGGAGTGCATTGAAAACAGGAACCGGTCTGCCAATATGCTTCGGAGCCGTTTCTATGTCTGTCCTGTCTGCGGAAATGTCATTCATGCCATGGGAGAGGGAAGTTTTTCCTGCTGCGGAATCACCCTGCCGCCGGTTCAGGAAGAAGAGCCCGATCCGGAGCATAAGATTGAAATCGAGACAGTGGATGAGGAGTTTTACGTCCGTATCGACCATCCGATGACCAAGGAGCATTCTATTTCATTTCTGGCTTATCTGACTTCATCCAGCCTGCAGATGATCAAGCTGTATCCGGAACAGACAGCGGAAGGCAGGTTCCGGAAGAACGGACACGGAAAGATTTTTGCATACTGCAACAGGCACGGATTATTCGCGGATAAGATCTAGTGCATGCGCCGTGGCCTCACGCAGGCCGGTATATTCTTCATTGTCCGGAGCTTCCCTGCACAGCTGTTCCAGGATGTCGTAAGCTTTCCGGAGCAGATCCCGATCAAGCGTATCCGGCTGGATGCCGGCTGCCAGATAACAGGAGCGGGCAAGCTCGCAATATGCGTCCATGGTTCCGGTTTCTTCTGCATATGTTTCGGAAACGGCCATGTACCGGGCATAGGACTCGGCGGCTTCGCTGATTCTTTTTCTTCTATACTGGACGCCGCCCAGGCATTTATAAGCCTCAATGACCAAGCTGCGGCTTTCTGCCGTATCGGTCTTTTTTTCTACTAGATCGCAGGCTTTTGCAAATTCCTGATAAAAATCTTCAGCCCCTTCGAGATTTTCTTCGGCTTCCCGGAGTTTGCCCATTCTGTATAAAATGAAAGACAAGTCGCGCCATGCCGCAGGAGTGTCCGTTAATGAATCTGTGGAGAGATGCAGGTCTTTGACATAGTATTTTCCTGCCTCCGGGTAATTGCCCTGAGACATCCTAAGATCGCCGAGCCTCTGATAAGCGGCACAAAGATTGCGCCGTGTCTTTATGGAGTCGGATTTCCGAAAAAGCATTTCGCTTAACTTCAGACTTTTCAAATACATGTCTTCCGCTTCCGCATATCTGTCTTCCGTATACAGAAAAAATCCTGTATCTTCATAAGCAGAAGCCAGATTGATATGGATCTCCAGGCTGTCGGTTTCACTTGCCAGCTGTTCCAGAAGTATTATATTCTTCTGATAGAATTCTTCGGCTTTTATGGAATCATTTTTAGAGGAGCAGATGTCCGCCATCCGGCTGCAGCTGATGGAAAAACGCAGCCGTGCGTCTATGGTTCCTGTTTCTGCCGCCAGTCTTTCGAATATTTCATATCCTTTCTGATAGTACGGCTCAGCTTCTTCCGGTTTCCCTTCTGAATCCAGAATAAAACCTGTATGATCATAACTGTCAGCCAGACGGGTGAAAGTCTGCACGGTTCCCGTTTCTCCTGCCAGCTGTTCATAAAGGCACATGCCTTTTTTATAGAATTCTTCTGCTTCGGGCAGCCTGCCTTCAATTTCACGCAGGTCCCCCATTTTTAAGTAGGCACAGGCAACGGAATCCCGATCCGCTAAAGAACTGGTTTCTTCCGCCAGTTGTGAGGAAAGTTCCAGGAAATGCAGGAAGGATTCCTCTGCATCTGCCAGTCGGCCTTCATCCCGGCAGATGGAACCTATCCTTTCATAGGCGGAAGCCAGATCATATCGTGCCGTGGGGACATCGCCCCTTTCCAGCAGATTTTTGCAGAGCTTAAGGTATTTTCGGTAAAAGGATTCTGCTTCGGACAATTTGCCTTCATCATCTTTAAGTATGCCAAGCTTTGCATACAGGATAGCCATGTTGTGGAACGCATTCGAATCCTTGGTTTTATGCACAAGATGTTTGGAGAGTTTCAAGGTCTTTTCGTAGCATTCCTCAGCCTCGGCAATTCTGCCTTCGCTTGTCAGAATGTTGCCGATACGGCTGCTGATGGCGGAAGAAAACCAGAAGAACTGATCGGTATGCGGGATATTTGACACGATGGCTTCCATTCTTCTGTATGTTTCCATAGCCGGTTCCAGATGGGCCAGGCTGGCCTGGGCATCGCCGAGTTTCAGAAGGGACTGCAGAAGAAGCATCAGGCTGTCGTCTGTTCCGGAAGATTTATAGTCTTTCTCCCGCTGAGCAGCAAGCTGCCTCAGGAAGAGGACAGCAGTTTCATAATTCCTTTCTACACCCTCACCGTTGGTATACATATCTGCTAGTTTTTCAATGGCTTCCGGCAGGCCGGCTTCTGAAGCAGCGCGGAGAAGACTGAGAGCTTTACCGCAGTCTACTTCGACGTCAATGCCGTTCAGATAGGCCAGACCGATGAAAAAATCATGCTGCGGATTATTTCCGGATCTGTTTCTGGCAAGATTCTGAAGTGTTTTGAGAAGTGAGGCGGAGAGTGCAGGAAGGTTTTTTCCGTCTATGCAGCCGGGAAACTCTGCATAATGGGCTTCCAGGGCTTTCGGATCCGTATGCACCAGTTCTACCGGAAGGATGGGTTTCTGTTCACGCCTGGCAGCGGGATATTCGGTTGTCATTACATAGTTCTCTTCATTGACCAGGTTCGGCGTGACGACAAGCGCAAAGAGAGAGCTTTTTTGCAGTGCCGAGGCAATTGCTTTTGTGAAGTCTTCACCCGGTGTAAGGAATTCATCATACCAGATGGCCACATCGCGGCAGAAATCATTGGCATGGATCAGATGCATCAGGTCCTGCGCATATTTCCGGTCTTTTTTACGATAGCTCAGAAAAATGTAGGCGTCAAAAGCCGCGCGTACCTGCCCGGCCAGTTCGTCGCTGATCAGAACGGCCTCCAGATATTTCTTCAGCTTCTCCTGATATCCAATCGCCGTGATATCCCGTACAGATTCATCCAGATATTCGAGATCGCCGCAGACCTGATTGAATTGTTCCGCAAGATTGGTTTCCTGCATCAGCGGAAGCACCGGAATATGCTCCTGCATGGCAAAGCGGAACTCCCGTATTCCGCGGTTTTCCGTATTCAGCAGTTTTGCCGTAATGGGCATGATGAAAAGCTGCATCTGGCTGAGGTCGAAGGAGAGTTCTTCTTCGGTCCGGACCTCATCCGTATCGCGGTACCATATGGCGCAGTTCTGCAGCGAAAGGACTTCTTCCGAGAGTTTTTCAAAATACAGAGAAAAGTCTTCAGGATGGCAGCAGAAGTACACACGGGGTTTACCGGAAGGATCAGATTTACCGCGGGTCTTGTATTGCAGCATGGAAATACCTGCTTTCTGTGACTATTTTTTTAATCATAGTGAGTTTGCAGGGGCTTGTCAAGAAAGGCAGATGCCTCTGAGGAGGCATAATTTGATCGGTTTGAGAAGAAAAAAAGCGATAAAACGGTCAGCCGCTTTATCGCTTTTTTTCTTCCATAAATACTATAGCATAAAACCGGCCAATTTACCAGACTGGTACTTCATCCTGCTTATAGGATAATAAGGATACGGAGGATGAAGGCATGGATAAAAACTGGCTCCTGGTTCTTCAGCAGGCTCAGGTTGGAAAGCTGCTGGAGACGAATCAGGTTACGCAGCGTTTCGGACTTTCTCTGACGGAGAGCGATGTCCGTTTGATTGCAGAGGCAGGAAAGGACACGCTTAAGGAAGCACGGCGGGTTGAACTGGGCGATGGCATCACGCCGAAGATTATTTTCGAGTTCTGTGATTCGGCTTATTTAAACCAGAGCAATTACCGGGATACCATTATCCGTCTGCAGGAAATCTTCTTCCTTTATAAAAATGAAATGCAGGATGAGATCACGGATGACGAGCTTCTTCATTTCATGAAGGAGCAGTTCGAGACGGTCTGCTACGGGGATCTGGATTATCTGGAAGGAACCTGCCTTGCGAACTTTGCCCGGGCCATCCGTGCCGGATACCGCGGCTGTTCGGAGACGGACGGATACGGTGAATATGCCTCTCTGGATGAGGTGACGCGATGGGACCGGAAACTGTATCTGGAGGCGCTGCATGAACTGCTGGGGGAATAGAAGATGAATTACAGCATGGAAGAACTTGCGCCGGTCGCGGGCGGCCTCATCAGGAAATACGGCAGCTATGAGAATTCCTCCGTCACCTACGAAAAAGCAGAACAGCTGATGGGCGCGGTCATTTACTGCATCCGGGAGTATGAAGCGGGAAATGACAGCAGGCTTCTGCCGGAAGCGAAGGTGTCCGCACTTGCTGCCTATCAGGCAGGCTATGAATGCGTGATGCACAAGGCGAAGAAAGCGGTGACTCTGTATAATCAGACAGCAGTCATTTTCCATTCCTATCGGCTGCGCTGCCTGAAGGATACATTCCGGAAAGGCCTGCCGGAATTTTTCAGGCATTATGATCCGCGCTTTCATCCGCAGGATACAATCCTGACGCTCGACTACCCGGTCCTTGTGAATCTGCAGGACCTGAGCGGCATCGACTGCATCTATGAATATCTTCGCTGCGTTTTCCTGGAGCAGAAGTTCCTTGCGCAGATTCCTTGCGATGAGGTGACGGAGTGCCTGAGGGAATATCATGACCGCTATGAAGAATTATTTGAGAATGTCTGTCACATTTTCCTGCTGCAGCAGGCGAAAAGACGGATGAAAAATGAGCCGGTTTCCGGCCGGCGTCAGCCTGAGAAAATCATGCCGGAAATGATTGATGCCTGTACGCACGGCGATACGGAAATCCGGGACTATCTGATGAAGGACCTGACGGAATTATCTGCATGGTTCGGCGTGATTTTTCCAGCTGAGTAAAAGGGCGGAAAAACCTGAACGCAGCGGACTCTTTTAATGCTCCAGCGCGAACTGGCTGTTGTAGAGATTCGTATAGAAACCGTTTGCTGCCATCAGGCGGTCATGGCTGCCCTGTTCAATAATCCGTCCGTCTTTCATGACGAGAATGACATCCGCGTCACGGATGGTCGAAAGCCGGTGTGCCACGATAAAGCTAGTACGTCCTTCCATCAGTTTGTCAAAGGCATTCTGGATCATCAGCTCGGTACGGGTATCGATCGACGAGGTCGCTTCATCAAGAATCAGCATCGGCGGCAGGCACAGCATGACTCTGGTGATGCAGAGCAGCTGTTTCTGGCCCTGGCTTAAACTGTCTTCATTCAATACGGTATCCAGCTTCTGAGGCAGCCTGCGGATGAACTCCCAGCTGTGGGCTTCCTTTGCGGCCAGAATGATTTCTTCGTCGGCCGCATCCGGCTTTCCGATATTGATGTTCTCCCGGACGGTTCCGTTTTTGAGCCAGGTATCCTGCAGGACCATGCCGTAGTTCCTGCGCATGGAGTGGCGGTCCATTTTGTAAATGCTGGTGCCTTCCATTCTGATGTCGCCTTTCTCTGCGTCGTAGAAGCGCATCAGGAGGTTGATCATGGTTGTCTTTCCGCATCCGGTCGGGCCTACGATGGCGATATGCATGCCGGGCTTTGCCGACAGCGAGAAATCTTCAATCAGTTTTTTATCTTTCGTATAGCTGAAGGATACCTGATCGATTTCAACGCTTTCCCTGCCCGGTTCCATCACGGACGTGTCTTCCGCCTTCGTGATGTCGACTGCATCCTTCTCCGGTTCCTGATCAATCAGGGCGAAGATCCTCGCAGCGCAGGCCAGGGCATTCTGCAGCTCGGTGACGACCGAACTGATATCGTTGAACGGCTTCATGTACTGATTGGCATAATTCAGCATGACCGACAGTCCGCCGATCGTCAGGGCGCCTCCGAAGATCTGGAAGGAGCCGATCAGGGC
>Ga0070399_1001642_pt1 | contig 22808 bp, 27 predicted proteins | sample BioMet4_FD_61217 | JGI IMG/M metagenome (GOLD analysis project Ga0070399, IMG submission 61217) | Microbial communities from bioreactor (seeded with sewage sludge) at LBNL, California, USA - Biofuel metagenome 4 (version 1) | ecosystem: Engineered > Bioreactor > Anaerobic > Unclassified ... | reverse complement strand
AAGACAGGCAATGGTTCCATTCCCTTGAGATGTAGTGAAATCCCAAACATACTTATATCCCCCTGTGATGGGGCTAGATTCCGTTTCGTTATAGGCACCTTTATGTATATCAGAACCTACGCCTGTATCATTCCCGGCATGTGCCATAAATGCTGTCTTGGGATAAATGTTATCCGCAGACTCATCCAGTTTATCTGAGAAGAGTAGAACACCTCGTATTGCGTTTTCTTGTATCGGCAAAAAGTTTTGATATACACTACACCCACTCACAACGATGCCAGATTCATTTATGTGTGATGCGAGTGCATTGGTGAACATATTGTCTGATTCGATTTTTTGTGTTTTACCATTATGAACGTTGGTAAGTTCTATGGTTGTATGCCCTTTGAACATCCTTACTCCCCCTCAATTTACATATTCCATCACGAGATTTGTGAATGATGCTTGTGCATCATTCAGCTTAATCTTGAAATAGATCTTCTTTTCAGCCGTCAAACCATTGTACAGAGCAGCTACGTCTGTCTGCAGAAACGTGGCCATATCTGAAAAATCTGTCCATGCAGAATTGTCATAACTATATGAAACACTGACATTTCCTTCATAAACAGATGTAATAGCCTTAATGCCTTTGATTGTTATAGAACCCAGGTTGGCCACAGACTGAATTAGTTGTGGAACTGGTGTGCCCGACAAAACAGCATATATATTTTGTTCTATATTGCCATCTTTCCATTTCAGTATTTTCGGGTGTGTTAGATGTGATTTAATCGCGCTCCAAGGTGCCTTTTCTGTAATTCCATGGTCGATGAAATTCTGTGCAGTCAGTTTGTCTTTAGTGAGGTCCGATATTTTGGCCATCATTTGATCAGCACTTGAATAGGAATACACAAAATTCTGTTGATCTGAATATAGATATAGTATCCTAGAATATTCAGGCTCAATCAATCCATTTTGAACTGACCATGTTGTTCCATTGTCATCACCTCGTGTGAAAGTGAATTGCAGGATCGTTGAACTTGGAGAATATGAACAGGAAGATGTAGCTTCCAATGAGTTTACCCCATCGGCATATGAAGTCGGCCAAGTTACAATATTCAGATAGATAGTCCCATTGTCAAACAGTACACAGTCCCACACTAACTTCGTGTTATCACTTGTACTACTGTAGTAGGAATACCCACTCCATCTCCATCGATAATACCGAAATTTTTTTGTATCACCGATATTGCCAGTTTCAGTCCAAAGATCCCATAACTTTGTATCACGGCGATTTACTTTAATGCAATTTGATTCACTGTTTGCGCCAATGCCTACCCAAGAGTTACCTGAAGCATAGATATTAGATACAACGTTACTGTTGAACTTAAACCAGTCAATTTCAGTCGCAATCGTGACTGTGTCATCATCATGCGCTGTGTTGTTTACAACATGGTCTGCATTCTCAATACCCGTTAACAACTCCGCTAAAGAAAGATAATCACTCATTTATAAGTTACCTCCGTAATGTCAGAAAAATCATCTGACGGAATATCCAATTCAGAAAGTAAGCCAGAATCAATCTCTACCGCTATTCCTCTGTAAATGTATCCACTTGTCTTCAATGTAAATGCGCCATTGTAATTGATCTCAACAAATTTGGAATATTGAGGGTTATGACTATCCTTTGCAAGTGTAAAGTTTGTGACAACCGCAGCAGCTTCAAATAAATCTTTGAAGGAAGCTACTAGAACATTGTTCATCACTGTAATGCCCGCGAAAGACTCGGCAAATGACGATACATGATCAACTGCATTTATACCTACACTTGCAGAATCTTTGAAACTTGCCACAAGGATATTCGGGTTCACATGTTCTATCGACGGGAATGTTTCTTCAAAACTGATTGTTCCATCCCATTTAACTGTTCCAGCTAAGCCTGTTCCTGTAATCAATGCATGCACATCCTGAGCAATAGCTGATGCAGTGCAATCAAGCATTTGTAGACATACCTGTATGGTATAAGTTTGATTGGCTTTGCAACTGCCAAGATAAAAAGCGCGATGCAATGTATGCATACCAGCTTCATCCCATGTTTCCATTGGTTCATATGTCTGAAGGTTACCATTCAGATAGTAATAGACTTTGCATTTTGCATTGGTATGGTTCGCGACAATCTTTATGTTTGAAGCAGATAATGGATCTGCACTCGAAGTATTCGTGACCTGGAATGTGTAGCCATCATCGAACTTGACGTTTAGATTTGCCTCCCACCAAATAGATACTTCTGCAGAATCCGAAGAAGTGGCGAAAGTAATCGACACTATTCGTACAATTTCATCTTTACTCAGCTTAATATCTCTTGCATTTACATATGAGTAGAAGATGAGTTGGTCGACTTTTGTACTCGAAAGCAGCCCCGAAAGATCTTTGTCCGTTTTACTTTTAGCTGATGAAAGGAGAGGATTTGATCCAACGCCCTCCATCTCATAACTGCCGTTGTAATTGAAGGTGTATTTCGTCATGCAGTAAATCTTGTTCTTGTCCGCTAGCCCATCACTGAAGATCAATACATCCATCAAGTCATACGCAGGAGAGCCAATCATCGAGACAGAAAATGGCACATATTTTACTGCCTGTAACGAATCAAGAATGTTCATGCATCGCTGATCCTTTGCATCTCTTACACCATATTGAAGAAATGGATTTGTGCCTAGATCGTATGTCAGACCAGTATCCGTTTCAACGTGATAGTACATTGTTTTTTTCTGTGGGCTATCCACAACAGATATTCCAGTATAGATAGTTTCATAATCGCAGAAGGAACCACCTGTAAACCTGTTGTGGTCACTGACATTATCAACTGGTGTATTCCCGTAGGCCTTAAGTGTAAGCTTCCCATCACGATCAATCAGTGCGTTACAAGCACATGCCTGCGAAAGCCATGAGAGATAATCCCGATAGGTGCTAATATCATTCTCGGTATAGACAGAAAGAATCTCTTTACCATTTGGTAATACTTCGCATTGATCTTTAGAAAGAGCCAACTCGACACCACAGTCTTTACAAGCAAGCATGAGCAAATCATAAAGTTCGCCGCAAGTTTGAGAATCAACATAATCTTTATCAAATTTAGACATATTGTCATACGCTTTGATAACGATGCCAGATCGAGTCCACTTGGCTTCATCAATAGTGTAGATGCCCATTGGCACATCTTCAAAAGTGCCATCTGCCAACTTTAGTCCACAAGATGCAGTGATTTGCAAACCTTTCCATGCATATCGAGGTATATCAACATTCATGAATGTTGCATTTAATTCTCCAATATATACCTGACCAATCAGCACTGATGAATTATCACTACACTGGTTTGTTATAGAGAAGGATGATTTGAGAATGTTCGAATCATCAAAAGATACTTTTCCAATTGTCCCTTTCATACGGAACTGCTGAACCGCCTCTTTCATGGCAGTCTTATATGCTTCACTTACGTTATACATTAATTACAACTCCTGCAGTTCAAAGGAAACCTTCCATAAACCATTTGTACTTATCAAATATTCAGAATGCTCAATAAGATTGGATTTGAAGTTTCGAATAATCATCTGATGATTAATATAATCATCCTCTGTTAGATCAAACAAACTGACTGTAACGTATTTTTGTTTACTAAATGCTTTAAGCTTCTTGGCCCACGTAGACGAAACATTGAATGAAACTGAAACATGAAGCCTATCATATCTTGTTACAGATACATTTAAACCTCCTGCTTCAGTTTCATATTGATTTTCTATCACTTCCGAATCTTCTGAATAAGATATCGGATTAGGTATTTGTACACCATCAAATTTAATGTATTTATTTAACATTTATCTACCACCCGATCTGTAATTGATTCTTTGTGATGCTTTTACTACGATGGTGTCTATATGTTCATTCCCGATATAAACAGGTATTGTTATATCCCCTGTTCCGCCATTTTCAGTCATGGTTGTTCCCGATTGATTCTGGGTTAATATAGCAGTATTTGTGCCGGCCAGTTGTGGTGTCAAAGCCATCCCATTACTAAGTTCTGACATTGCACCTGTGACCAATGATTTTGATTGATCAATACCCTTTGCTAAACCACTCATGAAATCCGGCATCCATTTCTCGTATTCCTTTAATGGTCCAATATCTGGTCGAGAGAAATGCAGCCAATCTGAAATAACACCTGCAACGTTTCCAACAGCATCTGTTACTGCGCCTATTGCAGATTGGATACCATCAGCAATTCCATTGATCAAATCTGAGCCCCATGAAAAAGGATTCAATGCAGAAAAACCATTGGAAATGGTGTCCCATACACCTGAAAAGAATGAGCCGACATTTGAAAATGCATTCGATATCCCATTTGCTGCATCGTTAAACTTCTCTGAAAACCAAGATCCAACATTAGAAAATGTATTTGAAATATCAGAATTTATATTTGAAAAGAATGTAGTTACACCACTCCAAGCATTGGAAATCCCGTTTGCAGCATCACTGAACCGATCAGAAAACCACTGACCAACAGCAGAAAAGATACCTGTTATTGCATTCCATGTATCTGTGGCAAATTGTGTAATTCCTTCCCAACAATCTTGAGCAACCTGCTTCACTGTGTCCCAATTTGCTATCAGCAGGATAATAACTGCGATAACAGCACCGATAATAGCAATAATTGGTAATATAGACAGATTTAATGCGCCTAATGCACCAGTAATAATGCCAATATTAGTGATTAATCCACCAATGATAGATAATACCGGTCCAATTGCTGCTACAACAAGAGCAATAATGACAATGACATTCTGCATTGGTGCAGGAATCTTCTCCCAGAATTCTGCAAATCCCTTCATTGCGCCAGCCAGATTCTGTAAAGCAGGCATTAATACTGTCGCCAATGAATTACCGACATCCGCGCCTGCTTCCTTCAAAGAATTCATTGTGGTCTGAAACTGATCTATCGGATCAAGGGTTTCGTTAAATGTATTAGACACATTTCTGGAAACATCAGTTGCAGCATTCGCTAGATTATTAAAATCAATGGTTCCATTCTGCACTGCCTGATAGATGTTCGCACCTGTTTTTCCAAATAAGTCATAGGCAGCTGTTAATCCATCTACACTTCCATTGCCATTTTTTATTGTATTTTGCAAATCAGATAATGCTTGATTCAGAGGAATGCCATCTGCTGTGGCATTTTTTAAGGCTTTCTGAAGCCCGCCCATTACAGTTGAAGTATCTACCGATGACACTTCCATTTGGCCCATGAATGCAATTGCTTGCTGTGCTGACAAGCCCATTTCATTAAATGCTGCTGCATTGCTAACCAATCCTCCCGCAAGAGTATCTACACTTGCTCCTGTAGATTGACCAGTGGCATTTAAGGCATCTAATACTGATCCTGCAGATGAAGCATCCAAGTTGAATGCTACCAAAGCCTTCTGAACTGTATCAATTGAAGAAGACACATCTGTGTTATTCAATGAGGCAAACTCAATAAATTGTGTAGAAAGTTCTTTTAAAGCATCACCTGTCAGATGAAATCTTGTGCTTACTTCGCCAACCGCCGAGCCTGCTGTATCAAAATCCGTAGGGATTTCAGTTGCAATATCTTTAACAATCTGCTGTAGATCAGATAACGCTTGACCACTTGCTCCTGTTTTCTGGGTGACAATATCCATGCCAGAATCCACTTCGCTGAATGCTGCAGTTGAGGCAGCACCGATAGCAACGATTAGTGCCGTTACATTCTTAGTCATCGAATCACCAATGCCAGATATCTTGTTGCCAACCTTCTCCATCTTTTCACCAGCTGCTTTAAACTGTTCTGAAGCAACTGATCCAAACTTCTTTGATTGGTCTTCAAGATTCTTTAATTCCTGCATTGTTTCGATGACTTCTCTTTTAAGAGCATCCATCTTATCAGTTGGAAAATCAGAATCTTTTCCTGCAGTATCTAAGGCTTCTTTCTCCATTGCCAATTTATCTTTGGTTTCAGAAATTGCTTCATTTAGATATTTCTGTTTTTGCTGCAACAATTCCACATTCGATGGATCGAGTTTTAATAGTTTTGTAACGTCTTTTAATTCTCTTTGAGTTGAGGATATCTGACTATTTACTTCTTTTAACGTTTTATCTAGTCCTGTAGCATTACCATCAATGTCAATTGTGATTCCCTTAATTCTGGATGCCATAGATATCCTCCTCTCTAAAAAAGGCCCTATTGAATAGAGCCTACTTACCTAAAAATTCATGAAATTGTTCTTTATCAGCCTTTGTTGGATACTCACAATAATCGTTGTTTGATTCGATGATCATATCCCACACCATTCCAATCGATAATTCATCTATCTCCTTGAATGACAGCCCTAATTGCTTACATCGGAGAAGATATAATCCAACATTTACTTCTCTGGTGGTGCGGGATGCTGGTTTTTTGCTTTTGCAAGAGCCTTTTCGTTAATCTGCCACATGTCTACAATCTCAGGTAAGATTGTGATCATCGAGAATTGTGAGAATGTATCTAGCCAAGCCCATGGATCAGCATTCTCGGCCAAGAATTTTTCCTGTTCTTTGGTCCTGAATGGTCCCTTTGAAATGCCTTGATAGGCATAGCAATATGCTAGTCTTGTAAATAGCTTATATTCATCAATCGTGAAATGACGCGTAGGCTGTGCTGCCTCTCCGTCTGTTTCAATTTCAGTTGCCATGTTAGAAAAGATTTCTACATCCTTAAAGAAATCATGGTCCTTAAACAACTGGTTATAGATAATAGGAGAAAAGGCCGTTGCTCTAAATAGAACAAATCGGCCTTTTTCCACTTCAATTAATTTTTCGTTAGACATTACTGCCCAGCACCTGTGGTAGTAGAGGATGTAGGTGCTGTACCTGGCAATGTAACCTTTGTATACCAAGAGGTATATGTTGTCTCATTGTCAGATTTCAGTACACCGCCTTTAACAATGGATACAGTATCTGCACCAATTGTTGCCGGAAGTGGTGATGCTGTAACTGTAAGATCTTCTGTATCAGGATCTTTCATTGGAGATTTGTTATCTCCCTTTGCACTTGGCCGAGAAGCAATGCAGTTATAGAAAATCCAGCGAATATGTTCCTGATCGCCTTTGAATTCGCCCATTAAGGCAAATGGAGAAGGCTCTACATCTGCATTTTCATACTGAATTCCTGTAGCTGTATCTTTCACTTCGCCCAAGCAATCAACCTTAAATTCCTCTGGGATTTTGACGAACGTCAGTTTGCCAGAATATCCTTCATTGCTTACTGTAGCAATATAGTTGATCCCATCTGCTCGAATTACGTTTGTATCACCCTGAGCACCCAAATCCATGCTCATCAGACCTGGCAATGCTTTGGCTGTTCCTGTTGAAAAATCAATTGTGCCATCCTCTTTTCGCACTCCTTTTACATAGTGTGCGTTGAGGACGTCATAATGATAAATATTATTTCCTGCCATTTTTCCTCCTATATGGTTAAATCGTAGTCAGTCTCATACAAGTCGATCTGGCTATCAAATCTTTTAGCTTTGTTAAACCCAAACATATTGTTGATAAAGAATCCTTCTAAGGTATCCTCTGCTTGTTCTGTAAAGGAATCAGAATACAGTCGAAGATTTACTCGTTGTATTTCCAAGTAATTGATCCCATCCGCTCGAATCTCATCTTCATTGAATTCGAATTCTAAAAACGGAGGTTGTAAGGATTCAACTTTCTTCTCTTCAATATGGTCTGGATGATCTTCATCAAAATAGATATTGAGAGATTTAATCTGTGAGATAAAGTCTTCTCTTGTCACTCCTTATTCATCGCCTCCCTTAAATTCTTAACTATCAATTGTTCCGCTTCTTCATCGGAAGGAATATGAGAATATGCCTTTGCTGGTGCAGGACCTCCATGGCCATTTTGCAGCAGATGTGGCAAGCCCGGTTTCTTTCTTTGAAATACCGTTCTGCCATATCGATTGCTATCATTTGAAGTTACCTTAGATGTCCAGCCTTTCAGATATTCTCCTGTCACACTCAAGTGATGTTTGGCTCCTGTCTGTGAAGCATTTGCTTTCAATTGGTCCACCGCATCTTTTGCTGTGGAATCAACTGCATCACGCATCGACTCATTGGTGACATTTTTGAATTCTTCTAAGATTCCAGCAATACTCTCGCCAAATTGATCTGGTTTTATATGATCAGCCATTTTTCAACCTATATTCGATAGGTGATGCCTGCAAAGAAAGCACCCAAGACTCTGGTTTAACATCGTCTTTGTAGTCCTTCTGAGCAATGACATATTGCCGGCCATCGATGACAATCAAATCTCCATGCTCCACTTTCGCGTAATATGGAACCCGGATAACCTTTTCAACTTGGATTCCTGACACAAACGCATCCCAGAATCGCCTTTCTCCAACAGAAGCATCACTATAATGGATATCCTTCTGCTTCAATTCACAGATTTTCCGATCAATGGTCTTATAGCAGTCAGCGAGACCGGAATTAAATACCTGGTACTTACTCTTATGTCGTTGAATCATAGCCCATCACTTTCGCATACGCAGATGCATCCTTTTCTTGTTTTAAGGCATCAATTTCATCACTGAAATCTGCAGCAAAGGTTTCAGTTGCTCCGCTTTCTGCGCGAAGCACATAATCACAAAGCAACTGGCCTGCCATCGTACCAGATTCAAAGGAAAGGCTGGAATCAGCAAACTTTCTCAAGTAAGCCATCCCAGCCTTCGTTTCATTTAGCAATCTACGCTCAGATGATTCATCAAGCGTAGTATTGATATGCAGATCATCCTTTACCATCTGGATGATCTCATCCATATTATCCGCCACGCTCTATCCTCCTAATACTAGGCAGCTGCCTTCGTTGTTACTGTACCCTTAACCTTAACAGGTAATACAGGTGCTTCTACTGCGCTGATATCCAGATGTGCAAACGAAGTATTATCTACCGGTCTACCCATACCATAGACTCTTGTGGTATAGATTCTGTTATCCTCTAAGAACTGATTTTCATCAGAGAATTCGATAATACCAGATGTACCACCATTCATGGCAGCAAAGTAGTTACGAGAGATACCTACAACAGCCTCGCCTTCTGCCAGCATGCAAGAAGTAATAACCTTTGTAGGATATGTATGATTAATCATATCGAAATTGCCTGTGCCATAAACAACTGTATTCTGGATTCTACGAATCTTCTTAATATAATCCGTAGGATTAACTACCAGTAATACTTCCGGAACATCCCTGTCTTCGCCATTGGAATCCTTAGCAAGAGCTGCAATGACATTGACATAGGATTCATCAAAGTCTGTGAGTGCCACCTTAGCCTTTTCGGTATATACACCATCTGTAGCAGTTGTTGTATCCATAATCATGCCGATAAACTGATCCTTGCCATTTCCGGTCAGAATAGATTTTTCAAGGCCATAAGCTACACATTCTGCCAGCATAGTACGAATATACTGGTCAACCCACATTGGAGCAAAGCCCCAGTTGAATTTTACGAAATCCTTTGGAATTAAGAAGTAGGCTGTGTATTTTGCAGCAGTTACATCAATGCTCTTAATACCACCCTTTAACTGAGTTGTAATTGCAGAAGAAATCTGACCCCATCCGCCCAGTTTAGAAGCCATCTGAATGCCATTCATGACAATCTTGACTGCTCCTGCTGCATCGACAAAGGAAATGTCAGACAGGATAGGATGAGATTTCTTCATATCCTCCATGACGCGATCAATAATCGTGACAGGCATAGCTGCATTCATATTGTCGATTTCCTGTTTTGCACCGGATCTTACTGCACTAATAAACTTCTGATACCAGGAATTTTCCTCAGAAGTAAGGGTACGAAAGCCTCTACTCTGCAGCACCTGCATATCATTCACGTCTTTATACTGTTCAAATTCTGCATCAATCCTGGCTGTTACTGCACTCTGTAATTCATCCAGTGCATTTGCTGCACCATCAACATCATTTGCCTTCAAGGCATCTGAAATCTTCTGGATGATGGCTGTATTGTTCTGTTTTGCGATATCTTTATTTAACATCGGCATAGTTTACTTTTTCCTCCCTGCTGCTCTATCAACGGCAGCAATAAACATTTTCCGTAAATCATTTGTTTCTTTTGGCTCAGGTATCTTCAATGACTGAAGCATCTTCATTACCTCATCACGAGTCATCCTTGCCTTCATGAGATCCTGTTTTAACTGTTCTGAATCAATTTGTTCCTTAGATTCCTCTGGTTTCATGCTCTTATATGAATCAATCACGTCACAAAACCCATACTTTTTACAATTCTCAGGATCAAGCATTGTTTCTTTACTCATCATTGTTCTAAGGTCAGCTTCCTGGAGATTCTTTGCTCGATCCATATAGAGAGCTACACTGGCATCTCCCAATGCATCTAACTGATCTGCAAAGCCACGAAGTGCTTCTGCATTTCCCTGAGCCATCATCCATGGATAATGCAAAAACATTGATGTACCTAAGCCCATATGAATCTCTGAGCATGCCATCATAATGTCCATAGCTACTGAATATGCCATGCCATCTACATAACCAATGACATTGCATCCTTCCCTAGCCTTCTGCCTCAGTAAGTTATAAATAGTCACGCCTTCTCCAACTTCACCGCCTGCTGAATTCACATGGAGTTCAATCGTAGATTGACTTGGCACCTGATAGAGCAAATCTCTGATATGCTTAGCGCTTGTTTCTGATTCCTTATATTCAAAGGTCTCCCAATCAAAGTCGCCCTGCGCTGTTACATCGTCATAGATATAAAGTTTTGTAGGAATACTGTCGGTTTCCTTTTCCATCCTAAATTTCATCTGTTTCGGCATCTTCATCCTCCTCTCCACCAGATTCATTTGTTTTATCTTCCGGAGGATCTGTACCTCCATCATCTAGAGCATCCATTGTGGTGTAATTCTTAGTCATCCAATGCCTTTGGCTCCATTCTGTGTTCAATGGAGCATCCCCTGCTTTCTTTCGAATCTCATCGATGGACCAGCCACCGGAAGCAATCATCTTGTCTGCAGAAGGAGCAATATCAAAGGCATCGATATGAGAAATGCCCGATGTATCAATCATTAAACTTGTCCCTCTCAGCACTGCCCTACCATTTCTCTTTCGATTGATTTCTCGTTCAATCATTTTGGCCAGAGGATCAATGCCGAAGGTCAGCAAGTTCTTGGTGAGTGCTGTAACATCTGCTACATCACCTTTTAAAAGTGCTGGTGGAATCTGTAAAGCATTCGCCACCTTGTCATAGATTTCATCCGTGATGTCAGTCACATCTTTAATCTCTGAAGTGGATTTCTTATTTGCTTCTCCACCCTTTGTGTCATAGGAAAAGCCATCCCATAGGGTCATAACGGCATTTGGAGATTTGAAGTATTCCCCAAATTCCTTGTTCATCATTTCGTTGTAAACCTGGTTAAAGGTACGCGGCGTACCATCACTGTTGGTCCCATAATTTATCTGTGGAGCCTTCCCAGAGATTGTTAAGATTCCACGCTCACCACCCGATTTATAGAACTTATTGATGGCACTTTTGAGAAGCTCGTCATAATCAGTGATCAATTGATCCAGGAGATTTGTAATGTTCCGATTGCTCAGTTTGAAATATAAAACCTCATTCATACGGAATGTCTTCTTGAATGTAAAACTATGAGAAACGCCTGTGTCATCTTCCATACAAACCACGACATTCGAGAAGGTATCCGGATATAAGGCATACCTTGTATGTTCAAAGCTATCGGCAATTAAAAGGTCCCCAGTTGATGTGGGAACCACTAAGCATTCATTCTTATAAATCAAACACCAGACAAGTTTCTGCATGAATTGCGAGGCATTCTCATTTTGATTTGGCTGATAATTCCAGAGGAAGTATTCCTCTGATTTCACTTCTTCCCCATATAGGAATGTTCGGAATTCACACTTCGATAATGCATATGCGATGATATTGATCCCAGAATGAAGAGCAAAATCATAGATTGCCAACTGATTCCATTTGTTCTTGTCTATGAAATCCGAAATATCATTTGATGTTACCGTATATTGGTCATTTCCAAGCAATTTGCCTTGTATGAATTTCCAAAAGCTGGTTACTACAGACATTTTGCCTCCCTTCTAGTATGTATATGTGCCAAAATTCACTGCCGGCATATCGACTGTATCCGGCAATTCATCTACGCAGCACATGGCATGAACAAAAGCCATAAAGCCATCGGTTTTCCGTAGCTTTGGTTCAATCTTTCCATAAGTAATGTTTCCGTCTTTATTGATTGTCTTAGTGTTATTTGTATACCAGCACATCATCCGATCTAATCCGAACAAGTGATGGTTAATAAACACACTATTAATAATTGGGCTCGCTTTCATAATGTCCGAACGTCTGGTTAACCAGATATTCTTATTGTTCTTATCAAAGGCATCAAAGCCATATACTTTGAAAGCCCGGTTCAGAAGACTAAACCGATAATCATCGATTCCAATCATAACAATGTTGTAATGATGTGCTTTATCCGCAAACCATTCAGCAATAATATCTGCCGGCACTTCCACATCATCCACCAATTCGCATGATCCATTCTTTACCCATTCATCGATTGGCGCTTTCACCGCCGGCAAGTCTCTGGATTTTGCACAGATAAAGCTGTGATGAATAACCGCATAGTCCTGTCCTTTGCGGAATACCAGGACACAACCCACAAAATCATTTGTCTTGGTGTAATCCACACCTCCAATACAAGTCATGCCATCATTTATATCAAAAGGAGGAGCCTTCGTGCAGGCCACAATATCATCCCAATCAGCAACAGCTTTCTCTGGATCACTGATAGGAAAATTGCATCGTTTTGCCAAGAATTCCGGATAGTATTCTGGAGTCTCTGGCATCTTCTGTATTTCTCTTTGAATTGTTGATCGAAGCGAAGAAAAAGATGGATCGATTAATGAAGGATTCGCCTTCACCAATTTATCCATCTGATTCCATTCATTCTCTTCTTCAATGTGAAACCAATTGACTAGTACTCGGTTATCTGGATCATAGTGGCTTAAAATCTCCTGATTCCTTGCCTTCTCCTTATCCAAGATTCCGTCTCTGACATGGCCATCTGTGGTAATCGTGATTTCACGTTCCCATTTAATTTTACCTAACCCAGACCGTAAGGTATTCATATTGGCTGTATCTAGGTATTGATGCTTTTCATCGTAGATGATGCAGCCAGTTCTTTTAGAATCCTTGTTTCTAGTAGAAGTAGTGTTCAGCCGGAATTCAGCCTTCATTGCCCTGCCGGTAACTTTCTCTACCGTTGCTTTGTAATTGGCTGCCAATGCTTTGGCATATTTCTCATCCACCGGATTCTTTACAATATCGTATAAATCCTTGATCGAGGTTGCTGCCTGCTCTTCACCATTGGCAATCAGGTCAATGTTATAACCAGGAACACCATGGTATGGAGAGATAAAGTAAAATGCCAGGAAATCAATAAAACCATTCTTGCCTGCTCCTCTACCAATAATGTCATGGATCTCATGAAAATAGATATCCAGATATCCATCATCCAATCTTCTGAATACACCGACAATCATTGCGAATTGAAATAGTTCCCATGGTAATAATCGGTATGGAAAGTATTTCTGTAAGCTTAAGCCTTTTTCGATTCGCTCATTATCAATGATGACATCTGGTCTGTTCAATACTGGTATGACGATATTATCAATCAGAAGTTCCTGCTCCCGGCAATGAACGATCTTATTGCCTTTGATCATATCGATCCACTGGTCTATGTACTTGTTATAATGCGTCTTCATCCTTATCCGTTGTCACTGCGTCTGTCGTGATTCCCATTTCATGGAGCAATGATTGCATTTGCTTGATATAGATCGGCAGCAGCTTTACATATTCATTCATTTTTTCGTATTCCTTACCTGTGGATGATATTGCCATATACTTGTAACCGTTCTTTTTAATATCCGCCTCCATTTCATCTACGCCATCCCACAGATTCATATACTTGTTGATCATGTCTTTGAACAGATCAGTATCAGCACCCATGTTGGTTAGCTGTTTTAGAAGATCCTTTTGAACCTTGTTCCGTTCCGTTTTCTTATTCACATGCACATTTCTCCTTTAAATCTCGCGCGCGTAAGCGAAATATCGTTCAAAGTCACTCTGACGCCGGTCTCTAGGACCGCAATCGCTTTTCATATTTTTTGACCAGGGGGATCACCAATGTTCTTTGTTTGTAAATGAAGGTTTCCTTGATTTGTTGGCCAATTCCGGATGCATATCCTTATGACAATCCTCACATAGACTAATAAGGTTACTGTCAGTCAAGGCAAGCTCAGGTACATCCTTCAAATGTTTAATGTGATGTACTGTAGTTGCCTTAGAATACTTGGCTGGTATTTTTTGTCGGCATATCTGACATTGATAATGATCACGTTTTAGTACAGCAAGCCTCTTACTCTTCCATTGAGAAGTATGATAAAAGGCATGCCATCCTCTGTATGATTGTTCTGATATCGTCTTTACCCAGTCACCTGTCTTCAGTTGGTCATCTGTATATTCCTTCATACGCATGAAAAAAGAGCAAGACCATAATGATCTCGCTCTCTCACATACCTATAATAGCCTATATTTTCAATCGACATGTCTTTTAATGAAAAACATCGCTGATTGCTCCGCCAACTGTTTCCCAAAAAGATATTGGTTCTTGAGCACGTTTTTCTAATTTCTTTTCACATTCATCAAGTATTTTTATGTATTCAATTCTCTTATTGCATAAGGCAGTATAGTTTGTCACTTTGTTTGATATTTCCTGAATCATTTTCGCAGCAAATTCACTATATTTAACATTCAGACCATTTCTGTATAGCGTAATGCCAGTTACTGTAAATGGGCCCTGTTTTCCAATTAAATATAATTCAATTTCATCTTTTTCATCATCCAATTTTGATATCGTTGATTCCCATGATGCAGGATCAAATAACAATGCTAAATTTATTTCATAATTATCATGGCAATTGTCTGGATTACCTGAACGTATCTTATGTACGCCATTAATAACGTCTTCATCAATATTTAGACCCATACTCATTAATTCTGGATCATTTTCGATGATTTTCATAATTTCATATAATTCGTCATCAATATCATCCGAATACTGTAATGCTTTGCTTTCTATATCTTTTGCTTTATTGAAAAGATCTTGTTCTAGATAAATTGAATCACCTATTAATTCCATGTTTTCAGCTGTGGGAACATAATATGATGATTTTTTTACAGAATATTCTGAAAGTTTGTAATCCAGGTCATTGATGTGTTTAGGGTTACTTCTTTGCAATCCTTCCTTTATATCTCTGAGATTTGTATATAAGCTTTTATAAAGTAATTGTAACTTTACCCTATCAGCTTGATTTTTACCTGATTTCAATCCAAAAATAAACGTTGGAATACTTACGACAATACTTGTAATTAAACTGATTAATATAGTTTCCCACATAATTATTTCTACCTGTAAACATTATATAATTATTCAGTTTAAAATCTTACTATTATTTCCTGTATTTTCTTTTGGACAGAATCTTTATTTGAATAGTAAATGTCTGCAATCTGCCTCAGTGTACATCTTCTCTCATATCTCATAGAGAGCAGTTCTACATCTTCTGGCGGCAATGTTTCAAGGAATTTCTGAATCTTAAGGCAATACCAATCTTTGTACAAATAATCTTTGATCAGAGAATCTCTCACCTCTATTTTCTCCAATAATGCAGCATCAGTATAAACCATGGTACCCTTTTGATATTTTGCTTCTTCCTGGCTGATGATTTTTGGTGAATTTACCCCATATTTGTTCAGTTCCGATTGGATTTGATAAATATGGTCATACAATGCAGGAAGTTCATAACAATAATCAAGAAAAACATTGATTCTATATTCTGCACTTTTAATCCAAGTTTCCGTCATTAGAGTCATCTTTCACTATTTTATACGAGAGCAAATTCTTGATCGACGAGGGTAGTTGTGCTTGTTCCTTAATTCGTTCATTTACCACTGTCACAGATTTACGTAACATTGCAGCAACTGTCGTATCCACTTGATCGGTATTCATCTTTGCTATGCGGCAAAGATCTCCTGGATTAGTCATAGCCTTAACTGTTTCTGGTAACTGGGCCCATTCCTTTCTTGCTGCAGGTAAATCACTGCATTGAGGCAGGGCCTTCTTAAATGCAGACCATGCCTCAAATTCAGAGATTTCCGGGTAGTAATGGCGGTAAATGATATCATTCAATTCTCCGATTGTTGGTGCGAAACCAGATGTATTATTCGCTATATAGAAATTCACTGCATATAATAGCTCTTCTGCAGTTTTATCCCTGAAATGAATCATCCACAGATTGGCCATTGCATCCATTTCCTGTGGTGACATTTTATTGAATGCCTGTGGATATGCCACTTTGATTAAAGTTAATGCTTTGAGAATATCACTTGTCTTCATTCTCACCCTCCTGGATTTTTACTAACTGATCCATAAAATAATTACCTGTTGTTTGATGCTGCTGATTGTTTGGCTGAGTCTTCTGTCTGCTTTCCCAATATCTACAGGATGCCTTCCAATCTTTCATATGGTTTTTGCCAATCATCCATCCATTACTTTCATAGTGGTTAAAGAAAGAATCTGATGAAAAATGATATCCCTTCTCCAGAATGTACTGCTGGATTTCTTCGATGGTTGGTTTGATGAAGGTCCTACTATTATTACTATTGTTACCTTTGTTACTATTGTTATATTGTTCTAGTGCTGCCCTTTCGTTGCCACTTCCTTGCCCTTTGCTTGCCACTTCGTTGCCGATGTTGCTGCCATCTGGGCTGCCGGTCATAACTGATAAATCTTGAAATTTGCTGTAATTTACTACAGTTATTACCCTTCCATATCTTGTCACTTCTTCTGCCACTTCACCTGTCGAAATTAAGTGATTTAATGCTGTCCGAACTGACTTTACTGATAAACCAGTTGCCGATGACATCCCTTCAAGAGTTTCAAGAGTCTGGCCGCGATGAATGACCAGACCCTTCCACTTGTTCTCTTTCCAGTTAGCCTTGATTCGCAGATATTCCCAAAGATGAGCCGTCTTCGGATCTGTAAACCATTCCCAATCCAGAATCCGTCGATCTGTTACTACGAATCCATTATTCATTGCATTAGAAAGGCAGATTAGAGTAATCGATTGATGACTCGTTTTGTTCCTGAGCTGGCTCTACATGATGGATTTCTGGTGGAGCATATGGATCGGCATTTGCCTGTTTCTTTGATTCAATTTCTACATGATCACACAGTACCTCTGTTACGGTAATGGTCTTCCCTGTGGTCCGATCTGTATAGCTAGAATTCTGCAGCCTACCTGTAATTCCAATCATGTCGCCTTTATGGGCATAATTGGACAGATAGTCTGCTCCCTGCTTCCAAACCACACAATTGATCCAGTCTGTCACCTTATCCTGCTGTCCACCTCTGCTACGCTCATTGGCAATGCTGAAATTAGTCACAGACAATCCAGACGTTGTTTTTCTTAATTCAATATCTTTACCGAGTCTTCCAGTAAGGGTGACTGTATTTATCATTCTGTCGCCTCATTAGAAGCCACAGGAGCCTCATCAATCACTTCGCCGGTATCTGCATCAAAAACCTTCCAGTCGGTCTCATCTGTCTCCAAACTCATGTCATCTGACATCTTGTTTTTGATCGTCTCATCCTGGCTCAATTGGTTCACAAAATCTGTTGATAATGGAGCATATTTCAATGCCTGCTTAATGACCGTCTTCTTAGCCATGGCATCAAAATTACTCTTCCATGGTGATGTTTCCTTTGAATATGCCTTTGAATACTTTCTTGCGTAAATATCAACATCCTCTTTCGACATCACAAACATGCCTTCTCCACCATTAACCAGTTTGAAAACTGCATAATAATGGGTGACTTGCCCTCTATTTGAATCTGCCGGCACATGAACAAGCTTCGGATTTAACCCCAATTCGTATTCGAATTTATCATTTTCATGGACCTCTTCCGCATAGATGGTTTTTACCTGACCAGAACGATATGCCAGATCGATCAATCCTTTGTAACCAATCTGAAACTGTGCTTCATATGTGCCATGATTTTTAAATGGAATGATATATGCCTGGCCTAATGGTGTATTTGGCTCCAAACCCATTTGTGCGCTTGCCATCATTGCTGACAAGAAGGATAACTGTGTACATTCTTTTAATACTGGATTATTACTGACTGCTGATAATGTGATGCGAATGAATCTTTCTGGTGTAAGTGTGTTTGGCAATGCCTTTTTAATCTCAGGCATCATTCTTTCAATTGTGTTCTGTAACGTCTTTTTCTTAGGTGCCACTACCGGCACCGAATTCTCTGTAGCTGTCATTATCCCTCCAACTGTTAGAACAGTTTCATTTGTTTTGTTGCTTCACTGATACGATATTTTGCTGCATTGTAATAAGCTGGATCAATTTCAAATCCTATGAATCTTCGATCCAATGAGCTGCATGCAATCGCTGTTGTTCCACTACCTGTGAATGGATCAAGAATCAGGTCACCTGGATTACTCCATGACCGTATATGGTCACGAGCAAGGTCTACAGGAAATACTGCAGGATGACCTGTGATATTGTGTTTTTCCGATGGCTGTTGCCAAACGTTATACCGGATTCCATATTCTTGTGTAATCAGATTGGTCCGATGTGACAAATCGGGTTTCAAAATGCTGCCATCCTTTTGACGATAGGTTGGATGAATCTTCCTTCCCACATTGAGATTTTTTCGATCCTTGATTGGATTAAATGTATTGATCTTCCCTTTTGTGAATACAAACATGTATTCAAAGGTTTGTGGATAATGGTTGCTTGAAGGAAACGAGAAACATTCTTTAAACCAAATCATTGTGTCCAGCAATTTGAATCCAATCTCCTTGAAGTACAGTGCCTGGCGGAATGATGTGCCAGATTCATTACCTTCCTTAGCAGAATCTGCCACAATCCAAACAACCACGCCTCCATCTTTTGTAACCCGGTACAGTTCATTTGAGACCGCTTTGAAAACATCATCGTTCCATGTGGAACTATCATTGTATGTTCTCAAATTATCATAGGGTGGAGACGTTACTGTCAGATCAATACTTCCATCATCGATTGTATGCATCCCCTCAACACAGTCTTTTAAATACAATCCTGGGTCAATCATTTGATCTCCTTCAGATTGAATTTTTGGCTTTGAGATACATCACAATACAGTTCATAGTCTGCCGGATGCTCCTGCTTGAACTTTGTAGAATCAAACCGATGGGTAAGGTATGGCCTATAGGTTACTTCAAAGTGTGGCGTATGACCTACAGCACAATCTCCCATGGCCTGTTTGATCTGATTCTGGATATCTTGGATTTCTGCCTTGGCTTCTTTGATCTCTTGCTGCTTCAGCACAAGGATTCTCATTTCCTCTTCTAGTGCAGAGAGATCAACTTCTTCGTCCACTCCTTTATGGAGCTGGTCTAATGTATGCCCGGCATCTTCGCTGCCATCAACCTCTGGTGCAATCCCCGACAATACCATTGTCCAGAAATGAATCTCTGCTGCTAAAAGCTGATTTACTTTGATATTGTCCCAATCGATTCTGGTCCAGTACAGCCCCTTTTGGAAGACCAATACTGCAAGGTACCAATGCTTCTTGCCTGTGGTAAGCATATAGTGCAAGCATTGAATGATATACCATTCTGGGAATTCTCCATTCTCATAATCGAATTTCGACATCGGAGATGCTGTTTTGCACTCCAATCCTGCTGATTCCCCAGCGATTAACCGATCAATGTGAGCCACAATGTAAGGATGTTCATGAATAGAGTACCTTGCATTGCTCCTTCTAATCTTCTTCCCTGTCGCAAGAGCAAATCTCTGTGCAACATACTCCTCCAGGTCATGTCCTTCGAGCATGGCCTCGTTTTGACTATAATCATGATCAATCTTATTGGTCTTCTCAGCCCATAATGTGTACTCAGATTTATATGGGTTTACACCAATGATTGCTCCAGCATCACTTCCACCAATGTATGTGGAACGATCCTTTTCAATATCCTCTTGGATATTGGCCACTTTCATCTTGATCCTATGCAATCTCATCGAAGATCAAGCCTCTCATTCCGAATCGTCTTTAAAGATCTCATACGATCATTCAGTCGCTTCAGGCAATGCCGATAGTTACCAATATCTTTACTAATTGATTGTTCTATTTCACGCAAATCACTGGTCATCCTGTATCCTTTGACAGAATGAAGAATATATGTGTTTTGCTCATTATTTCCAAAGTTATTATTGTATGCCATTACTCTGCTGCGTACTTCCCTGTTCGGTAATTTGATGTCAGCAGATGGTGTCCATTTATTGTTTGTTATTCCTAAATAGTCGTTATTGTTTGTCTGGTGTTTTTTCGGAGAAGAATTCTTGTTCTCCATCAGACCCTCCTTCTATTGTCTTTGACTTACTTCTTTGCTGCGAATTAATGCTGCTGCTACTCTGATTTTGTTGCGATTACTAAGGTCCAGTCCCTTTGTTTTATCAAGGAACTCATCTACATCTTGCTGCCGGTAAGAATACCCGTGTCCTAGCTTTGTCCCTACAAGCAATCCCGCTTCACGTAAATCCTTAAGCTTGGCTCGATGCAATCCATATCTTTCATGCATTTCTTCAGTTTTTAACAATTCTGTCGTGCGCAACCTCCTCCTTTCAAGTTTTCCACATCGATAATCTGCACCAATATGCATTTTCTGCATAATATTGCATTATTGCAAATTTTCAACATTTTATGCTTATGTGCAAATTGCTTTAAAGCAAACTAATTGGTAAAAAAAATAGAATCTACCTCTTCATCGGTCAAATCCAGCTTCTTCTTCAATACCTGAATCTCACGCACTGAGAAATCTGACTGACCATCCAATTTCTCCTTGAACGTAGTGCTTTTGATTTTCAGGTACTTTGCCATTCTTTGATCCGAAATTTCTCCTTTCTTCATCGCTTGCTGCAGCATGCCCGTTTTCATTGGTTCCCCCTCCTCCCCAACTAAGATATAACTACATAATGCATCCGACAATTACAATTGTCAACGCTTGAACGCAAGTTATTTCTATTACATTTGTTTCATGATTTGCTTTTTGGCGAGTTAATGCTATTATCATATCTGTAAGGAGCTGAAAGCAATGGAAAACAAGATTGGCGAATTGTTAAAAAGCCAAAGAAAACTACTAGGACTAACTGGTGAAGAAGTAGCAAAAGCTTGCGATGTCAATGTAGCAACCTATTACAAATGGGAAGCCGGAACAATTAGTGAGATTGGCAGTTCTAAAATTGCTGTATTAGCAAAAACATTGCGAATTTCCCCATCTAAAATCATCGGCGATCTGACTGATGAAGAATTTGAAGAGATCGTTAAACCTGACACAGCAAACGCACGAGCTATCCCATGTTATGGCAAGGCAGATACTGTTGAAGAATTCTTTTCAGATTCAAATATCCTCACCTATGTATCTGTGCCAGATTCTTTTCTTCCTACAAAAAACGCAGAATATTTTGCCTGGTACGTTGACAGCGAAGCAATGCGATTAAATGGAATGAAAACTGGAGAAATCTATATTTTTTGTAAATCTGATACTGCAAATGATACGAACGTCGGCATATTCTGTGATGGAAAAGATTACTATTACGGCACATATTTCATAAATCGTGAAGGCCGGCCATGTCTGTTCAACAACGAATCATCAGATAAAAGCAAGGGAGTTTTTCTCTTCGATTTTAATAACGATGCTATTAAACATCTAAATGTATTGGGACTATATTCGTTTAAAATTACCAAAACAATCTAAAAAATAGTACAGACCTAGCCGTCTATACTATTGGTATCAGGAATCGACTGCGTAGCCTTTTCCTATACCTCATTATAACCGATAAGAAGTAAGGAGGTAAACATGTCAAAGAAGAAAATGCGACATGAGAAGCATATCATTCAACGCACAAACAAAGGAGTAACATCGTTTCAGATAAACATCCGATATACTGACCGAAGAACGGGAGACAAATGTGTCTTCAATCAAACCGTATCTGGAAAGGATTTCGAAAGTGTTGCAGATGCATTTGAGGCAGCAAAAGCAGTCAGAGATAAAACATTAACTGATATTCGGAATTCCCTGATTGTATTAAATGCCCCAACTGTTGATATGTTATTTGAAAGAACCTTTGAACTATTTCCAGGCAGTGTTAAAACTGTAAAGGAACATAGAAGGAACTACAAACTAGCAATCGCTGATCAAGGATTAGGATCAATAAAAATCACTGAACTTACAGCTGGTCAAATACAGGCAGCCAATGCCAAGTACATTGAGACTCATACACAAGGATGCTTCAAACGCGTCTTAAGCATATGGCGGTCAATATATCGTGCTGCTCAGATGGATGGTATCAATGTCACCGATAAAACGTTAATGCTTCGCCCTCTCAAATCAAAAGTACCTACTCGAACAAATGATGTCAGCCTTAGAGATGATGAAGTGGAACAAATACTGAATGCGCTCTTTGCCAAGAGATCAAAAACAGAACTTTCTGATTACAGGACTCATCTTGCATGGTACTTGTTAAAAATCCAATTCTATACAGGTGCTAGACCTTCTGAAGTTCTTGCCTTGAGTGAAGATGACTTTCTGGATCTTGATGGGCAAAACCCTC
>Ga0070399_1001629_pt1 | contig 22884 bp, 13 predicted proteins | sample BioMet4_FD_61217 | JGI IMG/M metagenome (GOLD analysis project Ga0070399, IMG submission 61217) | Microbial communities from bioreactor (seeded with sewage sludge) at LBNL, California, USA - Biofuel metagenome 4 (version 1) | ecosystem: Engineered > Bioreactor > Anaerobic > Unclassified ... | reverse complement strand
AGGGATAGACAGCATGAAAATACTAAAACTTATATTTGAGTTTCTCCGGAAGTTCTTCTCTTCAAAAACCGGAAAAGCTGTGGCTGCCGGTGCCGGAGCTGTTGGCGCAGCGGGTGCAGTTGTCGGTGGCGTACAGGTTCATAATGCAAAGAAAAGAAACCGGCTTGCGGAACACATAAAGGATTCGGCCATAAAGCGCATAGATGAAAGCAAAGTAGAAACCGAAAAGGTACTAAGCGAACTTGGAAACATAGAAATCGCCGTGCTGGGAAGCTTCTCCGACCTTGCTGATGCAGTCGAAAAGATTCGACAGAGGCCAGAGATAAATACAGAGATAGACGGGATTGAACTCCCTACTTACGACCCTGTTGCACATAAGAAACTCGCTGCCGAAGTTGAAGTTGCAATCGTCGGCGCCGGCGGCGCCATTGCAGGAACTGCTGTCGGACTTGCGGCAATGGGCGTTGGTGTGTTAGCAATGGGTCCCGGCATTCTGGCGGCAGGAATTGTGATTTGCGTTTCAGGAACGAAGATGGCAAAAAGATCAGCGGAAAACCTGAAACAAGCGAAGCAAATTGAAAAGGATTCGAAGGACATTACTGCTTACTATGAAGAATTGCGACTTGCCGCGAAGAAGTATCGGCAAGCTCTCAGCAGCGTCAAGGGGCAGTTCGATAAGCATCTGAAGAGCCTGCAAAAAATCGTTGCGAAGAAAACTGACTGGAGCTTGTTCACAGCCAAAGAGCGGCTCATCACCAAGAACACCCTCACGCTGGCCTGCCTGCTCGACAAAATGTGCCAGATAAGGCTTGTCGTGAAGAGCGCTCAATCAGAGAGCATGGAAACCGTAAATAATTTTGAAATAGACCGGGCAATAGCCGACGCCAACAACGCCCTTGCTGCGGTCAAGAATACAGTTGCATGATATAAGCTATTCCAAGCCATTGAAGGAGGACACACAGCATGGCCGTAATAAACGATCTTGTAAATCAGATAGAGGACAAAGTCTTGCGTGAGCGCATTGCCGCCGAGGTGGATCGTCTTACGAAGCAGAAAAAGTTCGGTCTCGTGTTCGAGGAACACCTGCCTGAATGCACACCGCTGTATGATGTCCCAGTCAAACGCGGCAGCACGGTTGCCCGCAGGAACGGCCCGATGAATGTCGTCTATCGCGTGCTCCAAATCGCGGACGGTGTGGCGACTTGTATGCTCAAAAACGGCGGAGAGCCGGAGCAGATAGCAGTTGACGAACTGGTATCTGTAGCGGAATTCGGCGACCCCATCTATCCGCAGCTTATCCCGATGGATATAGTCGAGAACGCACCTGACAGTGACCTGTGGCATACGCTCATTCAGGCGGACAATTACCATGCTTTGCAGCTTCTCGAGTACCTCTATGCCGGCAAGGTGGACTGTATCTACATTGATCCGCCTTACAACACTGGCGCGAGGGACTGGAAATATAACAACGATTATGTAGATAACACAGATTCCTATCGGCATAGCAAATGGCTGTCGATGATGGAGAAACGGCTGAAAATCGCAAAGAGATTGCTTAATCCTGCTGATTCTGTGCTGATTGTGACCATTGATGAAAAAGAGTATCTTCATCTTGGGTGCTTGCTTGAAGAGATGTTCCCAGAAGCAAGGATGCAGATGATTAGTAGTATGATTAACCCAGCGAACGTAGCACGTGTTGGCGAATTTGGCCGAAGCGGAGAATACATCTTTTGTGTTATGCTTGGAGAATCAGCGCCTCAACGCGTAAGAGTTAGTCGCGAGTGGGTTTCAAGTAAAGGACGAACACATACTGGAAACATACGATGGGATTTGTTAAAACGCTCAGGAACAAACTCTGAACGGCGGCATTCGCCAGGTGGATTCTATCCAATTTATATCAATCCTGAAAACAACAAGATTGAAAAAGTCGGGCAACCGTTGCCGACGGGCACATCCAAAGCTCCGCAGATTGATAGTTGGGTCTCTTTACTACCCATAAGGCAAAATGGAACAGAAGGCAACTGGCAATGGGCAACATCTACTTTTATTGAGCGGATGAATCAAGGACGTGTCCGCATTGGAGGAAACGCACAGAAAGGATATACCGTTTACATATTGAAGGATGGCGAATATTCGAAAATAACAAATGGCGAATTTTGCATTATTGATCGAGGCATTAACAACGAAATAATCGTTGATGATATCGATACAGAACAGGTGATGGCAGTTCCCGGTGATATTTGGAAAACCGCCTCTCATGATTCGACTCAGTATGGGTCAAGGCTCATTGGCAATATTTTTACGACAAAACGCTTTACATTTCCAAAGTCACTTTATGCAGTCAAGGACTGTGTGTACTTCTTTACAGCATATAAGCCCAACGCGCTTATTGTTGACTTCTTTGCTGGTTCTGGCACAACGCTTCATGCGGTCAACCTTCTCAATGCCGAGGACGGTGGGCATCGTAGATGCATCATGGTAACAAATAACGAGGTTTCCGACGATGAAGCCAAGGCTCTCTCATCGCAAGGATATCATCCTGGTGACCCGGAGTGGGAGCAGTTCGGCATCGCGCAGTATGTCACCTGGCCGCGCACGGTTTGCTCTATTGGGGGTCATGATATCAACGGCGTTCCACTCAAGGGGAACTACCTCGGAAGCGACCTTCCCATGGCGGACGGTTTCAAGGCTAATGTTGCCTTCTTCAAGCTCGGTTTTCTGGACAAAACTGCTGTGGCGCTTGGCAAGCAGTTTAAGGAGCTTTTGCCTATTTTGTGGATGAAGACCGGCGCTGTCGGTAAGTGCCCGGAGCTTACGGAAGATGAGCTACCCCCTATGCTCATTCTGCCCAAGAACAGATTTGCCGTGCTGATGGACGAGAAGGAGTATCTCGCCTTCCTCGCCGCATTGGACGAGCACCCGGATATTAATACGGTCTTCATTGTCACCGATTCCGAAGCCGGTTATCGGGACATGATCGCCGGGCTGGACGACAAGATTACATATCAGTTGTACCGGGATTATCTCGATAATTTCCGCATCAACTCGGTCAGGAGGTAAGCGCGATGAAAGTCGAATTGTTCCCATTTCAAAAAACGGCGCTTGCCAAGCTGCGCATGAACACTGCAACTGCTCTGGGCAATTACCGGAGCACCCATACTCCGCAGATCGTTTCCTACACAGCCCCCACCGGCGCGGGAAAAACGATCATCATGGCTGCGCTGATCGAGAGTATCTATTATGGCGATGAACTGTATCCGGATCAGCCTGAGGCCATCTTCGTATGGCTTTCGGATTCTCCGCAGCTCAACGAACAATCCAAGCTCAAAATTGATACCAAAGCGGACAAAATACGTCTGGATCAGTGCGTTACCATCAGCGACGAGAGCTTTGATCGTGAAGTGCTGGAGGACGGGCATATCTATTTTATCAATACGCAAAAGCTCAGCAAAACAAGCAACCTGACCAGGCACTCTGACGGCCGCCAGTATACGATTTGGGAAACGCTTTCGAATACTGTTCGCGACAAGTTTGACCGGCTGTACTTCATCATAGACGAAGCGCATAGAGGCGCGCAAAAGAGCACAGACCTCGCCCGTGCTACGACAATCATGCAGAAGTTCCTGAAGGGATCTGAAGCGGACAAACTTCCTGCCATGCCCGTCGTTATCGGCATGACAGCGACATCTACCCGCTTTAACCGACTGGCGGAAGGCATACAATCAACGACGCATTATGTGCGAACCAACGCGGACGAAGTCCGCGCTTCCGGACTGCTGAAAGATCGAATCGTAATAACATATCCGGAAACGGCAGGAAATGATATGGCCATTTTGCAGGCCGCAGCCGATGAGTGGAAGAATAAATGGATTCACTGGACGCAGTACTGCAGCGAGCAGCACTATGCCTATGTAAATCCAATATTGATCGTTCAGGTTCAGAACGGCACAGCTCGTCAGATCTCAACCACCGATTTGGATGACTGCCTGCGCATCATTGAAGAGAGGACCGGAGAACGATTCGCCGAGGGACAAGTTGTCCACGCATTTGGTGAGGGCACGTCCACTCTGCTGATCAACGGTTTGGATGTTCACTACGTTGAGCCATCCCGAATCAGCGATGATAAGCGGATCAAGATTGTATTCTTCAAAGAAACGCTATCGACTGGCTGGGATTGCCCAAGGGCAGAAACAATGATGTCCTTCCGGCACGCTACTGACTATACATATATCGCACAGCTTCTCGGTCGAATGGTACGTACCCCCACACAACAGCATATCAACGTCGATGACACGCTTAATGATGTGCACCTCTATTTGCCGCAATTTAATGCCGGTACCGTTCATGATGTTGTGGAAGCACTTCAAAGCACCGAGGGCGCGAACATTCCCACGGATATTGAGGCAGAAGAGCTCGGCAGCAACAACTATGATACATGGGGCCTTCGGCCGACCTACAGTACCCCGCCACGGCAGCCAACGACCAAACTCCCCGCAAATGCAGTTCCAGGACAGGTCTCGTTGTTTGATGGACCGGCAGAGAATCGGTCCAGTGATAACGCCAGCATTCCCGCAGTGCCGACCGAACAAACACCTCCCTCCGCTGCACACGAGCAGGGTGCAACTCCAGCCACAGTATTGCCGGTGCCCATCACAAATGAGCAATCCGTCTCGAGTATTGTCCCTGCCGCCGTCGAAGATCCTGAAGCGGTTTCGCCAGTTGAACATTCAACCATAGACAGAGAAGCTGTTGTAAAAGCAATCAACGATGCCGGCCTCCTGACCTACGATGTCAGAAAGGTCCGTATTACCGATTACTTGAAATCCCTGTATGCATTGTCGAGATTCCTGACACAATCCAGAATTGACATGGATGCGAAAGACTTCGTTATTTCTGATATCGTTGAGATGATCCGCAAACATATTGAGTCAATCAAGAGCCAAGGTAAATATATGGAGCTCACCAGCCAGGTTTTGCAGTTCAAGATGAACACTCAAGTGTTCGATGTGTTTGGAATAACGATAGACAACTACGCTATACATGACTTGCTTTCAACCACAGATACAGACATTGACCGTCAATTCCGCCTTGCTGAAACGAGGTTGGGCAATGAAGGCGTTGGTAATGCATATGGGCAAAAGTACTATGATATCAACGATCCGATTGCTCACAAAATTGATGTCATAATTTTTGCGGCCGACGCAGACTGTATGGATGATCTTAACGACTACGCCAGAAAGAAGTTCCATGAGCTAAACGATGAGAACCGACGCAGGACGGTCACACTACCGGAACGCTTCAAAAAGAGATATGACGATATTGTTTCTGACGGGGATATTATCAGTAAGCACAACTTCAGATTACCAGAAACAATTCGCATTCCCCACGAAACCGAAGGCGTCGCATATGCAAACCACCTGTTCGTAGATGATTCCGGAACCGCCATCATCAACCTGAACGGATGGGAGCGAAAAGTAATTGAAGAGGAATCCACGCAAGATGGGTTCGTTTGCTGGCTTCGTAATCCTTCGAGGGGCTCGTGGTCTCTGTGTATTCCCTATGAGATGGGCGGTGAAACCAGACCTACATACCCGGACTTTTTGATCATCCGCAAGGAAGGCCCGGAATACATAGTCGATATCCTGGAGCCGCATAATCCGACCATTATTGATAACCTCGGGAAAGCAAAAGGATTTGCGGAGTATGCTCGGCAAAACCCAGGCGTAGGGCGCATACAGCTCATTCGTATCAAGCAGGACTCTCTTGGCCGGGAACGGCCCTTTAGGCTCGACATGTCAAAAAGCTCTATTCGGGACAGAGTATCGCATTGTGCAAGCATTGATGAGCTGAACAACATATTCGAAAGTGATGGCTTTTTCGCCTGACAACTTTAGAATTGGGTGGGTAGAGATATGAACGAAAAACAAATTGTCAGCAAGGTAAACGAATACTTGCATTTAGCCACGAAGGAGTTATCCGCATGGCTTGAAAAGATGCTGCCTCGCGTCACAGATGAATGGTGGCGTGAGTGCGTTTTATCGAACATGTCATTTGCCCAACGTAATTACACGATAGAGAGCGGATATACGAAACTGGATCAGCTTGATCTGGCAGCATTGCTGCGAATTGCTGATAAATCCTGGTACGATATGCGTTCGTTTGCCTATCTGCCAACATCTGATCGGGAATGCGTCAGAGCCATGATGAAGGTAAGGAACAATTGGGCTCACTGCGCCGGAAGTATTCCAGAAAAGGATGTTGTTCTTAAGGATTTGCGTGTCATTTACGCCTTTTTTGAGAATGTAATCGTCACGAACATCTACACCAATGGCCTTGCTGAATTCATACACGAGGTTGAATCCTCGGACTTCTCTGCTGTTTTTGAAGAGAACGCAAAGGCCTCTGCTGTGACCGATGATATTTCTGCAGCAGTAAACAATTGCGGGGAAATTAGAGAGAAGGATAGAGTATATCTAACCGGCGACCCGGACACGAAAGGTATGGTCTTCTCTGTCTCGGATGTAAATGGTGTAAAAAAATATGACGTGTTTGTCGATGGGGAAATCAAGACCTTCTTCGAAGGGCAGATCTGCCTTGTGGACTCTGCTCCCAAGTATTCATGGATTGATATAAGCACGTTCCAGAGTAATTTGACTGCATATGAAATAAATAATCCTTCTGCTGGGAGTCTGTACTCATTGAATGCTGCAAGAATTGATTTTGTCCCCTATCAGTTTAGACCCGCGCTCAAGCTCATCAAATCAGATGATGCAAAAATACTCATCGCTGATAGCGTTGGCGTAGGTAAGACGATTGAAGCTGGATTAATAATCAAGGAGCTCGAAGCTCGAAGCGAACTTGACAACATCCTTATTATTTGCCCAAAGCCGCTCGTTTCAGAACGTAAATGGGAGCTTGAGATGAAGCGCTTTGACGAAGACTTTATCCCACTTGACGGGCAGGAGCTTCGGCAAGTTCTTTCGGATACACACCGCGATGAAGAATGGCCTTCCCGTTATAACAAAGCAATTGTGCCATACTCCATTCTGGATAGCCGCGTTTATGAAGGAGAAGAACATCGCAGAGGCAGAAGATATGGCTTGCTTGACCTCGACCCGCCCCCGCACTTTGATTTGGTCATTATTGATGAAGCGCATCATATACGGAATGGAAGCCTCGACAAAGAGAAAGCATATGCGTATAAGTGCGTTCGCTATTTCTGTGAGCATGCTGATGCCGTTGTTATGCTGACAGCGACCCCATTACAAACCAGCGATGATGACCTCTTTACCCTTTTGAACCTGCTTAGGCCGGATGTCATTATGGACAAAGAAGTATTCAGCATGATGTCACGACCGAATGAATTCATTTATCGTTGCTCTCATGCAGTTAGAGGCGCAGCGGAAGGATGGCAGGAAACGGCTATCGCAGAACTGCAGGGCATCACGGCGACCCAATGGGGCGAGAATGTTATATCAAAGAATCCAGCATATGCCGATGTGCTGAGAAGGCTCAGAGCAGTGAATATTACCCGCGAGGATCGCGTAAAGCTTGTTTCGGACATTGAGTCACTTCACAGCTTCAACACAATGCTAAATAGGACAAGGCGAAAAGATATCCAAGATTTCTGCGTCCGGAGGTCTTTTACCGTCGAGACAACCTTTACTCCGGCTCAATACCAGCTACATAATGAACTGCTAAAATTTGAATTCGATGCGCTTGCAAAGCTACACAATGTCAGATCTATTTCCTTTATGATGAGTACCATCAGAAGGCAAGCAGCAAGTTGCATCTTTGGCCTCGCTCCTCAGATTCGAGATCTCATAAGCCGTCGTTTTAATCAGATGGTAGATGATCCGGATGTTGATGTCGATGAATTTGATCTTGATGGAGAAGCAACATCAGCATTGATGGGGCTTGCTCAGCATGTTTTGGCGTTGGCTGAGAGCCTGCCAGAGGACGACCCGAAGTTTGATAGTATCATCAAAATAATTGATGAAAAGCAAAAGCTTGATAATAACAAAATAATCCTTTTCAGCACGTTTAGGCACACACTTGCCTATGTTCGTAAGCGGCTTAAAGCACTGAATTACCGAGTCGCTCAGATAGATGGTAGTGTCAAGGATGAGGATCGGAGAACCCTGCGTGAGCGATTTGAAAAGGAAAAGAGCGAGCCAGACGCGATTGACATTTTACTGTTTACAGAGGTCGGCTCCGAAGGCTTGGACTATCAATTCTGCGATACCATGATTAACTATGATCTTCCGTGGAATCCAATGCGTATTGAGCAACGTATTGGTCGTATTGACAGACGTGGACAAAAAAGCGAAGCTGTCAACATTTACAATATCATTACCGCCGATACCGTTGATGCGGACATCTACACCCGTTGTTTAATGCGAATTGGGATTTTTGAACGTAGTGTCGGCGAGTGTGAAGAAGTGCTCGGCGCAATAGGTGCGCAGATCGAACAAATTGCCGTCAATACTGAATTGACCCCTGACGAGAGACGACAGAAACTCGAGCAAATGGCTGACAACGAAATCCGAAGGATGCAGGAGCTTTCAAAACTTGAAGATGAAGAGCGGGCGCTGTTCGGATTTGATTTATCAAACTATACCGCAGCAAAGGAGATCAAAGAAGCTGAAAGCCCCTGGATCTCGCCAGCAAACATTCAGCGATTGGTTGAACGATATTTTGCTGCACGTCTTGGTGCCGGTCAGTATATCTTGGGAAGCACCGAGCTAAAACAGATTCGCTTGGGCAAAGATGCCAGAATGATACTGTTGGAAGACTTCCGAAAGCTGTCTAACATAAAGTCAGCGCAAAAGAGAAAATGGGAGCTATACCTTAAGGGAAGCGAGCCGCTGCACAAACTGACCTTCACTTCTGAAACTGCATCAAAAGAACGGAAGGCGTTCTTTATCACTCCGATGCACCCTCTTGTCAAGCAGGCTGCTAAATACTTTGCAACAAGCACGACTTCGTATATCCACCTCGAGTACTATTCTGACGATTTACCGGCGGGAACTTATCCATTTTCAGTCTATGCTTGGAGCTATGTCGGCCTGCATCCCATGTTCAGAGTTGTACCAATTTGTGAAAATGACCTAATAGCTGCCGAGCTGACAGAAGTGTTACAGGAAGCAGAAACTTCTTCAGAGGCCGTTGCCGTGAGTGGTGATACTTGGGCGGGCCTCGAAGGCAAACATGTGCTTATGTGGCAATCGGAGAAGGAAAAGTACATTGCCAGTGTCAAGGGTACTGCCGATTATAAACTTGAAAGCATCAACAGCAACTATAGGAACCGAAAGCGTACCTTGGAGCAGAAAATACGTGATGCGTTTGACGAAAAGATTCGGCGAATGTATCAGAGTGAACTCGCCACCGCGACTGAGAACTTCAACAGCAAAGTGGCAGAAATCAACGAGCGGACATCTCGGGCAGATATTCACACCTCATTAGTAGCGAACGGGCTGATTGAAATCAGGAAGGGGTAAGCAATGAGCGGTATCGCCGATAGAATTAGAATAGCGCAGGATAAAGATGGCATGCTGCGTCGTGCTCTTGAACGGATTATCCAGCTGTATACCGATAAGTCCCATTTCGTCTATGAGCTGCTCCAGAACGCGGAAGATGCAGGTGCGACAAGCATCAAGTTCGTGCAATATTGCGACAGGCTTGAGGTGTTGCATGACGGTAAGCCATTTACAGCGGAAAACCTTCAAGGACTATGCGATATTGGCCGCTCCGACAAAGCAGATAATCTGAATCAAATCGGCGAATTCGGCGTCGGCTTTAAGTCTGTTTTTGGCATTTGTGACACGGTGAAATTATACAGCGATCCGTCACATTACCACGGATCAGAAAAGATAGATGCGGTTCCTTTTGCTGTCGAAATTCTTGACTTTACGAGGCCGGAAGACATCCCGGAAATGAGCATTGAGTCTTCATATACTACGAAGTTTGTATTCCCGTACACGATAGGACAGTCATTCTCAGGATTCTCGACTATCGACGAACTGAAGCGCGTATTATCAAAAAAGCTACAAAATCTCGGCATTACAACGCTCTTATTCATGAAACATTTGGAACTGATTGAGTATCAAATTAAGTTAGAAGATGCGACGGTTGAGGGGCAGTATCTGCTTGAGAAAGTTACCGTCAATGACCATTGCACATTGGTTTCCGCCTTGGGTGTATCTCATCCAGCGGGAACGCAAGGAAGTCAAGACGAGTCGGTTTCTTATCTGAAGTTTTCCCGCCCGGTTGGAAAAGAATTGTTGCGGAGCGTCGACATTGCTTTCCCTGTAATTATTGATGAATCCGGAAGATATGAATGTCAGAAACCGCAAAGCCCTTATGTATCTGTTTACTTCCCAACGGAAACGGAAAGCAAGCTTGATTTTATTGTTCAAGGCCCCTACCGCACAACGCCCAACCGAAGCAGCATTCCGAGCGAAGATGCAGATAACAAAATATTAGCACGGCAGACAGCAATGCTTCTCAAAGACAGCATTCATGAGATAAAAACGTCCGGAATACTTAATATGAGCTTCTTGAAAGCGTTGCCGCTATCGGCGGGAAGGTTTGAAAACTTTAGCCTTTTTTATCCGATATTTGAAGCAGTAAAAGAATTGTTCTTATCGCAGGAACTTATTCCCTGCAAAGATGGCGGTTATGTTGCCGCGAAATATGCACGAATTGCCAGACAAGAGCGACTTGCTAACACGATGCCAGATAACATGTTGACTGAGTTGATTGCGGATGGCCACCAATATCACTGGCTTCCCACCTTCTTGACAGAAACCAACCGCGAATACGAACAAGTATACCGTTTCCTAAATGGCGAGCTCAAAATATCGGTAATTCGCCCTGAAGACTTGCGGTTGTACTTTGCTGCGAATCCTGACTTTCTCCCACGCAGAGACGATGCATGGTTAGTTGAGCTCTACTCAATCCTTGAAAATGTTGGTGCTGCGTTTTCTAAATCAAGGAATGAAACAAATATGCTGACTGCGGATATTGTAAAAACTTCAGCTGGTTTATTTGTTGCGCCTTACCGAAAAACGGAGGGTAAGCAATATATACCGAATGTTTTCCTTCCAACTGGAAAGATTCGGAGCGCCGATATTCACTTTGTTGATGCAGGGCTATATCAAAAGTGTAAGCACTTCTTTGACGACATTCTTCAGCTTCAGGCACCAAATGAATATGAGTTTACAATTAAGGATATTAAAAGGCGATATGAAAGTTCATATACCTTTGAAGAAGGCAGGCATATTGAGGACATAAAAAGCCTCTTAAAGTACTCAAAATACGACGACTATCATGATGAAGTAGTCAGGTTAATTGAACAGTACCTCGTTCTTCGTTGTGCCGATGGTGTCATGAGAAGTGCATATCGAGAGAACATTTTTCTGCCGATAAATGATAATGGTATAAATATTGAAGCGTACTACAAAAATGTGCGCAACACAATGCGCTATGTAGATGCAGATTTCTATGCTCTTCATGAGATATCACCATCAAGCCTTTGCGAGTTGGGCATACGCGATTCAATTGTAATCGGCGACACAAGGACAGGCGGTACATATGACAACGGAATGAGAGGCCGTCAGCCAGAATGGTGGACAACCGGAGAGTTTCGTTGGAAGTTTTCGCTTGATGCTATCCGTGATGTACTAAAATACATTTCAGGCCATCCGTCTGCAAAAGACTCTCTACTAAAGTCACAAGCAATTTTCCGCATTCTTCTTCAAAATGAAGCCGCGCTCAAGGGGACGGTATACATCGGCGGGAGTACGCCTCATCTTCATGATGAGCCATGCGATCTTGTTAAAGTACTGAGAGGCGAAGGAATGCCGGGCTGGGATGGCAAGTGGCTGTTCACAGAGTCTGGAGAATTGATATCGCAAAAGAGTGTTTCAAAGCACGACATAAGCACATCAATATATGGGCGCATTAAGCCTGACTCAACAATTTATGATATGTTGGGATTTAGGAAGACTGATGCCGACGAAATTGATGAGCTCAAGAAAACGATCCCTCAGAGGCAACTGGATGCGTTCTTTGAAAATGAGTTGAAGCAGAGATTTGGCATTTCATCTGCAGAATTATCAAGTGTGTATGTTCCCATAAACGGATTGCGGGAAAAAGATATTGAAACTGAAAAATATGCCTTCCCTGTTGTAAAAGTAAAGAATTGGGACGCGCTCAGAAAACACGCTGCTGAAATGCTTTGTTATGCAAGCCCAGTAAAGTACGAATATTTAGTTCGAAGTGTAAGAACCAGCAAACCGGAAAGCGAAGTCCGCGCTTATCTGATGAACATGTATCGTTATGACAGCATGTTCAAATACGCATGCCAGATCTGTCACGAAGCCACTTCCACCATCGTAGCTACGCAGCTATTTGAGAAACCGGAAGTTGAACTTGATCCAATGAACCTTTGTCTTTGTCCGACATGCGCTTCGCACTATCGGGCATTACGTAACGATAAAGGCTTGATGGACGACCTACGGGAGCGATTGGTTGCCTTCAGAGAACCCGGGTCCACGGACGCGGATCAAGTTATCGTCACAATTGGCGAAGACGAGTTGTGGTTTACGCAAACTCATTTTGCCGAGATTCAAGAATTGCTTAAACTTACCGATGACGTTAAGAATGGAGCTTCGCCGAAAGGGGTAAAGGATGCAAACCGCACTAAGGCAAGTACATCTGATTCGGATGATGAGAGTAAGAGTGGTCTTTCCGTGTATCAGGAATATATCGGGAAACGAGTCCGGCACAAGGGTGCGAAGATCACAGGCAAAGTAGTTGCATGCGACGGACAGTATATATCTATTTTGGCGGAAACTGGTGAAAAAGCAGGGAACACAATTAAGTACGACCTTTCAATGTGCATAAAGGGGAAGCATTTGGAACTTGCAGATTAGTGTTTGCGAGATGCGCAGCGTGGAGGATGAATAATGGCTCAACATATTTCTGTTCGGGTACCGTGGAAGGACAACGGCTATTCAGGTTTGGTATGCAAGAAACCATGCAATAACAACGCGTGTCTGCGCCTTAAGAACATAGCCGACAATCGTGACGATAACTTAGAAGCTGAACTTGCTGGCAAGCCCATAAAAGGCCATGAGGCTGAGATACCGTGCCTTTCAGAAGGCGGATGCTTTATGTCTGGGGATGTTTATTCGAAAACGACTATACATCCCTACAAAATTGGTAATCCTAAAACGCATGGGCATTTCCGTGATACTGATCTGATATATCCCCCTTTCTCTCTCCCAGCACGACCTTTCGGTTGGACGATGCTTCGCAAGGGGAAAGACAAAGGAGACGAAAATATCACAAGACTGGCAGAACGATTTGGTATCGACTATAATCGGGAACGGGAACCAATTCTACCCTTCTCCACCCCAACAAATTGGTTGCAGGATGCTACAAATCAACGTGCTGTCTTTAAGACCTTTTTTGAGGATGTCCAAATCGGCCGTTCTCTCGTCGTTCCTTACGCAAAGCAGGTGCCATTTATTGACGACGCGAAGCGCGTGGTTATAGGAATAGGGTTTGTTACAGAGATAGTTGAACCGCCCGAACACAATCACACAAATGAAGGGTCCCTTCGCTCAATACTATGGGAGACCATGATAGGCCATTCCATTCGGGACGACAGAAGGGACGGTTTCCTGCTGCCCTATCGAGAGATGATGGAGTATGCCGCAAACCACCCGGATTTTGATATAAGTACAATTACCGTCTTTGCCGAAGACGATTATTTCAATGAGTTTTCTTACGCAACAGAGCAGTTATCTTATGACGCGGTTATTAGTGTTCTTCTTCAAACCGTCAAGGCGCTTGAAATAATAAAGTGTTGCATACCAGGAAATTGGGATGAGTGCATCAGGTGGACGAGAGCACGGCTAAAAGAAGTCTGGCTGGACAGGGGCGCGTTTCCCGGACTTGGCACAATGCTTCATGCTATTGGTTTTCGACGCGGCGAAGTAATCGCACGAGAACTCAAAGCTCGTTGTAAAAGTGACGCGGATCAAGAGAGAGTCTTGCTTACGGCGTTATCAGAGCCAAAGTCATATTTTTCGCCAGCAGTTATTTCAACCTTGAGAAGCACAGAAATAAACACGCTTCTCTCTCTTTCTGCAGAGAGGAAAGCCCTCTTTTGGATCCTGTCTCGGATGTCGCTAACGGATGCCCAAGCAGAGATGGCCTTTAATACCGAATTGCGAAGAAAATATGGAATTAACTGTACAGACAATGACATAATTGAAAATCCGTATTGCCTATTTGAAAAAACTTGCCACTGTTCTCAGGATCTCAAAATTCCAGTGAAAAAGATAGATATGGCCGTGTTCCCGCCCGACTGTGTCAGGAACCATAGTCCTCTTGTAAAGCCAACAGCGGTAGAATCAGAAAATGATGCGCGACGAATCAGAGCTTATACAGTTTATCTGCTGGAACTACAGTCTGTGCGAGGGCATACCGTATACCCGCTATTCAACATAATCGAAGAAATTAATGGTATGCCCATTGAGCCAGCTTGTCATGTTTCAGCAGACAGCATCAATGGCGTTACGCCCTTCCTACAGAATGAATTGCATGAAGTAATCTGTTCTGACGGAAGCAAAGCATTTCAGTTGAACCGGTTATTTGAAATTGATGAGCTTATCCGGACTTCAGTCGAGAAAAGGCTAAATGGTAAAAGACATACTGTTAAAGAAAATTGGCGCAGCATTGTAGATGGAGCTTTTTGTAAAGACAAAGCATCGGATTTCGAGGAAAGAGCGCGAACTGAAAAAGCGGCTATTCTCAAAGAATTAGCCGAGTCAAGATTATCTGTATTAATAGGCGGTGCAGGAACAGGTAAAACCACTTTGCTTGCTCTATTGTGTAAGTCTGCCCAAATACGGGATGGAGGCGTGCTACTACTGGCACCAACCGGAAAAGCGCGCGTTCGTATGAGTCAGGCTATGCAACAGCAGGGCGTAACCAGCACAGCAAAGACAGTTGCTCAGTTTTTGAGTGAAAGCAAGAGATTTGATGGCTATACAATGGAGTATCAACTCTCTGGTGAAGATGCGGACAATGTTCCCTATACAGTAATCGTTGACGAGAGTTCAATGCTAACTGAGGAAATGTTTGGCGCACTTTTACAGGCGCTAAAGAAAAATGCCCAACGTATTATCTTCGTGGGAGATCCAAACCAGTTACCTCCAATTGGTGCCGGACGACCCTTTGTTGATCTTGTGCGTAGGCTCGATCAGAACATAAGCGCTTTTCCAAGAGTCGGAAAAGGGTTTGGACACCTAACGGTCACTATGAGGCAATTGTCAGAAGACGGCCTCCCGAGAGGTGATACCGAACTTGCAAAATGGTTTACAGAAGATGCCGAAGACTTAGATGACAGCCTTTTTATCCAACTGCAAAGCGGAAGCATTGGAAAACATGTTTCCTTCAAACCTTGGAGCACTTCAGAAGAACTACAGGATAAAATATACGAGTCGATTTACGAAGAAACCGAAATGGCCGATATCGATGATGTCGAAGGGTTTGATTTATCGATTGGTGGGCATATCAATGATGGATGGATGAACTTTGGCTCAGATCCCAAGAAAGTCGAGAGTTGGCAAATCCTCTCTGCATATCGAAACGATCCTGCAATAGGAACCGCAACAATTAACCGGTTCATTCACGAAAAGTATAAATCTCAACAACCGATGACCTTACGAACCTGCAAGGTTCGGGGAACAAAACATGTGTTGGGCATCGATGGTATAGTATATGGCGACAAGGTTATCAATGTGCGTAATCAAAAAAAGGATGGATATCCTCACGCATCTGAGAATAGCTATGTTGCGAACGGCGAGGTTGGTATTGTCGAGCGCATCTGGGAGAAGCCGAGAAACAAAATGAACACACATCAAGTAGTGTTCGCTTCACAACCAACATGCAACTATAATTGGAATTCAACTGCTTCCGATGAATCCACTCCTGATCTTGAATTGGCGTATGCGCTGACCGTTCATAAAGCACAAGGAAGTGAATTTGACAAAGCAATCCTTGTGCTTGCAGAACCCGGCGGCCTGTTGTCAAAAGAATTGTTGTATACGGCAATTACTCGGCAAAAGGATAGACTTGTTATCCTTTACAATGAGGGTGCTTATAAGCTGCGGGACTATTCTTCGATGGCATATTCCGAAGTTGCAAGAAGATTTACTTGTCTTTTTGAGAATCCCAATATAGTCGAGCACAAGAAGCGCTACTATGAACAAGCGTTGATTCACCGCACGCTAAAAGGAGATTTGGTTCGTTCAAAATCTGAAGTAATAATTGCCAACATGCTTTTCAATGCAGGCATCGAATATGAGTACGAAAAGGAATTAGTGTTAGGCGAAGATGGAACACGCATTCCGGATTTCACAATTGAAGATGCAGAAAGCGGAGCGTGCTTCTATTGGGAACACTGCGGAATGCTTAGTGATGCTGGCTATAACAGGCATTGGGAAGAAAAGAAAACTATTTATCATCGTCACGGTATTACGGAAGGTGATAATCTAATTGTGTCAAAGGATTCGTTGAACGGCGGTATCGATTCGGCAGAAATAAAGCGGCTGATAGAACGCTATCTGCTGTAAACCCGACAAACAGGAGCGAGATTATGCCATTTACAATTGTCCGACAGGACATCACAAAAATGAAGGTCGACGCCATCGTCAATGCGGCTAATACTGACCTTGCAATGGGAGGCGGAGTGTGCGGAGCCATTTTCAAGGCGGCCGGAGCGCAAAAACTCCAGGCAGCCTGCGATAGGGTCGCGCCGATAAAGACAGGTGAAGCGGCTATCACGCCAGCGTTTGCTTTGCCTTCGAAGTATGTTATCCATGCAGCAGGCCCCGTTTACCGCCATTGGAACGCGGCGCAGAGCGAGATACTCCTCCGCTCCGCTTATACCAATTCACTACGGCTGGCTTTCGATAACAAATGCAGTAGTATTGCGTTCCCGCTCATATCCAGCGGCATTTTCGGGTATCCGAAGGATGAGGCGCTGAGCGTAGCATCGTCAGCAATTCGTGATTTTCTCTTCGACCACGATATAGACGTATATCTTGCAGTGTTTGATAGAGCCGCTTTTAGTGTCAGTGAAAAGCTGCTGGGCGCAGTTGAGAGCTACATAGACGAGCACTATGTTGAGGAACACAGGGTATACCGTCGTGACTTGTTGGATGTTGAGCGGGAGGCTCTCTCCGACGATGCCATCATGGGCTACAATGCGCCGATGCCGAGCATGGCGCAGCCTAAAGCAACTTCGCAACAGTCCGCTGGGATAGACGATTTAGTTGGAAATCTTGATGAACCGTTTGCTTCAACGCTCCTGCGCCTGATCGATGCCAAAGGGAAAACCGACGTTGAGGTCTACAAACGCGCAAACATTGACCGTAAGCTGTTTTCGAAAATCAGAACCGGAAAGGGCTATACACCCGGAAAACGAACTATTGTCGCATTGGCTGTGGCGCTGGAGCTCAGTCTTGCAGAAACAGACGATCTGCTGGAACGGGCAGGCTATGCGCTCTCCCACAGCCAGAAGTTCGACGTCATTGTGGAATACTTTATTGTAAGCGGCAAGTACGACATCTTTGAGATCAATGAAGTGCTGTTCAAATACGATCAGCCTTTGCTCGGTGCGTGAGCGATGAGTGACAGCGAGGAAAAGGTCAAAATGATAAAGTCGCTCGTTACTGGGCGGGAAACCTTGTGCCCGAAGTGCGAGAAAGCGATCCTCATAAGAGTTAACCCCGCAAAGAACGGTAATACGCGATATAAATGCCCTGTGTGCGGAGAAAATACCGTATCGGACAAATGCTAAAGAGCTTGCCGGAATGATGTCGCTAAGAAAGCGACCTCCGGCAAGCTCTATCATGATACCCTCAAGACACAATAAAACTTGAGGAGGTCAATGAAATGAAGAAGGGGCTTACAGAACTCGTTTTTATTCTCGACAAAAGCGGCTCCATGAGCGGGCTTGAGAAGGATACCATAGGCGGCTACAATGCCATGCTGGAAAAGCAAAAGGCCGTTGACGGCGAGTGCCTCATCACTACTGTACTTTTCGACAACGGGTATGAGCTGCTGCACGACCGCATAGATATCCGCGCGGTCAGCTCCATTTCGGAAAAGGAGTACGTCATCGGGGGTTCTACCGCCCTACTCGATGCTATTGGCAGGACGATAAGCAAGATTGGGAACGCTCAGCGTCATACCGCAGATGAGTACCGCGCAGAAAAGGTCATGTTTGTGATCATCACAGACGGAGAGGAAAACAGCAGTCGGGAGTATTCCTCGGACAAAGTCAAGGCGCAGATCGAACGCCAGAAAGAAAAGTATGGCTGGGAGTTCGTGTTTCTCGGAGCGAATATTGACGCCGTGGAAACAGCCGGAAGATTCGGAATTGCGCCGGATCGCGCACAGAACTATCATGCCGACAGCGAAGGAACACAGCTCAACTTTCGCGTCATGAGTGAAGCGGTCGCATCGTTTAGAGAGTGCTCCGCTATGCCAACAGGCTGGAATGACGAGATTCAGAAGGACTTCAAAAAGAGAGGCGGGCGGAAATAATGCTGGGGGCAATTATCGGCGATATTGTTGGCTCGGTCTACGAGTGGAACAACATAAAGACAAAGGAGTTCCCACTGTTCCGCGAGGGCTGTTCGTTTACAGATGATACCGTTATGACCATCGCAACCGCAGACTCTCTGATGAACGGTGGCGATAAAGACGATTTCATTGACGCATATAAGAAATGGGGACGTCGATACCCGGATGCGGGTTATGGCGGTCGGTTCGGAGCCTGGATCAATTCCGATGACCGCGACCCATATAATAGCTGGGGAAACGGCTCGGCAATGAGAGTCTCGCCCTGCGGCTGGATCATGAACTGCGGCTTCTATGCCAGAACCGGGTGCTGGCCGTCAAACGGGTGGGAAACCGTAACACGCTGCGCTGAAGTGACTCACAATCACCCGGAAGGGGTAAAGGGAGCGCAGGCGACGGCAGCCGCGATCTTCCTCGCCCGCTTCTATTCCGAAGGCCACGTTCCCGATTACGGTCATGCATGGTCTCTGGACGAATTGAAAGAGGAAATGAGAACGCTTATTGAGCGCAACATCGGTTATGACCTTTCACGGACACTTGATGAGATTCGCCCCTCTTACAGATTTAACGAGAGCTGTCAGGACACCGTTCCGCAGGCAATCATTGCTTTCCTGGAAAGTTCGGACTTTGAGGACGCGATTCGCAATGCCATTTCACTCGGAGGCGACAGCGACACACTTGCCGCGATCACCGGAAGTATTGCAGAGGCAGCATACGGTATCCCAAAATGGATCAAAGATAAGGCTTGGACATATCTTGACGAGCCAATGCGCGATGTCTGCCGACGCTGGAGGTCGTATTTGCACCAAGGCGGAGATGTGTAAACGAAGACAGGTGCCCTGGAGTGAACCAGTGGTACCTGTTTTGGTGTACTGCAATGTTTTGAGCTTGCCTCCCGTTGTGATACACTATCTCCAAAGGAGGGATTGCAGTGTACACAATAAACGAATATTGCGGTCTATTGGTTAAGCAGGCCCGTGAGGAAAAGAACTGGACGCAGCAGGATCTGGCAGACGAAGTCGACATGGACGTGCGAACGATAAAGAAGATAGAAGAAGGTACTACAAGCTCCTATTACTTGACTATCGAAAAGCTCATCTATGCCCTAAATATCGCGCCCAATATCATGTGTCACGCGGAACTATCAGATAAGGGCGTCTTCATGGACAGGCTGTATCGCCAGCTCTTTTCGCTGGACGTGGAGAGCTTGAAAATAGTCTGTGACTCGGCAACATACATACGGAATTGGCATGAAAAGCACCAAGGCAAAGAGAATGATACATCGGGAAAAGAAGCCCCCGCACCGCAGATGTGGCGTTACTCGCCCAGATCGGGGCAGAAGCGGCACAAGGCGACTGGTGAACTATATACCCAGACTCAAAAAGATGATATTGAAAAGGTCATTGCTGTCTTCGCTGAATATATCAAGGAAAGCCCATACGCAGATCTTGTGTGGTCAGATAAGCTTGGCTATGTTTTTCTGAATATTGACCTTGAGAAATCAAGCATAGAGATGGAGCCAATCATTATTGAGAGCGCAGAAGACCTCTGTGAGGAACTTCTTTATGAGATTTCAAACGATGTTATGGAGAATACCAGCCACGAGTTCACTTTGGCGAAGGCGCCTCTTGACATACGGATGGAGATAGAATCTCGGTTCAGCGTATATCTTGACCAGCTCCCACAGTATCGGTACATTGCCGATGATATGTTCAAAGCAGAGGAGATAGAGTACAATAAAGTTCGCAATTTCGAGAAGGTATAGAAAAGCCATTGGGACTCCTTTAAAATGAATGGTGTCAAGACATTCAAAAAGGAGTTGGTCCCAATGACTCAAGGAAAGAATAACACAGATCTTACGGAATTGCTACTGAAATGTATGGCGGAGCCCGACCCGATGCTCAGTATGCTGGAATGGCTCTGCGCTCAACTGATGGAGGCGGAGGTTTCCGGCCTTGTGGGGGCGGAAAAGAATGCGCACAATCCGTCTCGAAGTGACTACCGCTGCGGATATCGTCCCCGGAGGCTGGATACTCGCGTAGGGACGATGTATCTCATGGTGCCAAAGCTGCGCAGCCATGGATATATCCCGTTCTTTGTCACTGAACGCAAACGCAGCGAGGCGGCGCTGGTACAGGTTATTCAGGAGGCATTCGTGCAGGGCGTGTCCACACGGAAGATGGAAAAGTTGGCTCACAGTCTGGGGATAGAGAACCTCTCCCGCAGTCAGGTCAGTGAGATGACAAAAGGGCTCAATGAACAGGTACAGGAATTTCGCAACCGTTCTCTGACGGATACTCGTTATCCTGTCATTTGGACGGATGCCCTGTACGAAAAAGTCCGTATGGATGGCCGTGTCGTCAGCATGGCGGTGATGGTTGTCTGCGGCGTCAACGAGCAAGGGCACAGGGACATTCTCGCCGTGGAGCCGATGCTGGACGAATCCAAAGAGAGCTATTCCCAGTTGTTTCAAAGTCTTTTGGATCGCGGCTTGAAAACACCGCTGCTGGTGGTTTCCGATGCGAACAAAGGGCTGATTGCCGCCATCCGAGAAAGTTTTCCCGGCGCATCCTGGCAACGCTGCAAAGTGCATTTCATGCGAAATATTCTGGCCCATATACCGCAGAAAGAAAAAGAATCCTTTGCGGTCCAACTGAAAGAAATCTGGCTGGCGCCTTCCGTCCAATTAGCGCGACAGCGCGCAAAACAGTTGTCGGAGCAATATGGGAAGCGGTTTCCCAAAGCAATCGAGCTTCTGGAAGACGGGCTGGAGGACTCACTGGCTTTCTATGCATTCCCCGAGCTTGATGCCCGTAAAATCTCATCGACCAATATGCTGGAACGGCTGAACAAGGAAATCCGGCGCAGAACCAACGTCGTCGGGATATTCCCAAACAAAGATTCCTATCTGCGGTTGGTTACAACATATCTCATGGAATACGCTGAAGACTGGTCCGTTTCCAGAGCATATTTGAATCCCAAATCGATTCAGACACTTCTAATAAGCGCAGCTTAATTCATTTCGTGGAGTCCCCAAATTGCGAACTTCTCTTGACATAGCCGCAGAGGACTGAGTCAAATGAAGGGGTTAGTGTTTTCATTAAAAAACAAAGCTGACGGAACCCAACCGGATTCCGTCAGCTTCTCAATTTTGGCCTTATTATACAGCCGATGCGGAGATGCAATCCTGAAGCAAAATATAAGGCTTTCCTGGAATCTTCGTCTCCACCTTGCTTTTTAAGTGCGACTCCCGGTCGCAGGTCTTATATCTCGAACAGGTATTGCAAAAGTAAGCGACAATATAGATATCAGCAGGTATCTGCGCTTTCTGCGTATGAGTAATCTTTACCTGCGGATATTGCATCTGAAGCTCTTTAAGAATAGTCGCTGCAGAATACTCAATGTCATGATATGAGAGAATAAACTCATCAACACCCTGAGAAGTAATCAGCTCTAAAAGCGCATTATTTAGAGCGGTTATTTCCTGCTCATGAACACCTTGGTCAATCTGAGCAATAAATGCTGCTTTCTTTCCCATTATCCCTCTCCCTTCGAAAGTTCACTCACGCCCACCATCTCGCCTTTCCACAAACCATCGTCCGATGTTGTTTCCAGTCTGTGCAGCACAACGCTCGAAAAACAGGTAGCTCTGCCGCCCTCGAACGATAATGGTATATCGGTCGCCCTGACCTCCGGCTTTCATAGCCGCCGCCTGCTGGATATCCTTGATCCTGTCGATGTCGTACTTCTCGCCATCTTCCCAAGTAATGACGCGAGGGAGCATGACTCCGTCCGCCCGGAAATCCGCATTAACACGCACATAGACTTTTATATTTCGTTCGCACTCCATTTACAGCACGTCACCTTACTGCATCATCCCTCAACATTCGAATCTGACTGGTCATCCGAGAAGAACTCCTGCAATGTAATACCAAGGCCTACGCAAACAAGCTCGATGGTATCCACAGAGAGTTGCCCTTGTTTTCTACTGGTTGCTTTTAACGTAGAGTAGTTGACGCCGCTTATCTGAGACAAGCGATAAAGCGATATGCTTCGCTCGTCAGCCAACTCCTTGACGCGCGCTAAAGTATTCATAGAATCAGGTTACCCCCCTTCCAAAGACGCTCCATATATGCGTACACCTATTGTAAACGGCGTGGCGTCCAATAAACCGTACAATTAATGCAGTACACGCCCTACCACGGTAAACTGAGAGCT
>Ga0070399_1001628_pt1 | contig 22885 bp, 20 predicted proteins | sample BioMet4_FD_61217 | JGI IMG/M metagenome (GOLD analysis project Ga0070399, IMG submission 61217) | Microbial communities from bioreactor (seeded with sewage sludge) at LBNL, California, USA - Biofuel metagenome 4 (version 1) | ecosystem: Engineered > Bioreactor > Anaerobic > Unclassified ... | reverse complement strand
GGAACTACATCGACAGCCTGATGGGCAATCTGGTGCTGACCGAAGGTTCCTCCGCTGTTTACAAGGGCGTTTACAACGGCGAGTATACCGTGGGTCTGACCTATGAGCCTGCCTGCGTGCAGATGCTCTCCGAAGGCGCGGACGGCGTGCATATCGTGTACCCCACCGAGGGTGTGACCAGCATTGCCTTCGGTTCCGCCATCATCAAGAACTGCAAGAACCTTGACAATGCCAAGCTGTTCATGGACTTCCTGACCAGCGACGACTGCCAGGCCATTTACAATCAGTGCGGTGCCCGTCAGGCCAACTCCAATCTGAAGATCGACAACAAGTGGCTGCCCGATCTGTCCACCTTCAACTACAAGGTTGCTGACACCCAGGCTCTGGCCACGAACCAGAGTACGATCCAGGATCACTGGAAGACTCTGTGGAACACTCACGGCTAACTTTTAGCGTACATAACTGACCATCACAACAGCCATCCATCTGGGATGCCTGCGCCACAGGCGCAGGCATCCCTCTCAAAAGAAAGACTGATAAATTATGAAAGTTGCTATTAAGATCAGCCATGCTCTGAAGAAGTATGGCGAAAATGTGATTATTCCCGATCTTTCTCTGGATATTAACGCAGGAGAATTTTTTACGCTGCTGGGTCCTTCCGGCTGCGGCAAGACGACTTTGCTGCGCATGATCGCCGGATTCAATACCATTGAAGGCGGCGATTTTTATTTTGGCGACAAACGGATCAATGATCTGGACCCCGCCAAGCGCAACATCGGCATGGTGTTCCAGAACTATGCCATTTTTCCGCACCTCAGTGTCAAGAGCAACGTGGCTTTCGGCCTCAAAAACCGCAAGCTGCCTGCCAAAGAGGTTGAAAGTCGCACCAACCAGTTCCTCAAGCTGATGAAAATTGAGGAGTACAAAGATCGTATGCCGGATCGTCTGTCCGGCGGCCAGCAGCAGCGTGTGGCCCTGGCCCGTGCGCTGGCCATTGAGCCGGATGTTCTTTTGATGGATGAGCCTCTGTCCAACCTGGACGCCAAGCTCCGCGTGGAAATGCGTGAAGTCATCAAAGAAATCCAGAAGAAGCTGGGCATTACCACGGTGTATGTGACCCACGATCAGGAAGAAGCCATGGCGGTTTCCGATCGGATCGCCGTCATCAGCGCCGGTGTGATCCAGCAGATCGGCACCCCCAAGGTGCTGTATCAGCGGCCGCAGAATCTCTTCGTGGCCACCTTCATCGGCCGCACCAACATTGTCAAATGCACGGTGGCGGGCGAAGGCGAAATGCGGGGCATCAACTTTGGTTCCTACCATATGCCCATGAAGAATCTGCTGCCTGCAGAGGACGGCACGGAAGTCATCGCCTCTGTGCGGCCGGAGGAATTTATCATTTCCAAGGGTCTTTCGGAAGGTCTGCACGGCCGTGTTCTCTACAGTACGTTCCTGGGCCTGAACACCCACTATTTTGTGGAGCTCAGCACAAAGGAACACATTGAGATCATTCAGGAATCCCAGATCGACGACATTATTGCCGACGGCTCTGACATCACGCTGCAGATCAAGCGTGAAAAGATCAACGTCTTTACCGCCGACGGCTCCCGTTCGCTGGTTCAGTGACGGGGGGTGGCGCTGCAATGAAGAAGACAAAAGAGTTTGACCTGTGGGTCTGGATCAGCATTGCGATCATGGCTCTGTATATCCTTTTTATGGTATACCCCATTGTAAACATGTCGCTGCAGTCCTTCTTTGACTCAAAAACAGGTGCGTTCACGCTGGACAACTATGTGAAGTTTTTCAGCGACAACTACTATTTTTCCACCCTGTTCAACAGCTTCAAGCTGTCCATTCTGGTCACGGTGTTCAGTTTGATACTGGGTGTGCCTCTGGCCTATTTCTATAACATTTATAAGATTCGCGGCCATTCGCTGCTGCAGCTTCTGATCATTCTCTGCTCCATGTCGGCGCCTTTTATCGGTGCCTACTCCTGGATTCTGCTGCTGGGCCGTTCCGGCGTCATCAGCAAATTCCTCAAAGCGACCTTCGGCCTCGTGGCGCCCAGCATATACGGGTTGGGCGGCTGTGTGTTCGTGCTGACGCTGCGTCTTTTCCCGCTGGTCTTTCTGTACGTGTCGGGCGCCATGAAGAATCTGGACAACTCCCTGCTGGAGGCGTCCTACAACATGGGCTGCTCGGGTTTCAAGCGTCTTTACAAGGTGGTTATTCCCCTGTGCTCCCCGTCCATTCTGGCGGCGGCCCTGATGGTTTTCATGCGGGCGCTGGCCGACTTCGGTACGCCTCTGCTGATCGGTGAGGGCTACCGCACCTTCCCTGTGGAGATCTACAAACAGTTCGTGGGCGAAACCAGTGTGAACCACAACTTTGCCGCGGCCATCAGCGTGATTGCCATTCTGATCACCGCCATCGTTTTCATTCTGCAAAAGGTGGCTGCCAATAAGCTGAACTTCACCATGAACGCGCTGCATCCCATCGAAGCGCGCAAGGCGAAGCCTTTCACCAATGCGCTGATTCATATCTACGCCTATATTCTGGTGGCGCTGAGCTTGCTGCCGCAGGTATATATCATCTACCTGTCCTTCCGCAACACCTCTCTCACCGGCAATATGTTCAAGCCCGGCTACTCCCTGAAGAGCTATCAGCAAGTCTTCACCGACATGGGTGACATGGTGATCAACACCATCATCATCTGCGGTGCGGCGCTGCTCATCATTCTGGTCATGGCCGTTATGATCGCCTATCTGGTGGTTCGGCGGCGCAATGTGATGAACAACATCATCGATACCTTCTCCATGATCCCGTATATCATTCCCGGGTCTGTCATCGGTATCGCGCTGATCATCAGCTTCAACAAGGGTCTGCTGGTACTGACCGGTACCGCGATCATCATGATCATCGCCATGGTCATCCGCCGTATTCCCTACACCATCCGGAGCTCTGTAGCTGTGCTGCAGCAGATCCCCATGAGCGTGGAAGAAGCGTCCTCCAGTCTTGGTGCCTCCAAGATGAAGACCTTCGGCGTGATCACGGTCCCCATGATGATGAACGGCATCATGGCTGGCGCCATCATGAGCTGGGTCACTCTGGTCACTGAGCTGTCCTCCTCCATTTTGCTGTACAGCTCCAGGACCATCACGCTGAATCTGGGCGTATATATCATGGTATCCAGAGGCTGTGACGGCAAAGCCTGCGCAATCTCTACGATCATTACACTATTCACCGTGATCTCTCTTCTGATCGTCAACAAACTGACGGGCGGCAAGGAAGTCACACTGTAAACCGAAGGAGAAACAAAATGAGACTTGTCAATGCAAAAGAAATGATGCAGGCGGCCAGCCGCGGCCATTACGCAGTGGGTCATTTCAACCTGAACAACATGGAATCCATCCGTGCCTACCTGCTGGCGGCGCAGGAGATGAAGGCTCCCGTGATCCTGGGTGTTTCCGGCGGTACCGCCAAGTATATGGGCGGCTACAAGACCATCACCGACACGGTGGAGGGCTTCATGGAATTCCTGGATATCACGGTTCCCGTGGCGCTGCATGTGGACCACGGCACTTACGATCAGGCGCTGGCGGCGCTGGAAGGCGGCTTCAGCTCCATTATGTTCGACGGTTCTTCCTACCCCATTGCGGAGAACATTGAAAAGACCAAATATCTGGTAGAGCTGTGCCGTCAGAAGGGCATCTCACTGGAAGCCGAAGTCGGCGCCATCGGCGGCGAAGAAGACGGCAAGATCAGCGAGGGCGAATGCGCCGATCCCGCCGAATGCAAACGGATCGCGGACCTGGGCGTTGATATGCTGGCGGCCGGCATCGGCAACATCCACGGCAAATATCCGGCCAACTGGGGCGGCCTGCACTTTGACGTGCTGCAGAAGATCCGCGAGGTCACGGGGCTCATGCCTCTGGTGCTGCACGGCGGTTCCGGCATTCCCGAAGATCAGGTGAAAAAGGCCATCACCATGGGCGTTTGCAAGGTCAACGTCAACACCGAGTGCCAGATCGCCTTTTCCGATGCGCTGGCGGCGTACTACAAAGCCGGCAAGGATCAGGAGAGCAAGGGCTTCGTGACCCGCACCATTATGGCGCCGGCGCTGGAAGCCGCCAAAGCCAAGTGCGAAGAAAAGATCCGTCTTTTCGGCAGCGACAACAAAGCCTGACCGGCTGCACAGGAAAGAGAGCGTGTTTTCATGAGCAGAGATACCGCCTTTCTGGCGGAAAAAGCCCGTATGCTGCGCTGCCGCAGTCTTGAAATGATGCATCTGGCCGGTTCGGGCCATCCCGGCGGCTCGCTGTCGGAGGTGGAACTGCTGGTGGCGCTGTATTATGATACGCTGCGCCTGTATGAAGATCCGCGTGATGACCGCCGTGATCTTTTCATCCTCAGCAAGGGCCACGCCAACCCGCCTCTGTACGCCATTCTGGCCGACAAGGGCTACCTGGCGCCTGAGGAACTGACCACGCTGCGCAAGACCCACAGCCGTCTGCAGGGTCACCCGGACATGCGCAAATGTCCCGGCATCGACTGCAGCACCGGCTCTCTGGGTCAGGGTGTTTCCGTGGCCGCCGGCATGGCGCTGGGGCTGAAGCTGAAGCAGTCTGACCGGCAGGTCTATGTTCTCTGCGGCGACGGTGAGCTGGACGAAGGCATCGTCTGGGAAGCCGCGGCGGCGGCGGCGCACTACCATCTGGACAATCTCACCTTGCTGGTGGACCGCAACCGTCTGCAGCTGGACGGCCCCACCGACGAGATTCTGTCCATGCCGCACCTGAAGGAGCGGTTTGCCGACTGCGGCTTTGCCGTGCAGGAGATCGACGGTCACGATTTTACCGCCATCTTCCATGCGCTGGATCAAAGGTCCGCGGGCCGGCCGCGCTGCATCATTGCCGACACGGTCAAGGGCAAGGGTGTTTCCTTCATGGAAAACAACGTTGCCTGGCACGGCAAGGCGCCCAACGACGCGGAGCTCAGGCAGGCGCTGAAGGAACTGGAGGTGGCCGCACATGTCTGATAAGCTGTCCATCCGCCAGGGATACGGCGACGGTTTGCTGGAACTGGCCGCCGAACACGGCGACGTGGTGGTGCTGGAGGCTGATCTGGCCCACGCCACCGGGACGCAGGCGTTCCGCGAACGCTATCCCGACCGCTTTTTTGAAGCGGGCATCGCCGAACAGAACATGATCGGCATGGCGGCGGGTCTGTCCCATGTGGGCTATGTTCCCTTCGCCACCAGCTTTGCCATGTTTTCCGCCGGACGTGCCTGTGAGATCGTCCGCAACGCCGTGGCGTACAGCCGCGCCAACGTCAAAATTGTGGGCAGCCACAGCGGCATCACGCCGGCGGGCGACGGCGGCACCCATCAGTGCATCGAGGATATTGCCTGGATGCGGGCCATCCCCGGCATGACGGTGCTTTGTCCCTGCGACTATCATCAGGCCCGGGTGCTGGTTCAAAAGGCCTACGCGTGGCAGGGCCCCGTGTATCTGCGCACCTCGCGGGAACCTGTCCCGGATCTGACCTCTCAGGCGGGCGACATCCAGCTGGGCCAGGCTCAGATCCTGCGCGACGGCCATGACATCTGTCTGGTCGCCACAGGCGTCATGACCTCCTGCGCCATGGAGGCCGCCGGGGCACTGGCGGCAGAAGGCGTTTCCGCCGCTGTTCTCAACATTCACACCATCAAGCCTCTGGATACCCGCACTGTTGCCGATTATGCGGTTCGCTGCGGCCGCCTGCTGACGCTGGAGGAACACAACCTTTGCGGCGGCCTGGGTGAAGCCGTGGCTGCCGCGCTGATGGGGCGCGTCCAGGTTCAGTTTGCCATGGCCGGCATTGAGGATCGGTTCGGGCAGTCGGGGGCGACGGAGGAGCTGTTCCGCGAATATGATCTGGACACGGCAGGTATTCTGCGGCGCTGCCATGCGCTTCTGGCACAGAAGTGATGGTTTGCATATTCCGTATTTTGTGCTAAAATAGCGATATACTGGCGTGATTTAAACGGGATCTTCTTTTTCAGCGATATTTTCTGCGTCAGATATTTTAACCGGACAAGGACAGAAATTTTATGGAATATACTGCTACAACAAACCGCCGGGTCACCCGGTGGGAACGCAATATCCGGCTGAAATACAGCTCTCTGAAAAACGGAGAACGCATGGTGGCCGACACGGTTCTGCGTGTGCAGGAGGGCCTTTTGTCGTACAGCATCGCTGTTCTGGCGCAGGAGAGCGGGGTCAGTCAGCCCACCGTGGTGCGTTTTTGCCGCAGTGTGGGCTACCAGGGTATCAAGGATCTGAAGCTGGCCATTGCCGAAGAAAAAGCCGGCGCCTGTCTGCCCGAGGCACCGCATCTGTCCGACCCCGCTGCCGGCAGCATCCAGGCCCTTGGTGCCGGCAGCATTCAGGCCCTTGGCGCCTACATCACCAACGGGTGTGTGGAGGCGCTGAAGGACACGCTGGATGTGCTGGATTTTTCGTTGGTGGAACAGGCGGTGGACGTACTGGCCTCCGCCGAAAATCTGGATATTGTGGGCGTGGGCGGCTCGTCCCCCGTGGCGATTCTGGCGCAGCACAATTTTCGCAAGGCGGGGCTGCGCGTGTGTACCTTCGATTCCATCCATCAGAACTATCTGCTGGTGGAGCGCTTCCGCGACGGCGACGTGCTTCTGGCCGTTTCTCAGTCCGGTGAAACGCCGGAGGTGGTGGAAGCGGCGCAGGTGGCCAGCGACAAGGGCGCCTTTGTGATTGCCGTCACCGATATGCACGAATCCAGCCTGGGACGCATTGCCGACGTGCGGCTTTGTTCCTTCTGCCGCAATGAAGCCCCGCTGGGCGACAATACCTTTTCCCGCATGGCGCAGCTGGGCATCATCGACATTCTGTATGCCGGCCTGTGCAGGAAGCGGGCAGAAAAGCGGCCGGAGAAGCAGCCGTAAGAGATCTGTTCTTTATTTCTTTTTCTATCAAACAACAGCGGATCTGCCGTGGGCAGACCCGCTGTTGTTTTATACATGTTTGGGATAATAAACGCGTTCGATCAGCCGTGCTGTATTGTTGCCGGCATTGAAACATTTCCACGGCAGTTCCCCGGCCAGACGGATGCTGTCCCGCCCTTCCAGGTGCCAGACATCCTCCCCTGCGTGCACCTCCAGTGTCCCGGAAAGTACCGTCAGATAGACCTGAGAGCCGGGAATGTGATCCTTCGGCTCATACCCGCCGCTGATGAAAATATCCAGCTGGCTGCTCTCGCAGCGGGTATAGACGTCCAGAGGAAAGAGCGGATAGCGGATCACCTTCCCGCTGTACATGCGCAGACTGCCTGCTTCCAGCGTTCTGTATACGCAGGCCGCCGGCTCTTCGTCGTGAACGATCAGTTCGGAGAGCGGCACCCGCAAACCTTCCGCAATTTTCTGCAACACCGAGATGGTGGGATTCACCCCGCCGCGCTCGATCTGCCCCCACATGCTCTTGGACACGCCTGAAAGCTCCGCCGCCCGGTCCATGCTCAGTTTTTCTGTTTTCCGGATGCGGTGAATGTTCTCGGCCACCGCCTGATTAATGTCCATCCCGCCACCAGGCTTTCATGATATTGTGCATTTTCTTTATTATATTACCTTTTTCTGCCGTTTTTGTCAAGAGCCGCGCCGATCCGTTTTTTGTCTTCCCCGTCCGGAGCGGGAACGCTTCGGCCGGGCGGGCAGTACGCGCTGCGCGTCAGATGCGCTTCCAGCGGGCGCCGCCGGCCACGTCGGCGACTTCCACGCCCATGGCCTTGAGTTCATCGCGGAGGCGGTCGGCCGTGGCGAAGTCTTTGGCCTTCTTGGCCTCGGCGCGGGCCCGGATCTTCTCTTCCACGGCGGGGTCCTCCTCGCCGGACTCGGAGATGACGGTGTAGCCGCCCACCGTGGTGGCTGCGGTCTGCTCGCTGCGCTTCCTGGCAGCTTCCGCCAGCAGGTCGAGGCTCAGCACCTTGTCGAAATCGGCGAGAATGAAGAGCTTGGTTTTGTCGTTGGTTTTGGCCTTGAGAACGTCGTAGAGAACGGTAATCGCCAAAGACGTATTGAGGTCGTTGTCAAGAGCGGCGCGGAACTTGTCTTGCATCTGCCGGACGGCTGCTTCGTCCACTTCTTCGGCGGGATCGTCCTTCAGGGCGGCAATTCTGGCAATCAGCTTGCTGTAGGCCAGCGCCGCGTTGTCCAGATTTTCATAGGTGAACACCAGGATCTTGCGGTAGTGGGACTGGAGGCAGAAGAAGCGGTAGGCCATAGGGTCGTATCCCTTTTGCTCCAGCAGGGAAACCGTCAGGAATTCGCCCTTGGACTTGGACATTTTGCCGTCGCTGGTGTTCAGGTGCAGCACATGGAACCACCAGTTGCACCAGTGGTGGCCCAGATAGGATTCACTCTGCGCGATCTCGTTGGTGTGGTGGGGAAATGCGTTGTCGATGCCGCCGCAATGGATGTCCAGATCCTCGCCCAGGTGCTTCATGGAGATGCCGGAGCATTCAATATGCCAGCCGGGATAGCCCACGCCCCAGGGGGAATCCCATTTCAGAGCCTGATCCTCGAACTTGGACTTGGTGAACCAGAGGACAAAGTCGTTTTTATTGCGCTTGTTGGTGTCCTCCTCCACGCCCTCGCGGACGCCCACTGCCAGATCCTCTTCGTTGTGATCGTTGAAAATATAATACCGCTCCAGCTTGGAGGTGTCGAAGTATACGTTGCCGCCGGCCTGATAGGCGTATCCCTTCTCCAGCAGGCGGGTGATGATCTTGATATACTCGTCGATGCAGTGGGTGGCGGGTTCCACCACGTCGGGGGTCTTGATGTTCAGCTTCCTGCAATCGTCAAAGAAGGCGTCGGTGTAAAACTGGGCGATCTCCATGACGGATTTGTGTTCCCGGCGAGCGCCCTTGAGCATCTTGTCCTCGCCCTCGTCGGCGTCGGAGGTGAGATGTCCCACATCGGTGATGTTCATGACGCGCTTGACGTTATAGCCGATGTAGCGCAGGTATTTTTCCAGCACGTCCTCCATGATGTAGGACCGCAGGTTGCCGATATGGGCAAAATGATACACCGTCGGGCCGCAGGTATACATCTTCAGAATGTCGGGGTGGTTGGTTTTGAATTCCTCTTTTTGATGAGTAGCCGAATTATACAGATACATGTGCGTACGCTCCTTTGCCGTGTGAAAATTTTTGACATAAAATGAAAAAAACGCCTCTCATGTTTCATCAAAACATGAGAGGCGATGACCGCGGTTCCACTCTCTTTTATCACTCAAAAGGCCGATAACGACGGCCGGACGGAGGGCATCTTCATCCCCCGCGCTCCCGGATGCACTTTCCGCCCCTTTGCTGCAAGACCGCTTTCAGCCGGTGACGGTCTTTCTCTTTTCAGCGCCGCAGGAGTACTCTTTCCGATCCTTGCGCTATTGAATTATGGTAATGATATCAGCTTTTTTACTCTCTGTCAAGCCGATTTGATCACATCCCGGTTCTTCACGAAGTACTCGATCCCGGAATACACCGTGGTCACCAGGATCACGGCCTGGCAGGTGAGATTCAGCCACTGAGGAATACCCAGCAGCATCAGGCAGATGCAGATCATGGTGCTGAAGGTTTTGATCTTGCCGGACCAGGCCGCGGCAATGACCCGCCCCTGCTCCACGGCCACCAGGCGGATGCCGGACACCGCAAATTCCCGGAACAGCACCACTGCCAGCACCCAGCCGGCCATGCCGCCCCGCTCCACAAACCAGCAAAGTGCCGCCATGACCAGCACTTTATCCGCCAGCGGGTCCATAAATTTGCCGAAATCCGTCACCTGATTATAGTGGCGGGCGATATAGCCGTCCACAAAATCGGTGAGGCAGGCCACGGCGTAAATACCAAGCGCCCAGTAGCGGCTGCCGGGGAAGCCCCAGTACAGCACGATCAGAAAGACGGGGATCAGCGCCACGCGCATCATCGTCAGTTTATTGGCTGTTGTCATGTTTCAGTCCTCCCACAGTTCGCCGGTGAGTTCGCCGTCCATACTGCCCGTGAGGCGCACAGGCACAAATTCGCCCTCGCGCACATCCCGCGAGGCGGTAAAGTAAATGCGGCCGTCGATATCCGGCGATTCGGCATAACTGCGGCCCGTATAATTCTGTCCGTCCCAGCCGGTGCACAGCACTTCTCTGATCGTTCCCTGCACGCTTTCATTGTATGCGTCCATGATCCGGGACTGCACGTCCACCAGCAGCTCCGCCCGGCGCTCCGCCTCGGCGCTGTCCACCCGCTCCATCAGGGCCGCGGGCGTCCCTTCCTCCGGAGAGTAGGGAAACACGCCGGCGCGCTCAATGCGCACTTCCTGCAAAAAGCCGCACAGCTCTTCAAAAGCCGCCTCGTCCTCACCGGGAAGCCCGGCGATCAGGCTGGTGCGCAGCACCAGACCGGGGATCCTTTCCCGCAGCTTCCGGAACAGCGCCAGCAGATATTCCTTGTCGCCCCGGCGGTTCATGGCCGAAAGCACCCGGTCGTTGCAGTGCTGGATGGGAATGTCCAGATACTTGAGGATCTTGGGTTCATCGGCAATCTCCTCAATGAGGTCGTCCGTGATCTCGTCGGGATAGAGATAATGCAGGCGGATCCAGTGGAAATTCATCCGGCACAGTTCCTTCAAAAGGGCGGCCAGCTTCCTTTCTCCATACAGATCGGTGCCATAGCGGGTAATGTCCTGCGCGATGACGATCAGTTCTTTCACGCCCGCCTGTTCCAGCTTTCGTGCCTCTGCAAGCACATGCTCCACGGTGCGGCTGCGGTACTTGCCCCGCAGGGAGGGAATCACGCAGTAGGCGCAGTGATTGTCGCAGCCCTCCGCGATGCGGAGATAGGCATAATACCGGGGCGTGGTCAGCACCCGGTCAAACTCGTCGATATCGGCATGGATGCTGTCAAAGTAAAAGGGGCTGCCGCCGGAGAGCACCTCCTGCACTGCGTCCGCGATCTTTCCGTAGCTGCCGGTGCCGAGGATGCCGTCCACCTCCGGCAGCTCCTTCAAAATTTCCTTTTGATAGCGCTGTGAGAGGCACCCGGTCACCAGGATCTTCTTCAGTCGGCCTGCCGCCTTCTGCTCCGCCGCCGCCAAAATGGTGTCGATGGCCTCCTGCTTGGCCGAGTCGATAAAGCCGCAGGTATTGATGACCGTCACGTCAGAGCCGTCCGGCTCTTCCCCCACGGTAAATCCCGCCTGACGGCACAGAGCCATCATCTGCTCCGTATTCACCAGATTCTTGGCACAGCCAAGGGATATAAACGCAACTGTTGTTCCCACCGTATCCGTTCTCCTTACGTTTCGTCAATTTCATCCGTCAGGCGCCGCAGCACCGGGCGGATCTCCTGCCAGGTAAAGCCCCGGCGCAGCAGGCTGTCACTCAGCCGTTTCACGGCCTTGGGGTCGCTGCCGCCCCGGTATTTCTTCGCCGCAAGGGCGGCCACGGCTTCCTCCGCCGGCGGCAGGAGGGCAAAAGCCTGCTCCCACAGCGCCTCCGGCACGCCCCGCCGGCGCAGCTCGTCCCGCAGCGCAGTCTGCCGTACCCGCCGGCGGCACAGCGCCGGGCCAGCGCCGCGGCGTAGGCGGCATCGTCCACGGCGCCCAGATCCTCCAGCCAGTCGGCGGCGTCCCGGGCATCCTTCTCCTCCGCCCCTTTTTTCACCAGGCGGCCGGTGAGCTCCTTCTTGGAGAGCATCTGGCGGCCGATCATCTCCGCCCCTTTGGCGCGGGTTTCCGACGCGCCGCCGGATTTTTTTAATTGTACCACATCTGCCGCGGATAAGTCCATACCCGGGCGCAAATCAAAACGCAGGAGCTCCTGCTCGGTGATCCGGAGGAGGGTCCCCTCCTCCAGAAACACCAGCACGCGCCCCTGCTTATGTTTTGACGGTTCGATTTTCTCAATCCTCATCGCTGTCGTTGAAGTCGTCGGCCGACACGTCCACCGCGCGGCCCGCGGCACGGGCGGCGATCTTGGACTGATTGCTCATCAGCTTGTGAAAATCGCGGCGAATATCGGCTTCCAGCTTGTCCGCTTCGTCGGGATGATCCTTGAAATACTGCTTGGCGGCATCCCGGCCCTGGCCCAGGCGCAGCTCGCCCATATTGAACCAGGAACCGCTTTTCTGCACCAGATCCAGCTTCACGCCCAGATCCACCAGTTCGCCTTCGCGAGAAATACCCTCGCCGTACATGATGTCGAACTCCGCCTCGCGGAAGGGAGGCGCCACCTTGTTCTTCACCACCTTGGCGCGGGTGCGGTTGCCGATCATCTCGCTGCCGTTTTTCAGCGTTTCGATGCGGCGCACATCGATGCGGACGCTGGCATAGAACTTCAGCGCCCGGCCGCCGGTGGTCACTTCGGGGTTGCCGTACATCACGCCCACTTTTTCACGCAGCTGGTTGATGAAAACAACGATACAGTTGGTCTTGTTGATGGCGCCTGTCAGCTTGCGAAGGGCCTGGCTCATCAGCCGGGCCTGCAGGCCCACGAAGCTGTCGCCCATTTCGCCCTCGATCTCCGCCCGGGGTACCAGCGCCGCCACAGAGTCCACCACCACCACGTCGATGGCGCCGGAGCGCACCAGCGCCTCCGTGATCTCCAGCGCTTGTTCGCCGGTATCCGGCTGGGAGATCAGCATATCCTCGATGTTGACGCCCAGAGCTCTGGCATAGGCCGGCTCCAGCGCGTGCTCAGCGTCCACAAACGCCACCTCTCCGCCTCTTTTCTGGGCCTGGGCCAGAATATGCAGCGCCAGCGTGGTTTTGCCGGAAGACTCAGGCCCGTAGATCTCGATGATGCGGCCCTTGGGCACACCGCCCACGCCCAGTGCCAGATCCAGTGACAAAGAACCCGTGGGAATGGACTCCACATTGACCTCCATCCCGTCGCCGTAACGCATGATGGAACCCTTGCCGTACATTTTCTCAATCTGCTGCATGGCCGTTTCAATGGCCCGCTTTTTATCGGAAGCGGGGGCCGCAGTGGGAACGCTGTCTTTTTTCACTGCCATAATTGATCCTCCTCTTTTGAATCGGGCCGCCGGCCAAACTGCTCCGCGCCCGTTTTGCACCGTGGAACGGCTGAAAAGCTGTTCGTTTCCTTACGCCTGCTTTGATAATACGCCTGTTTCAGTCCCAAATACAGGACTGTCAAATCTCGTGATAGATACGGCCCCAGACCACACGGGGAATCCCCGCGGTGTCCTCCGCCACATCCAGATCGCCAAACCCGTTTTGCAGCATCAGGCGTCCTACCCGGTCGGCCTGGCCGATGCCCACCTCGAAAAACAACGTGCCGCGCGCCGTCATGGCCTCCCGCCAACGGGTACAGACCGAACGGTAAAAGTCCAGACCGTCGGTGCCGCCGTCCAGCGCCAGATGCGGCTCGTAATCCCGGACGGACACGTCCAGTCCGGGGATATCGTCATGGGGAATGTAGGGAGGATTGCACACGATGCAGTCGAATTCGCCCAGTGTGCGGGCCGGTTTTTCCAGCGCATCCGCCCGCACGGCCGCCACGCGGCCGCTCAGATTGCTGCGCCGGATATTCTGGCGGCAGACGCGCAGCGCCCCCTCCGAGATCTCGCCCAGCACGACTCTGGCCTGCGGCACATGAGTCGCCAGAGCCAGACCGATGCAGCCGCTGCCGGCGCATAGATCCAGAATGCGGCAGGGCCCCAGCGCCTGAAGCTGCGGCAAAGCCTTCTCCACCAGCACCTCTGTGTCGCTGCGGGGAATCAGCACGCTCTCCGAAATGTCCAGCGGCAGACCGTAAAACTCCCACTCGCCGATGAGGTAGGCCACCGGCTCTCCCGCCAGATGGCGTCTGACCAGCGACCGGACCTGCCGTTCCACTTCCTCGGACACATAAAGGGCGCTGTCCCGGAAAAACTGCTGTCGGGTCTTGCCGGAGGCGTAGCAGACCAGCTCTCTGGCCTCCAGCGTAGACGCCTCCATGCCCGCTTCTTTGAAAATCTGGCGAATATCCAGATAAAGGTTGTTATAGGTAATGGCCATGCTCATTCACCACGCGTCCTTGCCCTTTTCCTCCGGCAGGACCAGCTTCAGCGCCTCGATGGCCACCTCCAGCATGGAATCGTCCGGTTCGTTGGTGGTAAAGTTCTGCAGCCACATACCGGGCTTGGCCAGAAAATTGGTCACAGGATTGTCGTGCCGGCCCACATAGCGGTTGAACTCATAGGTAATGCCCACCACAGGCACCAGCAGCAGCAGGTGCATCAGCACACGCACCCACAGATTCCGCCAGTCCACAAAGCTGAACACAATGCTGGAGATCAGAATGGACACAATGATCACGACGAACAAAAAGCTGGTGCCGCACCGGGGATGGTGCTTCGGTTGAATCCGGGCGTTTTCCACCGTCAGCGGCAGGCCCGCCTCATAGCAGAAAATGGTCTTATGCTCCGCCCCGTGATAGGAAAAAACGCGCTTAATGTCCTTCTGTTTGGAGCAAAACACCAGATACGCCACAAAAATGGCGATCTTCAGCACACCTTCCACCACGTTGTGCAGCACCACGCTGCTGATGTAGGGGTCGACCAGGCCGGCAATAAACGTCGGCAGCAGACAGAACAGCAGCAGCGTCAGCCCCAGCGACAAAAACACTGACAGCCACATAATCAGGCTCTGGGCCTTTTGCGCCGTAAAATGGCGTTCCACCCACAGATCGAATTTGGAGGGCTGCGCCGCCTCGTCGTCCGGAAAGTAATCTGCGGAAAACATCAGCGCCTTGATGCCCTTGACAATGGAATCCAGGAAGGTGACGGCGCCGCGGAGAATGGGCCAGCCCAGCACGGGATATTTGTCCCGGATCAGCGTCAGCTCCTCCACCTTTGTCACCAGGCCCTCCGGCGAACGCACCACGATGGCCTGTTTGTCAGGGCCGCGCATGAGGATCCCTTCGATCAGCGCCTGACCGCCGATGGAGGTACGGAAATTGCAGGATCTTTTTTGTTCTTCTGCCATTGATTCAATCCTTCCTTAAAAAAGAGCATACCACATCTGTCGCAGAAATGCAACAGTTGTTCTACAATTATTTATCCATAGGCAGGGAAATGGTGACCACCGTCCCGCCGCCCTCGGCGTTGTTGATGGTAAAAATGCCGTTGTGCAGGCGCACAATCTCATCGCACACGGCAAGGCCGATGCCGCTGCCGCGGGCCTTGGAGGAGCCCTTGTAAAATTTTTGCTTCACGAAGGGCAGTTCGCTCTCGGGAATGCCGGGCCCGTAGTCGCGGATGCGGATGACCTGATACTCGCCCTCCTCCGTCAGCGTGGCGGTAATGCGTTTGCCGGCGCCGCCGTGCTTGGCAGCGTTGTCCAGCACGTTGCAGAACACCTGCTTGAGCCGCTCGGGATCGCCGGGGATCGGCTCCATGGCTTCTTCGGAACACTCGTATTCCAGCGTAATGCCGTCCTGCCGGAACAGTTCCCTGTAGGTATAGATGGCGTCTTCAAACTCCGCCTGCAGATCCAGCTCCTCCACCTGAAGGGTAAAGCGCCCGTCCTGCATTTTGGAAAATTCCAGCAGCTCCTCCACCATGTTTGTAAGACGCCGGGACTCCTTGAGTATGATGCCGATACCGCGGCGCAGCTGGGCAATATCCCCGCTCTCGTCGCTGACCAGCGTTTCGCCCCAGCCGTTGATGGCGGTCAGCGGCGTCCGCAGTTCGTGGGACACGGAGGAAATAAACTCCGTCTGCATCTTTTCGCTCTGGCTGATCTTCAGGGACATATTGTTGATGTTGTCCACCAGCTCGCCCATCTCGTCGCTGTATTTGTTTTCGATCTGAATGCCGTAGCTGCCCTTGGAGATGCGCTTGGCCGCCTCCGTCACCGCCGCCACCGGCGCCACCACGTTCCCGATAAAGATCAGGTTGGACACGAAAATCAGTGCGCCCACCAGAACGCTGATGCCGATAATGACCAGCACACTGAAGAGAATCTGCCGGTCAATGTTGCGGGTGGCCGTGACATACCGCATGACGCCCACCACCGAACCGTTGAACTTCAGGGGGCTCGACACCGACAGGATCTGCTGCCCTGTGGTGGGGTCCTTGCCGCTGTACGGCGCCACTTCGCCGGTTTCCAGCGCATGCTGGATGTCCGAGGTTCCGGGAGATGTGCCCGCCGTCAGACCGCGGGTGGACACCTCGATCTTGCCGGCGCTGTTGATGAACTGCAGCTCGATCTTGTCGCTGTCCTCGAATGTTTCCGTATAGAGCGTGGCCGTGCGGTAATATTCGCTGTAACTGCCCATGGTGTAGGTGTTGAAATAGTCGGCACCTGTTTTTGCCTTGGCCATCAGCGTGTTTTGGGCGCTGTTGTAAAAGCTGCTGGCGATACCCGCCGAGATCAGCACCGCCGTCAGGATCAGGCACAAAAGGATCGGCCCGATGCTGCTGACCATCCAACGCTGCCGAAGGCCGCGGACCTTCAGCTTTTCTTTCATCCGCGCGCCATCTCTACCCACTTTACTCATGCATCAAAAGCCCCACTTATAGCCGTAGCCCCATACCGTGGTGATGTAGGTGGGGTTGGTGGCGTTGTCCTCGATTTTCAGACGCAGACGGCGAATGTTCACGTCCACGATCTTCAGCTCTCCGAAATAGTCCCGTCCCCAGACCAGATCCAGAATCTCCTCCCGGGACAAGGCCTTCCCCGGGTTTTCCATAAACATCTTGATGATGGCGTACTCCACCTGGGTCAGCTTCACCCGCTGGCCGTTTTTCTCCAGCGTGCGGTTGCGCGTATTCAGCAGGAAGGGATCCTGGCGGATCTCGCCGGAGCGCTCTTCCCCGCCGCCGCTGCGGCGCATCAGGGCATCCACCCGGGCCGTCAGCTCTGCGGGAGAAAAGGGCTTTGTCACATAGTCGTCCGCACCCGTCATGAGGCCCGTGATCTTATCCATTTCCTGGGAGCGGGCCGTAAGCATGATGACGCCGATGTGGGCGTTGGTCACCCGAATGCGGCGGCAGACCTCAAATCCGTCGATGCCGGGCAGCATGATGTCCAGCAGAGCCACGCGCACATCCGGCTGATCCTTCAGCTTCTCCAGCGCTTCTTCCCCGGACTCCGCCTCCACCACGTCGTAGCCGGCGCGGCGCAGATTGATGACGATAAAGCTGCGGATACTGGATTCATCCTCCAGAACCAATACTTTTTTCATTGTAGGGGCTCCTTTCAGTTTTCCGCCGTGGACCACTCACTGACGATCAGATGAAAGCCCTGCTTCATCCCGGCGGCATTTATACTGCTGTTGGCATTGAGAAGTTCCGCGGCGTAAATAGTGGCGGTCTGCCGTTTCAGGATCACGCGGTTTCCGCGTACGGCGCGGTTTTCGCGGTTTTCACCGGTAATGGCATAGATGGCCATCACCGGAGTGTTGTCCACATAAAAAGTCACCACATTTTCATCCGGCCCGTTCTCCGAGGGGATGGCGGTAAAACGATTCTTCCAGTCGTCCGGCAGGGAAAAATACCAGCCCGCCGCCTTGTCGTGGTAGGTGATCTGCACCTCCCGGGCCGCCCCCGACACATCGTACTGCTGCCAGATCACAAGGCGGCCGCTGTCCTCCGTGTTCCGCACGGCGGAGCCGGGACTGGGCACTTCAATAAATCCGTCGCCGTTAATGTCCTGCGGCTTGATGGCCATATCGCGGCACACCACGCGTGAAAGACCCGTCCGGCTGTCCAGCGCCACATTCACAAGACCGCTGCCCGCCTTATAAGCCAGAATATCCGTGGTCGCTTCCTTGGCATCGGAAATACCGGTGACAAAGAGCGCCCGGGTCCCTTCATCCACGTAACCCGACACCACGCTGCCGCTGCCAAGCTCCGCCATCGTCACCGACAGCTTGCAGGTGTATTTGATGGAAAGGGTGTCCAGGTTCCAGCCATAGCATTCCACCGCGCCGCTGCCCTCGCTGTCGGTGCGGAACAGCACCAGTTCCAGCGTGTTGTCCTGATCGATGTCCATCAGAGTGTAGCGGCTGTAAGTGCTGCGCATCAGCTGTTCCGGCTGCGGACCCACGCGGTACACCGCTACCGCCTGCACGTCCGAGCTGATCTTCCACCCCACGATGACTTCCATGCGGCCGTCACCGGTGATATCGCGGTAGTATATGCTGTTGATGGCCGTGCCGCTGCTCTCGATGACACACAGGGGGTAATACCCGTCGGAACTCGCCTTAAAGATGTAGATCTTCAGCGGTTTTTCATCGCTGGGCTTGCGGAAAAAAGCAATGGCCTCTTCCGTGCCGTCGTTGTCCAGGTCGGCCATCTGCACGGACTGGATGTTGCGGCCGCCGGTGGGCGCCGCATACTCCATGCCGCTGGATAAAATGGTGTTGATCTGCCCTTCCAGCTCCGTGTATTCGCTGGGGAGCCGCGGCAGTGTGTAGAGCTCTTCCACAGAAGAATCGAACAGGCAGCCGCTCAAAAGGAGCGCCGCGCCCAAGGCCGCGCACAGGATCCATATTCGACGGAATGGCTGCTTCATGTCTTATCCTCCCGGTTAAAATTCAACAAGCCTATCTTACCACATAAATCTTTTTTTGGGTAGTCCTCTTTTGTTGGGAAAGCGCAGGATTCCGCCGCAAAAGTGCGGATCGGGTGAAAATTTTTCTTGAATTCAGGACTGAGATACGATATAATAACTGATGTCTGACGAGCCGGTGTGATGGAATTGGCAGACGTGCGGGACTCAAAATCCCGTGGTGGCGACACCGTGCGGGTTCGACCCCCGCCACCGGCACCAAACAGCAGAAATCCGAACTTTACTCCGATTGGAGAAGGGTTCGGATTTCTTGTTTTATTTGGCTATCCAAACGGAAACAGCAAGAAATCATAAAGAAAGACGCGATGTAGGCATACAGCTTACACCGCGTCTTTTTTGTTTGCTCTGATAAATGGTATTGCATTTTATTACGTAATGATCAACTGAAGGTTTGACTTAAATTTCTCCTGCAATTTAGCATGCCGGGATTCTGCTCATATCGGGGTTTCAGGGGCGCAAGCCCTCTGACAAGCTGAACGTGCGGATACATTCGCTGCTTGCTAAGCAATACCATGCACTTCTTCTTTCGAGGATATCGAACGCTTTCGAAGGAGCAAAAAATCTTTTTAGCAACAGCAATCAGATGGTTTGAAAGGGGGAACAACCGTACACTGCGTTTTCCTTGAGTCCTGAAATAATATTGTACCAAGTACCAACAACAAGCAACGAATTGTGTCCCCGATTCTGCTCGTCAGGGAATTCCCCTGAAACCTTTTATTCTTATGTCAATACATCCGCCACTCTCTGCGTAAAGGCATTTTGTTTATCTTTAATCCGTCATCCACGCAGTTAATCAATCAAAATTGACAATAATGATGTATTATGCTATATCATTATCATGAGAACTTTGAGGGAATAGTATTGAAAATATCTGAATTGACATTTTCGGAAAAAGTTAACTATGTGCGTAGGACGCTTAAAATAAGTCAAACTCAACCTGCACAGGCTTGTGGCGTATCTTATGCAGCAATTAGCTAGCCGCTGGGAACGTGAAGGACGCGAACCGCAAATGATTATACTGGGAAAGTTTGATGATTTTTGTAAAATAAACGGTATTGTTTCCGAGTCGATTGAACTGAAAAGCGCAACGGAGGAAGTCGTGTGAAAAAATCTGCAATAAAAAAGCTGGTCGCTCTTTGTATCGGTCTTATTTTGATGTTTGTCTGGATTTTTATTACCGTTATTCTGACTGGCGAGCGAGAAATGGAGGATTTTTCTAAACAGGATTGGTTTATTTTCTTTGGCTTCTTGCTTGTTGAAACAATTACAACGATAATAACATTTATTATTGCTGTAAAAATGGGAAAAGAAAACAGAAAACGGCAGAATACAATTGAATCGGAACAAGCATCAGCACATGGAATGAACAGGCATTCAACTCCACGGGAAAAGAAGGAACGCAGGCGCGGTCTTTTTATGTTATCGGCATCGTGGATTTTGTCATTGACGTTTATAACTGCAGGCATAATCTTTCAGAATCATACAGCCGGCGCATACAGCATTACACTGAAAGTGCTGCTTACAAGCGGCTGTCTTGTCCCGGCCTTGCTGTTTCCGCTGAATATACTGATGAAGAAAAAGTACATTTCCAAATGGAATCATATGCAGGTGTCTGAATTACAGCAATATTTTATTTCCCACCGAAACGAGGCATCGGAAGCCTCAGTGCAAAAAGTAAAAGCTCTGAAAATTCTCCGGCTTATTTCCGACATATATGCAGCTTTCTTTTGTCTGTCAGCAATGGTAATCTCTTGGTGTGCAGGTGCTTTAGCCGAAACCAGCGTATTGGTTCCGCTCTGCTTCTATGCCGGAGTGCTCTTTCTCGCATCCATATCGCGAATTCGTTTTCCTGTCGGGAAAACATATTTTCAAGAAGATGAAACTTATGTCGAGCCCGGCGAGTATCCTGAATTATACCGCTTGGCCGGTCAGGCACAAAAAGCTTTAAACTGCAACGGAAAAATTAAGATTTCATTACTGGCGGAATGTACTGCAGGAATTGCCAAAGTCGGAGACACATACTCTGTGTGTCTCGGAGTAATTTATCTGAGTATTCTGTCTGAAGACGAATTGTATTCGATTTTATTGCATGAGTTTTCTCATATGATCTCTGACAATTCAAACTCAAACAAGCAAGCAAGCTATAACTATTGGATTTGCAGTGGCGGCAATCCGCACTTTTTATCGGGATTAACATCGATACTGTTTTGCTATTTGGATACAGTATATAACTTTCAATACACCTTATATTCATATTCTGTTTCTGTGATTAAGGAAGAAGAAGCCGATCGTGCGATGGCTGAACACGGAAACAAAATCATAGCTGCATCGTCTCTGATAAAACTCAAATATTATGAACTGTTCGAATGGGAAAATGAAGCTGCCGATAGAGTGAGTCTATATGAGGCAGAGCAGCCGATGCAGGATATCGTTCAGCAGAGGATAAATGCTTTTATGGAAAAGATTCCTGAGTGCTCAGAAAAATGGAACAGACTTGCCGAAGCTGAAATCCTTTCAAGAACGGCCTCTCATCCCACATTGAAAATGCGGCTGGATGCTCTTGGTGTACACGATTACCAAATATCGGATGCTTCGGTCAACATTGATTATATGAACGATGTACGCAAATCTGTTTTATATGTTGATGGGCTTATCTGCAAAAAAATGAAAGATTCCTATGAGTTTGATCGATTGAATCGTTATACAAAGCCAAAAGAAAAGATTGATTGCTGGGAAAGCAACGGAAAACCGATCTGTGCAACAGATTACTATGATATAGACGCTTCTTTACGACAATTAGGAAGAATGTCTGAGTCCAAAAGCCTTTGTGACAGCGCAATTGCGGCATTGCCGGAATCGGCAAGTTATTATGCCAAATACATTAAAGGAACATATTTGCTTCATTGCTTCGACGCTTCCGGATTGGCGCTTATCTACGAAGCTATGGATTACAACAGCAATTATATTGACGATGGTCTGGAACAGATCGGACAATTCTGTTGTCTCACGGGGCGGCAGGCAGAGCTGGAGCAGTATCGTAAAAAAGCCATTGAACTGGCACAGAAGCAGAAAGATGATTACAGTCAGATTTCCGTACTCAAAAAGGGCGATAACTTATCGTCAGAACATCTTCCGCAAGATTTGCAGAACGGAATCGCAGCCTATATCGGCTCTATTGACAACGGCATTGTACAAAAGGTATATATTGTGCGGAAGAACATTTCTGAAAACTTTTTTGCAAGTGCTGTGGTCATCTGTTTTGAAGAAGATGCAGATGAAGATGCCAAAACAAACTTTTTTCATAAAATGTTCAGTTACCTGGATACCTGTGGAAACTGGCAATTCTCGCTATTTGATTATTCAGCGGTAAAAAAAATTAAATTCGATAAAATCCCGGATAGCTGTATTTATCACAAGTGAAATTATGAAAGAATACCACCGACGAATTTCCCACGGAAATTCGTCGGCTTTTCTTTTGTCCGCCGGTATGATACAATGACGCTGACACAGATTTTGTATCCGGGCGGCCGATGAGCAAGCCGGCATTCGTGGGAGATGATCCAAAATGGAACTTTATACCGAAAGATTGCTGCTGCGTCCATGGCGAGAGAGCGACGCAGGCAGTTTATACCAATACGCGAAAAGTCCGGATGTGGGGCCTGCTGCCGGATGGCCGCCGCATAAAAGTGCGGAAGAAAGCCGCCTTGTTATTGAAACGGTTTTGAATGGGGAGGAATGCTATGCGATTTGTCTGAAGGCAAACGATATAGCCATCGGAAGTATCGAGCTCAAGCTTAACGGACATACGGATATGACCGATCAGGACGATGCGTGCGAACTGGGCTTCTGGCTTGGGCAGGATTTCTGGGGACAGGGCATCATGCCGGAAGCCGCCAGGGAACTGCTGCGCCATGGCTTTGAGGATCTGCACATGCATACGGTCTGGTGCGGTTATTACGACGGTAATACAAAATCAAAAAGGGTCCAGGAAAAAATCGGGTTTGTCTATCATCATACCTGTCAGGAAGTCCCCGTCCCGCTTATGCACGAAATCAGGATCGGTCATACCAACTATATGACCAGAGAGCGCTGGCTTGAAGCTGCGGGATAGACCTTCCGCACCGCATTGCACCCGATCTGTGGGGATGCGGCCGGGGCGAACTCTCCGGCGTCCCGATCGTCCGGATTTCCTGCGGCGCCGCGGCCCGTGACGGTTTGCGGCGGCGCTTTTGAGGGTTGTTTTTC
>Ga0070399_1001626_pt1 | contig 22897 bp, 24 predicted proteins | sample BioMet4_FD_61217 | JGI IMG/M metagenome (GOLD analysis project Ga0070399, IMG submission 61217) | Microbial communities from bioreactor (seeded with sewage sludge) at LBNL, California, USA - Biofuel metagenome 4 (version 1) | ecosystem: Engineered > Bioreactor > Anaerobic > Unclassified ... | reverse complement strand
GATGACGAGGAGGCGCCCTGACCATGGTGGCAGAACAGCTCGACCCACGGGTCCGGGCCTGCATACAGAAACGGGGCTTTACCCGGCTCTCCCCGGCGCAGGAACAGGCGATCCCTATCGTTCTTGCCAAAAAGAACCTCGTCCTCATCGCCCCGACCGGTACCGGCAAGACCGAGAGCGCGATGTTCCCGGTCTTCGATGCGCTCCTCAAGATGCCGGCGGGCGGCGGTTTCAAGGCGATCTATATCACGCCCCTGCGTTCCCTCAACCGTGATATCCTCTCGCGGATGGAGTGGTGGTGCCACGAGCTCGGCCTCACGGTCGGCGTCCGGCACGGGGACACCCCCATGGGCGAGCGCAGGAAACAGGCGCTCTCGCCCCCGGACCTCCTCATCACGACCCCGGAAACGCTCCAGGCGCTCTTCATGGGGAAGCGCTTAAAAAAACATCTCGAACATGTCCGGTTCGTGATCGTGGACGAGATCCACGAGCTGGCGGCGAGCAAACGCGGGGCGCAGCTCGCAGTAGCCCTCGAACGCCTCGCTGAATATGCGGGAGAGTTCCAGCGTATCGGCCTTTCCGCAACGGTCGGGAACCCGGAGACGATCGCCACCTTCCTCTGCGGGACCCGGCCCTGCGGGATCGTGCAGGTGCCGGTTGCAAAACAGCTCGCGATCACGGTCACGTTTGTGGGCGACAACTTCAAGCACCAGGTGCAGGCGCTCGACCGGCTGCTCAAAAACGAGGGATCGACGCTCGTCTTTGTCAATACCCGGGTGACCGCCGAGGCGCTCGGCCATGCGCTCTACTCCAGGGGCGACGTGGAGGTGCATCACGGTTCGCTCTCAAAAGAGATCCGGATCGATGCCGAGGAGCGGTTCAAGAAAGGCGAGATAAAGACCCTCATCTGCACCTCGTCCATGGAGCTCGGGATCGATATCGGCCGGGTGGACCACGTGATCCAGTTCGGCTCCCCGCGCGAGGTAGCGCGGCTGGTGCAACGGGTGGGCCGGGCCGGCCACCAGCTCAACACCATCTCGCGCGGCACGATCCTTGCTACCGGGTTTGACGATCTGTTAGAGTCGCTCGTGATTGCCCGGCGGGCAAAGGCAAACGAGATCGAGCCGGTGGTCCCGGACACAAACGCCGCCGACGTGCTCGCCAACCAGGTAGCGGCCATTGCCGTGGAGTACGGCGAGGTCGAACGTTCCCGGATCAGGGCGATTATTGAACGCTCCTCGCTCTTTGCCGGGTGCGGGAAACTGCTCGACGATGTCTGCGCCCAGCTCGAAGAGCACCGGCTCATCCGGATCGATGGCACCCGGATCATCACGACCGCCCGGGCCCGGCGCTACCTCTCGGGCAACCTCTCGATGATCCACGACGAGCGCAAGATCCCGATCTTCGATATGGTCTCGCGCCGGACTGTCGGGACACTTGACGAATCGTTCGTGGTCGGCTGGGTACACACCGGCGCGGTCTTCATCACCAAGGGCCAGCTCTGGCGGGTGCTCGATATGGAAGAGGGGCGGCTCACGGTCGAACCGGCAAAAAAAGCGATCGGGGAACTTCCCTCATGGGAAGGCGAGCAGATCCCGGTGCCCTTTGCGGTCGCCCGCGAGGTCGGGGCGATCCGGCGGGAGCGCACCACGGCAAAATATACCGCGGAAAAGGAGAGCATTGCGTTTGCCGCCCATATCCTCTCCGAGATGGAGAAGAACCGGTGCAGGATCCCGACCGACCGGCTCATCACCTTCGAGAACATTGATGACGGCGTGGTCTGCAATGTCTGCGCCGGCCACAAGGCAAACGAGGCTTTGGGCCGGGTCCTCTCGATTTTGATCTCCGCCCGGTTCGGGACAACGGTCGGGATCGAACTCGATGCGTACCGGATCCTGCTGCGCCTCCCTTCCGCGATCCGGGCCGCCGATGTCCGCGATTTCCTCTTATCGCTTGAACCCGCCCACATGCCGGGCATCTTAAAACTCGCGCTCAAGCGGACCGCGCTGTTCAAGTGGAAACTGGTGCAGATCGCAAAGAAGTTCGGGGCCATTGACCCGGACGCGGACTACGAGAAGATCAGCATCCAGCGCCTCTTGGATTATTTCGACAACACGGTTGTCCAGCAGGAAGCCTACCGCGAACTTCTTTCCGGGTACATGGACATCGATGCGGCCGCAGAGATCGTGGGCATGGTAAAGGCAAAGGAGATCGATCTTGCCATCGGCCCCCACTCGATCATTGGCGCGGACGGCATCCTCTCGTCGCGCGACCAGATCCCCCCGCCCACGGCCGACCAGGCGGTGATCGCTACCCTGAAACGCCGGCTCGAACAGGACGAGGTGGTCCTTGCCTGCATGAACTGCCGGGACTGGAAGAGCAAAACCGTTGTCTCAAGAGTGCCCGAGCACCCGCAGTGCCCGAAGTGCGGGGCCCGGCTGATCGCCGCCATAAAACCGTACGATACGGAAGCGTACGATACCGTGATCAGCAAGAAGAAAAAGAGCGAAGAGGAACGCGCGCTCGAACAGCGCCTGCTCCGGAATGCAAACATCGTGCTTTCGAGCGGGAAAAAGGCAGTTGTTGCCCTCTCCGCCCGGGGCGTTGGTCCCGAGAACGCGTCCCGGATCCTTGCCACGCTCTCGGACGGCGATGCGTTCTACCGCGAGATCTTAAAAGCCGAGCGCACGTTCATCCAGACGCACCGGTACTGGGCATAACGACGGACGCTTCCGGGCTTCTTTGTCCGGACCGGTGGCCTTCACGGCCGTTTTTAAAAAAATTTACCAAAAAAGTATGCGATGCTGGTACGATACCTGCATCCGGAATTTACATTATGCTTTCGAGCTTCTGTTCGAGGAAGTCGAGCCCCTTCTTGATATCGTCCAGGTTCTTGCCACCGGTGAGGATGATCTTTCCCGACGAGAAGAGGAGGGCTACGATCTTCGGGTCCTTGATACGGTACACAAGGCCCGGGAACTGCTCGGGTTCGTACTCGATGTTTTCCAGATTGAGCGTGACAACGACCTTGTTGAGGTTGATGTACTTCCCGATGTCGTAGGAGCAGACGATGTTTGTCACGGCAACGCGGGGCTTTTCCAGCGTGTCGACACCGGCTTCCTTTAAGGACTTGATGATGATCGCAAGGCCGTCCTTTAACGCCTTGTCGTCACGGATACCGGTCAGCACCACCTTCCCTGAGGAAAAGATCAGGGAGGCAATCTTCGGGTTCTCGATACGGTAAACCGCACCCGGGAACCGTTTTGTGTTGAGCTCGCAGCTCTTGATCTTGCTGGAGACCATATTTAAATCGATAGACTCGGCAATCACTCCCGAGGCTACCACATTTTCGATCTTCAGTGAATCGTACCGTTTGTCAGCCATCTCTATACTATGCAGTGTATCGAATCATAATACTAATGGAGAATCTTTATGTTCCGTCCACCCTCTGACGGGGACCGGCAGGGAAACGGACACCATTAAAAGATATACCGATCAATACTCCGGCTGATCCTATGGGTGAAGAGCAGCACAATATTGAGGATTACGAACGGACAAAAGCGGATTTTAAAATCGAGGTCCCCGAATATTTCAATTTCGGGTACGATGTCGTCGATGCCTGGGCAAGAAAGGACCGCAACAAGCTCGCGATGATCTGGACGAGCCAGCAGGGAGAGGAGAAGAAGTTCAGCTTCCTTGACATGGCCAACCTATCCAACCAGGCGGCAAACGTACTGTTGAAGTACAGTATCAACAAGGGTGACCGGGTACTCATCATGCTGCCCCGGATCCCCGAGTGGTGGATCTTTGTCGTGGGCCTCATCAAGCTCGGCGCGGTCTTCTGCCCCTGCCCGAGCATGCTCACCCCAAGAGACATCAAATACCGCATCAACAAGGGCGGATTCAAGATGGTGATCACCAATCTTGAAAACTCGTCAAAGATCGATGAGATCTGCAACGAGTGCCCCACGCTCTCCACCCGGTTCGTGGTTGACGGCGAACTCGAGGGCTGGGCAAGCTGGCCGTACGAACTGCTCTACCCGGCGCCGGTCTCCCACAAGTCGGTAAGCATCCCGGACGAACAGCGGACCAAAAGCACCGACCCGATGCTGATCTATTTCACCTCAGGGACGGCGGCAGAGCCAAAGATGGTGCTCCACAACCATGCCCACCCGCTCGGCCAGATCGTCACCGCCCGGTTCTGGCAGGACCTCAAATCCAATGACCTCCACTTCACGGTCACCGATACCGGCTGGGCAAAGTGCGGCTGGGGGAAGATCTTCGGGCAGTGGATCGAGGGGGCCTGCCTCTTTGTGTACAACTTCCACGGGAAGTTCAATGCAACCGAACTGCTCCCGCTTTTAGAGAAGTACCAGGTCACCACGTTCTGCTGCCCGCCCACGATCTACCGGATGCTGATCCTCGCGGACTTAAAACGGTTCGACCTCTCATCGCTGCGCCACTGCACGAGCGCCGGGGAACCGCTCAACCCGGAAGTGATCCGGGTCTGGAAGGAAGGCACGGGACTTACCATCCGCGAAGGCTACGGCCAGAGCGAGACCTGCTGCTGCGTTGCATCGTTTCCCTGCCTTGAAGCCCGGCCCGGCTCGATGGGCAAGCCCTCGCCCGGCTGGAACGTGGAGCTCCACGATGAGAACGGGAAACCGGTCGGGATCCGGGAAGAGGGGAGGATCGCGATCTCCGTTACCCCCCCGCCGCCGGGACTTATCGTGGAGTACGTGGACAATCCCGAGGAGAACGCAAAGTCGTTTGTGAACGGCTGGTACTATACCGGTGACAAGGCCTACCGGGACGAGGACGGGTTCTTCTGGTTCATCGGCCGGGACGACGATGTGATCAAATCGTCCGGGTACCGGATCGGGCCGTTTGAAGTAGAGAGCGCACTCATCGAGCACCCGGCCGTGCAGGAAGCGGCGGTTGTTGGTGCACCGGACCGGCTCCGTGGCCTGATCGTGAAGGCATTTGTCGTGCTCAACAAGGAGTATACGCCATCCGATGCGCTCGTAAAAGAGATCAAATCCTATGTGAAACGGACCACGGCCCCGTACAAGTACCCGCGGGCAATCGAGTTTGTTGCCGAACTCCCCAAAACGCACTCCGGCAAGATCCGCCGCGCCGAGCTCCGCGAGCGCGAGCTGCGGAAGTACCGGGAACTCAAGTAAGACCGGGATCGGATCTTTTTTTCCGGTATGGGGGGCGGGTCAGAAAAACCGCCGGCCGGTTTCACCCCTTTTTTACCACGTCACTGCAATTTCACGTCGTAAAATCACTCCTATCCACCCGGCCTTTTTATTCGCGTTCTAATGGCCGATCTCATGGTCGCAAGGGTGATTGGATGTGGCAAAAATTATCCCTGTTGCAGGCTCATAGTGGCCCGTTAACGGGCATTGAAACCGGTCGTATTTTGGCAAACGGGGCCGGATTTTCGGGCCATTTCCACGAGAACACAATCGGGCTGTTTTACGGGGTTTTCCGGGATGGGGCGGGATCTGAAAAAGGGGCATCCGGGGCCGTTCTGGGCTTGAATTTACTGAGGAGATCGTACCTCCCGGGACCTGAATCGGTAACCGTGGGGATGGATCCTTCGATCTGACCTGTTCTATTCCGGGCATGAAATGAACCCGGATTACCGCGTTTTTCCTTGAAACCGACCGCGATCCCTCAAAAACCGACCGTTATTCGCAGTCCCGGGTGCCTTTTCACGTCGGAGAAAAAACGCAGCTAATAGCAGCGTTCATGGGGCCGGGATTTTTGGAAACATGCCTGTGGACGAGGATTGTACAGAATGAAGATACGGGGCATTTAACGGGCATCCGGGAAATCCGCAGGAACGCGGAAGCACCAGCCGGTTTTAATCCCCCGTTGGTTGGGTAAGACGAACTATTCCCTCGATCCCGTCAAAATCCGAATCAAATGAATAGATGCGGGAAATATCCCTGTCTTTCATGCATGCGACGGTGAGCGCATCGACAAGAGACAACCGGGGGAATCTTTCAAAGCAGGCTTTTCCTGCTTAAAAACTGGTCATCGGTTACCCGGACAATCGTAATATTTTCTGCCGCTTCCAGCGCCCGGAGCGTTTCTATTGCTGCGGTATGACCTGCTTTCTGGTGAAGGAAATTGAGGACTTCGGCGAGGATGAAATCGGTGATGATGGCATGGTCCGATCCGCTATCGATTTCATTGATGATGGGAACGGCCTGTGCATGCCACTGATCGTTCCGGTAAAATGCGCCAATGAGAACTACGGAATCAATAAACGCATCCATTTAATGCAATCCGGTGAGATTGTGCGTTTGTACTGAGTCCGTTGCTTCTCCGCTGAATTTTCCCACGAGCGAGGCCAGGTTCCCTTTTTTCTTTTTGATGACCACTGCGACCAGGCGGTCGCCTTCGTAGGTCCAGCGTATCCGGTCACCTTCCCGGATGCGGAGGCTCTCTTTTATTTTTTGCGGGATATCGAGATGGTCGCTCTTGCTGACAACGGTCTCCAGCGTTTCCGTCATACGTACCAGTTGTTATTCGTCCCGGATTATTTAAACCCGGGGGCTCCCCGACCCGGGGGTAATACGGATGTGGAGTCGGCTTTTGGGTGCAGACTCTTGACACAGGGAAATGAAACGGAGGGCGATTTTGGGGGGTGGAGACGGCATATTTGTACTGTCCGGTTTACTTTCGCAGTGCGTAAAGTAATCTTTATAGTGGGGAAGGTGAATGGTTGATCGTTGAATAATATTTCCGAGATAATTACGAGAATCAAATAGGGATTGTGATACAATTGGACGATTCATCTATTGAAATACATTTTCCAAAACTCAATCATTTCTGGATGGATGCCGGGTTACTTGGCCTTTACCGGATAGCACAAAAAGAACAATCCAAAGAATCCGGTGTAGTGATTACCCTTGATGATACCGGCGTTTCTTTCAAAGGGTCGGAAAAAAATGTCCAGTCATTTCTGCAAAAAACGTACGATCGATTGCTCAAGGATTATTACAATACTTCTTCACAAACCCAGAATGAGAAAAAAGAGGGATTTTATTACGATACAAATAAGGAACAGTTCATTCGGTTCCCAAAAGTCAAACCAATGGGGATTGCGGGACTCGTGAAAATTTCTGGACAGAGTTATAAAAATAAAGGCGTTGCAAAATTTGTAAAAACTAAAGTATCACAAAAGAATTCGCGGTATCCACAACTTGAAGAAAAATATTCTTTCCTTCAGGATAGTTTTGAAAAATTCCTGGCGGATACAAAATTAAAACCCGGTGCATCGTTACTCCTTGATGGAGAAAATATTGTCTCTCCTTCAATACACCTCGATAAATTGTCCGGTAAATTAAAAGGCAGTTGTTTCATGTGCGGTCAAGAGACCCATTCTCTAAATGAAATTGGAGGTACAATTTTTCCGTTTATTACAGGCTCTTCAGGTGTACTCTCCTTTAACAGTCTTGGTGGCAGCGCAGAGAAAGTCTGCTGGAAATGTGACTTTATCGGGAAATTTGTTCCGGCAACGGGTTTTTACAGCATGAATAAGGACACCTACCATATTTATTTCCCGTATTCTGCAAGTCTTGAAAAAATGAACGATGTGTTCAGAAGTCTCGAAACCAGTAAAATCAATGATCCCACGTTCCTCCGAAATTTTGAGAACCGGCTTGGGGGATATTTCCAGAAACCCTACGAACAGTTTTTCACATTCCTGTATTCTCTCTATCGTGTAGTCATGACAAAAAAAGTCTCCGCAGCCACGGATACAGATGAGGAGTACGAACTTGATTACGAAAAACTCTTCGAAGTTAACCTGAACCGAACCCCTCTTGATTTTGTTGTTATGTATACTGAATCACTTGGGGATGCCCAGATGGGAAAGATGATCTGGTCTTTCCAGGAATCAGTGTATATTTTCCGGTTATTTGACTATCTTGAACGGAACAAACTCGATTTGAAAAAAGTCATGACGCTACTTGTTGATTTCGATCAACCAAAAACTGAAAGTAAAACAATTCTTCGAAACCGGGTTTGTGAAAATATTCTGAAAAAAAAGAGCGTTGTCGATCTGATTGAGCAGCACGTATTCAGGATTAACAAATCCAAAACCCAGAACATCAGACCCTTGTATGATTTTGTGATTTTATATGAGAAAATTATCAGAGAAGGCGGTAATACCATGGATCAGGAAACAATTGACATTGCAGTAAGTGTAGGAAAGACGGTTGGGATGAGTATCGCACCGAGCGGCAAGAAAGGCAAAGGAGATCTATTCCGGTTGAGAAAAACAAGAAAACCTGAAGATTTTCTAAATGAGATCAATCGCATCCAGATGAAGTATGGTACAAAAGTGAGCGCGGATCTGTATAACAAGGGGCAGAAAATGGAAGAAAATTTCAATGAGTTCAAGCAGTTCTGTATGATCGCGGCATTGAACACCTTCAATGCAGGAAACCCGGCACCTATTGAAGTTGGAAGCAAATCCAAAGCGGAGGCAACACAATGAAATCAGCAAAGGCATTAACCCTGACATATCTGACACCGGTATCTTTTGCATCGTTGAATGGCTCAGATAAGGAAGCGGATAACATTTCGAGTATCAAGAAGATCAAAGTCGGAAAAGAGGAATTCCCCTATGTCTCCTCCCAAGCTGTTCGAAGGGCATTAAGGAACCAGCTCGAAGTTCTGGGGCGTACGCTTTCTGAAGGGGAGGCATCAAAAATTGCAAAAGGCGCCGCTACAACAAAACAGGAACCCAAAAATTATATCGACGATGATCTCTTCGGATATATGGGAACCGAGGAAGCAGCGGAGGGAAAAAAGGGTAAGGCCACCAAGCGCACATCGGTTGTCCGTGTTTCACCCCTTGTTGCTCTCAATCCTTACCTTGGCGATCTTGACTTTGGTACTAACTATATGGGTACCAAAGCCGGGGGAGATCCGAATATTTTTGAGACCGAAATCCATTCCGGTCTTTACCGTGGCTCTATCCTCATAGAGCTTGACCGGGTCGGTAGTGGCGATGGGTTTGATGGAAAGGATCTTGATAAGAAAGAAAAAGCACAACGCGTGAAAGATCTGCTCAACGCGACAAAAAATCTTTGGGCATCCGGACGCCAGAGCCGGTTCTTGGCCGATATCGCACCGAAGTTCGTAGCTGCTGCAATGCTGAAGACGAAAAACCCGATTTTTCTTGAGAGCATTCAGGTCGAGGGTAAGAAACTCAACACCGGCATGATCAAGGAAACCCTCAAGGATTACAATAAGGAAGTCATTGTATCAACAATCGGGATGCGTCAGGGATTTTTTGAGGGGACTGTTGAAGGCGCAAAATCCATTGGTGATGCTTTCGACGAAATGACAAAATGGGTTGATGAATATTACTCCTGATTAAGAGAGTGAGCATGTTCTCTTTCTCAATCACGGCAAAGGCGATAACTGCATCATTCAGAGTCCCGGAGACGCATACGTTTCACCAGACTCTTCCTCTGCCACCGAAGACCGCCATTGTTGGCATGATCGGTGCGGCATTGGGAAAGCGTCTGGATGAGGCATACGTGTTTGTTGAGCAGAACCATATCCTAGTCAGTGTCTATGGCACTCATGAAGGTCTCATGAAAGATCTGTGGAATTACCGGAAACTGACGGGAAAAGAAAAAACTTTCACGCAAGAAGATATCAAGAGTCGTCGCCAGTATAGTATTCTGATCCGTGAGTTCCTCTTCTCCAATGATTTCACGTTTTTCTTTGCAGCAGAAAAACAGGAACCACTTCAGCAAATAAAAACGGCATTTGAGTCTCCATATTACGCGCTAACGGCCGGAAACAGTGATGATCTTCTCAAAGTATGTACCCTTTCCGAAGTCAGGGAAATTAAACCGGAGAAAATTTGCCGGTTTGAAAATACCGTCCTCCCCGGGGATGTCTCCCGGTCCTATAAACATGACATTGATCTGAGATCGGTACCGATCACTCAGACACTCTACACTCCGCAGGTTTATCTCCTGCCGACAAAATTTGAGTTCAATGGGGAAGAACGCCGGGTCATCGAACGGAAACCTTTCACGTTCATCAGCACACCTGTCACACTATCAACCCCGCTTGACGGGTATTGCATGGGTGGCAAAGCGGTTGTCCTTCAATGACCTCCACTATTTTTTGGGCCAAACCTGATCAGACCTATGAAGAGCACATCAGGGCTGCATATACTGCGTGGAAATCCACGGTTTCTTCAAAACGGAATCTGATCCAACGACTCGGCAAGCTGTATGGTTTCAGTGAAGAGCGGTTTTTAAAAAGTTCACTCCTTACGGTAGTTCTTCATGATATTGGTAAGAATATCGAGCCTTTCCAGCAGATGATGCGGGCAAAAAAAGAAGGGAAAAGTTTTGATTACCGGGAAAACTACCGGCACGAACTGGAATCATATTGTTTTATTTTTCGGGGCGCGATGGCATTGGCCTCCCAAGAGGGTGGACCGCTTATCGGGAAATTGCCCCTTGAAGCACTTGCAGTACTGGGGCATCATAAGAGAATTGATCCATCTCTTGATTCATTTCACCGGGAAAGTCTGAGTGCAAAACCCCCCATCTGCGAAGAGGGAATGAATCTCGCGCTTACACTCGCCGGACAGATCTTTCAGAGTGAAGGCTACCAGTTTCCAGAAATTCCGGTTCATGAGTACGACCCATATAAAGAAGTGAGCAAACTCATCGGTTACGAGGGAATTTTCACTAAAATTTACGAGCGTGAACCAGATCACGAAGCCGTCCGGGCGACATATTCTCTGTTAAAAGCAATCCTGCACTACTCCGATTGGCTGGGCTCTTCAGGAAAAGAATTGCCCTACTCGGTAAAACTTGATGCCGATCAATTGTTCAAGGAGATCGAACAACGGTGTGCCGCAAAACAGATCGCCTTTACCCAGTTACGGCCGTTTCAGCAGCAGTGTGCCGATACGAAAGGGAACGTTATTGCGGTTGCCCCTACGGGAAGTGGAAAGACCGAGGCCGCACTTTTCTGGGCGCTCAATAATATCCACGAGATGCAGGATGCAAAACTCATCTATCTTCTGCCAACAATGGTAACTGCCAACAGCATTTTCCTGAGACTGGAAGAGTATTTCGGCAAAGGAAATGTGGGATTGTCACATTCAACGGCTACGTTCCTGCGCGAGAATGAAGAAGAATCTCCCCAAGAAAGAACGGTTCTCTTTGACAAATCCTTCATCAAACCGGCAACAGTTGCAACGGTTGATCAATTATTGACGGCCGGATTCAATACCGGCAAATGGACCCTTATTGAAGCAAATGTTGCGAACTGTGTTGTGATTATCGATGAGATTCACTCATACGATCCCTGGACGCTCGGACTCATCATCGAATCCATGAAGCATTTCTCAAAACTGGGAACCCGTTTCATGTTGATGAGTGCCACATTGCCCCACTACTTGATTGAATTATTCACCCGCTCGCTTCCAGATGTAACAGTAATCCGGGATGAAACGTTACTCTCTTCCTGTCGGAATCAGTATCAGACGTTTGACAAACCCATTGAGGACGCTATTGCGGAAATTGAAAAGGAAGTTGTGCGGGGTAAAAAAACCCTAGTTGTCGTAAACAATGTGGCGAAATGCCAGGAACTGTACAAAAAACTCGGACATCTCAATCCGCTTTGTTATCACTCGAAATTTACATTCGACGACCGGAGAACTAAAGAGGAACATATTGACGATGCTAAACTTTTGATAGCAACGCAGGTTGTTGAGGTCTCTCTGGATATCGATTTCGATGTTATGTTTACAGAGTGTGCACCCCCTGACGCTCTTATCCAGCGGGCCGGTCGAGTCAACAGGAGACGGGTTAAAACCGGCAGTCGGATACTTATTTTCCTGCCATCAAAAACGTCTGAAAAAATATATGATCCCGATTCAACAGGGCTACTGACGCGCTCATTTGTAAAATTTAAAACATCCCCCCCGGATCTAACCGAATTAGATCTGATCACTATTGTCGAAGAAGTTTACACGGGGCGGGATATCGAGCAATCTGAAATTTTTGTCGATGCAAGCAGACAATACGCAGAGATTCAGGATACCCTAATGGAAATCTTTGATAATCCGAATAAATTTGAGGATAAGATCAAGACCCGTAAGGAGGATTATCTTCAGGTTCCGGTTATTCCCCTGCAATTCAGAGATCAGATTACTTCTCTGGACATTCCCCCCTCAAAGCGTCGTTTGTACGAAGTGAAAATGCCCTACTGGTATGTACGGAAGCACAAAGAAATCCGTGACGAGATCATGTTCTGCGAAATGAAGTACGATTCTGATATCGGCGCATCCTTTACTGATGACAAAGATGATGTTGCGAGTCTGATCATATGATCCTCCACACCTTCACCCTGACCCTCGGCTCGACCCGCCCGATCCACGGCACAGCGCCCGAACTCCGGGGATTCTTCGCTACCAAGTTCACCGAATACACCGAACTCCACCAGCACGATGCGGACAAATTCGTCTACCGGTACCCGGTCGTCCAATACAAGATGATCAACAACGTTCCCACCGTCATCGGCATCAACGAAGGCGCGGAAGTCCTCAAAAAGATCTACGATGACTACCAGGAAATCCGGCTGGGTGCGAACACCTACCAGATTGTCGAGCGCGGCATCGCGCTCAAAGACGAGGAGTTCGGGATCTCGGATAAGATCCGGTCATACGAATTCGCGACACCGTGGCTCGCGCTCAACCAGGAGAATTACAAGAGGTTCTACGCGCTCAAGGGAAAAGAGGAGCGGGACGAATTTGTCCGGAAGATCCTGATCGGGAACATCATCTCCATGTCAAAATCGCTGGGATACGAGGTTCCTGCGCAGATCAAATGCGACACGAACCTCCATTTCCGGAAAGACCGGCTCAAGGATGTCAGCGTCATGACCTTCACCGGGAAATTCCATGTAAATTTCCTGATCCCCGATTACCTCGGGCTCGGAAAATCCGTCTCGCGCGGGTTTGGCGCGGTAAAACAACTCACACTGGAGAACGAAAAGGACTAAAATCATGCAGCTCGTCATCAATACCCGGGGTGCGTTTCTCAAAAAGGAAAAAAACTGTTTCCTGGTCAAGAACGATGAAAAGATCGTGGAGGTCTCTGCCGACAAGATCGACAGCATCCTCATCACGACATCTGCGACCATCACGACCGACGCCATCGAGTTCGCGGTCGAGAACAACATCGACATCATTTTCCTCAATTACTTCGGTGATCCGTACGGGCGCGTCTGGCACTCAAAACTCGGGAGCACCACGCTGATCCGGCGCCGCCAGCTCGAAGCCGAAGCTGCCGACACCGGGTTCTATCTCGCCCGGGGCTGGATCGCGGAGAAGATCCAGAACCAGATCGATCTCTTAAAAGACCTCAAGAAGAACCGCCCCGACCAGAAAGACCAGCTCGACATCTCGATAGCAAAGATCGAAGGACTGCGGGAGACTCTCCTTGCCATGAAAGGCTCGCTCGATATCAAACGCGGTTCGATTATGGGCGTCGAAGGCATGGCTTCAGCGACATACTTCGATGCGATAGCTGGGATCATGCCCGAGCAGTGGCGATTCAAAGGCCGGAGCCGGGACCCGGCAAAGGACGCCTTCAACTGCCTGCTCAACTATGGGTACGGCGTACTCTATTCGCAGGTCGAGCGCGCGTGCATCATCGCGGGGCTCGATCCGTACGTGGGATTCCTGCACACCGACAATTACAACAAGCGGTCGTTCGTGTTCGATCTCATCGAGCTGTTCCGGGTTCACGCGGACCGGACTGTGGTGAACCTCTTCTCTAAAAAGCAGGTGACGCCGGCACTCTTTGACCCGGTGCCGGGCGGGCTGTACATGAACAAAGAGGGAAAGGCGCTCCTCATTGGGGCGCTCAACGAGATGCTCGACCGCGAGATCGAGTACCATGGCCGCAACGTGAAGATCAGGAACACGATCCAGATGGAGTGCCACCGTATCGCGAACGGGCTGATCAAATCCGGGTGAGGAAACAATGACAATGGTCTGGGTGGTGTATGATATCGCAAAGAACCGGGCGAGGAGCCATGTGTCGCGGATCTGCCAGGACAAAGGATTGTACCGCGTACAGAAGAGCGTGTTTTTAGGGAACCTGAATGCAAACGAGCGTGATTCTCTTGCGCTGGAATGTGAGCAGGAGATCGATCCCAAGGTCGATTCGGTCTACGTATTCCCGATGGATGACGATTCGTTTAAGAAGGTAAAACTGCTCGGGCAGGCATTTGACCGGAAACTGGTGAGCGATGAACTGCTCACGAAATTTTTCTGATACGTATGGCAGACAGCGAAACGATCATCACGATCTCCGATGTGCTTGAGTACCTGTTCTGTCCGCGATTCATCTACTACATGCACTGCCTTGATATCCGGCAGCACGAGGAATCCCGGTTCAAGGTGATGAAGGGGCGGGAGGTGCATGAGAAGAAACTGATTACGAACCCGGAGTACCTGCGAAAGAAACTGGGTGTCGTAAAGAAGGAGATGAATGTATTCATGGCATCCAAGCAGCACCATATCAAAGGGATTGCGGATGAGGTTCTCTTTCTTGATGACGGGACTGCCGCCCCGTTCGAGTACAAGTATGCGGAGTTCAAGGATTCGATCTTCCAGACCTACAAGTTCCAGCTGGTGCTCCACGCGATCATGATCCGGGAAAATTATCATCTCGATGTGAACCGGGGGTTCATCTGTTTTACCCGGAGCAACAACCATATCGAGACGCTTGAGTTTACCAAGAACGATTTCGAGCGGGGCATTGAGATTGTCAATGAGGTTCTGGAGATCATCGACAAAGGATTTTATCCGACAAAGAGCAAATACAAAACCAAGTGCATTGACTGCTGTTACGGCACAATCTGCACCTGATTCTTATCTTTAAATAGGGATCAATACTTTTGCATGAAGAAATTCATGCGGGAATTTCAAGCATTTTAATTGAGATACAGCCGAAACGGGCCGAAATCGGGCGGCCTTCGAGCGAATCATCCAAGAGAACAAGGATTGAAACTTTGCCTGTTCGAGCCGAGCAAGATCCTCGTCGGAAAGCTTCGAGCGAATCATCCAAGAGAACAAGGATTGAAACTCACAAAATGCCAGTTACACGGTCATCGCTGATTGCTTCGAGCGAATCATCCAAGAGAACAAGGATTGAAACAAAAGGGCAAATATGGTATTAAAAAATACCATTAAACTTCGAGCGAATCATCCAAGAGAACAAGGATTGAAACATTACTCACCTGAAATCAGGAGAGAGAATAAATTCTTCGAGCGAATCATCCAAGAGAACAAGGATTGAAACTGCCACATACCACTGTCTCAAGCGGCTCCTGGAAACTTCGAGCGAATCATCCAAGAGAACAAGGATTGAAACAAGTTTGCAAAATAGATAGTATTTTTGGCAAAACACACTTCGAGCGAATCATCCAAGAGAACAAGGATTGAAACGTGTCACATTCAAAGGGGGCAGATGTGGGGATTCTTCGAGCGAATCATCCAAGAGAACAAGGATTGAAACACTGATACGTCTGCATTTTCTGCCATATTGTATACTTCGAGCGAATCATCCAAGAGAACAAGGATTGAAACTTCTGGAAGTGGGAAGGGACCAACCGGAAAGAACTTCGAGCGAATCATCCAAGAGAACAAGGATTGAAACTCTCTTACCGGCTTAAACGGACAAAGAATGCAACCCTTCGAGCGAATCATCCAAGAGAACAAGGATTGAAACCTGACGCGATTTGATCCATGGAAGATCGGTCTACCTTCGAGCGAATCATCCAAGAGAACAAGGATTGAAACCTATCATTGACATACCATCGCCTCCTGCCGCGCCCTTCGAGCGAATCATCCAAGAGAACAAGGATTGAAACTAGTGCCAAGTTTCTGCTGCGGTCACGCGGGCACCCTTCGAGCGAATCATCCAAGAGAACAAGGATTGAAACTCGATCCCCCAACCGGCGAGGCCCTGCGCGATGTGCTTCGAGCGAATCATCCAAGAGAACAAGGATTGAAACTCCCGGGTACCAAGCTCAAAGTAGCAGCCGACGGTCTTCGAGCGAATCATCCAAGAGAACAAGGATTGAAACCAGTTGCGGATGACTGGGACACTACCAAATGGCTGCTTCGAGCGAATCATCCAAGAGAACAAGGATTGAAACTCGGCAGTAATATAGATACGATCGTCAAAGATCTCTACTTCGAGCGAATCATCCAAGAGAACAAGGATTGAAACTGAAGGTCCATAAAGATCTGAAATATATCGGAACGCTTCGAGCGAATCATCCAAGAGAACAAGGATTGAAACCAGTCGAGGTGGCCTGAATGCCCGTGATTCACGACTTCGAGCGAATCATCCAAGAGAACAAGGATTGAAACTGCGAGAGCCCGTTTTCTTCGACGAGTTGCCGGATATGCTTCGAGCGAATCATCCAAGAGAACAAGGATTGAAACAACGAATTACCATCGACTGCCCCGGGTTTGATGCCTTCGAGCGAATCATCCAAGAGAACAAGGATTGAAACTTAAGATCCTTTCTCTCTTTTTTCAAGCCATAAAAACTTCGAGCGAATCATCCAAGAGAACAAGGATTGAAACTCAAATCAACCGCTGCCGATCCTTAAGTACCCGGGCTTCGAGCGAATCATCCAAGAGAACAAGGATTGAAACTTCCCAAAAGGACGCTGTGCAGCAATCCGGGCAGACTTCGAGCGAATCATCCAAGAGAACAAGGATTGAAACTGGTTTTGTGATAACCTTTAAAAAGGTGGGTGTGCCACTTCGAGCGAATCATCCAAGAGAACAAGGATTGAAACCCGCATGCCTGATGATATTGTTAATGATCACAATCTTCGAGCGAATCATCCAAGAGAACAAGGATTGAAACTCCCTTTCCTCTCCCCCCTGCACACAACCCCCACACTTCGAGCGAATCATCCAAGAGAACAAGGATTGAAACTACGTAAGTTTGAGAGCGTATCCTGCCTTGATGTTCTTCGAGCGAATCATCCAAGAGAACAAGGATTGAAACACGATGTGACCACCTCGAAGCACGGCCACTGCCCGACTTCGAGCGAATCATCCAAGAGAACAAGGATTGAAACTTGTAATAATAAATAATGCAAACCAAAAAGAAATCTTCGAGCGAATCATCCAAGAGAACAAGGATTGAAACAAGAACTACCAGTACACGAAATCCGTGGATAAAATCTTCGAGCGAATCATCCAAGAGAACAAGGATTGAAACCCGGAGGTAATTTTCCATGGGATCACGAACACCAAACTTCGAGCGAATCATCCAAGAGAACAAGGATTGAAACTGATTGATGCGGCAGAAGCCTCTCAATCGTGGCACCTTCGAGCGAATCATCCAAGAGAACAAGGATTGAAACTGGTACTCGGGCTCGTTGAGTTCCCACCATTGCTCTTCGAGCGAATCATCCAAGAGAACAAGGATTGAAACTAAAGAAAAGTGCCCGGTATACTGTCGACGTGAGCCTTCGAGCGAATCATCCAAGAGAACAAGGATTGAAACATCGGGGGACTCGTGGCGATCGGCGCCGCGCACCAGGCTACTTCGAGCGAATCATCCAAGAGAACAAGGATTGAAACCCGAAGCATACGAAGTAATCACCTGTCCGGACTGCAAGCTTCGAGCGAATCATCCAAGAGAACAAGGATTGAAACCAGGTTTCAAGGAACCCATCCGGGAATATCGTTTTACTTCGAGCGAATCATCCAAGAGAACAAGGATTGAAACTTTTTATCGCTCGATTTCGGTTTTCCCAGTGAGACTTCGAGCGAATCATCCAAGAGAACAAGGATTGAAACAGGTGTCCGCCTCCCTCTTTGTCAAGGACATGCACTTCGAGCGAATCATCCAAGAGAACAAGGATTGAAACTGCTGGAGGGTTTCCGGGCCTATAAGGAGCGCAGAACTTCGAGCGAATCATCCAAGAGAACAAGGATTGAAACATATTTGGTGCCGTCGATCCGTCGTTGGTAATGTGCTCTTCGAGCGAATCATCCAAGAGAACAAGGATTGAAACCCCCCCCGAGCCCTCCAGTCGCTCCAAGTGCGTAAACTTCGAGCGAATCATCCAAGAGAACAAGGATTGAAACTTCAGTGGAGGAGGCGGCCACCTCCTCCTCACCAACAACTTCGAGCGAATCATCCAAGAGAACAAGGATTGAAACTATCTTGTTTAAACTAAATGCCATTTATGACAGACACTTCGAGCGAATCATCCAAGAGAACAAGGATTGAAACCAGGACCCGCGGCCATTGAACCCGGCATTGCAGGCTTCGAGCGAATCATCCAAGAGAACAAGGATTGAAACTAGGATGGGCGTCTTGAGAGCGTGTCACACTTGACTTCGAGCGAATCATCCAAGAGAACAAGGATTGAAACTCCGATCAGCAACGACAGCCGGTCCTCTCTTGCTCCTTCGAGCGAATCATCCAAGAGAACAAGGATTGAAACCTTCCCGGCTTTCTTTATCCACTTGCCGTCGGGTGACCTTCGAGCGAATCATCCAAGAGAACAAGGATTGAAACATGGCAGTTTTTCCGATTGGACGGAATCGGCTGCACTTCGAGCGAATCATCCAAGAGAACAAGGATTGAAACCTACACCCCGGAGTCATATAAGCCCACGCTTGTACTTCGAGCGAATCATCCAAGAGAACAAGGATTGAAACAGACCGAGTGTTACGGCGTGCCATTCGGCCGCACACTTCGAGCGAATCATCCAAGAGAACAAGGATTGAAACATAATATTTTGAAATTTCCAACACCAAAAGATTGTCTTCGAGCGAATCATCCAAGAGAACAAGGATTGAAACGTTTCTGCCCGTCGAAATCAAAATCCCCTGTGGTCTTCGAGCGAATCATCCAAGAGAACAAGGATTGAAACAATTATCCTGATAATATTCCATCGCAATGCCGACACTTCGAGCGAATCATCCAAGAGAACAAGGATTGAAACCCGAAAGGCAGATCCAAAAAACCATGCGTGTGCGGCTTCGAGCGAATCATCCAAGAGAACAAGGATTGAAACTAAGTACACCGGAAGCATTTGCGGGAAACACGCTGTCTTCGAGCGAATCATCCAAGAGAACAAGGATTGAAACCAGACAGCGACCCGATTGCAGAATCTCTCTCCCAGCTTCGAGCGAATCATCCAAGAGAACAAGGATTGAAACTGCAGTTCGCACGGATCTATTTTCGCGGTCATCGGACTTCGAGCGAATCATCCAAGAGAACAAGGATTGAAACAGCGAACAACACCTTCTTTTTGAAGTCCTCCACGCTCTTCGAGCGAATCATCCAAGAGAACAAGGATTGAAACTGGTGATGCGCGTAATGGCAGGCCGGACAATCTACTTCGAGCGAATCATCCATGAGAACAAGGATTGAAACTACCATGTCCTCATCGACCAGTTACCGCTAGTACCTTCGAACGAATCATCCATGAGAACAAGGATTGAAACCCTGTTAGAACACTCATCATCAGATGAAGTGATGTCTTCGAACAAATCATCCATGAGAACAAGGATTGAAACTTCGGCGTGCCGTCCCGGGTGGGCTTCCAGATATACTTCGAACGAATCATCCAAGAGAACAAGGATTGAAACAGCTATTTCAGGGTTGAGACAATCGCGCCTGTTATTCTTCGAACGAATCATCCATGAGAACAAGGATTGAAACACACCATTGGAGTGGTGATCATGGCAAAGTGGAAGCTTCGAACGAATCATCCATGAGAACAAGGATTGAAACGTAGCCCTTTGCGTCAGGCCCTCCGTTTCAACAGGTCTTCGAGAAATTCATCCATGAGAACAAGGATTGAAACTCACTAGGGATATGACCTCCAAGCGTCCCAGGCAGCTTCGAGAAATTCATCCATGAGAACAAGGATTGAAACCGATCACACCCGCGCATCAGGCCGAGCTTGAACAGATTCGAGAAAAACATCCAAAAGAACAAGGATTGAAACGATCAGCACATCGAGGGCCTGTCCGCTGCCAAGTGCTTCGAGAAATTTATCCCGATAGCAAAAAGATTGAAACTGGGCATGGCAGTATTTGGTGATTAACTTACGCCGGTTTCAGGACTATTACGAGAGCTTTCCTATATATCCCACATAATTCTTGGAAGGTAAGAATGGCCCTTGGCTTTGTTGACCGTCCTTACTATGAACAGAATGGGATTCTGATGGAAAGATCATTTCATTTGAATCGCACACTGACATCAGAAGTCGTGTAGAGATCCGGCTCGGCCTCCAATAATTTCACAAGCGAGTGCTCCTCAATTGCGTACAGCTCATCAGCACTTTCTCTGCCGGAGACCGCCCGTCCGCTCATGATAGTATGTGGTATACCCCTTCACCAATAGGCTTCTGATTGCGGCCCCATACTGACTGCTTTCCTCCACCCCGTCACACCTCCCACGTCGTAAAATCACCCCGATCCACCCGGCCCCTTTTTCCGCGTTCTATTGGCCGATCTCATGGTTGCAAGGGTAATTGGATGTGGCAAAAAGATCCCCTGTCCAAACACGATTACGGGCCATTATCTGGCATCGAAAACGGGCGTATTTTGGCAAACGGGGCTTGGTTTTCGGCCCGTTTCCATGCGAACCTGAACAGGGCATTTTAAGGGGTTTCCCGGGAAGAGGCGGGATCGGAAAACGGGAATCCGGGGTTGTTTCGGGCTTGTTTGGGATACGGTTTTTGGGAGTTAAAATAAGGACCTGGAACCGGATCTGCCCCGGTTGACCGTGGATCTGCCCGGGAAATCCGGGCTCTTTATGGCCCCGAATTGCCGTATTTGATACCCGCTTTCCGGAATTTTGTACATAATGTGGTACAGTTTTACACACTTTTTCCGGAATCGCAAAAATACTCGCGATTTATGGCAATCCGGGCATTTTTCGAGGATGTACAAAACCCTTTTGTACGCTTTTGGGAGGCAGATCCCTGCCCGGATCATACATGGGTAGGGAGAAATGAAAAGAAGGGCGGTTTTGGTGACCGGGTTTAGGGTTCCCTCATACGGGTCACCCGACCCGGATCCGGTACAGCGAATCCGCACCGGCCAGTTTGACCGCATCATGCGGGAGCGGGTTTATCGAAAGATTTTCCACGTGCTCAAAAATATTCGGCAGCAGATCTTTTGGAATTTTCCGGCAGTCTTTCTCCACGCTGTTTTTAAAAGAGAGCGTGTACTGACTCATCGGTCTCTTCTCACATCACACGCTTTTTTAATTCGGCAAGGCTGACTGTGCCTTCATCCCGCCGTTCAGCTACCATCGCAAGATCGTGGAGATCCTCTTTCATGTGCTCGTATTCGGTGAGCGGGAGGATGACGGCAACCTTGTTTCCGTTCTCATCAGTGACGTATTGCCCGGCAGAGCTCATGGGAATTCCCTGTACCCTTTTGTTTCCCGGTCATGATATAACCGATTTCTCCTGGGGGGCAGGACCGGATCGCACCCACCTGATAATTCAGTCCCCACGATTCTCCTACGAACTCCCTCCAGCAAGACGGGTATGGCCGTGCCACCCACCGGGCGAGAGGGGGTATGGGGGGCGAGTGCTCGCCCGCAGAAAGAAGCAAAGGCAAAAATTCCTACACGGGATTACGGTTCAATCAAAAAATTTAGCAAAACAAGAATCGTAAAAAAAACCCATCCCTTCACCGCTCAATAAGCCGGATATGGTCCACGGTCTTTTTTTCGAGCTCCCCCTCTCCCTGCAACCGCGAAACATCCGCGATTGCTTCGAGCACGTGAACGGACTCTTCCAGGAACGAGAGCACATCGGCAGGGAACACTTCGATCCCGTACTCGTCCGAAAGGTACGCAGCGATCTGCCGGTGGTCGAGACCGTTCTCGCGCAGCTCGATCACTTTTTTGGCAAACTTTTTTTCCGGGCAGCCGCACAAGGGAGAGTTCTTGCACTTGCAGCGCAGAAAATCGTCGAAGAACCGGAGGAGCTGGTCGCGGATGGCAAAATCGAGCGCATCATAATTGAATCGTGAGGTGATGGTCTCAAGCATCACCGGGGAAAAGGCGAACTCGGGGACCCGGTAGCCGCAAAGCCGTTCGATCTTTTTTGCGTGGCGGAACCGGGCCCGGTCAGCGATCACTCGTCTTCTCCGGTCGACTCGTCAAACTTCTCGAGCGAATCCATTGCCTCGTGCATCCGCTCGCATTCGATGAGCCACTCGTCAAAGAGGGTCGGGTTTTCAAGATCGTCTTTCACGTACTTTCCGCAGCAGGCTGCGCCGTCGATCACGGCAGCGCCGATGTTCGAGGCCGTCTCAAGCGCACCCTCCATGTCTTTTTCGATCTGCCCCTTGCCTTTTTTCACGAGCGTCTTGATGTCCTTGTCGAATTCCCCGCCAAGGTAGCGGCGGCAGGACGCGAAGAGGGCGAGTTTGGGGAGCTGCAGGATCTCGACGATCTCTTCGAGATCGCCCGCGGGCGCGGCGGCCATGACGATCGCCTCGACCTGCATGAGCTTGTCAAGCGATTCCTCTTTTGAGAATCTCTTGTTCTGGTAGAGTTTTACGATCTTGAGCACCGCAAGCGTGATGTCCACCGAGAAACTGTCCAGCACCCGGAAACCTTCGGGCATCTCGTCGCTTTTTAAGTCGGCCTCGAAACTTGCTTCGCTCAAGGACTTTAACCAGTTGTCCCAGCGTTCCTGGTTGTAGAAGATATAGAAGAGTTTCATCGGCTCTTCTTCAACCTTTTTGCTCGCCTTCTTCGCCATTTCATTACACTATTCTCTCTCCTGATTAAAGGATTTCGTTATT
>Ga0070399_1001624_pt1 | contig 22916 bp, 18 predicted proteins | sample BioMet4_FD_61217 | JGI IMG/M metagenome (GOLD analysis project Ga0070399, IMG submission 61217) | Microbial communities from bioreactor (seeded with sewage sludge) at LBNL, California, USA - Biofuel metagenome 4 (version 1) | ecosystem: Engineered > Bioreactor > Anaerobic > Unclassified ... | reverse complement strand
TATTACAATTTTCTTGAACCTCCAAATAATTACAAATAAATCACAAGGGGAAAAACCTCCCCAAAGCCTAGTCACTTATGGGGCAGATCTGCCCATTTCACTGCAGTGAGATCTATGTTTTCATGCACTGAAAAAACATAATTGGCGCATGGAAAACATTTCACTTATTTTAGATATTATTTACTTGGAAGTATAGAACGAATTTGTTATCTTTGCAATGTTACAAACGTAGAATAATCAAAAAGGAGAAATAATTATGTTAAGCAAGAAAATTGAAGAGGCACTAAATGCCCAGATAAACTTGGAGCTGTGGTCAGCTTATCTTTATCTATCAATGTCAGCATATTGCCACAAGCAGGGATACACCGGAATGGGTAGTTGGTATAACGTACAATTTCAGGAAGAGCAGGACCATGCCAAGATCTTGTTCAACTATGTTATCCAACGTAATGGTGTAGTTACTTTGAAAGCTATTGATGCCGTACCCACGGAATGGGATACGTTACTCAATATTTTCGAAGAAACCCTTAATCATGAGCAGCAGGTAACGACAAGTATCAACAACCTTTATGCCCTGACCCACACAGAGAATGACTTTGCAACGCAGAGCATGCTCAAATGGTTCATTGACGAGCAGGTTGAGGAAGAGGACAATGCTCGTACCATCATCGACAACCTCAAGATGATCAAGGACAACGGATATGGCATTTACATGCTTGACAAAGAGCTTGGTGCACGTACCTATGTGCAGGCAGCACCATTGACTGGAAAGTAAGATATTGCCCCCCTAAATAACAAGAAAGGCCTCCATGTTGTATAGCATGGAGGCTTTTTTGTTATAATCAGCGTAAGGACAAATAATAAGAATGCTGGATGATAAAAAAAAGTGAATTAATTGAACTCAAATCATTTACATTAAAGGAAAGGCCATCTATAGACAAAATTCTATCATTTATTCCTGTTAAATCTTTGCATAAGGAAGTCAATCTGCATAATGTCTGAAAATTCAAAAATACTTTCATTGCCAGCAGCTGGTATTAATAGTGTATTCGCTTGCTTTTGTAAATAACCAAAGCCATTTTTATGATATGCAATAGGTAAAACTTCTAAAAAGAAAGAATGCCCAAATAACGAAAAATCAAAAATACCACTTTCCATCATTCTATCAATAATTGTATCATTGATTAACAATGAAGGATTTGTCTTATCAACAGGTGCCAAAATTACATTATTAAATGCATAACATACATGTGGTTGACCAATATCGTATCTTGTAAATGCCCGAACCATATCAAACATAGGATGATTACCATTGCCTGTTACATGGTGGTACTTTTGTAGAAATACATTGTATAGAGCCTTTTTAAATTGTAGAGTTAAAATACTCGAATTAAAATTTGGCTTTATTCTTATAGTTTGTCTGCTATAAAAATAATCGAAAAAGACAGAACTAAATTTTCTGTGCGAGTTAACTTTTAAATCTTGACAAAAGAAACGAAAAACACCAAATATCTCTTTGAAAGTCAAATCTATATTAGGCTTCCCTTTTGTAGCTGTTCCAAAATAGTGATTACATTCATCACAAACATCGCAACCTATGTCTAATCCCCCCAACGCCTTAGGAAGAATATGTGGAGCACTATTAAATGTTACTTCAGGGAACTTTCTTCTACACCATATACATTGCCCAGTATTCATGTGTTTTATATTCATTCTATTCTTTTTAATACATTCTGCTTCTAATTGTAAAATTCATCTAATTTATACTCATTACTACTATACTAATCAAGACTTTTAATATACATAAACATCATCAAAATTTCTTCGACAGGTGTAATATCATTAGCACAAGTAGATTGATTTTTAAGGCAAAAATACTACCTTAAATTTTTAATTAGGCAGTATTGTCAGATGAATACCTCTCTAGTTACTCAAAACTATAGTTTCACTTGGTGAAATTAGTAAATTAATTTCTTTCTTTTAAATTTTATCACAAAAATTTATTAGTAACCAACTATTTTAAATGATTATCAAGACCTAATCTATAAAATGTAATTAGATGTAAATGAAGAGTGATAATCCTGAGATCTAATTAACACGAAATATAGAAAAAGACACATTAACAGAATAACAAATAAGCATGAGACTATGGATGATTAACGAGCTGAATTTAAGATTCTTACTTCGTTCCCCTTACTCTTTGCCTATCAATATGTTATTTTGTTAATGTGTCTTTTGTACTTGTTATTCTGTCTGCGAGCGTTTACTTTGGCTCTTTGACCATAATCTGTAGTTCGTCGAGCTGCTTGGGATCAAGTGGAGCCGGGGCATCGAGCATCACATCACGACCGCTATTATTTTTCGGGAATGCGATGCAGTCGCGGATGCTATCAAGACCAGCTATGATGCTCACAAATCGGTCGAGACCAAAAGCAAGACCGGCATGAGGAGGTGCGCCATACTTAAACGCATTCATCAAGAAACCGAACTGTGCCTCGGCTTTCTCACGGGTAAATCCAAGAACCTCGAACATGCGTTCCTGTAGTTGTGTATCATGAATACGGATGCTACCACCACCAACTTCTATGCCGTTGCATACGAAATCGTAAGCCTTAGCACGCACCTGCTCAGGATGCTCGTCAAGCAATGGGATATCGTCTGAATTAGGCATAGTGAATGGATGGTGCGTAGCCATAAGACGCTGCTCCTCATCGCTCCACTCGAACAATGGGAAATCGATGATCCATAGGCACTTGAACACGTTCTTATCGCGCAAGCCAAGGCGGTCACCCATCTCCAAACGGAGGCTGCAAAGCTGGATACGTGTCTTGTTGATGCTGTCGCCAGACAGGATCAGCACAAGGTCGCCGTCCTTAGCACCCATCACTTCCTTGATCTCAATGAGAGCCTCGGGAGTATAGAACTTATCGATAGAACTCTTGACAGTTCCATCAGTGTTGTACTTAATGAATACCAAGCCCTTGGCACCAACCTGAGGACGCTTCACAAAGTCGGTCAACTCGTTGAGTTGCTTGCGACTGTAGTCAGCACATCCTGGCACACAGATACCACCGATGTAGGCAGCCTCATCGAAGACAGAGAACTCGCCCTTGCCCTTGAAGGCATCCTTAAGCTCAACGAACTCCATTCCGAAGCGAAGATCCGGCTTGTCGCTACCGAAACGGCGCATGGCATCAGCCCAGGTCATCTGTTGCAACTTAGGAAGCTCGACACCACGAATCTCACGGAAAAGCACACGTGCCATCTCTTCGAAGAGATCGATTACGTCGTCCTGATCCACATAGCTCATCTCGCAGTCTATCTGAGTAAACTCAGGCTGACGGTCAGCACGGAGGTCCTCGTCACGGAAACACTTGGCGATTTGGAAGTATCTATCGAAGCCAGCCACCATGAGCAACTGCTTCAAGGTCTGCGGACTCTGAGGCAGGGCATAGAACTGTCCTGGGTTCATGCGTGAGGGCACCACGAAGTCGCGTGCACCTTCTGGCGTAGAACCGATAAGGATTGGTGTCTCCACCTCTATGAAATTCTGTCTATCAAGGAAGTTACGAATAAGTATGGTCATGCGGTGACGCAACTCCATATTCTTGCGAACGGCAGCACGGCGCAGGTCGAGATAGCGATACTTCATACGCAACTCATCGCCACCATCGGTATCATCCTCGATGGTAAACGGTGGTGTGAGTGAAGGACTGAGGACGTTCAACTCCTGTGCCATCACCTCTATGTCGCCAGTACAAAGCTTTGGATTCTTGCTCTGACGCTCTGAAACCGTTCCCTTTACCTGTATGCAAAATTCGCGACCGAGCTTATTGCATCGTTCGCATAGTTCCTCGTTATTAGCCTCATTGAACACCAACTGGGTTATACCGTAGCGGTCACGGAGGTCTACAAAGGTCATGCCACCCATCTTGCGGGTACGCTGCACCCAACCGGCAAGCGTCACTTCCGTACCGGCATCGGAGAGACGCAACTCTCCACAAGTCTTTGTTCTATACATTTATCTATAGATATTTGTGATGATTATTATCGCAAAATTACGGCTTTTTATCGAAAGAAGGTAAAATCAGACGGTCAATCTTAATGGATTGCCTATTTTTTTGTATCTTTGTATCACTAAAACAATCGCAAATTTTATGATGAAACGTACCCTGACAACCATCTCGCTATGTCTGTTTGCTATAGCGATGATAGCTCAATCTACTAGTGACGTGCTCAATACAGCACGTAAGGCCAATGACTATTTCATGGCAAAATATTCAGACCCTACTCGCCCTACCTTCGTCAACAAGGTTCGTACGAGCAACCTTTGGACGCGTGCGGTATATTATGAGGGACTGATGGCGCTCAACGCCGTTGACAAACAGCAGCGTTACATTGACTATGCCATGGATTGGGCCAACTTCCACCAATGGTCACCACGCAATGGAGTTGAGGTTACCAATGCTGACGACCAGTGCTGTGGACAGACGTATATCGACCTGCTGCCATATGCAGGCAAGTCCGATTCCGAATTGTTGGAGAAAGTGATTAAGAACCTTGATCATCAGATCGCTACCGGACGCTATGACTACTGGACATGGATCGACGCCATACAGATGGGAATGCCGCTTTATGCCATGGTATACAAGGTGACCGGCGACCGCAAGTACATCGACTATGCCATCAAGAGTTATGAATGGACCAGAAACGAATGTGGCGGCGGGCTCTATAATACCAGCAACGGATTCTGGTATCGCGACAAAGACTACGTACCTCCCTACAAGGAACCCGATGGTAAAGACTGCTATTGGAGTCGTGGCGACGGATGGGTCTATGCAGCTCTTGTGCGCGTGATGGAGACGATCGGGAAGAAAAATACATATTACAAGCAACTGAAGAAAGACTTCATCAAGATGAGCGAAGCCTTTGCTTCCTGTCAGAGAGAGGACGGCCTCTGGAATGCTAGTCTCATCTCAACCAATTACGAGGGCAAGGAGCTAACTGGTTCTTCACTATTCCTCTATGGCATGAGCTGGGGCATTCGCAATGGCATACTAAAGGCAAAGACATACCGTCCAATATGCGACCGTGCTTGGCAAGGTTTACGCAATGACTGCGTTCACGCCGACGGCTTCCTCGGATTTACCCAAGGCACTGGCAAAGAACCATCTGCCGGACAGCCCGTCACATACACCAGCGTTCCTGACTTTGAGGACTACGGACTGGGTTGTTTCCTCCTTGGATCAACGGAATACTACAAATTGATTGGTAAAACCAAATAAATTACCACTCGTTCATATAGACAAAACGAAAGAGAGAGTCAAAAAGGGAAATCCTATCTCAATTGATAGCAAAGCATAACCATATACCCTCTTACAAAGTTTTTAAGTTTACGGACGATTAACGCCATAGGTGTTGCGTTCTTGAAAGGTAAGGGTTGATTGTGACAAGCAATCAACCCTGTTTGTTGATAGAGGTGGAAGGAATGAAGTCTGTAGGAATTCCGTTATTCCTAGTCTTGAAGAACGCAACACCTACAGCGATGCTAATAACAAGATTGTCATTATGTTAGTATTGGAAACCGGTCGATTTCGGTTTTATCCTTTCAAAACTCGATGCCACATGGAATTGACTAACAGATAACCCTTTGCTACATGTAAGAATGGATGATGTTTAATCTAATAAACCGTTGAAATTAGATTCCTCATCATTTCGTACCCTGTTCTGTCATTTCATATTTCACTACCCTATCCCACATCCCTTTTTATCCCATTTGCGATTGATGCTTAACGGCACTGCGTTTCGATACTGATCGTGGTGCGAAAGGGTACCAATCGCAGTGCGCTTAATGCCGAATCGCACCGCCAAAGGATATCAATCGCAGTGCCATTGGTATCCTTTCGCAGAAGTGTTTGTTTTCCTTCAATGAAAGATAGGTGTTTCGCACGAGATGTATCTATAAATCTCCTAGTAAAATCGAGTGGCCGAGGTTTTCCGTAATATTATATTTATGCATGCAATTGCAATAGTTTACAAATATAAGATTACCTGTTTATCAAGACTGAATACAACATCATGGGTGTAATCTCTTACTCGCCAGAAAAGACAAACATTACATAACGCCCTAAGAATCATTTTGCCTCATGCGTTCGATAGACCAGATAAGGTCCGTCTGCATGAATGGTAAAGGCAGAACCTGTGGCTTCATTGAGCGTGCCTTGCCACCAATTTTTAAAGACATAGGTATCCCACTTCAATCCTTCTGAGGTCAGCTGGGTGCATCCAATATTGAAGATGCTAACCTGTTGACGCGCAAATGATTCGAAAGTAGCGTCATCTTTACACGCAACAAAAGTGCCATAATCGGTGATGATGATAGGTTGCACATCATCAACCTTTATATACTCAACGAGCAAAGAGATGTTGCCAAGGGCATGATCCTCGCGTTTGCCTGTAGTACCGAGGTAAGCCAACCGACGGTATCCTTTCGTTCGACAATAGCGTGTGGCCTTTGTCAGGTCATTATCCTCCTGTTCACTCTCGATATGTAACAGGGATTGATACTTTAGTTTGAGCGGTGCTGGAAGGGAATCACCATCGCCCACTATCGCTTCCACCCTACTGATGAGTGATGGTTCCAAAAGTTGGAAAGCACTATCACAACAAACAATATGGCTGGCTTGGGTCAGTATGGCTCGTGGAAGAGGATGCGTAGGATAGCTTCCACCAGCCAAAATAACGACGTCAAATGGTGTTGTCGATTCTATGAGCTGATGGTACATGTGAAGTTTTTTTCATCATTGATTTCCATTTGTAATATCCCATCACTGCGATGACAACATACAACGCATAGAGTCCTGCCTTAAAGGGTATGCCCTTATAAATATACAGTCCAGAACTAATGACGTCGACGACAATCCAAAACAGCCACTGCTCGATATACTTGCGAGCCAAGGTCCACAGACCTACGAAGCTTAGCGCATTGGTAAAGCTGTCAAGGATGGGGATATTACTGTCGGTAAAGTTAATCAATATATAATAAACGGCAAACCATGCGACAGCAAAGAATATGAAAGAAGTAAGATAAAGTCGTGCTGGCATGTGGGTGATGGGCAACTCCTCGTCTTGTTTTTGTTGGTACTTGTGTCCAAACTTCCAAATCAAAAGACCATAAACGGCTGCAAACATATAATACACCGCCATACCAGCATCGGCATACAGGCCATGGGTCCAATACAAGTAGATATCCAGGGCGGGCATCACAATCCCAACGAACCAAAGCCAAATGCTGGCCTTGTATTCGAGAAGGATATAGATTAACCCAATGATGGTGGTCAAAATATCCAGCCAATGAGTAGAAATAAATGCCGACATAAGTAAAAACCTGGTTCCTCCGACTATAAGAGATAAGTTATTCAGGGCAAAATTAGTTCATTTTGCGCTAAAAACACTCTTGTGCTTGTCCTATTATTATCAGTCCATCCCCATTTCATTGGGGAGGGACTGAAAGTGTTTAGAAATTCATTGACACCCTTGCCATGAAGTTGATGGGAGCAGATGGGGCAAAGCCCGCCATATACTGTCCATCACCTGGTTTTGTATAGGCCGTCACTTTGCCGTTGGCATCAGCCTTGAAGTTTGGTGTTGCCCAACCATTGTTATCAAACTTGGCACTGAAAAGATTATATATCGTGCAGCCAACAGTCAGTTTTCTAACACCTAGTGAAGGCAAGTCAAAATGATAGGCAATATTGAAATTGGTGTTGAAAATATCACCCAACATCATGCTAACATCTACGGGCTCACCTTCGTCGCCAACGGTAGAATAACTTCTGATACCTGTATTTGTCATAAACTGTTCGCTCACATACTGTGTCTGGATGCTGGCATCGAGGTTGCGGTACTTGAAAGTGAAGATGTTGTTGAGAATCATGTCTGGTGAAAAAGCCAATGGACTATCACCCTTGATGACGGCAGTCTCATTATTTGATACCTGAACGGCAACGTCCTTCACGCGATTCCTTGAAAGAGTGGCGTTGGCATCCCATCGGAACCAGTCAACCGGCTTCCATGCTGCTTGAAGCTCAACGCCCAAACGGTAGCTGGTTGGCAGGTTGCGCGTGATAGGTTCACCAATCTTGTCTATCTCTCCGGTCAACACAAACTGGTCTTTATAATCCATATAATAGATGTTTGCGCCTGCTGAGAAGAGACGACCGGCATACTGATAACCCAGTTCAAGGTCGTTGAGCCTTTCGGCACGTGGCTGCTCCAGTCCTGCATTGAGATTGTTCTCAAAGTTGTTGCGTACCGGCTCCTTGTGCGCGATGGCATAGCTGACATAAAGTCTATGCTGAGACGTGATGTCATAGTTCAACCCGAGCTTAGGGTTAAAGAAATCGTATGACTTCTTGAAATTGTAGCTCATGCGCTTCATCGTGTTCCAGTCGATGACATCGGTTGGTCCATTCATCTTAATGCCCACATGTCTATATTGCAAGTCAAGATACGCTCCCAGCTTATCGGTAATATCATAATTCATCTTGCCATAGATGTTGCCATCGGTCTTCTTCGTATTATTGTCATAATAGGTATGATTTGGCTGCAAATCGGCCGGAGTCTGAATGTACTCTGCAACATCCTTTCCATTTCCATCTGGCACCATGATGTATGGGGCTCCTGTCCAAATTACTTTTCCGAAATGATCACCATCGTAAAGGTTCCAACCGCCACCAAGGTGTGCTGACAATCCCTTTTTGTTCTCATAGCTGAGTGAAGCCACCGCGCCATAGAAGTCGTTGGCCATCTTTTTCTGCCTTACCAGGTCGCCCAAAATATTCCAGTCGGTAGTCAGGTCATACTCGCCCCAAGTGCGAGAACCTTTATACTCTTCGTAATATCCTGCTCCTTTGGTATAATGCAATGCCGCCGTGAAGTTCCAATTGTCATCGATAATTTGATTCAAATGCAACTGGTAGTTCTGCTGATGGTAGTTGTCTGTCTGACCATCATAGTAATGCACGTTTCCTTCTGCATCATAATATTCTCCGCATGAATTGTAACGGCGTCCATAAAGGTTCTGTTCGTACTTGGAAGCATAGTTCCACGCATGATAGGTTCTTTCCGTTCCGTTGAATGTCAGGAACTTCACCATCGTATTGTCGGAGAAGTATCCAGCCTGAATGAAATAGGAATTCAAGTCTGTGGATGCACGTTCGAGATAACCATCACTGCCAATATTTGACAACCTTCCCTGGATTCCCCAGTGTCCACCGAGCAGTCCGGTCCCAAATCTTAGAGTCTCCTTATGCGACGCATAGCTGCCACCAGCCATATCAAGACCAATAAAAGGCTTTGCACCGATGTCTTCTGTCTGCATGTTCAATGTGGCACCAAACGCACCTGAACCATTGGTTGACGTACCCACACCACGCTGAATCTGAAGGCTTTGAAGGCTAGAGGCAAAATCACCCATATTCACCCAGAAAACCGTCGAAGACTCAGCATCATTGACTGGAATGCCATTAGCAGTAACATTGATGCGCGATGGATCACTGCCACGTACACGCATAGATGTGTAACCAATTCCATTACCAGCATCAGAGGTAAAAATCACGGATGGAGTTAGAGAAAGCAACTGTGGGATATCCTGCCCAAAGTTTAGCTTTTGGATTTGATTTTGATTCAAGTCAGAAACTGCCATCGGCGTCTTTTGGTCGGCGCGAGTGGCGGTGACTAGAACATTTTGCAAATCAAAAGTTCTCACAGAGTCTACTGGCTCACCAGCAAATGCACCAGTAGCATACAAAACAGAAACTGCAACAAAAATCTTTTTCATTGTCTTTTAAATAAAATAAATGAACAAGGGGGGAGTCTTCAAGCGAAATTTCGAGTTATCCTATGCACTTCAAGACAACATTCTTGGTTCCTACGCCGGCATTATCCGGTTCAGGTCAGAAGGTTTAATCTCAGCCCACCAATAAGTGAGCACCCTTAGTCTACACTTTGTAAACCGATGCAAAGTTAATCATTTTTTTGAAAACCATACATAAATAAAGAAAAAGATGCATGTCGAGCGATGTAAAAGAAATGCCCTATGAGGTCTGTACAAATACAGAATAACTACAAATAATGATTGATATACGACTCTTTAGAAACATATTGATGAAATAAGTACATGCCATCATGCATTTCTTTTCAACAGAGCTATACCCCCAGTAATAAAAAATCCGGCCCTCCCCACACGGGGAAGACCGGAATGAATATTCATAGTCCTATTAATAAAGATAAGGTTTATCCGAAATCATCGAACATGATACTCTCTGAATCTACGCCCAAAGAATCAAGGTATTCGGTCACAGTTTTGATCAACATAGGTGGTCCGCAGAGGTAATATTCGCAATCTTCAGGCGTCTCATGATCCTTAAGATATGTGTCGCGAACGCAGTTCACTGCAAAACCAGCATAATATTTCACTCCAGCAGCATCTGCCTTGGGATCCGGTTGGTCAAGGGAGAGATGAAAATGGAAGTTAGGAAATTCCTTCTCCAGTTCCCAATAATCCTCCAGGAAAAAGGCTTCGACTAATGCACGAGCACCATAGAAGAAATGCATCTCACGATCGGTACAATGCAATGTGCGTGTCATGTGCAAGATTTGAGAACGCAACGGAGCCATACCTGCACCGCCACCAATCCAAATCATCTCCTTTTTCGAGTCAAAATGGGGATGGAAATCACCAAATGGTCCAGCCATCTTCACCTTGTCACCGGGCTTCAAACTGAAGATGAAAGATGATCCGATACCTGTCGGAACGTCTTGGAATCCTACCTGTGGACGAGGTTTAAATGGTGTAGTTGCTATACGAACAGTGAGTGTAATGATATCTCCCTCGGCAGGATAGTTGGCCATTGAATAGGCGCGAACGGTCTCCTCTGGGTTGTGCGCCTTAAGGGTCAGCAAGCCAAACTTCTCCCAAGCACCAATATAATCCTCTCCAATTAGCTCCTTGTCGAAGTCCTTGTCATAGTCGATGGCGTCAAACTCTGGGATAGTAATCTGTGCATAAGAGCCAGGAACGAAGTCCATGTGTTCTCCGGGAGGCAAAGCCACCTTGAATTCCTTGATAAACGATGATACATTCTTGTTGCTTAGAACTGTGCATTCCCACTGCTTCACGCCAAGAATCGACTCATCTATCTTGATCTTCAGGTCACTCTTCACCTTAAGCTGACATCCAAGACGCCAATGGTCCTTAATCTCCTTGCGACTGAAATGGGACACCTCAGAATCGAGTATCTCACCACCGCCCTCAAGAACTTGGCATTTGCACTGTCCACAACTGGCCTTTCCACCGCACGCCGAAGACAGATAGATGCCGTTGGCATTAAGGGTTGACATCAGACTGTCACCCTGACCAACCGTCAAAGTCTTATCATCGTTGACCGTAATGGTAACATCGCCACTTGGACTAAGAAATTTTTTAGCTATAAGAAGAATTACGACGAGTAGAAGTATCACTGCGAGGAATACTCCTACACTACCTATGATGAATGATGTATCCATTGCACTTAGATTTTAAGACCTGAGAAACACATCATGGCCATTGCCATGAGACCCACGGTGATGAAAGTAATACCAAGACCTTGCAGTGGCTTTGGTACATCGCTATATTGCATCTTTTCGCGGATAGCCCCCATAAGGGTGATGGCTAGCATCCATCCAAGTCCAGAGCCAAAGGCATAAACGATGGCATCCCATACGTTACCGATATACTGAGAACTGGCTGGGTCAAGATTGATGCGCTGTTGCATGAAGAGGGATGCTCCCATGATGGCACAGTTAACAGCAATCAACGGTAAGAAAATTCCTAACGAGGAGTACAATGATGGGGAATATCTCTCCACGACCATCTCCACGATTTGTGTCATGCCGGCAATGACAGCGATAAACAAGATAAAGCTTAGATATGATAAGCCAAGGGGTTCGAGCACATGAACCTGTAGCAAATAGTCAACAGGAACGGTAACTACGAGCACGAAAGTGACGGCAGCGCCCAGACCGATGGAAGTTTTCACATTCTTAGACACGGCGAGGAATGAACACATGCCGAGGAAGAACGCGAAAATCATATTGTCCACAAAGATGGACCGAAAGAAAAGATTAATGAGATGTTCCATAATTATTTACTTTCCTCTTCTTTGTAAAAATATGCGCGGTGAACCCAAATAATGCAACCCAAAAGTATGAGTGCCATGGCTGGCATGGTCATCATACCATTGCCAACATAACTATCCGGCAGCACCTGAAAACCTAGAAGGGTACCACGTCCAAACAATTCACGGACGAAACCAACGATAATCAGAATCATCGCATAACCGAGACCATTGCCTATCCCGTCAAGGAAACTAGGCCAAGGCTTATTCATCATAGCAAAGGCTTCAAGCCTACCCATAAGAATACAGTTGGTAATGATAAGTCCGACATAGACAGACAATTGAACACTCACATCATAGGCGAAAGCCTTGAGTATCTGACTCACAATGGTAACCAACGCTGCAACGACCACCAACTGGACGATGATGCGGATGCGCATAGGAATGGACTTGCGAATAATAGATATGATCACGTTAGAAAATGCCGTGATAACAGTCACTGCCAAGCCCATCACGATGGCGGGTTTCAGCTGTGAGGTTACGGCCAACGCAGAGCAAATGCCCAATACCTGAACCATGATAGGATTATCAAGGCTCAGCGGTTTGGCAAGCACCTGCTTATTTTGCTTTGAAAATAGTCCCATAGTCGTTATTTATCATTTAAGAATTTCAAATACTTTGTTAGGCATTCCTTGAACATTGCAGTAACGCCATTAGACGTGAGGGTAGCCCCAGAGACGCCGTCCACCTGTGTGGCAGGATCATCAACTTTCTTTGGTGTGGACAAGGCTATATTCTGATTGTCACCTGACTTGAATAGCTTCTTACCTTGAAACTTCTCCTGCCATTTTTGGTTGTCCTTGATTTCAGCGCCCAATCCGGCTGTCTCGCTTTCATGGTTGAAATATGCGCCAAAGACCGTTACCTTATCATCATTGATAGCAAGATAGCCATTGATAGGACCCCAAAGACCCATTCCATAAACAGGAATGACATATTTAATCTTTCCATCAACCTTGCAACGGAACAATGCCAACTTGCCTGCCTTGTAATCGGCAGAGCTTAACATGAAACCTGCTTCGGTTCCACCTTGGCTACCAGCCTTTACGACCTTGTCATTGCTATCGATGATATCGTCGGCAATAACAACCTCCTTATATTTGGCGGCAGCTGCAATATTGTCGAGACCACGGATATTGAGCGAATAAAGTATCTGTTTTTGCTTGTCCAGCGCCACGTTCACATCTTGTGCAGGCTTGAGAGCCTGAAAGACAAACGCGAGCAGGAAAGCTACAACCACCACTAAAACGGATGAATAGATGATGGTATATGTATTGGAATTTGTTTTCATGCTTGTGAATTCATCATTAAATCCTTATTTACGAGCACTTCTTTTGGCACGCTTAGAGATGTTGGCATCCACCACAAAGTAATCGATCAGTGGTGCTATCATGTTTCCAAAGAAGATGGCAAGCATCATGCCCTCAGGATAACCGGGGTTCATGACACGCACGATGATAGCCATCGCTCCGATGAAGAAGCCGTAAATCCACTTGCCTGTTTCCGTTCGAGCCGATGTGACTGGGTCAGTGGCCATGAATACTGCACCAAACATAAAGCCACCCATGATGAGTTGCTCATACCAAACGATAGGACTCTGACCTGTTGCGGTGAAGATTAGCGACATGGCAATACCACCAATAAATACGCTCGACATGGTCTTCCAGCTAGCAATGCCAGTGACCAAAAGCAAGATTCCACCCAACGCTATGGCAACCACCGAAGTTTCACCAATAGAACCAGGAATAAAACCCCAGAACATATCAGCCATAGAGAAATGTGGAGTAATACCTTGGGCAATCGCTCCAAGTGGAGTCGCTTGAGTAAAGGTATCAGGAAGATCATAGCCAAGGCCAAAAATATTGCTTTGATAAATCCAACATTTGTCGCCAGTCATCGATCCGGGGTAAGAGAAGAATAGGAACATACGAACGGCGATGGCCACATTGAAGATGTTCATACCCGTACCGCCGAAGATTTCCTTTGCGAAAATCACAGCGAAAGCAACGGCAATGACAAGCATCCAAAGTGGTGTATTGACTGGTATGATAAGCGGTATGAGAATACCGGATACCAAAAAGCCCTCCTGAATTTCCTCATGCTTCCATTGAGCCCAAGCGAACTCGATGCCGAGGCCAACGATATAGCTCACCAAGATCTTTGGCAATACAGCTAAGAAACCAAAGAAGAACATCGCCCAGAATCCTGTCTCGGCCAACTTCCCGGCGGCAAGGGCATTCTGATAGCCCACGTTGTACATACCGAAAAGCATAGCCGGGATAACGGCCAGCACCACAAGGGTCATGATGCGCTTCGAGTCGATAGCATCGTGAATGCTCACACCCGACTTTGATGTTGTGTTGGGTACGAACAAGAAGCTACTGAAACCATCATAAATACTCCATAGCGCATGAAGTCTACCGCCTTTCTCGAACTGCGGACGGATGCTTTCAAAATATTTTTTTAGTGCATTCATTGTTGCGAATTGAATAATTATGATGTTACGACTAAGCGTTTTCCTTTCTCAGAGTGTCCAATCCTTGTCTCACAATTTGCTGCAAGGGGAGCTTGGACGAGTCCACAAACTCAGCCAAAGCAAAGTCTTCAGGACTTACCTCATAGATACCAAGTTGCTCCTGCTTGTCGATATCTCCGGCAATGATAGCCTTGATGAGATACTCTGGAAAGATATCTATAGGAAACACTTTGTCATATTCTCCGCTCATGATCATATGGCGTTCACCACCCTTAATGCGAGCATCCAGATCATATTCCCGTTTCTTTCCTAGAAGCCAAGAGAAATAACTGCGAGATGTAGAGAATTCTTTTGTTCTTGGCATGATCCATCCGAACATCTCGTGTGTGTCGTCTCCTTCAGGAATAACCGTAACCTCGGAGGTGTGAGCACCAAGATATCCATTCAGATCAGAGACGTGGCCAGTGAGGGGATTGCCATTAATGATACGCACATGCTCCTTCTTTACAAGGCGATCGGCTAAGATATCAGCTAACGGAGTGCCTACGAGTACTTCGGTATAAGCTGGTTCTGTGACCTGACTTCCGGCAATGGCAATTGTGCGGCGCAAGTCAACCTTGCCCGTAAGGAATAGTCTGCCAAAGAAAACAACGGCTGTCGGATCGACCGTCCACACGGTTTCGTTCTTAGCTAAAGGTGCAATATTGTTGATTTGAACACCTACATTACCTGCTGGACAAGGCCCGTCGAAAACATAAACCTCTGCATTCTGCGTACCAGTAAGGGCTTGAGCCGATTGCTTTGCACCTATACCAAGTGTAACAGGGGCAATTTTCGACAAAGCGGTGATACCGGTCTGGAAAGCGTTCTCGTTCCCTTGCAGTTCGAACTCAAAGTCGCCAGCAAGCGGTTTGTCGCGCAACGCAGAAATGTAGATGCCGCTCGGAACGGTGTCGGGAGTGGTTGAGATGGCGTAGGGGAGCTGATCGATGTAGCCAAAAAGACCTGCTTCAAGAAGCGCTTGCTTCACACTATCGGCATCAAGTGTCTTCATGTCTTTACAACCGAAGTCCTTAGCCTCTTGCTGCTCATCGGCTTGTATCTTCACACACAGCACTTTTCGACGGTCGCCACGTAAGACAGCTGAGATTGTACCGCTGACAGGAGAAGCAAACTTGACATCCTCACAGGCCTTATTAACAAAGAGAGCCTCACCTGCAAGCACGTGACTGCCCTCTTTAACAACAACCTTGGGTGTAACTCCAACAAAATTTCCGGGCACAATGCCATACTCTTTTGATGCCGGTGTCAATATCTTCGTTTCTTTGGCTTTCCCCTTCAAGTTAATCTCTAAGCCCTTATGCAACTTAATTACATTTGCCATAGAAAACCCTTTATTGAAAATTAATGATAAAGATATTTAGTATAATTACTATGTTCAAAATCTGATTATTTGATGATGCAAATATAAGCAAAAAACCATTAAAGGGAATAAATAATTGGGTTATATTTCCATTTCGAGTTTATTTTTTTAATTTTGCATTTCGATTGAAAACGATTATACATTATATTAATGTGGTGATATGGGTCCTAGTGGGCCTATATTTAGCGTTGGCTATCCTCATCAATATCCCCGTTGTGCAGTCGTCGATTGGCGACCAAGTGGCAACGGCACTTTCGCATAAGCTTAATACAAAGGTGCATGTGGGGCGTGTGGACCTCGGATTGTTTAATCGAATCATCATTGATGATGTGCATTTGCTCGACCAAAAAGGGAAACCTCTTTTGCGAGCGACGCGTCTTTCTGCCAAGTTTGATTACATAGAACTGATTCGCGGCCGCGTATCCATATCTTCTGCCCAGCTTTTTGGCCTCAATGCCAATCTATATAAGGAGACTGCGGATGCCAAGCCCAACTTCCAATTCGTGCTTGACTCGCTGGCCTCCAAAGATACCACACAGCATCGTCCTCTTGACATCACCCTACGGAGCCTCATCATTCGACATGGGGAACTGAGCTACAATCAGTTGGATCAACCCCGAAAATCCTCATTTGACATAAACCATCTGCATGTCAAAAACCTTAGTTCGCACATACTATTAAATGCTCTTCGTGACGACTCGCTGAACCTTTATGTCAAGCGTTTGTCGCTCAACGAGCAAGCTGGCCTAAACATTCGCTCATTCACGTTCAAGTTGGCAGCCAATAAAACGCATGCCGCACTGACTGATCTTGATCTGCAGCTACCTGCTTCACGATTGAGTCTGGGTGACATTAATGCCTCTTACCGACTACAAGACGGCAAATTAACCCCTGGCAGCTTGAATTACACGGGAAGTATCTTACCATCTAGCATCTTACCAAATGACATTCTCGCCTTAGTACCGAAGGCTCGAAAGTTCAGTAAACCTGTATTAGTTCGCTCATCATTCTCTGGCACGGACCATACACTTTCGTTGCAACGCTTTGAGGCTTCCATGCCAAAGTCATTGCAACACCAGACATTCTCAGCACCTGCAGACTTTCACGTGTCACTAAGTGGAGAATTCAACAAGATAGGATCCACACTCCAATGGATGACCAATATTAGTGAACTTACTGTCGACAGAGACGGCATGGGGCTCTTGGCATCGGATATTCCCGACATCGTGGGACGCATGCAATACTTTAGCTACCGTGGTAAGGCGAGCGGGCAAGGTCGCGCCTTTAGTACCAAAGGAACCTTGCAATCGGGCACCGGCAATGCAGACGTAGATTTTGCCATGAACAACGGCAAATTCATAGGCCATGTGGCGACCAACGGGTTTGACCTCCGCCAACTTCTCAATAACGATCAATTTGGAAAGCTAATCACAGACATCAATGTGTCGGGCAACATTAATCACAAGTTTTACAAGGCACAAGGGACAATTACCGACATTGACTTCAACGGCTATAGCTATCAAAATATAAACCTTGACGGCACATTCAACCGCGGTCTATTAGATGGGACGCTTAGCATCGACGATCCGAATTTAGCAGCCGATATCAAGGGTTCGCTCAATACTAACACCCATTCCACAGCCGCAAACCTCACTGCTACCATCTCCCACTTCATGCCTTCCGCGCTTCATTTGCTCAAGAAGCAATTGGGTGAAGCTTCATACACTGCCAACATTGCGGCTTCATTCACCGGCCGAGACCTTAACAGCGTTGTAGGTCATGTAAATGTGGACCAACTGACTAAGACATCAGAAAAAGGTCAATACACCCTCGACTCCCTACGCTTGCGAGCTGGCAACAACCGTGAAGGCCATTATCTGACTCTCAACAGTGACTTTGCAGATGTGTCATTGAGTGGTCGTTTCGACTATTCCACATTGATACAGACGTTGAAAAACGCTGTTGCGAGCAAGCTTCCCAGTATCCAGCAGCTTACCAACATCAGGTATCGTCGCACTGTGGGCAACGACTTCTCGCTTCAAGGCACTGTAACACGGACCGACTGGTTGCTTGAATTTTTCGGTGCTAACATTACCCTTACACAGCCACTAAACCTTTCTGCTTCCACAAGTCAAAACGGGCGAAAGGTAGAAGCCAACATTTTCGCACCAAAAATCGTATATAACAACTCCATTTACAAGGATGTGTCGGTCATGGTTTCATCACCCGACGACCAGCTTAACGCTGACATTAGCATGGTGAAGGTGGGGTCAAACGGCATTGGAACAGACTATCGCTTCGAGGCTTCCGCCAAAGACGACCAGCTCATGTCTGTGCTCACCTTGGATAACCATGCTGCTATTCAAAGACTTAAAGGACGCCTCAACTCTGTGGTAACTTTTCATCGAGGCAACAATAGCATGGCCGAGGCGCATATAAATATCAGTCCCTCTGAAGTGAGCATTGGCGACAGCACCTTCACCATCCATCCTTCCAACGTCGTCTATAGCAAAGACCATCTTGAAGTCAACGACTTCTTTGTCTCCGGTGGCAATCAACGCATAAGTATAAACGGTGTTACCTCGAAAAGCACATCCGACTCCTTGCAGGTGGACCTCGACCATGTTAACGTGGCCTATCTGCTCAACCTCGTCAATTTCCGTGCCGTGAAGTTCAGTGGTCATGCCTCAGGGCGCGCCTATCTATCCAATCTTTTCGGTACGCCTGATGCCCAAGGTAATTTGGATGTAGAGGATTTCCACTTTCAAGACGGACGAATGGGTACTCTTCATGCACTGGTTGATTGGAACCGAGCTCAGGAGCAGATTGACATCGATGCACAGGCCATCGACACCTTGACCTTGGCAGACCATACCACACAACCACGAACAACGATGATTGTGGGTTATGTATCGCCTAAACGCAACTATATTGATCTTGCTATACACGCCAACAACACCCGCGGAGAATTCGTAGAGAGCTTCTGTTCTACTTTTATGGATCATACGAACATAACTGCCAACGGTATGGTGCGGTTGTGGGGAGACCTTAAGAAGCTTAATCTCACAGGCCAACTGGTGGTCGATGGCTCGCTCAGACTTACACCACTCAATACCGAATATAAACTTCGGAGAGATACAATACGTTGTTTGGTCGATGAGATAAGATTCGGCGGCGATAGTATTTACGATCGAAATGGTAATATTGGTATGGTCAGTGGCAGCCTCTATCACAAGAATCTTACTAATTTAAGCTATGCCATCCGAACCCAAGCCAACAACCTCCTTGCCTACGACTGGGGACCAACTTATGGCAATACATTCTATGGAACAGTTTATGGCACAGGCTATGTGGATGTCAAGGGTAGTGGCGGAGATGTTAACATCGATGTCAATATAACTCCGGAGCGTGGTTCGCAGATAGTCTACGACATTTCCTCGCCCGAAGTCATCAATAAGCATGACTTCATCCATTGGTCTTCTCCCAACAATGTTGTGGCAAACTCATTGGTCACAAACATTACGCAGGCCACTCAAAAAAATGGCAACGGCACCTCTAATGGAGCAGTAAACTCATCCGACATACACATCAACTTCCTCATCAATGCCACACCTGACGCGACATTAAAGATTCTGATGGACCGTCGATCTGGTGACTACATCTCACTCAACGGTTCAGGAGCCTTGCGAGCTTCGTTCTATAATAGAGGAGAACTGAATATATTTGGCAACTATCTCATAGACCATGGCGTCTATAAGCTCACCATTCAGAACTTCATCAAACGCGACTTCACCTTTACACAAGGCGGTTCCATCGCCTTCGGAGGCAACCCCGAGGCTGCCCGTCTTGACCTCAATGCACAATATACCGTAAACTCTGTAAGCCTCTCCGACCTCCAGATAGGCCGTAATTTCACCTCCAACAATATCAGGGTTGACTGCCTAATGAACATCACTGGCACTCCTTTGGCACCAAAGATTGACTTTAGTCTCGATTTGCCTACGGTTACTACTGACGCCAAACAAATGATTTACAGCCTCATCAATAGCGAGGAAAAGATGAATCAACAGGTGCTCTACCTACTCGCCGTTGGTCGATTCTATGCACAACCCACCAATAATGCCAGCTCTGGGAGTACTTCCAACAATCAGACAAATCTGGCCATGCAGAGTATTCTCAGTGGACAAATTAGCCAACAGATTAACACTCTACTTGGCTCGATGGTGAAAAACAACAACTGGAACTTTGGAGCCAACATATCAACTGGTGCAGAAGGCTGGAACAATGCTGAATATGAAGGGCTACTCAGCGGCCGATTACTCAACAATCGACTACTCGTTGATGGTCAGTTCGGTTATAGAGATAATAACCGAGCCACCACATCGTTTATTGGAGACTTTGACCTTCGTTATCTCATCACACCGAATGGCAACCTCAGTATTCACGTTTACAACCAGACCAGCGATCGTTATTTCACCCGTAACTCGCTTGCCACACAAGGTATAGGCTTCATCGTGAAGAAAGATTTTGAGAATTGGAAATCCCTCTTCGGTATTCGTCAGAAGCAGAAAAAACAAACGGCATCACCCTCTTCTGCGAAATAAGAGCGGTTCTTTTCACTTCTCTTTTCCTAAATGTAATCAGTATCGGTACCCCCTTTTAGCTTTGTTTACTCATGTTCAAATGGATTATATCGAACTTCATATAAAAGAGGGAAAAGAACCTTTTGATTGTTAGTGACATCTTACCTCAACGCAAATGGGCGTTGCGTTTTTGATAGTACAGGGTTGATTGCTATGGGCAACCAACCCTGTCTGCGTTTCGCCATGCCCATGGCATAATTCATCTCACCCATTCCGATAGTGCTATTCACAAAAAAACATGGTGCTAAAACCATTGTTTCTATTCTTTTGAGTATCTTTGCACATATATCCAATTAACGATAAATGAAGGAATTTGTAATATCAGAGGTTAAGGCGGAGACCGCTGTAATCGTGGGACTAATCACACCACAGCAGGACGAAGAGAAGACCAAAGAGTACTTGGACGAACTGGAGTTCCTTGCCGACACAGCAGGGGCACAAACCGTAAGGCGGTTTACGCAAAGAGTCAACGGTCCCAGCGCCGTGACATATGTGGGATCAGGCAAACTCCAAGAAATCAAACAATTTATTCAAGAGGAGGAGGACAACGAACGCGAGGTAGGAATGGTCATCTTTGATGATGAGCTTTCTGCTAAACAAATGCGTAACATCGAAAAGGAACTCCAGGTTAAAATACTCGATCGCACCTCCCTCATCCTTGATATCTTTGCTATGCGTGCACAAACCGCCAATGCAAAGACACAAGTTGAACTGGCGCAATTACGCTATATGCTTCCCCGATTGCAACGACTATGGACCCACTTGGAACGCCAAGGCGGTGGTTCAGGTGCTGGCGGTGGAAAAGGTAGTGTGGGATTGCGTGGACCAGGTGAGACTCAGCTGGAGATGGACCGCCGTATTATCCTGCAGCGTATCTCCCTTCTTAAGAAGCGATTGGAGGAAATCGACAAGCAAAAAACTACTCAACGCAAGAACCGCGGTCGTCTCATCCGAGTGGCCCTAGTGGGCTATACCAATGTGGGGAAATCGACAATCATGAACCTTGTGGCCAAGAGCGAAGTGTTTGCAGAGAACAAACTCTTTGCCACACTCGACACTACAGTGCGAAAAGTGGTTGTTGAGAATTTGCCCTTCTTGCTCGCCGACACCGTAGGATTTATCCGGAAATTGCCGACAGACTTGGTGGATTCGTTCAAATCTACACTCGACGAGGTGCGCGAAGCTGACCTCTTGGTGCATGTAGTGGATATCTCGCACCCTGGTTTTGAAGAGCAAATCAAGGTCGTCAATCAGACCTTGAAAGATTTGGGGGCTTCAGACACACCTACAATGATTGTGTTCAACAAGATAGACAATTACCATTGGACCGAGAAAGAGCCCGATGACCTTACACCTGAAACATCCGAAAATATTTCGCTCGATGAGTTGCGAAATACTTGGATGGCACGTTTACAGGACAATTGCCTATTCATTTCTGCTAAGAACAAAGAGAATATCGACGAGTTTATACGTGTGCTTTATAGTAGAGTACGCGAACTTCATGTTCAGAAGTACCCCTATAATGACTTTCTTTACCCTGTAGAGGACTAGCCACAATGTCTACTTTCTATCTTCAATCCTTAATTTTTTACACTTCAAATGGATTACAGAAAACTTACAAACGAGGAGATTAACATCCTCGAAGACCGTAACTGCTGGGCCGAAGACTGGAACAGCATCAATGTTTCGGACGACTTTAAGCCTAAGTACATGCATCGCGTGATGCTTTATGGGGAAGTAAACATTGGCGCATTTGAAAAGAATGTCGAGGTATCTCGTGATTTCTGGAAACACACTGGCATCAATAATGCCACGTTGCGCAACGTCACCGTGGGGGACAACTGTTTGATTGAGAATATAGGAAACTATATCAACAACTACACTATTGGCAACGACTGCTACATCTCAAACATCTCGACCATTGAGACAACAGAAGGTGCAACCTTCGGAGAAGGAAATCTAATCTCTGTGCTCAACGAGGTGGGCGATGGCAACCTCGTCATTTTTAAGAATCTGAACAGCCAATTTGCCGCCTTCATGGTAAAGCATTTCCATGACAAGGAGCTCAAGATAGCCATTCGTCGACTTATCCGAGAGGAAATCGAGGCAACCGCACCAGAACGTGGTACAATAGGTGACCGTGTAAAGATAGTCAA
>Ga0070399_1001614_pt1 | contig 23024 bp, 12 predicted proteins | sample BioMet4_FD_61217 | JGI IMG/M metagenome (GOLD analysis project Ga0070399, IMG submission 61217) | Microbial communities from bioreactor (seeded with sewage sludge) at LBNL, California, USA - Biofuel metagenome 4 (version 1) | ecosystem: Engineered > Bioreactor > Anaerobic > Unclassified ... | reverse complement strand
AGTCCTTTCTTGGTGGGACGAGAGTCGAGCCTTTCCGACAACAAGAGTGTTAGTCTGACAAATACATTTCATTTTCAGAGAGATCTTCTGAATGAGAAAAAATACCATTTCAGGCTTTCGGCCAGAATCAATTCGAATACTATATGGAAAGAGAGCGCGCGCGCGTTCACAACACTTAATCCCGAAATGAGTTTATTGGCTAAAGTAATGTTTGCCAAATGGTTAGGCATAGAGTGTACGGCAGACTGGCTTGCCCAGTATTATCATACACTTGAGGGTGTCCCACTTGGATGGTCTTTGGATATGATCATCCCTTCTGATGATAAATTTGTGCCTGAAAAGGCTGCCCAGTATTATGGAGGCTTGTTTTCAACGTTCGGTAAACATCATCTTTCAGTCGGTTTCTATCAGAAAGATATGAAGAATCTGTTATATTACAAAGATGCAAAGACACTTTTCAGTTCTGCTCTTGCGCAATGGAAAGATAATATTGAAATAGGTTCGGGGACTTCCCACGGTGTAGAGGTCTTGTATGAAAAGGAAGGTGATGTCGTCAATTACAAGATTGCATATACTTGGTCAAAGACAGATAGGACCTTTCCTGCCATCAACTCAAGCCGTCCATTTCCAGCCAAGTTCGACCGCAGACATATTCTGAACGTCACCGCATTCTGGAAAATAGCACACAATGTTAAGAGGGATGTCAGCGCATATACGCTGTTTACACTACAATCTGGCAATATGGAGACTGTTTCTTCCGGAAAATATGTGGGGACATTGCTTCTTGATGGTGGTGAGGTGACTATGGATTATTATTCAGCCGTGAATAATTTTCGGATGCCGATGTATGAGAGATGGGATATCGGATGCGATATCAGGTTCAGGTCAGGAAAGCACACGCAGGATCTGAAACTAGGCTTGTTCAATGTGCTTAATCGTCATAACATCTATACTATCACATATAATCCCGATAAGAAGAAATGGCAATCCATTTCGCTTCTTCCGATAATGCCAAGCTTTAGTTACACTATTGAATTCTAATGATATAAAAAAAGCCGCAGACTGGAAAGTCTGCGGCTTTAATATTGTCAATTGTAATTGAATTACAGTTTTGGACCAGCTTTTACAAGAGCCTTTCCAGCTTTGTTGCCTTCGTATTTAGCGAAGTTCTTGATGAACCTTGCTGCGAGGTCTTTTGCTTTTACTTCCCAATCTGCTGCCTTTGCGTATGTGTCGCGTGGGTCAAGGATGTTAGGATCAACACCTTCAAGCTTTGTAGGAACTACGAAGTCGAAATAAGGGATGGTCTTTACAGGAGCCTTGTCGATGGAGTGATTGAGGATGGCGTCGATGATGCCACGGGTATCACGAATCGAGATACGTTTGCCTGTACCGTTCCAACCGGTGTTTACGAGGTAAGCCTTGGCACCGCTCTTCTTCATATGCTTAACGAGTTCCTCAGCATATTTGGTTGGGTGGAGTTCGAGGAATGCCTGTCCGAAGCAAGCTGAGAAGGTAGGAGTCGGCTCAGTGATTCCACGCTCAGTTCCTGCAAGTTTTGCTGTGAAGCCTGAGAGGAAGTAGTATTGTGTCTGTTCAGGATCAAGGATTGATACTGGAGGAAGTACTCCGAATGCATCGGTTGAAAGGAAGATGACCTGCTTTGCAGCTGGAGCGTGAGAGATAGGGCGAACGATGTTCTTGATGTGATAAAGAGGATAAGAAACACGGGTGTTCTCTGTAACGCTCTTATCGTTGAAATCGATCACGCCATTCTTGTCAACTGTTACGTTCTCAAGGAGAGCGTCACGTCTGATGGCTCCGTAGATATCAGGTTCTGACTCTTTGTCAAGTTTGATGACCTTTGCATAGCAGCCGCCTTCGAGGTTGAAGATGCCGTTGTTGTCCCAGCCGTGCTCATCGTCGCCGATAAGTTTACGTTTAGGATCTGTTGAAAGGGTGGTCTTGCCAGTTCCGGAAAGTCCGAAGAAGATAGCGGTGTTCTCACCATTCATATCGGTATTGGCAGAGCAGTGCATTGAAGCGATGCCTTTGAGAGGAAGGAAGTAGTTCATCATTGAGAACAAACCTTTCTTCATCTCACCGCCGTACCAAGTGTTGAGGATGACCTGCTCTTTGGAAGTTACATTGAATACGACTGCTGTGTCTGAACGGAGGCCGAGTTCCTGAAAGTTCTCAACCTTTGCTTTGGAAGCGCAATATACAACGAAATCAGGTTCCTGATCCAACTCTTTTTGGTTCTGAGGACGGATGAACATATTGGTAACGAAGTGTGCCTGCCAAGCAACTTCCATAATGAAGCGGACCTTCATACGGGTATTGGCATTGGCGCCGCAGAAACCATCGACAACGAAAAGCCTCTTGCTAGAGAGTTCTTTCTGTGCAAGTTTCTTAACAGCGTTCCAAGTTTTAATTGATGCTGGATGATTATCGTTGTGATATTCTGGTGTATCCCACCATACGGTCTTCTTAGAGACCTCATCCATAACGATATATTTATCCTTAGGAGAACGACCGGTATAGATACCAGTCATTACGTTGATGGCGCCAAGCTCAGTTTCCTGTCCAACTTCGTAGCCGGAAAGGCCTGGTTTGGTCTCTTCGTTGAAAAGAACCTCGTAAGAAGGGTTGTAGAGAACCTCGCTTACTTTCTTGATACCGTACTTGCTTAAATCAATTTGTGGCATAATGAAAATTTATTAAGGATTTAAAATAATTTCTGAAAAATTTTAGTTTCAATTCATCGTACAAAAATACTATATTTTTGTCATTCCTCAAATTTCAGGGCGATATATTTACTAAATTTATAATAATTAGAGCCTTTAGGTTTACTGCAAAATATTTGCCAGTCACTAAAAAACTTTAGTTGTCTAAAATGTTTAATGGACAAATAATTTTCTGGCCCAACCTTCTGTCTGAGGAATAACTTGCCGTTACGCTATCAACACTCTGTGTCCAAGTGCAAAATAGATTCAAGATTATTTGTCGACGGATAATATTTCTAACGTTTTTTTTCGGCTTTCCCAAAGCTATTTTCAGGTAGGGCCAGGGCTCTGACTATGCCTCGATTTTGCATTGATTATCAATTGGTTACTTATTGGCTGCAAATGTGGCGGCCCTACCCTCCACCCTTTTCTCCCACTATTGCCGGATGTAGGGCCACCCCTGCAAGAAAGTGCACTGATATTCAATAACTTGCCTATTACCCGGCCCTACCTTCCGAAGGTCCAGAACCGAAATGTAACCGTGTGCTTCGGAACGGTTCGAGGTTGTTTGCGGCGATGAATTAATTAGCAATGCAAGTTATGTGTAATCGGATCAGATGGAGGAGTAACCGAGGTGGTGCCTCAAAAGTTGGAGAAATTGTCGTGGACTCAAAGGCGGAAATATTCGAACTGTTGTTTGAGTCGGCAAATATATCTAAATTTACTGCGAAAGAGAAACTCAAATACGAAAAGGATATGACAATGGAACGAGACAGGATCAATCAGTTAGCCACCAGTTTCCTAGACGGCGAACGCCAGGGGACAGGGGATGGAGAAGGGAAAAGCTGAAGAGAAGAGCTGCTGAAATGAGTATGAACGAAAGTCCTATTGACATACTTAAACAATATTGGGGATACGATTTTTTCCGCACTAAGCAAGAAGAAATCGTAAATGCCGCTGTGTCAGGGCAAGATGTCCTTGCCATACTCCCTACAGGTGGAGGCAAATCTGTCTGCTTCCAAGTGCCAGCCTTGATGAAGGACGGCATTGCACTGGTAGTCACCCCTCTCATTGCCTTGATGAAAGACCAAGTTCAGACCCTGAATGACAGAGGCATTAAGGCATTGGCAGTATATGCGGGTATGACACGTCACGAAGTGGATGTGGCTCTCAACAATGCCGCATACGGCGACTTCAAATTCCTGTATTTGTCCCCTGAGAGGCTTTCCACTCCATTGTTCCAGTCCTATCTTCCTGTGCTGAATGTCAGTTATTTGGTCGTTGATGAGGCACATTGCATATCACAGTGGGGATACGATTTCCGTCCTGACTATCTGAAAATCGGTGAATTGAGAAAATCAGTAGATGCCCCATTGATTGCTCTTACCGCTACAGCCACCCCTGAAGTGGCTGACGATATAATGGAGAAACTCAGTTTCAAGAAGAAACTTGTGATCAAAAGCGGATTCGAGAGACCGAACTTGTCTTATATCGTCAGAAATTGCGAAGATAAGATGACGCAGTTGCTTGCTGTGTGCAAGGGTGTCGATGGCTCCGGTATCGTATATGTCCGCAATAGAAATAAATGCGAAGAGTTGTCGGCCTTTCTAAGGACCAATGGGGTAAGTGCTTCATTTTATCACGCAGGTCTCGTCGGCGGTATTCGTGCTTCCCGTCAGGCCGCTTGGAAATCTTGGTCCCCAATTTTCAATGGGGCAGAAGTCAAAGCCAATCCCTCCAATGAAAAAATCAGGGTGATGGTCTGCACAAATGCATTTGGAATGGGAATTGACAAACCGGACGTCCGTTTCGTACTCCATTTCGATGTGCCAGACAGCCCTGAGGCATATTTCCAAGAAGCCGGAAGGGGAGGAAGAGATGGCAAATCGTCATTTGCAGTGCTTCTATGGAACAATGGCGACATCAGGAGGCTGAAACAGATTGAAACCGTATCTTTTCCATCGTTGGAATATATAGAAGACATATATCAGAAGATTCATATTTTCTATGACATTCCATACGATACAGGTATGGGAAGACAGTTGAAATTCGAAATTGCTGAATTTTGTAAGCACTTCAAACTCAGCCAGGCTCCTGTCTATTATGCACTCAGATATATGGAACGCATTGACCATATAACATTTGCGGAAGATGTCGATATCTCTACAAAAGTCGGTATACAGGTGGACAGGACATCTCTTTATGACGTTGAACTCTCGGATCCGATGATGGTGCATCTACTAGAAGTGCTGATGAGAAACTATTCTGGACTTTTCTCGTTCCCTGTCCCTATTGATGAAGAATATGTATCAAAGGCGTGTGGTGTGAACATCCCTACTCTGAGGCAATTGCTATATAAGATGTCCCTAGAACACGTCATTCGCTATATCCCTCAGGATCACGCAAATGTGATTTTCCTTCATCACGATAGGCTTCGTCCTGGCAATGTCAGCCTCCAAGTTGGCAAGTATGCCCGTTTGAAGGATAATTATGATAAACGTCTGATGACGATGTTGTCTTTCATCCAAGAGGACGATACCTGTAGATCAAGATATTTGCTTGACTATTTCGGTCAAAGCGAATCTTCGGATTGTGGCCGTTGCGACATTTGTCGTGCAAAGGGTATTGCACCGCATAATGCTAATGATTCAATTAATTCGAATGAAAGATACAAGCGGACAGAGGAAAGATTGTTCTCTTATATAAATGATGAGTGTAAAGGAATCTACAATTTGAAAGATCTTTCATCGCAATTCGAGAATCCTGCCATCTTGGAAGATCCGAAGGTGGAATACGACCCGGACTATCTTACAATCCTCCGCAATCTGATCGATCGTGGCTTAGTGCCAATGTACCAGTTTTGACAAATGTGTTTATCGACCAGTGGCAATGAAATAGGCTGTCCGGCAGTTCAAATATTGGGCTACTGCATCTATGTACTGGTCGTGCGCCATCTGGAATTGAGTCTGTGCGTCCATAAGGTCGCTCATCGAGCCAGTTCCGGCATTGTAATAATCTTGATTTAGGCGCAAGTTCTCTGTAGATTTCTCCATACTCTTTTTCGAAATTTCAATCTGCTTGTATGCGCTTGTCAGGTCGTTATATGAACTTTGCATCTGTATCATAAGGAGTTGCCTGCTGTCTTCACGCTCCTGTTCGGCAACCTGCGTATCGATTTTCAGACGCCGAACCACCCTATTGCCACTCCACCAAGAACTGATGGGAATGCTGACAGTGGCCAAACCTATAGCGTTCACAGGACCCTTGTTTGACAAGTCTTGATATATACCGGCAGCTCCAACAGCGATGGTAGGCATCATTGCTCCGATTTTCATTTTGGTCTGCAATTGATTTGCTTCCACGTTTTTGTCAAGGAGTTTCACCTCAACCCTGTTGTCTATAGCTGATGAAGGATCGATATAATACATCGAAGGATCGGGAAGAAGATCTGGAATTGTGTTATCTATGGCTATGTCGGTCCCTGGTATACCAATGTATTGGGCAAGGACCATCTTGCAGATGACAATCCCGTTTTCAATCTTCAGTCTGTTTGCGGAAATTTCGTTTTGCTTTAGTTCCACTGTAAGCACGTCATTTTTTTCTGTCAGTCCACCATCGTAAGCATTCTGAGCATCTTTATGGATTTGGTTCATTTGTTTCTCGACAGCATTAATGGTATTTTGCTTTTCGTAAAGAGTAACTAATTGATTGTAATACATCTCAGTCGTATAGACTATATCGTCTTGCGTTTGTTTGAGTTGCAGTTCACGTACCTTGGTCTGGAGTTTGGCCAATTTGTTGCCGTTGGCAATTTGCCCACCTGCGAAAATCGGTTCCATAGCCATCACATCTGCAAATGTACCGTGGTCTATCGCTTGAAGAGTAAATGTACTTGGCAGAGAGGCAAGGGCTTGTGGGTTAAGTCCAAGTTGAGTGATGATTCCAGCTATTTTCTGCTGCTGGCTACCATCCAACTTAATATCTTCCTGAACCAGATAATCGGACGACCTGAAGTAACTTCCGGAAGCTGAAACTGTAGGAAAGTATTTTGAAAATGCCTCCTTTTCTTGTTCTTGTGCCTGACTTATGCCCAGATTTGCCTTGCGGATTTTGATATTGTTTTGAAGCGCCATCTGCTTGCATTCATCGAGCGAATAAACAGTCTGAGCTTGAATCCCATATCCTGAAAGGCCTAATGACGCCATTAATATTGTGCTAAATAACTTTCTCATATTCAATTAATTACTTTTTGTTAATGCCATCTTGCGCTTCTTGTCTTCAAAACGGAATATCATCCAATATCCTATAGGAATCATAGTAATGATGAATAGCATTGATACTATGGTTCCGAAGAATACTACAACTCCCATCGGACCCCACATCGGTGAATTCTGAATCACCATCGGGAGTACACCCATTGAAGCAGCAGCACTTGTCAAGAAAATAGGACGCATCCTGCGCTGAGCCGCCTTGAGTGCTGCGTGTTTGGCGGTAAGATGCTCATTGACACGTAGTTCCTCGGCATAATCTATCATTATTATCCCATTTCGTACAATGATGCCCATAAGTGATATTATTCCCATCGCACCAGTGAAGCCCACATCTTGATGCATAATCAGTATCCCCAAAGCGGCACCAAGGAGGGAGAAAAGTAGTGAGAACATTATCAGAAGAGACATTTTAATATCCTTGAAATGAAAGATAAGAATGAATAGAATGACTGCTATGGAGATAAGTAAGCCGTTGAAAATCTGAGGACCATATTCATTGTCGCTTACTCGTTGTCCTCCTGGCGACATTGTAACTCCCGACGGCAACTTAATCTTTGAGAGTTGATTGAACACCTTATCTGTAACCTTGTTGAGGTTCAGGCCTCTCTGCGTGTCGGCGAACACAGATACAGTATTTATTCCGTTTCTCCTCACTATCATTCCTTCGTTCCAGTCTGGTTTCACCTCGGCGATTTGCCTAAGAGGGACGTTTACTCCAGGAATCATACTGCTGACTGTCGCATTGCCCAAGTCATCGGGGTTCTGGAGGCCGAAATGGTTGTCTTTCAAAACTACTTTGATGGGATAATCGTTTTCCCAAATAGTGGTGAGTGGCAATCCAGTCCCGAAGCGAGTGGCCAGATTCATTGAAAGCAAAGTCTTATTGATGCCGACGCGATTGCATTCATCTTTGTTCAAGACTACCTTAAGGCCGTTGATATCTCCTTCGAAATTACTTCTTACGAAAATCAAGTCCTTGTCATTGCGCATTATCTGCATCGCTTTGTCTGCCGCAGTGTGCAGGTCTGCTAAGTTGTCTCCGCTGAAACGTACCTCCACAGGAGCTGCCGCATCGGAATAATCCAGTTGCTTGAATCTGACCATCGCTCCGGCAAAAATATTAGTATACATTGGAGTAAACTTGTCAAGCAGCTCTCCCGTATCTTTGTCATTGGCAGTATTGACAATGAATTGGGCGAAGTTCGTTCCACCCATCTGTGGCGCATAGGCTGTCTGGAACCTTGGAGAACCGCTACCGTAGAAAGTGGTTATGTTCAATACTCTCTTGTCCTGTTTCAATAGATTCATCAGGCTGTCCGCCACTTGGGATGTCTTTTCGATCGCTGTCCCGGTAGGAAGGTATATTTCTACGGCAAATTGATTTCGTTCAGCGCGAGGCATCAGTTTCTGTGGCAGTTTGACAAACAATAAAGCTCCGGCTACAATGGATAATACACCTACTCCCAAAGTAATGAACGGATGACTAAAACATTTGGTTATCAGAATATTGTAGCCAGACTGCATCATCTCAAGGAAGGTCTTGTGTTTCCTTGGAGTGTCACTTCCAAGGCCTTTTTTTATGATTGTGAACTGAAGCCAAGGTACGACCAGTACTGCTACTAGCAAGGAGATGCCGAGTACGATGGATACGGCCATAGGAAACCATTTGACGAAATCATACATCACCCCTCTCATAGTGAATAGGAGTGGGAAGAATGTGATTGACAACGCCAAAGTCGCACTGAAAATAGATGAAAAGAATTCTTTAGCTGACGCTGAGGCTGCGTGCCAACGACTCATACCTGAATCGATCTTCTCAATGTAGCAATCGACGATGACAATTGAGTTGTCCACTATCATCCCAAGAGTGATGATGAGGGCTGCAAGGGTCACAGTATTAAGTTCTATTCCGAAGGCGAAGAACAGTCCGAGTACAATAAAGATTGTAATCGGTATCGTGCTTGCCGCCACACTCGCAACTCGCATAGGCAGCAATACCATTATTACGAAAATGACAGACAATATGGCAATAAGCAACTCTTTAAGGAATTCGACTACGGAAGAGTTGACTACTTCGCTCTGGTCTGTTATCGGGTAGATTGTGACATCGGAAGGCAAGGATTTCTGGAACTCTTTTAGTATGACCTTCACATCTTTGCCGAACTTGACAATGTTGTTCCCTTCATTCATTTCCAGTGAAAGGACGATGCACTTTCGCCCATTGTTCTTTACATAGGAATCGCTCTCGGGGTATTCTCTCTTGATGGTTGCTATGTCCTTCAAACGTATCGTTTTGCCCATAGGATCCGAATAGACCACTTGCTGGGCAAGATCATTCTCGGTATTGAGAGATGACTGTAAATGAATCGGGCGTACAGTATTCTGGTCGTCTACCGAGCCACTCATTGTCGTCATTCCTTGGGAGGAAAGAGTCCCAAGAAGTGTCATTGCGTTAATGCCATAATTGGCTAGTTTGTCCCTATCGATATATACCCCGATTTGTTCACTTTGTTCTCCGAAAATCCGAAGATTTGCCACTGCAGGAATGGTACGCAACCTGTCTTCCAGATTAGACATATAATTGTGCAATTCTCGGTAAGTCTTGTCTTTACTTTCCAAAGTGATGAGCATAGCAGAAGTGTCCCCGAAGTCATCATTCGCTATAAGGGCCAATACTCCGGAAGGCAGGCTGCTCTTGAATTGTTGCAGGCTTATTTTGAATTTGCTCCAGAATTCTTTGCTGTCTTTCACATTGTCATTCAACTCCACAAAGACATAGCACATCCCGTCTTTTGTCTCGGAATAGGTCTTGCTTTTTTTGACCTCTTTGAACCCCCATAAGAAATTCTCGAGAGGTTTTGTGAGTTGTTGCTCTACGTCTTTGGTGTTCGCACCAGGGTAAACTCCAACTATTACTCCTTGGCGTATGGTGTATGAAGGGAATTCGTTTTTCGGCATAACGAAAAGCGAAAAGATTCCGAAGGCCACCAATATGCCTACAATAAGTAGCATAATGCTTTTGTAGTGCATTACGCTTTCTAGTAATCCGTTCCTCTTTCTGGTCATAGTACTATGATTTTAGTACCCTCGCTCACATAGTCCTGACCAGATATGATAACGTCTTCACCTTCTGCAAGTCCATCGGTAATGATTACTCCATCCTTGCTCACACCTCCAGTGGAAACAATTCTTTTCTCAGCCTTGTTCCCTTTGGCTATCCATACGAATGTGTCTGACCCATCAATCTTTACAGCATCTTGAGGGATTATTGTGGCTTGTCTGCTTTTGGAAACCATCGTAGCATTGCATACCATCCCCGGCAGTAGGACTCTGCCTGGATTGGCTAGTTCAAGCCTGACATCGTAAGTATGGCTTATCAGATCGGCCTGTACTCCTATTTCAGATACCTTTCCTGTGAAACTTTTATCTTCTAGGGCTGAAACAGTGAAATTGACTGCTTGTCCTTTATGTATGGTTGATATTTCTTTCTCTGGAATGGAAATTTTCACTTTCACCCTGTCTATCTTAACTAGTTTGAAGCATCCGATGCCTGGCATAACGTTGTTGCCTTCATCTACTTTCCTTTCGGAAATATAGCCATCGAATGGAGCCCGCAATATGCAGTCTTTCAAGTTTTTGGCTGCTATCTTTTCTCCAGCTTGGGCTTGAGTCAGTTTGGTCTGTATCTCGATCCATTTTACATCCGTGAGACTCCCTTTGTCATACAGAGCCTTAAGTCTGTCGTATGCATCTTGAACCTGGCTCAAAGTGGATTTAGCCATATCGTAACTGCTTTGGGCTGTAGTCTTGTCCAATACTGCTAAAGCCTGTCCTCTTCTAACTCCCTGTCCCTCATCCACAAGCACTTGAGACACTGTCCCTATTGATGAGAAACTGAGTTGCGATCCGGATGATTCTTCGATTGTGCCGACGTATGTAAGCGTACCGGCTTCGCTGGAAGCCTGTACTGACATTGTCTTGACAGGAATGATGTTGTCATTCTTTTTTTGGATGTTTTGAGTGCATCCCATAATGCACCCCAGGCCAATAAGGCTAATAATCAAGCCATTTCTTTTCATATCAATTTATTATTTTTCGAAATCAAATTGCAAATGTACTTTGGCCCATATGCTCAAAAAAGAGCGATACTATCAAAATATTGTTCTATTTTATCTTTTTATATTTATTTTTACATAAAATTTGTTCAATTTTGAATATGGAAAACACTTTTGATCTTCCTTTCAATTATATAATGTTGGATGCCGGATGTCTTGACTCGTGGATATCAGATAGCACATATTTCCAATTGGATCTAATTGGGACTTTTCTATGTACGCAAGGAGAAATATCCGGAATCATCGGGACCAAAAGATATGCAATCAAAGAGAAAGACATATTTTTCTTCAGTCCATCATCCTATGTTAGGATTGTCAGCCGAAGCAATGATTTTCGAGGTATAGTTATGACTGCAAAATATGATTTTGCTATACCTTTGATTAATAGAGTACTGGATATAAAAAGTCAATTAATGATGTTGAAAAAGCCGTGCATTGCTCTGAATGACAGCTATTTCGAAAAGATAAGAGGAATGATGGTCGACCTTAACGAGAGAATAGGTAAAGAAAGTTCGGTTACGCAGGATTCGACAAGGGAAAAAATAATCCGTGAATTGATATTGTCCAAACTGAATGTGATGGCGTATGAGATTGTGAATATCTTTTTCTTGGAAATACCGGTCGAACCGATGCACCAAGACAGGGGAGATATGATTGTCCAGAAGTTCCTGATGTCTGTATATCGTCACTTTAGAACCGAACACGATGTGGCTTATTATGCAAAAGAGCAATGCCTCACGCCAAGTTATTTTTCATTTATCGTAAAAGGAAAAACAATGCGCTCTGCTTCTGAGTGGATAATTGAAATGATCATTAATGAATCTAAACAATTGCTAACTTCTACAAATATGAGCATAAAGGAGATCTCGTCAACACTTGGTTTCCCTACGCAATCCTTCTTCGGTAAGTATTTTAAGACAAATGTAGGACTTTCACCTAAGTCCTATCGTCTTAAGACTCGGAAGTTATGAGCTATCAGGAAATTACCAGCCCGTCATAAGCCGGTTGAATGTCAAGGTCCGGGGAGAGATGGTGAAGTTCTTCACAGAATTGCTCGTACACAGGAAAAGTGTGTGAGAGATGTGTTAGCCACGTATGTTTGGCCCCAACCCTATGGGCAATCTCGATGGCTTCGGTAAGTGAAAAGTGAGAATGATGCGGCTTATAACTGACAGTATTCAAGGTCAGATGGTCCAATCCGTGAAGTTTCTCGAATTCCTCCTCAGGAATACTGCTCATATCCGTAATATATGCAATGTTTCCGAAACGGAATCCCAAAACAGGCATCTGATCGTGAAGGCCCCTGATAGGTACAACCACGACCCCTCCAGAAATACAAGAGCCAAGTTCTACCTCCTCAGCCTTGTCAATCTTTCTATCATCTGTGGGGACAAGGGTCCCATCCTTCCGCTGGATGCAATAACCCTGATCGTGCACCCATACCAGTTTGTTGTCCGAGTCATTAGGCATTACCACAAAAGGCTTATTCCTAATAAGGTGCATATGCCACTCAGGCGCACCTGGATACTTGTCTTTGGCAAATACATAAGGATATTCTACTTCGAGAGCCTTAAGCACAGGCTCCTCACAATATATTTCCGCAGGAGTCTGATCTATATAGTTGAGAGAACGGACATCATCCAACCCACCAGTATGATCCCTGTGATTGTGAGTCAGCAATATTGCATCTAGATGCCCAATCCCTTCACGCAACATTTGTGAACGGAAGTCGGGACCGGCATCCACAAGTATCTGAAGACCACCATATTCCACATAAGCCGATGAACGGAATCTCTTATCGTGAGGATCTTTGCTCTGGCATACGGCACATTTGCAACCAATGATAGGAACGCCCTGCGACGTGCCAGTACCCATAAAAATCAATTTAGCATTTGTCATATCTCAATATCTACGATTCGACCGACCAAAGAAGCATCATAAGGTCGAACGATTTTAATATAATTGCCCGTGTAACCTGACATCATTCCATCTTTGTCCTTAGACTCGAACAAGACCTTTTCGTGCACACCCTTGTTGGAAGCTACAAATTCAGAATGAAGGGACTCGCAAAGAGCCTCCAACTTTTGAACCCTCTCTGTCTTAATACTTTCCTGAACCTGTCCCTTCATATCGAAAGCCCTGGTTCCAGGCCTTTTCGAGTAAGGAAATATATGTATGAATGCAGGGTGTATCCTGTCTTTCAGGAAGTTATAACTTTCCATAAACAACTCATCTGTCTCTCCAGGCAATCCTGCTATCACATCTATTCCGAAAAACACCTTCGGCTTTCCGGGCTTTTCCATCGCTTTCCGAATGTAATCTATCCTTGAAGCGAATAGAGCCGTATCGTAACGGCGTCCCACAGCCTTGAGAATCGTATCGGAACCTGATTGGAGCGGGATATGGAAATGAGGTTGGAATTTGGTTCCTGAAGCAATCCAGTCTATGATTTCTTCTGTAATAAGATTTGGCTCGATAGAGGAAATCCTATATCTTTCAATTCCTTGCACCTCATTCAATTGCTTGAGCAAGTCAAGAAAAGATTCTCCGGTTGTGCGACCGAAATCCCCAGTATTAACTCCAGTAATGACAATCTCTTTGATTCCATCCGCCGCAATATGCTCCGCCTCTTTGATCAGTTCGCAGATAGGGATATTCCGGCTTAGCCCTCTAGCATAGGGGACGGTACAGTAAGCGCAGAAATTGTTGCATCCATCTTGAACTTTCAGGAAAGAACGAGTCCTCTCTCCACTTGAATAAGCAGAAAATGTATCTCCCTTGCAATCCTCCAATGACAATGCCGAATTGCCGAGATAGGCCAATGTCCCAGGCACAACTTGGGCTTTTTCTTTAGCCCCGAATACCAAAGAAACTCCTTCAATAGAGGTTATTTCATCTCTTCGCAATTCTGCGTAACAGCCAGTTACTACGATCGCCGCCTTTGGAGACACTTTATGGACTTTGCGAATCATATTCCTTGCTTTCTTGTCCGAGTGTTCTGTCACAGTGCAAGTATTGACCAGATACACATCGGCTTGTGACGACCAGGGCACGACATCGAAACCGTTACGAAGGAAACCTCTTTCGTAAGTGGAAGTCTCTGCATAATTTAGTTTGCAGCCTAGGGTGAGAAAAGCGATTTTTTTACTCATTTTGCCAGCAATAAGAAAACGCAAGGGCGCTTGCCGATGACGGTAGGTGTGTCCCTCCATTGAGATACTGAATATGTCCTGATGAAAGCATCTGGCATAGTAATATTGGCAGCAATGCAGATTTTAGTATTGCCTTGACAAGTATTTAGAATGTCAGCAAACATAGAGTCGTTCCTATATGGAGTTTCTATGAACAATTGAGTTTGGTTTGCTGCGGCCGATCTTTTCTCTATTGTCTTCAAGGCCTGCCTGCGTTCTTCTGTCTTGGCTGGAAGATAGCCGCAGAAGGCGAATGACTGCCCGTTCAATCCTGAAGCCATAAGTGCCAGCATCAAAGAAGATGGTCCGACCTCTGGAACGACGACAATACCTTCTCTGTGGCACAGGGCAACCAACTGCGATCCTGGGTCTGCGACGGCTGGCAATCCGGCTTCCGTGATAAGCCCGATGTCGTGGCCTCCATCGAAAAGAGAAATATATGTTTCTACTTCTTCCGGTCGTGTATGCTCATTCAATTCGAAGAATTTCAGAGAATCTATATGACCTTTGAGCCCTGCTTTTGATAGATATCGCCGAGCAGTCCTGGTCTCTTCAACTACGAAAGTGTCCAATCTTGTCAACAATTCCAGTACTGGCCCCGGAATCACTTCCGCAGGCTCATTTTCGCCCAGTGGCGAAGGAATCAGGTATAATTTTCCTTTATTGTCCGACATAATCTTATTTTTTCTTATTAGGAGGATCGATATGAACTATTACTTGGTCCTCTTTCTTTCCTACCTGCTCAAGAGCCTTCTTGTCTTTTTTGGATTTGCTGCTGAACAGGTTCCCGAGGAATTCCCCGAAACTGTTGAAATCTTGCTGGTACCCAAGACCGATACCGTTCCTTTGGGTATTGTCCAGATAAATGGTATAAGCATCGGCGGAATGAGAGAACAGACTCAGTCTCAATCTTCCCGGTTTGTCGAGTTTAACCTCAATGTCCAAATCTCCAACCACATCCTCGTTGCTTTCAGAGGTGTTGTATTGTTTATTGCCAATGGTCCCGTTCACAATGACTCGGTTGTTGAATAATTGCGTGGATAGGGCGACGTCGAAGATGTCATTGCCCCTGTCGTTGGACTGGTAATTTAAACCTAGGTCTAACGGAATGTCCAACTTCTCAAAGATATTGTTCAATTGGTTGGACATAATCTCTGCGACATTGGAATAAAGCATATTGCTTGTGTTGACGACACCTGATTCATCCCCTGGTAGGAATCTGTTCGAGACGAGTAGAGAAATGAATTGTTTCTGTATCTTGTCTTCTGTATTCAGAGCGCTCTCGACTCTCGACTTGGTGGTCGGATCCACATCCTGCACATCGATAGAGAATTCCAGTCTTGGATTCTTCAACTTGTCAGAAATCCCAATTCCACATTCCACTGTTTTTCTAGCAGAAACCGAAGAGGTATCTGCAATCAAGGTAGAAAGGGAAGTCTTGGTCGTATAAATGCCCTTGACATTCAGGTCGCTATCCATAATATTCCCATTGAACTTTATGTTGCTTCCTTCAGTAAGGGTGAAGTCCTTCTTTGCGATTCCCAAAGCGACGAAATGGAAAGATCCGTTTGTTATGTTGTAATCGCCATTGATGTTGAATACATCTCTGCTAGGCCTTATTTCCAGAGCGATATTTCCAAAACCGAAAGTGCTAAGGACATTTCCTGCGTCTTTGTCCAATTCTACCAGTCCTTCAAGCTTTGGAGTAGCGTTGATTTGCAGTTTTACTCTCAGATCATTCTTGCTAGAGGTCTGGGTTGCAGCTTTATGCATCATCAAATCATATGGATCCACATAGATGACTTTTTCAGGTGCATAGAAAGTTAGCAGGTTGCTGTTTGTGGCTTTGGAAGCCGAAGCCAACGGTATATGAAGTGTTCCAGCCTTGGTGGTTGAAGCGTTGATATCCAGCAGAATGGATTGCAAAGGTCCGGTAATGCCAACGTCTCCGGAAGCGAACACCGAGCCATAGAATGAAGGGTTATCCTTGGCTGAAGTGTTGAGGCATTCGATATCGGTGACGTGGAGATGCGTATCCATCTCTATCTTCTTGAAATCGTTGAAATTGATACCCCCACTTATGGTGCCTGAACCTCCGAATCTGTCTTTGAGGACTATGTCGTCGAAGACTAGACCTTCCTGTGAAATATGGAAAGGCCCATTGGCCATATAAGCGACATTGGTGTATGCCACTTTGAAGATTGCATTGTCAAATCTGGCTCCGCTACTTGAAATCATCAGCTTGTCCAATGGACCGTCAGCGTGAATTTCACCCCAGATACGACCGTCCGTACCGCTGAAAATGGAAGATAGCAAAGGACCTGCATAAGCGATGTCCATTCCTGTGAGATTGGCTGTCGCCCGGATGCTGTTCGAACCAGGATAATATGCCGCTTTTGCGTTGATGGTGCTTTGGCCGTCCAACTGATTGTTTAGGAAAATATCGAACTTCTTGTCCTGGTTGTCCCAAGAACTGGCCATTTTCACCATTCCTGCTCTCTTGCCGGCAATCAGCGTAGAGTCGCAAGTGAGGTTGGCAAGGATTCCCATTTGGGAGCCTGGCTTGGATGTGATCAATGCTCGGCCTGTTGCAAGCCCGCTAATGCCCATATTCCCCTTAATGAATGAGTTAACCAGGCCAATATTGAATTTGACTAGGTTGACTGCCAATGTATCCCGCTTGTCTTTGGATATTCCGCCTCTGATTTTCAGGCTCTGGTCGTTACAAGTGGCACTGAAATTATCAAACTTGATATTGCTGCCGTGTATGGACAATGTCGAAGGATTGATGGTCCAAGCATCATTGTCATAGTAAACATTGGACGAGAGTAGGGAAACATTGCATTGGAGCGAGTCGCTCTTGTCTCGTGAAAGATTCCCTGTCAGATAGATTTCACCTTTGTTGCTCAGTTCCGTTTGGTTGTCATAAGTGAGACCTAATCCTATTTCATTGTTATCTGCATACAGGACAATGGTGTTGTTCTTGAACTCAAGAGTGGAAATGTTGGTCTGTGAACTGTTCAATTTTCCATTGAAACTGCCATCATTATTGTCCACTTGCAGGTCCACTCCCTTCATATATTTGTTCCCAAAGGCGATCCTATGTGATTTGACTGTACCTGCCGCTGAACCATCTTTCCCGATTTTGAAGCGGACTGCAGTGCTGTCGGCGATGTAAAGGCCAGGCATTACATAAGATAGCAGGTCTCTGGTATCGTGAAAATGGACTGAAAGGTCGTAACTGTCACCCTCTGTTTTGAAAGTCGGGTCTTTGAACAAGGCAGGCAACTCTTTCTTAAGAAGTAGGTTTTCAGCATCCTTGAACAGGTTTCCGATAGGCTTTGAACCGACATAAGTGCCTTCTGCAAATGACGAAGCGAATTTGATTCGGTTCACATTGTCGTTGGAATGTGAACTGATGGATATATTGCCTATTTTGTGTACACCTTGGTTGTTTTCAAGTACCAGATTGTTTATGTCCAAATTGCCGAGAATGTCCCCTTTGTTGATTCGGGTATAATCGGCGTTCATTTCCAATGCTACTCTGGAGATTCCTCTATTGTCAATGTTAAGTGCCTTCAAGTCTGCGTAACCGAGGTTCGTATAGAATACATATTTTGCATTCTTGGATGTGTTCGAAAGTGTGAAAATGCCTTGGAACATAAAGTTCAGGTTCGGATCATTGGATATGATTTTCCCGTTGAATGCATTGTTTGAATAGGTTCCGGCAGCGACTATGTTTGAATAATTATAGTCAAGGATATTGGCCCTTTGTACGATCAATGAATCTATTTTCACGTTTGGCCCGCCTTTTTCCAATGTAGCATTTAGGCTCGTTTTCACAGAGCATTCGTGGACAGGCCCTTTCCCGATTATTTTCTGTACATTGAGGTTCTCTGTGCTGATGTCTCCACCTATCATAATCGGTCTCTTCTTGTCTATGATATTGCGTAGGTCGAGATTGGTGGCAACCTTCCCGATTCCAGATGTCATCTTACCTTTAAGAGCCAGTCTGTTAAGGGGGCCTATGCCCGTTCCTGAAAATGAGAAAATTTGCCCGATTGCGTATTTGCCCATATCCAATTTCAATGTTGGGGACCAGATTTTCAAGAATTTGGTCAGCCCTTCTGTGGTGAATGTCAACTTGTTGACTCTGAAATTGGTAATCATAGATTGGGCTTTTGGCAATCCTGACAGTCTTCCATCCACAATTCCACTTACGCTGCTAACTTTATCGTGGAAGTGTACATTCTTAAGGTTCAAGTCATTGACATAGCCTTGTACGTGCCCTGACAAATCCAAATTGAGAGGATTAGTCTTAAGGGCAGGTGCATAATAAGACAAACTCTTGAAACTCAATCTGCTCTTATTGATGTCTCCGGTCAGTCTGACAGCATTGATGAAGTCGGAGAAATCAGAAGTCCCGTGATAGGTCATCTTAAAAGTCGGTAGGTGTAAATCTGACCATTTGTCTCTGACTATCAAATCTTTGATCAATGTCCTGCCATTTCCAACTTTCACCTTCCCGCTTATATGGTTGCAAACATACCCGCTTTTTTCCACGAAAGACAGATTGTCGGCAATTCCTGACATCACACCTGCTGCATAATGAAGTTTCCTGCCCTTTAGGTTTATGTTACTAATATCCATATCGTTCCATCTGATACCATAAGGTTCCAGCGGAATGCCTTCTTGTTCATTAGATATCAGGCTTTTGTAATTCAGCATCTTATATCTGAAATTCCTAAATTCTACATCCTTGATGTCGAAAACTAATTTGCTTTTTCCTTGACTTTTCTTGTGAGAGTTGATGAATCTCTTCAAGTTGGAACTTGTCGGCTCATTGGTAAACAGGAACATACCGTCTCGAACATATGCCCTGTTGATGAATACGCCTTCTTTGGACAATAGGCCTTTCAAAGAGAAATTTGCGACCACATATCCGGCCCTGAAAATGGTATCTTGGGCCGGGAAGTCTGGAAGGTCTGGGTGCCTGTATGGATGTCTGTCAATTAAGGCTACGTTCTTGAGTACCAGGGCGGTAAATGGCTTGAGTTGGACCATCTCGAATTTGATATCCCCTCCGAATCTGTCTTTCAGCGAGTTAACTACCTTATGTGCTATGTAAGTCTGCACCTTGGGAGTCTGCACGGCAATAGAGCAGGCCACCAATAGTGCCACTATCGTTGCCAAAACATATCCTATTATTTTCAGTGCTTTCCGCATTATCTGAGTTTATCGCACATTTATCCAAATTCTTACAAAAATAGTAATTAATTCGGTTATTTTGGGGCTTCTCGGCACCATTTTGAAGGTTATTCCGCCCTTTTATCTATTTGCGATTATTTATTCGTATCTTTGCAAATCAAATCTTTGAAATTATGTCAGATATCATACTAGGGATAGAATCCTCCTGTGACGATACATCGGCTGCTGTCATTAAGGACGGATATCTACTGTCCAATGTGATAGCCAGTCAGGACGTTCACAAGGCTTATGGTGGCGTAGTCCCGGAACTTGCATCAAGAGCCCACGAACAGAATATTGTTCCTGTTGTCAGTCAAGCACTTGTACGTGCCAATATCAAAGCAGAGGAGTTGACAGCGATTGCTTTCACCAGAGGTCCTGGTCTTTTGGGATCGCTTCTGGTCGGGACATCATTCGCAAAGGCGTTAGGTGTCTCTTTGAATATTCCGATTGTGATGGTAAATCATCTCCAGGGCCATATTCTTGCAAATTTCATAAAGCAATACGACAAGGAAAATCGCCATCCTGCTTTTCCATACCTTTGTTTGTTGGTCTCTGGTGGAAATTCGCAGATAGTCAAGGTCAATGATCCGCTGAATTTCGATATTCTCGGACAGACGATAGATGACGCAGTAGGCGAGGCCTTTGACAAATGCTCCAAGATGATGGGACTTGGTTATCCAGGCGGGCCGGTTATAGATAAACTTGCCAAACTTGGTGACCCTGACAGATTCAAGTTCGCAAAACCTCATATCCCTGGCTTGGATTATAGTTTTAGCGGTATCAAGACTTCACTTCTTTATTTCGTCCGCGACGAGATGGCTAAAGATCCTGAGTTTATGGATAAAAACAAAGAAGACATCTGTGCCGGTTTCCAGAAGGCCCTGATCGATATCCTGATGGATAAATTGATTAAGGCTGCTACGATGACAGGTATCAAGGAAGTTACTATTGGTGGAGGAGTATCTGCGAACAGCGGACTTCGCAACAGGATAGAGGAAGAAGGCAAGAAGAGAGGTTGGAATACATATCTTCCTGAATTTAAGTTTACTACGGACAATGCTGCTATGATAGCCATTGCCGGCTATTTCCATTATCTTCACGGTGAACGTACACCTTTGGATGTGGCGCCTGTTTCACGTATATCGGATTTTTAATCATTGGCAGTAGAAATACCGCCCTGAATTTATATTATTTGCAGCCATTGGGACTGCCTTGTATCATTAAAAAATAGCAGTGTTTTCACTGCCGAATTATGAAAGAATTTGAATTAGATTGTCCTGTGGGACAAGAAGTGTATCCTGACAGGATAAGAATGGCTGCAGCAGAAGTTTTGCGCCTTCGTGGCAATGCGATTATCAATGTAATAGATCCGACCAAGTCGTATCAATCCGTTTATCCTAATGCCGATGCCGACTGCGTGATTTCGCGTCGTTCGATCGATGCCAGAGGAGATGTGGTCTATAGGTATAGGATTGAAGCATATTCCGACCCTTATGGCCGTTATCATAAATATGAATTACCTGAATATAGGGATGTTAAGGATGGTGAACCTGTCATCGTGATAGGAGCAGGCCCAGCCGGTATGTTCGCTGCCCTCAAACTCCTTACATTGGGGTTGAAACCTATTATTCTAGAAAGAGGCAAGGACGTGCACGCTCGTAAATTCGATATGGCCAAACTTTCCAAAGATGGAATCGTAAATCCTGAATCGAATTATTGTTATGGTGAAGGCGGTGCTGGTGCTTTCTCTGACGGAAAGTTGTTCACACGTTCTTCCAAGAGGGGAGACATCAGGGAAGTCCTGTATCAATTTGTCAATTTCGGAGCCAATCCTGACATCCTAATTGACGCTCATCCTCATATTGGAACGGACCGTTTACCGAAGATTGTGGAAAATATTCGTGAATGCATATTGTCTCACGGAGGAGAATACCATTTTGAATCACGTGTTACCGACATCGTCAGGTTGGATGATGGTACTTTTGAAGTAAAGGTGCCTTCTGGAAATGCTGCAGAGGATCCTTCGGTGACTGCTGCTGTTTCTGCTTTGGAGTTAGCTGAGGAAAATTTTTCTAAACTTGAAGGTTCTACCGATGCCGCTGCCGTGAAAGCAGCCAAATCTGCTGTGACAAAAGCAAAGTCAGCCAAGACTAAGGCTCTGAATCAGGCAGCCAAAAAAGACTTCGTCACATATTCTGCCAAGAAAGTAATTTTGGCAACCGGTCATTCTGCAAGAGATATTTATGAATTGTTTGCTGCCAAGAAATGGGAACTCCAGCCAAAAGGCTTCGCAATGGGAGTTCGTGTAGAACACAAACAATCTCTTATAAATGATATACGTTATCACGGGGAATATCAACCGGGTTATCCTGCTGCTGAATATTCTTTCGTGCAACAGGTTGACGGAAGGGGAGTATTCTCTTTCTGTATGTGTCCTGGTGGCGTACTTGTACCGTCTTCTACAGAGCCTGGTACGATAGTGCTGAACGGTATGTCTAATGCCTCCCGTACATCCAAATGGGCAAATGCGGGCGTGGTCGTATCCGTTGAGCCGGAGGATGTTCCAGAAGAATATAAAAAATCAGGTGCGTTCGCTTTGATGGATTTCCAACGGGATGTGGAGAAGAAAATGTACGAATATGCTTCCGATAAGAAGACGAATCCAATGGCGGCTCCAGCTCAGAGGATGATAGATTTCTGCAACGGGGTGAAGTCTGAAGACCTTCCTGAAACTTCTTATCATCCGGGAGTGGTTTCTGCACCACTTCACGAGTTGCTGCCTGAAATGATTGTCAGTCGTCTTCAAAAAGTATTTCCTGACATTAGGGCTACCAGAATGAGAGGATATTTTACCAATGATGCATTACTATTGGGAGTGGAGTCTCGTACTTCTTCTCCTATCCGCATTCCTCGTGATCCTCAGACTTATGAGGCAATCGATGTGGAAGGATTGTATCCTTGTGGAGAGGGGGCTGGTTATGCCGGTGGCATCGTCTCTTCTGCCTTGGATGGAATCAATTGCGCTACTGCCGCATATCATTCTCTTCAGCCTGTTGAGGAGCCAGTCGTAGAGGAAGTAGAACAAACGGTGGAAGAGACAGTTACAGAAGTGCCTGAAGAAATGAAAGAAATGGCTGAGACCACTACTTCTCCAGAAGTTGAGGCTGTTTCTGAAGATAATGAGGAATCTGCAGTCGTTGAGAATAAGCCTGTCGAGGAAGAAGAGCCATCAGTAGATGAAACTGCTGAAGTTGAGGCTGAAGACAATGATAGCGAAGATGTTACAGAAGAAGAAGAGGCTGAACCTGAAGGTCCTGCGTATATTGAGCCAGCAGAGGATGCTATGTTCTGTATCGATAAACCTGAGAGGGAAGTAAGACTTTATCAGAAACGTGACGATAAACGTGGACGTTTCGGGGATAGAGGAGACAGGTCGTTTGGGGATGATCGTGGTGGACGTTTTGATGATCG
>Ga0070399_1001610_pt1 | contig 23074 bp, 27 predicted proteins | sample BioMet4_FD_61217 | JGI IMG/M metagenome (GOLD analysis project Ga0070399, IMG submission 61217) | Microbial communities from bioreactor (seeded with sewage sludge) at LBNL, California, USA - Biofuel metagenome 4 (version 1) | ecosystem: Engineered > Bioreactor > Anaerobic > Unclassified ... | reverse complement strand
CCCGATAAAACAGGAATTTCCAAGGAAACATTAAAAGAACTTTTCCACCATCCGGCACCTCCGCCTTCTCCGGAAAACTAATACACAAAAAAAAACAAGGAACCTCTTATATCTAGAGATTCCTTGTTTTTATGCTGTTAAGTTTATCCCCGATGTGTCAATTTACATATATTTTACTTTACTGCAATTGACAGTATGACATCTATCTTCTATTATTAGTAAAGCTTTTGAATTGACCTCATATAAGGAGTGTTCTCCATGGACTTTTTACAAACATTTATTTTAGCAATTGTACAGGGAATGACCGAACTATTCCCTATCAGCAGTGTCGCCCACAGCGTACTGACTCCGTATGTATTCCATTGGCAGCTGGACAGCGTTTTCTTAAAAGAACATTTTCTGCCGTTTGTTGTCATGCTTCATTTAGGAACAGCCATCGCCCTGTTTTTGTTTTTTGGCAGTGATTGGACAGGTATCGTCCGCAGTATAGCCAAAAAAGATAAACAGAATCGAAAACTATTATATTTAATTATTGCCGGTTCTATTCCGGCAGCACTAATCGGCTTCTTTTTAGAACATGCATTGCGCGGTATTTTCAGCAGTGTTGTAAATGCCGGTTTCTTCTTAATTATAAATGGCTGCCTGTTATACTGGGGAGAAAAAATACGGAAACACGGTAAAAAAGAAATTAAGGACTTGACCTACAAAGAAGCCCTGATTATCGGAGCCTTTCAATCCCTTGCCTTAATCCCCGGTTTCTCGCGCTCAGGTGCTACCATAACGGCCGGATTTGCCGCAGGATTAAAACATGAAGAATCTGTTCGTTTTTCAATGTTATTAGCAACCCCTATTATCATCGGTGCCGGTATGCTGGAGGTTCCCAAATTAATGGCCACGGGTATGGGGGACCTCTTCTGGATTGCCGTCATGGGCGGCATTGTTTCCGGATTAGCTGCCTTTTTCAGTGTCTGGATCATGATGAAATGGTTTCATAAAAACGAAATCACTGCGATGAAGCCATTTGCATTTTATTGTTGGATTATCGGTGCATGTGTATTATTCACTTCTTTTTGTCTATAATCAGACACGGGTATTCCTATAATAAATACTGGTATCTCTGTCTTTTATTTTTTTCGCAAAACAGCGCACCTCACGATGAGATGCGCTGTTTATATTGAGCAATGTATGCAATTAAAAAATACAGTTCATAAATTCTGAGTCGTACGTCCCATACTGATACTGTTACAGGAGGCTTCTTTTAAATATTATTCAACATTCTCATAAGCATTTCGACCATCGCATCTGCTTCAAACAAGCGCATACTGACAAATAACCCTATCATTAATATCCGCTTTCCAACTACCTTTCTGAAACAGGACGAAACAATCATAGAAAAAATATGGGATGTATCCTTTACAATTTGCAAGATCATTAGCACCTTCTCTCACTGTACCAGCCTATTCACCCTTATCTAAACAAACCACTCACTTACAGATAAAACATATACCGTATATGCTGCATAAATCCAGATGCATCATGTCTTGAATGCGTTAATTTTGCAGCAAGACGTATCCTTTATGACATTGCATAAATTATAAGGTGAAACGTCTCTGTTGTCTATTATACCATAAAACGCAAGATATTTTACTCCAAATTGATTAATATACTTATATTTTCTTATGTTATTATATAAAAACATAATTTTATCTTTATTTTATATAGAAATATGCTAGCTTATATCCTCATGCGATCCTATTACATAAAAAATTCATTTTAATAAGGAATGCTAAACTACTCTATGATGGTTATTTTCCTCCTGCTGTCCTCTTCATGGATGGGAAAATACCAATAACGCAAAGAATAGTAAATACGAAAAAAGCAAAGCGAATATTTTCCATCAGAAGTTCATTTCCCATGACATTTTCTGTGCCGGTCCGCGATAAAACCAAGGTAACAATAGCTACGCTAAATACTTGTCCAATAAGACGCACTGTTCCCAAAACAGAAGATGCCGTCCCATAAAACGATTTGGGTACTGCACTCATAATGGCATTGTTGTTCGGTGCCGTAAACAAAGAAAACCCGACCCCGATAATAACAAGACATAGCATAACTGCATAGATAGACTGCCATGGAACACTAAGAGCCAATCCAGCCAGTCCCAACGCAATACATGCCATCCCGCCGGACGCCAGCACAGAAATACTTACCCGATCTGACAGCGCACCCATTGCAGGAGACAGCAGCGCCATCAAAATCGGCTGGACAAGTAAAATAATGCCCGCATCTCGAGACGTGTACTGCATAATATTTTGCAAATAAAGTGATAAGAGAAAACTAATAGCAAATGTCGCGCTATAATTAAGCATCGCAGCAAAACTAGAATAGGAAAAAACACGGTTATCTAAAAATAGCCGTACCGGCAGCAATGGTTTTGCAGTTTTCATTTGATTCCGGATAAAAAAAGCAAATACTCCCACACCGGCCACCAAAAAATACTTAGCTGAAAAAGAATCCAATATTTCAGATAACCCATACATGATCATTACCAGGGCTGCTGCATATTCAAAAGATCCTTTATAGTCGATACGGCCGCCTTTATCTGAAATCCATTCGGTTTTCATCGTACCAAAAGTCAAAATAGCCGCAACAGTACTACATACAGCAATAAACAAAAAAATACTCTTCCATGTATAATAATAATTTAAAAATCCACCCAATACAGGCCCTGCAGATAATCCGATATACACGGCAGCAATAACAAGCCCCATCGCCTTACCCCGCCGTTCTTGCGGATAGACTAAAACAATAATTGCCATACTGGTTGCATAAATCATTGCACTGCCTATGCCTTGAATAAAGCGCAGAAATAATAATTCTTCTATAGAATGCACCCAAAAAACCGCGGCAGAAGATACGGTAAAGGAAAGTATCCCGACAAGAAATACTTTTCGTTTTCCTAAAATATCCGCAGCCTTTCCTAACGGCAGTACAAAAATTGTTGATGAAATTAAAAATATTTCCAGTACCCAGCTTAACAAAGACTCTCCGACCCCATATGCAATTCCAATATCAGGTAAAGATAACGTCAATGCACTGCTTGTAAACGGTGCTAAGAAGGAAACTATCATGATAATAACTAAAATTCGGTTCTCATATGAAAAAAAAGGTTTCACAAAAACTCCCCCTCAATTATCAATTCACTATATACTACTTTAGTATGCCCCATGCAGCAAAAACACGAACTTCCCGCTTCGCAGCAGGACGTGATATGGATCGTATTCTTTCTATCTGCTGGCCATCCGGTTCAATACCCCAACGATTTCCCTACGATAATAACCGTAATGCGTCCTTTAGTAAATTGATGTTTAATCACTGTAAAATAATTGCAAATCCGTTCTTCTTTTTGGCAATCAACGCAATATCCCAGCGAGGCACAGGGTGTATTTTTTCCTAAGCGTTTAGCATCCAGTGGAGCAGCATACTGCCTTGCCCTTTGTTCTGCTTCATCCAGATTCCTTACAATTTTATTAATTCCAGCTACTATAATTACTTGATCCGGCCCATATATCATTGCCGCGACTCTGCTTCCATTCCCGTCAATATTATACAGTTCCCCTTCTTCGGTCACTGCATTGCTACTACATAAAAACGTATCCGCACTAAACGTTTTTCTATATATTTCTTTTTTTTCAGCAGAGGTAATCCCTTCTCTGTATTTATCAAGAAAACAATAATCCCCATTCCGTAAAAGTGCAATGATGCCCGTCTTAAAAAGCGTAACAGAATCCCCCACGGCCACAGTCGCATGTTCCGCTACTAGTTGCTTTATAGTTTCTTGTAATTGTTCTTCCTCTTCAACATAGATTCCATGAATATTATGTTTTTCAAGATTATGAATTGTCCGTTCGACTTGTTTTTTTAAATACCAGGTAATAGGTGTATTCATATATACTACTCCTTTTTTTTTATAATGTATTATATCATATATAGAATCCATGATTAAGCTACCACCCACTACAAAAATCCTCGACTCTCATTAAAACTAAGAAGCGAGGATTTTACTATTGCTATATTCATTCTCTGTGTTGGAAAAAAGCATCCCATATATATTAAAAGTATTAGTATATACGCTAATGCTTTATATTCCATACAATATTCTTCGTGCCGGTTTCTCATTACGTTTTGATTTAGCAATATACAGATTTGTATCTGCTCTCTTTATCCATTCGTGCATATCCATCTCCGGCTGCAACATACAGGCACCTATACTGCAGGTTGTTTTTATGGTTTTATCTTCACTAGTAAAAGAATGTTTTTCTGTATCCCTATATATTTCCGCCGCAAGTTTTCGTGCCTGTTCCTTGGTGATTTGATCTAAATATATTAAAAATTCGTCACCGCCATATCGAGCCGTCCAGCTAGTAGCATTGGGCATTTTGTCTTTTAATAAGGCAGCAAACTCTCTCAATATGGCATCACCGCCTTGATGTCCATAGGTATCATTAATACGTTTAAAATAATTTATATCGATCATAAACAGACATGCCGGGAAATCGGATATACTTTGCTTAAATATTTCCACAGGCAGTCTTTCATTAATAAACCGCCGATTAAATATCTCTGTCAATCCATCTTTAAAAAGTGAATCATTTAATCGTAAAATTGCCTCTGTAAAATTTTCCTCTGTATTGCTGATTATGCTGTTCCAAACACTTTTATGCGTAATATCCTGAAATAATTCAATTGCATATCGGCCGCCTTTATATCGAAAAGGAGTTCCTGTTACCATACAAAATTCATTATTCAGCATTTCAAATTTGATAAGTGTCTTATTTTCACTTAACGCACGCAAGGAAATACAGTTACTGCAAAATCTGTTTTTTTCTAAGACATTATAACAAACTGTTGAAGGAGCAACGTTTGTATTATGCCCATTATATATGACTTTATTAAAAATCGGATCTACAATTCTAACTACATCGTATATATCAGATAAAACATCAAGTACACGTTTTATATCATCCAAGCTTTTTTCCATATCTTGTCAACTCCATCGTACACGCATACGTTCCATCTATAAATTATTGTTGAGTATTATCTTTTCCCTTTCCATTATCTTTTCCCTTTCCATTGTCGTTTCCCTGACTATGTCCAACATCAGAATTTCCATCCTTCCCGTTATTGCCGTTATTATTCGTATTGCCGTTATTCCCATTATTTCCCGTACCATTTGAAGAACTACCTGAACTGCTAGAACTGTTTCCACTGGTATTGGCAACAGAAGTTAAATGAGATGAAACGGAAGAATATAAACTATCAACTTGACTTTTAATAGAAGAGATATTGTATATCATAAATCCGATAAGAACAATGAGTAATAAAATAATAGCATATTCCGTAAGTCCCTGCCCTTTTTGTTTCATAAGCCATTGTTTTTTCATACGAATCCCTCCTCACATGACACACTATATTTATATGGTTATTATATCATATAAATATAAATTACAATAAATATACTTTTACAAAAATACAAGCGGAACATATTTCCTTCAATAAATTTCCCAAAATGTTTCTTTACCATTTTTTCATAAACAGCTACTTCGCCTATATGATCTGGAAAAGTAAACATAAGCTAGGCAATTAATTCCTCTAGTTTTTCTGATTTCTTTCGATATCTAGATTTTCCGATTTACGATTATCTAATGAAATGCAATATCGAATAACCTGTTGTTGAAGATTTGACAACTCTCTCCGTTCTAACATTCTTAAAAACGGGTAAAACAACAAGCATAAAGGATCTTTCTCTGATATATTTTATTGCATTCTGACAATAAGGTTCTCTTCTTTAAAAAGAAAGTTTAACGTATCCACTGCATCTTTTAGCATATTATAATTAGCATTAAAGATTGACAATACCTAAAGTTGTCAATTGTCAATAAAGCGTCTCCATAAAAATAAAAAAGTCCCATCTCTCGTAAAAACTGAGAAATGGGACTTTATCACTTCCATATGTTATTGAGCTGACGCTAAAACAACTCCAAATATCGTACCTAATAAAAATTCACTAAATCCGTTATCCCCATTATCATGGTGCCACTGATACCAATCATGCCATTCGCGTGCATGAACTTCTCGCCAATGTCTATCACCTTCATGTTCCCGCCATTCGCGATCATGGTCACTCCATTCCCGTGAATGTTCCCGCCATTGCCTATCATGGTCGTCTCGCCATTGTCTGTCGTGATGGTCCGGGCCTGGTTGATGATTGTCCTGCCAGTGTCTGTCATGATTATCATATCCCTGTTGATGATTTTCTTGCCCATGTCTATCATGATTATTAGGTCCTTGATGATTATTGCTATTTTGCCACTGTGGCCCATCTTGTGGCGACATTGCATATGTATTTGTTATTCCTATCCCGCTCAACGAAAATAAAAAAGTTCCTAATATTAATGCATGTACTATTTTTTTCATATTAACTCACCCCGCTATAGTGCTGACAATTAGTATCTGTTTGATAAAATCATTATAAAACACATTTTGAATATAATCTAGCAGATGAGTCAAAGAGTAAGGAAACTGTGAAAAAAGTGTCACACAACTGTTATATTCATTATTAACAATTTTACAATCCATATATAATTCCACATACAATTTTATCATCACGTTTCGACTTAGCTATATCAAAATTGCCCGTACAAAATGCACAGGCAATTTTTCCGTCATTAGCAAATAAATATTATATCTGCCTTTCATCAAACAAGGGACCACGCAACGGTATATAACAAATATACGTTAAACACTCTTATCAAGACAATACTTTACGTTGAAGTGTTTGCAATACTAGAAATATTAGTGCCAATTTTACTGTAAATTGTCGATAACGACCCTCTGATATTAAAACCAAACCATACCATAACCCCAATAAGAACTACAAGCAGCAAAATAATCGCATATTCCGTAAGACCTTGACCTTTTTCACCCAAATAACGATTCATTACATATTGCATATACGTTAACATACCCCTTCCTCCTTTCCTTGACACCAATTATATACCTTTTTATTGGGTATATAATTGGCTCACCGTACTGTCCCTTTTCTATATATGTTATTGTAACAAAAAATTCTAAAAAAAGAAACTATTCATAACTTTATAAAACAAAATAAATTCTTCTTTAGGATTTTTTTATATCATTATTCCCTACATTTTCTAACAGTACCTACCTTCCTTTCATTCTCTGCCACAATTTTTTTTCAAGAAAGCTGCCTTTTACATTTTGTTCCATTTCAACAAACATGGCATAGGGAACAGCAAAAGATACAATATCCGGATCTAACATAGGCCGTACCGTAATATCGGTCAATCCTACCACAGCTCTTGGATTCTTTTTCTGTGATTCCGCATACGGTATCAAAAAAATAGATTGGCAGCCGGAACTTTGTGGAATCACAACATTTTCATTTCCCTGTTTGTAATAATTAGCCATTACGATAAGTGCCGACAACTGATCGTTTGTAACACAGAAAACACATAATGCAGGTTGTTCTTCATCTATATTAACTTGTGACAATGGTTTAAAAATAACATATTGATAGGATATGTTTGTAATTGGCAGGCATTCAACAAAATTTTTACCAAGTTCCGGCGTTTTTATATATCCCTCTCCTTCAAACTGTCCTGGTTTTCCTGTCGTCAAAAAATACTCAATTCCATCAGGATAATTAGGGAATGTTCCAAACCCTAATCCGGCTATGGCACCGGGACACATAGTAGTTTTTCGTTCAAAAACAGAGACGTTTCCCTTCATTGCTGCAATAAACAAAGGAATGATACAGCTTCTAACACCCTCTTTACTTTGAAGTGCATATTCTGGCTTTGTATTGCTAAGTAAAACAGCCACCGGTTCATATCGCAATGCCAATGATTCGATTAATTTACTGTTCATGTAATCAATCCCTCTTTTATATTTTTGTCTTTTCCTTGTTATACTATTCAAGATATTATAAAAACAAGAACGCACTGAAACTGATTTGCATTGTTATCATACCGTAAATATGAATTATGTTCTTCCATCTTTTTTCTCTGCTTTTATACACCGATTTTTTGAAATCCTATTCGTTTTTTTTTTATGCTAAACATATTATAATTCAGACTTTTTACGACGTCTACGCGCTTACTTAAAGAGTAGAAAAACTGTAAAATAAATGTCACACAACTGTTATATTTGCAATTTTAATTTATTTTTAATCGACAATAAATTTTTATCCGTTTTTCTAATGGTATTCTTACAATGAAACTATCTTCTTTTAATGATTCCTTGATATAGTATATTTTATATTAATAAAGAAAGGATTTTTAGAAAATGAAAGATAAAGAACTGGGAAACCTCGGAGAATCATTAGCAGTCAAGTATCTTCGAAATCATGGATATACTATCCTTATTAAAAACTTTCGGACACGTATCGGAGAAATAGATATCATCGCGCAAAAAAACAATATGATTATTTTCATAGAAGTAAAAACCCGGATCTCTTTTCACTACGGCCGCCCGTCTGAAGCAGTAGAATATCGCAAACAATATAAATTAAAAAAAGTTGCGGAAGGATATTTAACCCAGAAAAACAGTTGGAACAGCCCTTGCCGATTTGACGTAATAGAAGTAATGGCAGGAGCCGACAAAAATTACCGCATACATCACATCAAAAACGCATTCATCGTGTCCTATTAGAAAGGAATATTTATGTTCGCATGTATACACGGAGCTACAACATTAGGACTTCACGGAAATATCATTAAAGTCGAAACAGATATTTCAAATGGACTCCCTGCTTTTGAAATCGTAGGTTTGGCAACTACTTCCGTTAAAGAATCGAAAGAGCGAGTACGCTCTGCTATGAAAAACTCAGCATACGATTTTCCTATGCGCCGAATAACAGTAAATCTGGCTCCGGCCGATTTAAAGAAAGATAGTGCCGGCTTAGATACCGCTATTGCCATTGGCATTATGGTATCCAGCGGTCAAATTGCTTCTGATAAAACTACCAGTTCTTTATTTATCGGAGAACTGTCATTAGACGGACATCTGCGTCCTGTTACGGGCGTTCTTTCCATGGTCCTGCAGGGTATGCAGGAAGGATTTAAGCATGTATATGTCTGTCCTGAAAACACGACAGAAGCGCTTCTCTGCGAAAATATGAACATCTATAGCGTTTCTACTTTCTGTGAAATAATCAATCATCTCACGGGTCTTTGTCCGCTTACTCCTGCGGTCCGAACAAAGGAACGGCTCACAATGCCAGAATATAATGTTGATTTTTCAGAAGTACAAGGCCAATATACAGCAAAAAGAGCATTAGAAATTGCAGCCGCCGGCGGACACAATGTATTGATGATAGGTACCCCCGGAGCGGGAAAAACCATGTTGGCCAAGCGGATTGCCACTATACTTCCGCCGATGAATATACACGAATCGCTGGAGGTTACAAAAATATACAGCGCAGCCGGGCTTTTTCAGCAGGTTGATATGCTGACAGAGCGACCTTTTCGCAGCCCTCATCATACGATTTCTACTGCCGGTCTTATTGGCGGCGGTACGATTCCTAAACCAGGTGAAGTTACTTTAAGTCATAATGGAGTCTTATTTCTTGACGAATTTCCGGAATTTCCCCGATCTGTATTAGAGGTCCTTCGACAACCACTGGAAGATGGAATAGTAAATATAGCACGCGTCAATGCAACATTGTCTTACCCGGCTCGTTTTATGCTTATCGCCGCTATGAATCCCTGTCCTTGTGGTTATTTAGGTGATAAAGACCGAGAATGCACGTGTACGTCTGGTGAAATTCGCCGATATATTCGAAAAATATCAGGTCCGCTTCTGGATCGCATTGATCTCCACGTACAAGTACAGCGACCTCAATATACCGAACTAACCGCAGAACTCCCACAAGAAAAATCCGATTGCATACGTGAACGCGTATTAAAAGCACGCCGGTTGCAAGAAACAAGACTGCATGACTACCGTATCACCTGTAATGCACATATGAGTCATCGAGCGCTTAAAGAAACATGCCCGATGACCAAAGAAGCGCAAAGACTTCTTCACACATCATTTGATAAATTAAAACTGAGTGCCCGCAGTTATGACCGCATCATAAAAGTATCGCGCACAATTGCCGATCTAAACAACAGTGCTGTTATTGAGGATACCCATGTCGCTGAAGCGTTAAGCTATCGCAACAACTTGCAAAGGATGTAAAACAATGACAAACGAACAACTCTATACTGCCGCATGGCAGTCGTTATCTTTTATCGGCCCCAGCGGCGTGCGCAAATTAGTTCATTATTTCGGTTCTGCGGAAAAAGCCTGGAAAGCAGCAGACAAAGAGATTTTTAATCTACTCCATCACTGCACAGAAAAACAATTAAAAATTTCGCAGGAAAAAAAGTGTTTTGACTGGGATCGTTTTTTAACCCGTATAAACCAGCTTAATTTACAGATAATCAGCTATCAGGATGTCGACTATCCCCCCCTTTTATCACAGACCTATAATCCGCCTGCTGCATTATTTTATCGTGGAACGTTATCTAGTAGCATAAAAAATGCAGCCATCGTGGGTTCTCGCCGTTGTACTTCCTACGGTAAAAATGCGGCACTCCATATTGCGCAAAATTTGAGCGCGCAGGATATCACAATCGTAAGCGGCGGTGCTCGGGGAATAGATACCGCAGCACATACGGGGGCATTGCAGGCAGAAAAACCAACCATCGCGGTCATGGCTTGTGGTCTTCATACATGGTACCCTCCTGAAAACAAACGATTATTTCAGGATATATTAGATAGGGATGGTGCAATTATATCTGAATATGCTCCGGGAATCGAGCCGCTGCCGCAGCATTTTCCGGCTCGCAACCGTATCATCAGTGGATTGGCCCGCTGTGTCATCGTCATAGAGGCTGCTAAACGAAGCGGTTCCTTAATTACCGCAGATTTCGCTCTGGAAGAAGGGCGTGATATATTTGCTGTTCCCGGCAGTATATTTTCCAAAACAAGCGAAGGTACAAACGAGTTACTGCGCATGGGAGCTATTCCACTAACAAAAACAGTGGACCTGTTAAATGAATATGGCTGGAATTGCAGCATACCGATAGATTCACCGCCAGATAAACATAGCGATATGTCTCTCACGTTGCTGGAAAATACTCTTTTACAGTATATCCCATATGACGAAGCGTTATCCCAGGATGATCTTATTGTACGCTCTCAAATAGACGCTGGCACCATCAGCCGCACGATAACCACCCTTATGATAAAGGGGCTTATATGGGAAGATCGTACAGGCCGTTATATTCGTTCCCCCTCATAACAAAGAACTGCAGTGAATATAAATTCACTGCAGTTCTTTGTTATGACATCTCTATATTTTCTTTTTCCTCATCCGTTTCGGCCGAAGGTATCAAATATGTCCAGCCATCTTCCTGCCTTACTTTTTTTTCTTTCATAAGATGTCCCATTGCTCTTTTAAAAGCTGCTTTACTTAAACCAAATTTTGTTTTAATAACGGCAGGGGCGGTTTTATCTCCATACGGGATTTTTCCTTTTCTTTCTACTAAAAAAGCAATAATTTTATCACAATCATCCTGCATAGCATTTTCCTTCGTAGGACGCAATGAAATATTAATACGGCCATCTTCCCGTAAATAGGTAATACGGCCTTTGATCATTTGTCCTATTAATATAGGGCGGGTAAATTCACTGCGATGCAAAAAGGCGATCCAACGTTCTCGGGTCATGAGATAGGCACCTTGGTCGGTCATATTATATATAGCACCTTCTACCCAGTCACCCACTTTAGCATCTGTCGCCGCCTTTGAAGCCCGCCGCATTTCATCTTCTACTTCCATAGACACGGCCAAACGATGAGATTTATCTTCATACAATTTGACCCATACGTACTCACCTTCTTTAGGCCGTCCTTTCATTTCTGCAAAAGGCATAAAAATCCCTCGTTCTGTCCCTACATCAACAAAAGCACCAAATCGGGTAGTATTAATAACAGGAGTATAGCCAATCTGTCCTACTTTAATCTTAGGCAAATTCATACTGGCAGTCAACCTGCCTGCCGGATCGTGATATAAAAACACAGTAACGCTATCCCCTACATTTACAGGATTTGTCTGCTGATTTTTATGCAAAAGAATGTCATCATTCGTATTGCCGGTTCCTCCGTTTAAAAAAGCTCCCATTTCGCCTAAGCGAAGTACCTCTAAAGAAACAATACTATTTTCTTGCAATGTTTCTGCCATGTTATTCACCTGCGAACGCAATGCGTCCGGCGTCACACCACAAATTATCTAAATCATAAAAACTGCGGTCCTCTTCCGTAAATATATGTACAATCATATCTCCTGTATCGAGAAGTATCCAGCGGCCGGATCGGTATCCTTCCACATGCCGGACTTCAATTTCATTGCTTTTAAGCTGTTCTTCCACATAGTCAGCAATACTTTGTGTTTGTCGGATATTTTTAGCACTGCAAATCAAGAAATAATCGGCCATGATAGAGGTGTGTTTCATATCCAGTATCGTAATATTCATTCCTTTTTTATCATATGCTGCCTGTGCCGCTATTTCATAAGATTTTTTTTGTTTTTCTGTCATTAGTTAACTCCCTTTCAATAATCATATGTGTAAAATTATTTACTATCTATATTTTTTACTGCATTGGGATCCGTAGCGATAGCGTTATTGGAATTTCCCAGTATTTTTTGCACATTAATCGGATCATATGACCAGTACCTCTGGCCTTTTATCTTAGAATATTCACCTGGCAAGATATAAAAAGTAATATCCGAAACAGGTGTATCTTTAAATGTATATGCCAATCCGGCTATTTCTTTAGCTGAAATATTAGAATCTACATTTTTCCAGTACCTGTACATACGGAACATGTTTGTCACACCAAAATGTTTTTCCATTGCCGTATAAAAAAGTTTTACAAAACGTTCCTGACGCTGTACCCGCGGCAGCTGTCCATCTTGATCTACATAACGCATATATCCCAGCGCTTTCTCTCCATCCAGATGCTGATATCCTTGCTGAAGATCAATATCGGTAGTACCTTGCTGATCTTCATGATACATATCTCGTTCTACATAGATAGATATTCCATTATTATCATTGATCAATTTTTTAAATGAATCCTGCGTCAGTACAACATAATACGGAATCGGAATATGAAAAATGTCCTCTACTACAGCCTGCGTCAGTTTTAATCCACCTTCACTGTAAATATCTGCCAAACGTTGATTTCCTTTTTCCTGACGGCCTTCTATCTTTGTATTATCGGGAAGCATGATAAAATCAATATGTTTTTTCTCTTTATTGACGGCTGCTAAAGCAACAAAGTTGGCTTGATGCGGAGTCTTATCATCAACACCGACAAGAAGTACATATAAAGGAATATCCGGACTAACCTGCGTAAATGAATCAGAAGAACCATTTTGAACAGCATCAATCCGGTTTTGCAGCTGCGTATTCCTAGTCTGGCTATATCGTTGATATGCCGTCGCCATCATCCAAATAACCGCCGCAAAGACTAACACGATTATCAGTATTCTTTTGATATTACGTTTTTTCTTTGGCAAATTTGATTTATAACGCCGGCGCCGTGTCTTTTTTTTGCGTTCCATCTATCTGCGCTCCCTATTACATTTTTTCATATATTCGATATGACTGTTGCGAAAGCGAACTGTACCTACAAAAATCTGCTTTCCCTGTTCCAGTAAATGTGAAATTGTCGAATCAAATCCACATAAAACCGCCTGATCCAAATTTTTTGCTGCCATTTCCCGCAAGTGCTGTACGCCGTTAAAATCACGACTTTCTTCGATGTAATCGGCAAGAAACACAATTTTTTCCAACGTACTCATATACAGCGCCCCCGTCGTATGATGGGCTATCGCAGCTAAAATATCAGCATCATGAACATCGTATTTTTCTTTAGCAATCGTTACCGCCGCATAACCATGAAGCAAACTTCCAATAGCTGTAATTTCAGGAGGCAGCTGGTTTCCAAAAGATTTTTCAGCTAACTGCTGCATTTCCGACAATTTTAATTCTTTAGCACTGTCATGCAGCAATCCTGCCAATTCCGCCTTATCCGGATCGCTGTCATAGCGTTCCGCCAATTCTCGGGCCGCTGTCGCCACTCCTAATACATGTGTATATCTATTTTTAGAAAGAATGGCTTCCAAGTCATTCTTTATTCGTGCTTTACATTCTTCATACATAAATAAACCTCATTTTTAATGATATAATCCCGGACTTTACTGGGAAGTAAGTATCGGACAGACATACCATGTTGCAGACGATATCGAAGTTCCGTAGAAGAAAGCTCCATCGTCGGTACTTCCAGTTTATGAATATGTCTGCCTAATTCTCCAAAATATGCAATAATATTATCAATAGTTTCCGTTCCGTCAGGACGTGTAGCTCCTACAAATTCGCAAAGATCTAATACTTGTTCTGGGTCATTCCAATTAGGAAGATCTTGTATCGTATCCGTACCGCATATAAAAAAAAGATGACAAGATATACCATATAGCTGTTTTAGATAACGAAGTGTATCAATCGTATAAGAACATCCTTTACGCTGGATTTCTATATCGCTTACCATAAAATACGGGTTATCACAAGTAGCCAGCCGTGTCATTTCCAAGCGTTGTTCCGCTGCCGCTCCTGTCATATCTTTATTCGGTGTAATATAGGAAGGAATAAAGATCACTTTTTCCAATCCATAATGCTGTCGTGCTTCTTCGGCAATCATTAAGTGTCCCAAATGTATAGGATTAAAGGTACCGCCCATGATTCCGATTTTACGTATATCCATGATATAGGTATATTCCTCCCCAAACTACTATCAATACCATCAGAAACAGCAATAAAAACAAGGCATAATGTTTGTACTCGTACTGTGTTTTAGGTGAACTCGCATACTGACGAAACGTACGTATATACCCGCGTATAAGCGACATCATGTACGAATCTGTCCTTGTCCATGAATGATATATTTGTAACTTACCAAAGCCTCCAATCCCATAGGACCTCGGACATGAAGTTTTTGTGTACTAATTCCGATTTCGGCACCAAATCCGAATTCGAAGCCGTCTGTATAGCGAGTCGAAGCATTGACATATACCGCCGCTGCATCTACTTCCTGTAAAAAACGTTCGGCAGCTGCCGTATCTTCTGTCACAATAGCCTCCGAATGCTTTGTTCCATATCTCCTGATGTGTTCCATCGCTTCATCTATAGACGCTACTGTTTTGATTGACATGATCAACGCATTATATTCTTGTCCCCAATCGGTATCATCAGCAGCTTTAACACCTGTGCCTGCCTTTTGAGCCAGTATGTCGCCGCGCATCTCTACATTTTGTTTTTGTAAAACAGGGATAAGTTTTTGTAAAAAATCCGCTGCTACATCTGTATGAACAAGGAGGGTTTCCATCGAATTACAAGTGGAAGGACGCGATACTTTTGCATTTTCTACAATCCGCACCGCCATATCAAGATCTGCTTGCTTATCCACATATACGTGACATACACCGCTTCCTGTTTCAATTACCGGTACTTTGGCAGTACGCACAACCATTTGGATAAGCCCGGCACCGCCGCGCGGAATCGCTACATCAATATATTGACGCAGTGTCAGCAGTTCTTGTACCAAAGCTCTATCCGTATTTTCCAATAGTGCGGCACTATCCGGATTAAGACCTGCCTGCTGCAGTCCTTGCTTTAAAATACGTACAAGGACCGTATTAGAATGGATAGATTCACTTCCGCCTCGTAAAACGCAAGCATTCCCTGATTTAATACAAAGAGCAGCTGCATCAACAGTGACATTCGGACGCGATTCGTAAATCATTGCAACAACTCCAAGCGGAACCGTCACTTTGGTAATTTTCAGTCCGTTCGGGCGGCATATTTCTTTTAACGAAATATGTACGGGATCTTGTAAATCAACTACTTGCCGTACGCCGGCCGCCATATCCTCTATACGGCTTTTTGTCAGTCTCAATCGATCAAGCATCGCTTCCGACATGCCATGTGTCCGTGCATGTTCTATATCCTGCATATTAGCTGCAATAATATCCTCTGTGTTTTTTTCTAATAATTCTGCAATGCATATTAGTGCTTTATTTTTTTGTTCTGTAGAGGCTATCCCTATTTCCCGCGAAGCTACTTGGGCGGCTTTTGCCTTAATGACAACTTCCGATTCCATTATTCTATCCTCCTTTATGCTATTGCATGACAACAAGATTGTCACGATGGATAACTTCTTCATAACATCCATCATGCCCTAAGATATCCGAAAGCTTAGTGGTTCGAACGCCTTTGATCCGTTGTACGTCACCACTATCATAATTGACAATTCCCTTAGCGACAACCAATCCGTCGTACGAAACCTCGATAATATCTCCTTCACCAAAATCACCGATAACATCTACTACACCCACTGGCAAAACGCTTGATCCATGTTCCACAATAGCATCACGGCATCCTTTATCAACAATAATAGATCCATGTATCCGCAATCCCGATACGAGCCACCGTTTTTTTGTATGAAGATTGGTATCTTTGGCCTTAAATAAGGTTCCCGTTACTTCGCCATCACAAACACGACGAATAATATCCGCTTCGCTTCCGGAAGCAATGACCATATCAACACCGGAAGCCGCAGCAATAGCTGCTGCCTGAATTTTGGTATACATACCGCCTGTTCCACGGCTTGTTCCAGCGCCCCCTGCAATATCATAAATATGCTTGTTGATTTCATCAACTTGAGAAATAACGGATGCCTCTGCATGCGTCAGTGGGTTTGCGGTATACAGTCCATCCACATCAGATAGAATAACCAACAAGTCTGCATCCACGATAGATGCGACAATAGCAGATAAGGTATCATTGTCCCCGATTTTCAATTCGTCTATAGCCACCGCATCATTTTCATTGATAACCGGAATAACCCCCATATCTAATAGGGTCAGCAATGTATTACGCAAATTCATAAAATTTTTTCGGTTATATGAATCCATACGAGTCAATAATATTTGTCCTACCGTTTGGCCGTAATCACGAAACATCTTTTCATAAATATTCATTAATACACCTTGTCCGACAGCGGCCAAGGCTTGCTTTTCCCGAATATTCTGCGGACGCTCTGATAGTCCCAGTGGAGCCATACCTGCGCTGACAGCTGCAGACGTAACTAAAATCATCTGTTTTCCCTGATTCTGCAAATCAGCTATCTCCATAACCAATTTTTCAATGCGATGATAGTTTAATTTACCGGATGCATGTGTCAGCGTGCTTGATCCAATTTTTATTATAATGCGGTTTTTATGAATAAAACCTTCGCGTATATCTGTCATCTCTACCATCCTTAATCTTGGATGAAATCATAATGTGACTTTTCCTTTTTCTTTTTAAACAGTATTCCATAATGGCCGATAACCTGAACAAGTTCCGCTCCCAGCATGTCTGCAAGTTCACTCATGGTTTCCTTCGTATCAAGACCGGCATTATTAAGTACATGTACCTTAATCAGTTCCCTAGCTGTAATAGCTGCTCGGGAACTGTCAATAACAGCATCCGTCAATCCATCTTTACCTATTTGTACTACTGCCGTCATCAGACTCGCCATGGCTTTCAGCTGTCGTTTATCTTTACCTATCATCTATTGTACCCTCCCTATTTTTGAAAATCAAATTCCATATCATTAATACGAACTGTATCTCCGTCTTTAATACCATTTTTTATCAATAATTTATCAAGTTCCATATATCGCCAAATCCGCTGGAATCGACGCAAGGATTGATCATCAGTGAAATTCGTCATCGCTGCCAACTTTTCAATACGAGGTCCTGTGATAACAAATGCCCCTGTATCATCACGATGTACTTCAAAATCAGGTTTATTTTCTGCCTTATATACAACGACTTCCTCTGTTTGTTCCGGTTCAGCAGCATATTCCTGCAAAAGAGTCCAAACTCGTTCTAAAAGTTCAGGAATTCCTTCTCCTGTCGCTGCACATATAGGAAAAACTTCCTGCCCTTCTGCATTCATATATTCACGGACTCGTTCCAGATTATCGGAATCTTCTAAAAGATCGATCTTATTAGCCGCTACAATTTGCAATTTACGAGACAGCCGTTCATTATATTTTTTTAATTCACTATTGATTTTTTCAAAATCTTCTATCGGATCACGTCCTTCAGACCCAGATACATCCAGCACATGTATTAAAATCTTGGTACGTTCAATATGTCGTAAAAAGTCGTGCCCCAGACCTACGCCTTCACTGGCGCCTTCAATAAGTCCGGGAATATCGGCCATAACAAAACTGCGGTGATCTGATAAATTCACGACCCCCAAAATAGGATTCAATGTAGTAAAGTGATATGCTGCAACTTCCGGTTCTGCCGCCGATACTTGACGCAAAATACTAGACTTGCCAACACTGGGATATCCTAAAAGACCAACATCTGCCAACACTTTAAGTTCCATACGCAGCCAGTATTCTTCTCCAGGTTCCCCCATTTCAGCAAAGGTAGGTGCCCGATTTGCACTTGTCCGAAAATGATAATTTCCACGGCCGCCGCGGCCGCCTTTGGCAACTACAGCTTGTTGTCCATCATAACTCAAATCGGCAATAACGTGATCTGTAGCTTCATCCTTTACAACGGTCCCCACGGGAACGGGAATCAAAAAGTCTTCCGCATCGCGTCCAAACTTATTGCTTCCTTGACCTTTGCCGCCCGGCTTTGCTTTAAACAAACGGCGATATCGAAAATCTACTAATGTATTTACATTCTTATCGGCAACAAGTATCACACTTCCGCCTTGTCCGCCATCGCCGCCATTCGGGCCTCCATTAGGTACAAATTTTTCTCTGCGGAAACTGCTCATGCCATCTCCGCCTTTACCTGACTGCACAAATATTCTTGCTCTATCTATAAACATATTACACCTCATTTACAGAACACTATCATATTATAAAAAGAGACACAGCCAGTAAGGACCATGTCTCTTGTCTATCTGTCCTACTGATTCAATATTTCATACGCTTTTTCAAACTGTTTATCTGTCGTATCATTGGCCTGCAAAGGAACTACTACATCCGGCTCGATTCCAACCCCATCTATAAATCTGCCATTCGCTGTTTTATATTTTGCAACAGTTAATTTAACGGCATTGCCTTCATCTATAGGATAAATTCCTTGAACCGTTCCTTTTCCATAACTTTTAACTCCGACAATTGTACCAATTTTTAAATCTTGAACGGCTCCTGCTACGATTTCTGCCGCACTAGCTGTATTTTCATTGATGAGTACCACCATGGGAATCCTATCGACAGTCCCATCCGCTGTGAAATCTGTTTCCTTTCCAGAACGGTCGACATAAGAAACAATCGTACTATGCGGCGGTACAAAATTACTCGAAACAGTAACCGCCTGATCAACAAGTCCGCCGGGATTATTTCGTAAATCAAGTATCATTTTTCCCATTCCCTGCTGCCGCAAGGACTGATACAAGTCGGTAAATTCCTTACCCGTTTTTTCACTGAAAATAGATACACGTATATAACCAATATCAGTTCCTGGTATAAGCTGGCCGCCTACCGTTTTTAACTGTATTTGACTCCGCACCAGTTCCTTCGTATATTCCGTTCCTTTGTGACTTAGTACAAGTGTGACAGTAGATCCTACAGGACCACGAATATCTTGTGCTATTTGTTCAATATCCATTTCATTCGCGGGCTTTCCATCAATTGCAATAATAACATCACCGCGCTGAATACCCGCTTCTTTAGCCGGACTGTCATCCACAACTTCTACAACAAAAGGTCCTTGATCGTTTTTACCAAGGTATATGCCCACGCCGGCATACGATGCCGAGGTTTGATTAGCAAAAGATGCATAATTATCGCCGTCAAGATAGATAGAGTGCTTATCTGAAAGTTTTGCTACTATCCCTTCCAATGCTCCGTTTAATAATTTTTCCTTATCTATTTCTCCGGCATATCGCGATTCTACAATGCTAAACGTACGGACCAGTTTAAAAAAACCAGTTGGCGAGCCGGTATAATAGTATGACCCTAGCATAAATACTGTAATAGAACAAAGTATTGCAGAAAATATCCATGCTCCTCCATACCATACAAAACTTACAATTTTTTTATACTTGATTTTCATGTAATGCACCTATTATAGATAACCAGTGGGATCAACAGGATCCCCATTGGCACGTACCTCAAAATGAACATGAGGACCGGTAGAATTTCCGGTCGATCCGGAATACGCAATAACTTGACCTTGTGAAACAGATTGCCCCGCCGATACATTCAGTGACGAATTATGTCCATACAAAGTAGAAAGTCCATTGCCATGGTCAATAACGACAGCATAGCCATATCCGCCCAGCCATCCCGCTTCCACAACAACGCCACTATCAGCAGCATGCACCGGTGTCCCTGAATCAACCCCGATATCAATCCCAGAATGGAGGATCTGACGGCCGAATATAGGATGGTTTCTATATCCAAACGGAGAGGTAATAACACCGTTTACCGGCCATATAAATCTGCCAGAACCACTGACCGGCTGATAATAGCTGCTATCAGAACCTCCGCCGGAAGAATCCGAACCAGAAGCAGCGGCGGCACGAGCTGCCGCACGGGAACGGAGCATATCACCGATTTGCTGTGAAGATGCTTCCAATTCATTATACGCCTGTTCCGCTGTTGCCTTATCATTTTGAGCCTTATTCAAAATGGCCTGCTGTTCTGCTTTGCGCTTTTCAACTTCTTCTTTCTTCTTAGCTGATTCCGCCTTCAATTCAACTTGTTTTTGCCGTTCTTGTTCCAATACTGCTTTTTGTTCATTGATTTTATCTCGTTCATCTTTGATTGAAGTGATAAGTTCCATATCTGAATTTACAATACGTTTCAACAATTCAACACGATTAGAAAAATCACTGAAATCTTTGGCTCCAATAACGACATCCAAATAGTTTAATTGTCCATGCATGTAAATATCTCGAATACGTGTACTCAAAACGTCCTGACGCCGACTTAAGTTAGCCTGTGTTTTTTCCAATTCAGCTTGTGTTTTTGTTATCTGTTCTTCGGTCTGTGCAAGTTGATCAGAAACCGTCTTAAATTCCTTTAATGCCGCATCAAGATTTTCCTGCGTAACTCGTAATTTTTCAAAAACACTGCCAATAACAGCTTCTGCTTCATTCTTTTTTTGTGCCTGCTGATCCATTTGGGATTGTACATCAGATAATTGATTTTGCAAATCTGCATCATCATCATCCGCCATCACCGCAAAACAAGGAGTAAGCATAGCCGAAATAATCATAACCGAAATAACTTTTTTTCCAAACATTTGCTTTACCATATATTACACCTTCATATAACGTTTCAAAGAAATCGTACTACCTAGTGCACCAATAATCATACTGATAATTAAAAGCACACCCCCGGTCTTATACATAAACGGATACATGCTGACCATCGGTAAAAATGCCAATGATTCATGGATTTCCGTAGTAACAAAACCATAAAATTGAAATAGTGCCATATCCGCAATAAGTCCGCCGATGAAACCTAAAAACAATCCTTCCAAAAGAAACGGCCAGCGGATAAACCAATTAGTAGCACCTACATATTTCATAATTCCTATTTCTCTGCGGCGTGCAAACACGGTTAAGCGAATTGTATTAGAAATAATAAACAGCGTAGCAAATGTCAAAAATATAATAAGAGCGATACCGCCCCAGCGAATAACCTGCGTAATTGAAAATAATTGTTCAACAATTTCCTGCCCGTAATGTGAACTTTCTACCTCTGGATATTTAGCAACTACAGCTGCTGTTTTCTTTACCGCCTCAGGATTAGTAAACGTAATTTCATACGAACTAGGTAATGGATTTTTACCTTCCAGTGCATCTAAAATACCAGGTTGGTCTTTCATCCTTTCTTTCAAACGATCCATTGCTTTAGCCTTATCGGTAAATTCAATAGACTTAACATCCGGCAATTCTTTTAATTCCCGTCCTACCTTCATTACCTGATCAGTAGTAATCCCGTCTTTCAAATACACACTGATTTGAACTTGATTTTCCAAATTATCGGCAAAATAATCAAGATTAGCTACCATCGTCATAAAAACGCCTAATATAAATAACGACAATGCTACAGTAGCAATAGAAGCAAATGACATAAAGCTGTTGCGTCTAAAAGAGGTAAAGGCTTCCGACGTATAGTAACGCATAGTTCTAATCTTCATCGCCGTATGCCCCTTTCTGTTCGTCACGGACAATTCTGCCATCAACGATTTCTATCACTCGCTTATTCATCATATCCACCATTTGCTTATCATGTGTAACCATCAATACCGTTGTTCCCATATGATTGATTTTAGTAAACAAATCCATGATTCCGCGTGACGTATCAGGATCCAAATTACCTGTAGGTTCATCAGCAATCAACATAAGCGGTCGATTCACAATAGCCCGGGCAATCGCAATACGCTGTTGTTCACCACCGCTGAGATTTTGCGGCAGTGCATCTGCCTTTCCCACCAAATTAACCAAATCAAGAACGTTATGCACACGTTCTTTGATTACTTTACGCGGTGTTTCGATAACTTCCATGGCAAACGCTACATTTTCTGCCGCAGTCTTATTCGGAAGCAACCGGAAATCCTGAAAGACAATCCCCATTTTACGACGTAAATAAGGTACACGATCTTTTGCGATACGGTTAACTTCAATACCATTGACAACGACAGTTCCCGATGAGGGAAGTTCTTCGTGCGACAAAAGTTTGATAAACGTTGATTTACCGGCACCGCTGGCTCCTACAACAAAAACAAACTCGCCTTTTTCAATATGAACCGTAACATGATCTAATGCAACGGAGCCATTATCATAAATTTTTGATACATCCCTAAAATAAATCATAGTTTACCTCTTTTCAAGCAGCTGCTTATTTACGAGC
>Ga0070399_1001583_pt1 | contig 23312 bp, 22 predicted proteins | sample BioMet4_FD_61217 | JGI IMG/M metagenome (GOLD analysis project Ga0070399, IMG submission 61217) | Microbial communities from bioreactor (seeded with sewage sludge) at LBNL, California, USA - Biofuel metagenome 4 (version 1) | ecosystem: Engineered > Bioreactor > Anaerobic > Unclassified ... | reverse complement strand
TTGGTAACGGCGGTAATGGCTATTGCGGCATTGATTGTGATGCAGTTTGTCTGGACCGAAAATCTCTATAAGACCGAACAGCGGCGCGTGGGACTTCATGCCTCTTTGCTGTTGAACGACGAAGTGGCATACGAAGTGGGTAATTCGGCAATGGCAATGGCTCAACGAGTTCTAGATGGTGACACTATGGCAACTGACGGCGGATGGGGAGGTAACTTTGACGAAAAAACTGTAACCGTTGCCATCTTCAAGCCAAAGTTCAAAAAAATAATCAGACATTGCAAAACGGCCGAAGAATGGTACAGGTTTGTCAGAGACGTTTGCGGTCAATATATGATTGCCGGCATGAATTTCGACCGTCTCGATTCGGCCTACAGTGAGGCATTGAAGAGGAACGACATCAACATCCCGCATCAGCTGAAGAAAATCGACGCCAAAGGCCGTACCTTGGAATGTTCGCCGGCCGCGAAAGGACTTAAGTTCACGCTCAGCACCGACACCATTCCGCTCGGCATCGACGACAAGGACTTTCTCGTTGCCGTTTTCGACAACTCGGCTCACGGCATGTTCACCCAGATGAAAAGCATGCTCCTTGCGTCGCTCGCCATCGTTGTAATGCTCGCCTTTGTGCTCATCTTCATGCTCGACACCATCTTCTACCAGCAGAAGCTCTCGAAAATGAGGGAACGGCTTGTGAACTGCCTCGTGCACGACATCAACCGGCCGATAACCGTCGTCAGTCAAATCATCGGTCGCTGCCGCGGAACAACACTGGCTGTTGAGGACGCCGACAACGCAAAGTGGCATCTCGACTGGCTCTCTCAACTGAAAACGAAGCTGCTGGTGACAGCTGCTGTCAAAAAAAATCTGAGACTGAACTTTGAACCCGCGAAACCAGCTGATATAGTTGAAGAAATCGTCGGACAATACAAAGCGAACAACAAAGGGCTGGACATCAGCTTCGAATCCGACGAATCCGGCACAACAGCCGACATCGACAGACTTCACTTCGGAAATGCCGTAGTCAACCTCATCGACAACGCTGTGAAATACTCCGACAATCCTGTGATCCGCGTCAGATGTTACGCTGAAAACGGCTTCTTCTGCACTTCGGTGAAAGACAACGGCATCGGAATTCCAAAAAAATATCTCACTCGCATCTTCAGGAACGGTTTCCGTGTGCCGACGGACAAATCGGCCGGCAAAGAAGGCTTCGGCATCGGACTGAGTTATGTCAGAATGGTCGTCGAACGGCATCAGGGCGACATCGCCGTGAAAAGCGTCTTCAAACAAGGCAGCGAATTCATCATCCGCATTCCGATTTTCAAAGACTTGGCAATAAAATGAACAACATTATCCTTTACATCGAAGACGACCCCGATTTTGTCGCCATCTATTCAAAATTCCTGCAGGAAAAAGACTATCAAGTAATCTGTGCAGAAGACGGAAAAACCGCTCTCGAAGAATATCGGCAGATTCATCCTGACTTGATTCTGCTCGACATCAACCTGAGCGACGGTTCGTCGGGCTACGACGTCGCAACTGAAATCCGCAAGACCGACAAAATGACGCCGATTATATTCTTCACCTCTCTCTTAGATCCAGAAGATGCAATAAAAGGCTATGAAACAGGAGCCAACGACTACATCCGCAAAGGCATTTCGCCCACCGAAATGATGGCGAAACTGAAGGTCTGGCTTTCCAACTCCTCGATTCAAGGCGCGCGCATCAACATCACCGAACGGACTTACATCGACAGAGCACAATCGGAACTCTGCTGCTGCGGCAAAACAGAGCCGCTCACGTTCAACGAGATGAATCTGCTCTCGTATTTTGTCATTCACAAGAACGTCATCCAAGACCGCGAACTGTTGTCGTCATACATCTGGGGAAACGACAAGAGAGGAAGAAACGGCATGGACAAATGTCTGTTCCGATTGCGCAAACTCCTGGAAAACGATACCGCCATCACTATTTATTCGCACAAAGGCGGACTTGTAGGACTCTACATCCGCTAAGCCTCCAAATAAAATCGTGCTGAAAACTTTGTTTCCATAAAAACCAATCCGGCTTCTCTTCGCAAACAATTAATAACAGCATTTGAAGATTTGGTACGAGATTATTCAGTACCTTTGTTTCGCGAGAAAAGGGAACAAATCGCAGGGAGAAATGTTCCTTATATAGAGAGGTTAGAGAATGATACAGCCGTTGGCAGAAAGAATGCGTCCAAAGACGCTCGATGATTACCTTGGACAACAGCAGCTTGTCGGGAAAGGTGCCGTTCTTCGTCGGATGATTGACCAAGGACGCGTCCCTTCGTTTATCCTTTGGGGCCCGCCGGGAGTAGGCAAAACGACTCTTGCACGCATAATCTCCAACAAGCTCGAAGCACCTTTCTACACGCTCAGTGCCGTCACGGCAGGCGTCAAAGACGTGCGCGACGTGATTGAGAAAGCCAAAAACAACCGCTTCTTCAACTCCGTCTCTCCCATCCTCTTCATCGACGAAATCCACCGTTTCAGCAAGTCGCAGCAGGATTCACTGCTCAACGCAGTCGAAACGGGAACAGTCACGCTGATTGGCGCCACGACCGAAAACCCGTCGTTCGAAGTGATTCGCCCGCTGCTCTCAAGATGTCAGGTTTATGTGCTCAAGCCATTGGACAACGACGACCTGCTCTCACTGCTCCAACGCGCGCTTGCAGAAGACACCTTGCTGAAAGACAAGAACATCGTCGTCAAGGAAACAGACGCTCTGCTGCGCTTTGCCGGCGGTGATGCACGAAAGCTTCTGAACACTATCGAACTGGTTGTCGACGCAGAAGAAAACGAACCCGAAATAGTCATCACAGACCAGAAAGTGGTCGACCGGCTTCAGGAAAATCCTGCCGCATACGACAAAGGCGGTGAGATGCATTACGACATCATCTCAGCCTTCATCAAATCAATCCGCGGAAGCGACCCCGATGCGGCTGTTTACTGGCTCGCACGCATGGTGGCAGGAGGTGAAGACCCAGAGTTCATCGCACGCCGACTGGTGATTTCGGCCGCCGAAGACATCGGTCTGGCCAATCCGAACGCACTACTGCTGGCCAACGCCTGCTTCGACGTCATACATAAGATAGGCTGGCCTGAAGGTCAGATTCCGCTGGCCGAAACTACCGTATATCTCGCCTGCAGCCCGAAAAGCAACTCGGCCAATCTCTCCATCGAGAAAGCCCTCGAAATAGTGGCGCGCACAGGCAACTTGCCCGTTCCGCTACACCTCAGGAACGGAGTCACTAGCCTCATGAAAGACCTTAATTACGGAGCCGACTACAAGTTTCCGCACGACTTTGAAGGTCATTTCGTCGTGCAGGATTATCTGCCCGAAGAACTTAAGAACGAGCGTATTTGGCAAGGCCAGGAAAACGCCGCCGAACACAAGTTGATTGAACAGATGAAACGTTTGTGGGGCGAACGAAAATTATAATCGAATTATCCTTTGCAAGTCCATAAAAAAACCGTATATTAGCGGCGCATTTAGCACTATTAAAGCACACACTTTATCAACAACATAAAAAAATTTTAAGATGAAAAAGTACAATTTCTATGCAGGTCCCTCTATTCTGAGCGAGTACACAATCAAAAACACTGCCGACGCAGTGATGAATTTCGCAGGAACAGGACTTTCTTTGTTGGAGGTTTCTCACAGAAGTAAAGAATTCACGGCTGTCAACGACGAAGCACAAGCGATGATCAAGGAGTTGTTGGACCTTCCGGAAGGCTATTCAGTTGTCTTTCTGGGTGGCGGCGCCAGCTTGCAGTTCTGCATGGTTCCATTCAATCTTCTTAATAAGAAGGCTTCTTATCTCGACACAGGCACGTGGTCGTCAAAAGCTATCAAGGAAGCCAAACTCTTCGGCGAAGTCAACGTTGTGGCTTCTTCGAAAGACAAGAACTACACCTACATTCCTAAAAACTATGTCGTTCCTGAAGATTCGGACTATTTCCACATCACGACAAACAACACAATCTACGGCTCTGAAATGCGCAAAGACCCGGATGTTAAGGTCCGCCTCGTAGCCGACATGTCGTCGGATATCTTCACCCGTGCTATCGATATCTCCAAATATGACCTCATCTTCGCAGGCGCACAGAAGAACCTTGCACCCGCAGGCGTCACACTGATTATCGTCCGCAACGACGCTCTCGGACACGTTGAACGCGCTATCCCGACAATGCTGAACTATCAGACTCATATCGACAAACAGTCAATGTTCAACACGCCTCCTGTATTGCCTATCTTCTCTGCTCTGCAGACCTTGAAATGGTATAAGGAACAAGGCGGCATCGCAGCTATGGAAAAGAAAGACATGCTGAATGCAACTCTGCTGTATGACGAAATCGACCGTAACAAACTGTTCCACGGCACAGTCGAGACAGAAGACCGTTCAATCATGAACGTTTGCTTCGTCATGAATGAAGAATACAAAGACCTGGAAGAAGAATTTGCTAAATTCGCATCCGCAGCCGGAATGGTAGGCATCAAAGGTCACCGCTCAGTCGGCGGCTTCCGCGCTTCTCTCTATAACGCCATGCCTACAAGTGGCGTGAAAGCACTCATCGAATGCATGCAGGAATTTGAAAGAAAACATTAATCATTATGGCAAAGATATTAATAGCAACAGACAAACCTTTCGCAGCAATCGCTGTGGATGGTATTCGTGCAATTCTCAAATCTAACAAAGACGAACTTGTACTCCTCGAAAAATATGGCGAAAAAGCCAAATTGCTGGAGGCAGTGAAAGACGTTGACGCTATCATCATACGTAGCGACGTGATTGACAATGAAGTGTTCGAGGCAGCCAAAAATCTGAAAATCGTTGTCCGCGCCGGTGCAGGCTACGACAATGTCGACCTTGCAGCAGCAACCGCTCATAAAGTTTGCGTGATGAACACTCCCGGACAGAACTCCAACGCTGTGGCTGAACTCGTGTTCGGACTGCTGGTTTATGCTGTTCGCAATTTCTATAACGGTACATCGGGGACAGAACTGAAAGAGAAAGCTCTCGGTATCCTTGCTTTCGGAAATGTAGGACGCAATGTGGCTCGCATCGCCAAAGGCTTCGGTATGGAAGTCTGCGCTTTCGACGCTTACTGCCCTGCTTCTGCCATTGAAGCTGCAGGTGTGAAAGCTGTAGGCTCAACCGCTGAACTCTTCAAATCTTGCCATATCGTTACGCTTCATATCCCAGCGACAGCCGAGACTAAGGGTTCAATCAACTACGAATTGATGAACTCGATGCCTAAAGGCGCCATCCTCATCAATACCGCACGTAAAGAGGTGATTGACGAAGCCGGACTGAAGAAGATGTTCGAAGACCGCCCTGACTTTAAGTATGTCGCCGACATCAAACCTGATCTCGACGCTGAGCTGAAAGCCTCTTATCCTGACCGTTATTTTGCTACTCCGAAAAAGATGGGTGCTCAGACAGCAGAAGCCAACATCAACGCAGGTTTGGCAGCAGCCAACCAGATTGTTGGATTCCTCAAAGATGGCATTGAGAAGTTCAGAGTAAACAAATAAAATGACCCGAAATAGTAAGAATCTGTTAGTTCCTGCTTTATTGATTATCGATTGCCTGCTTATTAACAGCATCGTTTTTTTCTTTAAAGACAGGATGACAGATTTTTATAAAGGATTTTTTATAGGCATAGCGGTGGCTTTCCTCGTGGCAGCCATCGTTTGTTATGTTTTGATTATTTTAAAGCGCTCAAAAAGTTAATTATGGCAACAGTAAAACCATTTAAAGGCGTTCGCCCGCCGAGAGAACTTGTGGAGCAGGTCGCTTCACGCCCTTACGATGTGTTAAGCTCGGAAGAAGCACGACAGGAAGCTGCCGGCAATGAGAAATCACTCTACCACATCATCAAGCCGGAAATAGATTTTCCGGAAGGAACAAGCGAACACGATCCGCGCGTCTATGAGAAAGCCGCTGAGAACTTCAAGAAGTTCCAAGACAAAGGCTGGCTCGTTCAAGACTCGAAGGAATGTTATTATATTTATGCCCAGACAATGAACGGCAAGACTCAATACGGACTGGTCGTAGGTGCTTACGTTCCAGACTATCTGAACGGCGTCATCAAAAAACATGAACTCACGCGCCGCGACAAGGAAGAGGACAGAATGAAACATGTACGCGTCAACAATGCAAACATCGAACCTGTATTCTTCGCTTATCCTGACGACAAAGTCCTCGACGACCTGGTAGCAAAATATACAGCCGAAAAACCGGTCTATGACTTCGTCGCTCCTAACGACGGCTTCGGCCATCACTTCTGGATTATCGATAAGGATGAAGACATCGCAACCGTCACCAAAGAGTTCGCCAAAATGCCTGCTATGTACATAGCCGACGGCCATCACCGCTCTGCTGCAGCCGCTTTGGTCGGCGCAGAAAAAGCACGTATGAATCCTAACCATACAGGCCAAGAGGAATACAATTACTTCATGGCCGTTTGCTTCCCTGCAAATCAGCTGACTGTCATCGACTACAACCGCGTGGTCAAAGACCTGAACGGACTGACAGCCGAACAGTTCCTCGCAGCTCTCGACGAGAACTTCACCGTAGAAAAGAAAGGTGCGGAAATCTACAAGCCGAACAAGCTCCACAATTTCTCGCTCTATCTCGAAGGCAACTGGTACAGCTTGACTGCCAAAGCGGGAACATACAACGATGACGACCCGATTGGCGTGCTCGACGTGACCATATCATCAAACCTCATCCTCGACAAGATTCTGGGCATCAAAGACCTCCGCTCCGACAAGCGCATCGATTTCGTCGGCGGCATCCGCGGCCTCGGTGAACTGAAAGCAAGAGTCGATAGCGGCGAAATGAAAGTCACTCTGGCTCTTTATCCTGTCACAATGAAGCAAATCATGAATATAGCCGACAGTGGAAACATCATGCCGCCGAAGACGACATGGTTCGAGCCGAAGCTCCGTTCCGGACTCATCATTCACAAACTCAGCTAATCTGTAGTCCTTTTAAGCTTAAACATCTCAAAAATCCAATTATATGAAAAAATCGATAGTGCTATACATCCTGATGCTGCTCTCAGTCAATCTGATGGCACAGAACGACCTCACCGGAATCGTCTTAGACAATAGCGGACAGCCAGTGAAAGGAATCAACTTGAGAGTGCAATACACACACATTTTTGCCAAGAGCAACAAGGCCGGAGAATTTAAGCTTAAAAGGCTTCAACCTAACGACAGCGTCCGCGTTTACAAGACTCCGTCAATCTTTGCCCAATTCCTTCCAGGCTCGTCGAAAGCTGTCAAATTGCAACTGACCGACCAAGGTCTGGTCATCGACCGCGGTGAAAATCAGAAGGAATTGGCTGAATACAAAAAAGAAACCAGAGACAACGGTTTCAATGGCAATGTCATTACAGCAAAGATGATTGAGCGCAACAACTATCAGACCATCGTCGAAGCCATTAAAGCCAATGTTGGCGGCATCGACTACGGACAAACCTCAAGCGGAGGTACGTCTATGACCATCCGAGGACAGAAATCCATGAATCTCTCCAACGAACCGATGGTGCTGGTCGATGGCGTTCAAACGGACATCAACGGAGCTGAATCGATGTGCAACATCCACGACATCGAAAGCATCGAAGTCAACAAAGACGGTCTTGGCTACGGAGTCAGAGGTGCCAATGGCGTGATAATCATTAAAACAAAACGTCAATAAACAAATACTGAAACAATGACAAATCTGGGATACTACAAAGTTGCCGCCGCCGTTCCACTTGTTCACGTTGCAGACTGTTTTCGCAACATCGACGAGATAAAACAGATGATGAAAGAAGCAGCGGAGAAGCATGTACAAATCATCGCTTTCCCAGAACTCTGCATCACGGGCTACACTTGTCTCGACCTCTTTCATCAGCATACGCTGCTCGACAATGCGCTCGACGCACTGTCGGAGTTGGTTGATGACACGAAAGAACTTGACATGCTGACCGTTGTCGGACTGCCTCTCGAAACTGAAAACAGACTTGTGAACGCAGCCGCAGTATTCCAGAAAGGGAAGATTCTCGGATTTGTACCTAAAACCTATCTGCCAAACTATAAGGAATTCCAAGAACAACGCTGGTTTACCTCTGCTTCCGAACTGACTGACGACAAATTTGTATTCAAAGGCGTCGAATACCCAATGGGCAAAGACATCGTCTTTTCTGCCGGTGAAGCTAAAATAGGCGTCGAAATCTGCGAGGACCTTTGGGTTCCCGTTCCACCAAGCTCATTGCTCGCAATGGAAGGCGCGAACATCATCGTCAACCTTTCGGCCAGCAACGAACTGATTGGCAAGAATCATTATCTGCGTCAACTGATTGCCCAACAATCGGCACGATGTATCACAGGCTATGTCTATGCTTCAGCCGGTTATGGTGAATCGACGACTGATCTCGTCTTTGCGGGAAACGGACTGATTGCCGAGAACGGCATTCTCCTGGCCGAGACAACGCGTTTCGACATGCATTCGCGCATGTCAATCAGCGAAATTGATGTCAGCGCACTGCAACACGACCGCATGGTCGGCACAAGCTTCATGGAAGGAGCTCAAGACTTGCTCCCATCCTACTGCCGAACCATTGATGTCGCTCTGCCTGCGCTTCCTGAACCTTTCGAACTGACACGCGCTATCGACGCCCATCCTTTCCGTCCGGAAGGTGACGCGCTGAAAGAACGCTGCGAAGAGATTTTCCACATCCAAGTGATGGGACTTGTCAAGAGGTTTGAACACACGCATTGCAAAACTGCCGTCATTGGTATCTCAGGCGGATTGGATTCAACTTTGGCGCTGTTGGTCACTGTGATGGCCTTCGACGCACTCAAAATGCCGCGAAGCCAAGTGCTCGGCATTACAATGCCAGGCTATGGTACGACCGACCGCACATATAACAATGCCGTCAATCTCATCCGCTCGCTCGGCGCAACACTAAAGGAGATTTCTATCCGACAGGCTTGCGACCAGCATTTCAAGGATATCAATCACAATCCTACCGTCCACGACGTAACATACGAAAACAGCCAAGCTCGCGAACGCACACAAATACTCATGGATATCGCCAATCAAGAGAACGGATTGGTAATCGGGACCGGCGATTTGTCGGAATTGGCCTTGGGTTGGGCAACCTACAACGGCGACCACATGTCGATGTATGGCGTCAACACAAGCATTCCGAAGACTTTGGTCAAATACCTCGTGAACTGGGTTGCCGAAAACAAAGTGGACAAAGCTTCAACTGAAACACTGCTCGACATCGTTGACACACCTATAAGTCCGGAACTTATTCCTGCTGACGAACAAGGCAATATCAAACAGAAAACCGAAGACCTCGTAGGCCCTTATGAACTGCACGACTTCTTCCTCTATCGTTTCATGCGCTTCGGCGAACGTCCAACGAAAATCTATTTCCTGGCGAAACAGGCATTTGCAGGAACTTATTCCAAAGAGGTGATTAAAAAATGGATGCACGTTTTCTTTCGCCGTTTCTTCCAGCAGCAATTCAAACGAAGCTGTCTGCCTGACGGACCGAAAGTCGGCTCCATCAGTATCTCGCCTCGAGGTGATTGGCGGATGCCAAGTGATGCTTGTGCAGAACTATGGCTGAAAGAAATAGAGAACTTACAATAATTTTGCGTACCTTTGTCCTCACATTTGATTTTTATGGATTACAATACTAAACAAAAGAAACTGGTTTTACCCGAATATGGGCGAAATATACAGAATATGGTTGATTATTGCGTCAGCATCGAAGACAGAGACGAACGTACAAGATGCGCAAACTCAATCATTGTCAGCATGGGGAATCTGTTCCCTCATCTGCGCGATATAAATGATTTCAAACATATTCTTTGGGACCATTTGGCTATCATGGCCGATTTCAAACTCGACATCGATTATCCGTACGACATAGTTAAGAAAGAGGAACTGAACACGAAGCCTGCTCCAATCGACTACAAACTTTCCTCCATCCACTATCGTCATTATGGCAAAATCATAGAAAACATGATTCAGCGGGCGACAGAATTTCCCGAAGGACCGGAAAGAGACCAGCTTGTTAAACTGATTGCTAATCAGATGAAGAGGTCTTATGTTGTATGGAACAAAGATTCTGTCGAAGACGAAAAAATATTCAAGGATCTTTTTGAACTTTCGAAGGGCTTGATTAACATCACTCCAGACCAACTTAAATTGACCGATTGCAAGGAGTTGATTCCTCGCAATCCACAACCTATCAACAACAAGAAAAACAATCAACGTAAAAACAGATGAGTTCGTTTATAATAGAAGGCGGTCACAAACTGAATGGCGATATTACTCCTCAAGGTGCCAAAAATGAAGCCCTTGAAGTGATATGCGCTACTTTGCTCACACCCGAAATTGTAACCATCAACAATGTACCCGATATCCTCGATGTCAACAATCTGATTCTCTTACTTCGCGAGATAGGCGTCAAAATTGAACATCCATCAGTCGGGACTTACAGTTTTCAAGCCGACAATATCAATCACGATTTCCTCCTGAGCGACGACTTTATCAGCAGATGCAGCTCGCTCCGCGGCTCTATCATGATTGTCGGTCCTTTACTCGCCCGCTTTGGAAAAACTATTTTTCCACAACCGGGAGGAGATAAAATCGGACGAAGACGTCTTGATACTCACGTTTTCGGACTTCAGAAACTGGGAGCCCGCTTCGATTATGACAATGACAATCATCTCTATCGAATCAATGCCGATAAACTAAAAGGAACTTACATGCTTCTCGACGAAGCTTCCATCACCGGTACAGCAAACATTCTAATGGCTGCTGTCATGGCTGAAGGAAAGACAACAATATTCAATGCTGCATGTGAACCTTACATCCAACAGCTTTGCAAAATGCTCATTCGAATGGGAGCAAACATCCAAGGCGTCGGTTCAAATCTGCTTACAATCGAAGGTGTTAAATATCTGAACGGTACAACTCACACGATTCAGCCCGACATGATTGAAGTCGGCAGTTTCATCGGCATGGCCGCAATGACAGGCTCCGACCTTTATATCCGAAATGCAGACGAAGGAAATCTGGGAATCATCCCCGATTCGTTCCGACGCTTGGGAATTACCATCGAACAAACAGGTAAAGACATTCATATTCCTCAGCATGATTCTTATGAAATAGATACGTTTATCGACGGCTCAATCATGACAATCGCCGACGCGACTTGGCCGGGACTGACGCCTGACTTGTTGAGCGTATTCTTGGTTGTCGCCACACAAGCTGTCGGAAGCGTGCTGATTCATCAGAAGATGTTCGAAAGCCGTCTGTTCTTCGTCGACAAACTAATAGATATGGGCGCGCAAATCATTCTTTGCGATCCGCATCGTGCTACCGTTATCGGACTTGGACGACGCTTCAAACTGAGAGCTTCAAGAATGACTTCACCTGATATCCGCGCAGGAATAGCGCTGCTGATTGCAGCAATGAGCGCCGAAGGAACCAGCCGCATCGACAACATCGACCAGATTGACCGCGGCTACGAAAATATTGACAAACGACTCAATCAATTGGGCGCTAACATCAAGCGTCTGCAAAGTTCCTAGAAATGATACTTGAAGACAGTCTCCGCTCGGTTGGTCAATTTTCCAAACCTCATGGAATCAAAGGCGAGATTTCACTCATCACGCAAATTGGAGTTTCTGACGGCAATGAATATGTCGTCTGCAAAATGGATGGAATTCTAGTGCCTTTCTTCATTGAAAGCAAAAGGTGGAAATCAGACAACATCCAATTGCTGAAGCTTTGTAATATTGACGATGAAAAAGCTGCCAAAAAATTCATCGGCGTTGACGCTTTTATTCCAAAAAATGAGGAAGATAAAGATGATGATGATGAAATCACTTGGGACGACCTCATCGGCTTTGAAGTTGTCGATGATGGAAACGGGAATATCATCGGCAACATTATCGACATCGACGATTCGACAGCAAACGTCCTCTGTAAACTCTCCCGCGGAAATAAGGAATATATCATTCCGCTGGCAAATGAGCTTATCACAGAAGTCGATGTAGCGAACAAACGATTGTGTATCATTCTTCCAGATGGATTAATGGACCTGTAAAGAATCTGCTTCATGAAAAAGAATATCGCAATTTTAGGTTCTACCGGTTCTATTGGAACTCAAGCGCTGCAAGTCATCGCTGAGCACAGCGACTTGTTCGAGGTGTTTGCGCTGACGGCAAACAACAGCGTCGAGCAACTGATTGAACAGGCAAAGACATTCAATCCTAAAGTTGTCGTTATTGCGAATGAGCTGAAATATCAGCATTTGAAAGAGGCTTTGGATGGACTGTCCATCAAGGTTTACGCTGGAGCAGACGCTATCGCTGAAGTCGTTCAGATGGAACCAATCGACATCGTTCTGACAGCAATCGTCGGATATGCCGGACTTCGCCCGACTATGGAAGCGATTCGAGCTAAGAAAACCATTGCATTGGCCAACAAGGAAACTCTTGTCGTCGCCGGTGACCTTATCACCCGAATGGCAAAAGAGAACAATGTCAAGATTCTGCCTGTCGACAGCGAACATTCGGCAATCTTCCAATGCCTGGAAGGTGCGAATGGAAATCCTATTGAAAAGATTCTCCTGACAGCAAGCGGCGGCCCGTTCCGTACCAAATCTCTACAAGAATTGGCAGAAGTCACCAAAGAACAGGCTCTTCATCATCCGAATTGGATGATGGGCGCTAAAATTACCATCGATTCTGCCTCTATGATAAACAAAGGCTTCGAAATGATTGAAGCGAAATGGTTGTTCGACGTTTCACCTGCACAAATCGAGGTCGTCGTTCATCCGCAATCAGTCATTCATTCGATGGTCCAGTTCGAGGATGGCGCAGTCATTGCCCAACTTGGAATCCCCGACATGAAACTGCCTATCGCATACGCTCTTTCTTATCCGAAAAGAATGAGAAGTACCGCTCCCCGACTCGACTTCAGCAACTATGCAACTTTGACTTTCGAGAAGCCGGACACGCTTCGCTTCCGCAATCTCGCCTATGCAATCGAAGCGCTGAACAAAGGCGGCAACATGCCTTGCATTCTGAACGCTGCCAATGAAATCGTCGTTGACGCATTTCTCCACGACCGCATCGGATTCATCGAGATGAGTGACATTATCGAGCAAACAATGACAAAAGCCGCTTATATTAATACTCCTTCTTATGACGATTATGTGATGACGGATGAAGAAGGTCGGCAAATAGCAAAAAATCTGATTAACAACCATTGCAAATGATTTATATGCAAATACAACACATATTAATTGCTTGCGAATTTTCAAATAAATAAGAATGGAATCGTTTTTAATGAAAACTTTCGAGCTCATCCTGAGCTTATCCATATTAGTGATTGTTCACGAATTTGGGCACTTTATATTCTCTCGGATTTATAAAGTTCGCGTGGAGAAATTCTACCTGTTCTTTGACCCTTGGTTCGCACTCTTCAGATTCAAACCGAAGAACAGCGAAACTGAGTACGGAATCGGTTGGCTTCCGCTCGGCGGCTATTGCAAGATTGCCGGAATGATTGACGAAAGCATGGACAAAGAACAGATGAAACAACCGCCGAAGCCTTACGAATTCCGCTCCAAATCGGCCGGAAAGCGATTGATGATTATGATTGCAGGCGTGCTTTTCAACTTCCTGCTCGCACTTTTCATCTACTCGATGGTTCTCTTCCACTATGGAGATACTTTCCTGCCTCTTCAAAACATGAAGGCCGGAATGAACTATAGCGAGACTTTCCAGAAAGTAGGTTTCAAAGACGGTGATATTCTGCTGCGCGCAGACGATAAACCGTTGGAACGCTTCGGCGAAGACTGCTTCCGCTCTGTCGTCAATGCAAAGAAAGTTTATGTCCTGCGCGACGGAGTTGAAACTTCCATCTCAATTCCTTCCGACATGATGCAACGAGTAATGCGCGACAAACAAGGTTTTGCCGACCCTTACCGCATTCCTATGGTCGTCAAAGAAATCGGTGGAAAGAACTCTCCAGCCGCCATTGCCGGATTACTGCCCAAAGACAGCATCGTTTCAATCAATGGAATCATGACGCCTACTTTCGACGACGTCACCGAAATACTCCAAAAGAATAAAAGCAAAGCCATCACAATCGGTTTCTATCGTCATGGAATCAGTCAAACCTGCTCATTGACGACTGACAAAGACGGAAAACTTGGTGTCTATGTCATGGCTCCGACCGACCTTTATCCGACTGTCACGCGCCACTACAATTTCTTCCAGTCATTTCCATCGGGCATAATGCTTGGTGTCAATACACTCAAAGGCTACGTGAGCGACATGAAATATGTCTTCACGAAAGAAGGCGCGACGAGTTTGGGCGGTTTCGGAACAATCGGAAATCTCTTCCCCGCCACTTGGGACGGACAAATCTTCTGGATGCGTACAGCTTTCCTGTCAATCATCTTGGCTTTCATGAATATTCTTCCGATTCCGGCACTCGACGGCGGTCATGTCATGTTCTTGATTTATGAAGTTGTGACACGTCGCAAACCAAGCGAGAAGTTCCTGGAACACGCACAAATCGTTGGAATGATAATTCTTCTCGCCCTATTGGTTTATGCCAACGGCAACGATATCTTAAGATTCTTCACCAAATAGCAAACGACAAGATTCCGAAACGGGACGAATGCAAAAAACAACCATGGTTTTGTCTGAAACAGCGAGTGAAAAGGCAAATTCAACTATGTATTTGTCTGAAGTGCCGGGTGAAAGAGCAAATTCAACTATGAAAACGTCATTTCACCCATTGAAAATCAAAAAATTGAAGTCGGAGCAAGCATTGGAAAATAAAAAAGGCATTTGTCATTTCTGACAAATGCCTTTTTTAAATATTCTGAATTTAAAATTCTACTGTATTCCGCGAGCACGAAGTTCTTTCTGCCATTTCCAAGCGGAAGCAAGAGTGTCAGCCAACGTCTCTTTAGCTTCCCAGCCAAGAACTTTATTAGCCCTTTCGGGATTTGCCCAAATCTGTTCGATGTCACCTTCACGACGTCCGACAATCTTATGAGGGACCTTGACTCCTGTAACCTTCTCGAAAGTGTTTATAAGTTCAAGAACTGAAACTCCGCGTCCTGTACCCAAATTGAACACTTCCAAATTCTCGTCTGATTTGTTCTGCAACATGCGGTCCATAGCGACAACATGAGCTTTCGCCAAATCGACGACATTGATATAATCGCGGATGCAAGAACCGTCAGGCGTATTGTAATCATCGCCGAAGACACTCAATTCTTTTCTGATGCCAATGGCCGTCTGCGTAAGGAAAGGAAGCAGATTCTGTGGAACTCCATTCGGAAGTTCACCTATCAATGCACTCGGATGAGCTCCAATTGGATTGAAATATCTCAGCAAGATGCTCTTGAAAGGCGCTCCTGCATGAATTGTGTCTCTAATAATTTCCTCATTAATCTGCTTTGTATTTCCGTATGGAGATGTAGCAGGCTTGATGGGAGAATTTTCAGTGACTGGAAGATCTTTCGGATCCGGTTGACCATAGACGGTGCATGAAGACGAGAAAACGATTCCTTTAATTCCGAATTCAGGCATCAAATCAAGCAGATTGAGCGTTGTAACAAGATTATTGCGATAATACTTCAAGGGTTTTTGGACGGATTCTCCTACTGCTTTGCTTGCGGCAAAAAGAATTACTCCCTTGATTCCGGGATTCGCTTCGAGAGCCTTTCGAGTACCTTCTTTATCCTTTAAATCCAATTTAATGAATGCAGGGCGAGTTCCGGTAATCTTTTCAATATGGTCAACCACATCAGCATTCGAATTGGAAAGGTCGTCGATGATGACAACTTCATAACCGGCACTTTGAAGTTCAACTGTTGTATGAGAACCTATATATCCGGTTCCTCCTGCTACCAATATTTTTTCTTTCATATTTAATCGATATTACTTTTATTTTTATACCATTCCGGAAAAGCCCATAAATGCCATTGCCAAAAGACCAGCAGTAAGCAATGCAATCGGCATTCCTTTCATTCCTTGCGGAATATGCAACATCGAAAGCTGCTCGCGGATTCCGGCAAATAGAATCAATGCCAGCGAGAAGCCGATTGCTGTAGAGAATGCGAAAACTATAGACTGCATCAGATTAAAATCTTTCTGGATGACCAAGATGGCAACGCCAAGAATACAGCAGTTTGTTGTAATCAAAGGCAGATAAACGCCAAGTGCCTGATAGAGCGAAGGCGAAACTTTCTTCAAAATAATTTCAACCATCTGAACAAGGGCCGCAATAATCAGAATAAAAGTGATTGTTTGCATGAAGCCCAAACCAAAGCGGTCGAGAACATATTTCTGTACAAGGAATGTCACGATAGTAGAAAGCGTCAGCACAAAAGTAACAGCTGCACCCATTCCGGCTGCTGTTTCAATCTTTTTCGAAACGCCAAGAAACGGACATATTCCGAGGAATTGTGACAGCACAATATTGTTTACGAATACGGCTGCGATAAACATTATAATATATTCCATGATTTCTATGTCTTTATAATTTTACTACTCTGCTTTTACGTGACGAAGCTTGTTTGAAATTGCAACCAAATATGCCAACATGATGAAAGCTCCTGGAGCAAGTACGAAAATCAAAGATCCATACTGTTCCGGCATCAAAGTCAGACCAAAAATTTTCCCTGTTCCGAAAAACTCACGGACAGAGCCGAGAATTGTCAAAGCCAATGTAAAGCCGATGCCAATGCCGAGACCGTCGAAAGCCGAAGCGACGACGTTATTCTTGCATGCGAATGATTCAGCACGGCCAAGCACAATACAGTTGACCACAATCAGAGGAATAAACAGACCGAGACTTTTGTATAAACCTGGAACGTAAGCTTCCATCACCATTTGGACAACTGTCACGAACGTGGCAATGATAACAATGTAGGCAGGAATGTGAACTGAGTCCGGAACAAGATTCCTAACTGCGGAGATGCACATATTGGAGCAGATAAGTACGAAAGCTGTTGCCAGTCCCATACTCATACCATTTAATGCTGAAGAAGTCGTACCCAAGGTCGGGCACATACCCAACATCAAGACAAATGTTGGATTCTCATTAACGATTCCATTAATTAAAACTTTCAGATTGCTCATTTCTGTTTTCCTCCTTCAACTTTAACTTGTTCCGTTGCTCCGCTTTCTGCATCAGATGTACTCATATAAGCACTATATGCGCGGTTTATTGCATTCAAGAAAGCACGGCTGGAAATAGTTGCAGCTGTAATCGCGTCAACATCACCGCCATCTTTCTTCACCTTCAATTCATGATTCTGAACTTTAGACATGTCAATGCCAATCACGCATTGATGATTCTTCTTCGTGTGGAACCAATCCTGCATCTTAGCTCCTAGACCTGGAGTTTCAGCATGTTTCAGCACATAATAATTAAGCAATGTCCCTTTGTCGTCAAATCCGACCAAGACATCTACTTCTCCGCCGAAACCTTTCATTGTATTGCTTTCAACAGCGACGCCGACCAGTTTGTTATCTTTCTTTGCGGGATAAATCTTCAGAGAGTCACCCTCAGAAGTAACAGCCATATAAGCTTCAGCAGAAGGCTTGTTATTGAACGGAGGTGTAACTTCCTTGATTGCCGCTTCCAACTGTGCAGTTTTCGAAACGGATATCGGACCTGCTGTAACACTATTTACTTCGGCCAATATTGCACCGGCAGCCAATGAGACAACTGTCAGCGACAGGAACATATTTATTAAAGTTGGTTTTAACCTTTCCATAATTATTTTCCTCCAAAACGTTTAGGTTTGCAAAAGACATTAATAAGCGGTGTGACGCCGTTCATGATAAAGATGGCAAATGACATACCTTCAGGATATGACCCGAACAGACGAATCAAAGTTGTCAGAACGCCAATGCCAACACCATAAATTATCATTCCTTTCTTAGTTACCGGCGAAGTCACATAATCGGTTGCCATGAATATTGCACCGAGAAGCAAGCCGCCAGAAAGCAGATGATAGATAGGATTTACATAATGAACCGGATTGACCAACCACATTATGCCTGTGAAGACAAACACAGTACCAAGAATCGCAACCGGAATATGCCAAGTTATTATCTTCTTTGCGAGAAGGTAAACAAAGCCCAGCAACAATGCGATTGCGCAAATCTCTCCGAGACTTCCGCCCATATTTCCGAAAAGCATATTGCCATAGTTCGGCAAATCGACTGCCGTACCGGATTTGGCCATGATTTTCATTTGCGAAAGTACAGTCGCGCCGGTTTGCGCATCGACATAAGTCATAGGGAAAGCTTTCGGAACAGGCCATGTTGTCATCTGTGCCGGAAAAGAAATCAGCAAAAAGATTCGGCCTGTCAAAGCCGGGTTGAAAATATTGTTTCCCAATCCGCCGAACGACATCTTACCAATGCCGATAGCCGCAAGAGCGCCGATAGCAATAATCCAAACCGGAAGATTGCTTGGCAAGTTGAATGCAAGCAAAGCACCTGTCAAGATTGCCGAACCATCATAAAGTGTCGGTTTTCTTTTCAGAATATACTTGGCAATAACATATTCAAAAAAAGCACAGAAAATGATTGAATTGGCTGTGACAATGAGCGAGCCTAATCCAAAGAAGTAAAGTGATACAAGAAAAGCCGGAATAAGGGCAATCAGTACACCATACATGTTTCTGCTGATGCTGTCTCCACCATGAATATGAGGTGAAGGCGAAATATATAAACTGTTATTTTCCATGATGCTCCTATTTAGTAGATTTTCTTGACTTGATAATTCCCATTACTGTTCCTTTGCCCAAGCGAATGTAATCCAACAATGGACGATAGGCAGGACAGGTAAATGTACAAGAGCCGCATTCAATACAGTCAAAAATGAAATTTTTCTCGGCCATATCCCAATTGGAATGTTCTGTAGCTGACATCAGCAGTGAGGGATTCAATCCCATCGGACAAACATCCACACATTTTGCACAGCGGATACAATCACTGTATTCATGGCGCACAGATTCAGCTTTTGTCAGTAGCAAAATTCCAGAGCTTCCTTTCGTGATAGGAACTTCAGTCGAAACCAAAGCCTTTCCCATCATAGGACCGCCACCAATGATTTTGCCCGTGTCTTCAGGAACACCACCAACAGCTTCAAGAAGTTGAGTAATCGGAGTGCCGATACGAACGAGCAAGTTCGACGGATTTGCAACTGATTTACCAGTCACAGTCACGACACGTTCGATAAGCGGTTTATTTTTCTGAACAGCTTCATAGACAGCGAACACTGTTCCGACATTCTGAACAAGAGCTCCGGCAGTGATAGGCAGTGCACCACTTTTCACCTGACGACGAAGCACAGCATCGATAAGCTGTTTCTCACCTCCTTGCGGATATTTCATTTTCAGTGGCATAATTTCAATGCCCGGAAATGAAGCAGACAGTTCAGTCAAGTGTTTAATAGCATCGCGTTTATTGTTTTCAATGCCAATAACCGCACGTTTTGTATCCATTGCCTTCATCAGAAGTGTGACGCCCACAAGAATCTCCTCACCTTTTTCCATCATCAGCTCATGATCAGCCGTGAGATAAGGTTCACATTCAACTCCATTGATTATCACAACTTCAGCTTTGTTTCCCGGTGGAGGAGACAATTTGACTTGCGTTGGGAATGTTGCACCGCCCATACCGACAACGCCTGCTTCAGCAATTTTGGCAATAATCTCTTTTGCCGATAGAGTGCATTCTTTTACAAGCGTATCGCTGCGGTCGATACTTTCCTCCCATTCGTCACCTTCAACATCGATGAACACAGCCGGACGTTTATATCCGCTTGCATCCACTGCACCATCAATTTTGGCAACTTTACCGGACACAGATGAATGAATATTAGCAGAAACGAAACCTCCTGCTTTAGCCAACAATGTCCCGACTTTCACCACGTCGCCTTTAGCTACAACAGCTTGTGCCGGTGCACCGATATGTTGCCCAAGTGGAATGATAACCTGCTTAGGAACAGCCAGCACTGAAATTTTCTTTCCGGCAGACAATTTATTTTCGGGTGGATGAATGCCTCCGATTCGAAATGTCTTTAGCATATTTATCTTTATTTTTTAACTAACATCAATTTATTCTGAAACCTCCGGTTTACTTGTCGGAGCAGGATTACTCCCGGCAGCTGTTTCCGTTTTACTTTCTACTTTCTCGACTTTTACTTTCGGCGGGAAATTCAACTCATGAATAGCACCTGTCGGACAAACGTCAACACATTTGCGGCAAAGACGACATTTTGTGTAATCAATGTAAGCAACATTGTTCTCAATTGTAATTGCTTCGAACTTACATTCTTTCTCACATTTGCCACAACCAATACAAGCATTCGTACAAGCTTTGCGAGCAACAGCACCTTTGTCCTTATTGACACAGCTGACGAAGATGCGTCTAGATTTAGGCCCTTTGTTTCGAAGCTCAATGATTTTCTTTGGACAAGCCTTCACGCAAGCACCGCAAGCCGTACATTTTTCCTCATCAACCTCTGCAATTCCAGTTTCAGAATTGATGTGAATCGCATCGAATTTACAAACAGCTACGCAATCGCCATATCCAAGGCAACCAAATGAACAGCCTGTTTCGCCACCATACAATGAGGAAGCGATGGAACAAGCCTTAGCACCTTCGTAGTGATTGGTGCGAGGACGAACGCTGCACGTGCCGTTGCAACGAACAACTGCAACTTTTGGTTCAGCAACCTTCACCTCTTTTCCAAGGATTTCCGCCACCTTCGTCATAACAGGAGCACCTCCAACTGTACAGAGCAAACCGTCGAGGGAATCGGCTTTAACACAAGCATTAGCGAAACCGCTACAACCGGGGAAGCCACAGCCGCCGCAATTGGCTCCTGGCAAAGCCTCTTGGACTTGAGCAATTCGCGGGTCTTCGACAACTTCAAATTTCTTTGAAGCAGCAAACAGAAGAATTGCACTGAGTGCTCCAATAAACCCTAAAACGATAACCGCAATTAAAATCATGATATTCTTTTAATTTAATTTCTTCAACAAAAAAATAAACTGTTTATCCAAACTGTTTCTAAGCAGATAAAGCACGAGATAGTAAATGGCTAAAATAATCAAGCCAGCAAAGGCACTTGTCGTTTCGGCGAATCCGAAAGCCGTCATACTGGCAATCGTGGCAATAATTAATATAAGAGGTATGATGAATGCATAAAAAACGGCCTTCCTTCCCAATGATGTCTGGCCACACAACTGCACTTCGTCTCCAACCTTATAAATACCACTATTATCAATAACTTTTATTATCTTCTCTTTCTTATCTGCTGCTCCGCAGAATCCGTGAACTTGACAAGACGTGCATGCCGACAATTGGATAATACGGACTGAAACCGTGTTTCCCTCAATCGATTCAACTATTCCTCGATGTTCTATACTTTCACTCATCAGTTCAACATGTGCTTTTCAATTCCAAAACAAAAATAGTTATTATTTCCTTATCTTACTAACAATGATACATTATTATTTATTCAGATTTACAGCTTTACCATTTATAATTAAAGCCAAAGCTGATGAGCTCATTTACCTGTAAATATTTCCAGTCGTCATTCTTGGCCACGCCATCGTCATAACGAAGATTCAGAGTCAGGGTAGTCGAGAAGAAACGGCTGAGAGCAGTGGTCAGACGATTCTCGAACTCTGATTCAATACGCTTATAGCTTGTCGTGTAATAAAAACGGGAATACCAACTTGTGTTACGACTGAGTTGGAATGTCATCGATGAATTGATTGTCGAACCAAAAGTCTGGAGTGTTTGTTTATATTTGCCTTTGCTATTTTTGGGGAAACCATAGCGGGCCAAATCAAAATTCTCACTCAAAATACTGTGACGATAAGAATATGAAAGTGGTGCTATATTGACCGACAGCGCAATCTTTCTATACTTATTATATTTCGGATACGATTTGTCGAGGCTATATTTCATACCAAGACCGATATTGACATATAAAGGAGCAAGAAAAGCCGCCACCTTTGTGTTCGTGTTTGCAGTATAGTTATCAAAGAGTTGTGTTTGTACAGTAGCATCAAAAGTGTAATACCATTTGGAAAATGCCTGATAACCGATGTTACTTGTAAAACGCATCACATCATTACCTATTTTGTAATTGCGAAGAGAATCGCCCGTAGCTGTATAAACATTGTCATTCAATTCAAACTGATTGGCAAACTTAATTCTGTCCTTATTATAAGTATATGTAAAATATTCCCGGTTGGCAACATTCATATTACTGTTACCACCTTTACTCCAATTTGAAGAAATATAATTCTGAGCAAACTGAAGAGAACATTCAAAAGTGGAAGTCCAATAACGACGTTCAGGAATAAACTTCTTAGGAGCTGCAACATCGTTTGCATTAGCTTCGTTTTCAACAGCCACTCTTTGTGGTTTAACTTCTTTAATTACTTTCAGTTTAATCGGATTGTTCGGAAGATCTCTCAACGAATATTGGAAACAATCGGGATGGTTAAATCTCATATAATTGTAAACTCTGTCTTGTATCTGCTGATTACGTTTAAAACTGGAGAAAAGCGTATCAGGAAGTTCAACAAGAGGTTTTTCAGTCTGCAGAGAACTTTGCAATTGTGGCATTTTTATATCATTTGGGACCAACCCTCCTTTAAAGATAAGCGGTAAGAAGAGAGGATTGCAAACCACAGTATCTCTGAAAGTCACATTAGGACCAAAATAATCAGATGGGGCACGTCTCCAATTCAAAATATAACGAGCAACAGGAGACAGACTGCTGCCATCTTTCATTTCAAGTCGTTCCAAACGCTTGTCAAGAACGACAGGCGTGGAATAACTCTTATTTACTTTTTCCAACTGCCAACGAAGATTCGTGATTTTATCCAGTTTCATATCATCACTTTGTTGAACTGTCGTATCAATCCCTTCCACAACTTGCGCAGAAGTTCTAGCTACCAACAACAACAAACTTAAAACCATCAAAAATCGAAATATCTTCATAGCAGTTTATATTATTTATATTCTAAATTCTGAAGTCTCACTTTAGAGCGTTAATCACATCTTGATTAGCGGCTCGGACAGCTGCCTCATCAACCTTTATCACTTTGCGGTCGTATGTCATCAGTCCGTTCACTTCCCCTTCGCAGTCTGTCGTCTGAGTATATACTGCTCCGCAGAAACCT
>Ga0070399_1001563_pt1 | contig 23529 bp, 19 predicted proteins | sample BioMet4_FD_61217 | JGI IMG/M metagenome (GOLD analysis project Ga0070399, IMG submission 61217) | Microbial communities from bioreactor (seeded with sewage sludge) at LBNL, California, USA - Biofuel metagenome 4 (version 1) | ecosystem: Engineered > Bioreactor > Anaerobic > Unclassified ... | reverse complement strand
AACACCTGCGCTGGCCGATACCGGCGTTTGCTTCGTCGGCAGTCATCCGATGGCGGGCACCGAACAAAGCGGGCCCGAACACGCTTTTCCCGAACTCTACGCCCATGCGCAGGTGTTCGCCGTCCGCACGGCATTGACCACGCCGGAAGCGTTCGCCGCCGTGCGGCAATTGTGGGAAACCGTCGGCACGCAAGTCGTGCCCATCGAAGCCCGGGAACACGATCTGCTGGTGGCCCATACCAGCCATGTTCCGCATCTGCTGGCCTACGCGCTGAGCTTGACGGTTCTGGGTTGCGACGAACCGGACCGGCAACTGCGTTACGCCGGCTGCGCGAACGGGTTCCGCGACACCTCCCGCATCAGTTCGTCCTCGCCGCAGATGTGGCGGGAAATTCTGGAACATAATCGACCGGCGGTACTCGCCGCCATGGCCGAATTCGAAAATTGCTGGCAGAAGCTGAAAGACGAGCTCGCCGCCGGCGATTTTACGGCGTTGGAACAGACGTTGACCCGCGGCAAAAACCTGCGCGACGCCTGGCTCGACGCCCGAAGTAACCGTTCAACCCTTGAGCAGTCAGGAACACAGCAATGAGTAATGATTTAGTCATCGACATTGTCGGCGCCACCGTGCGTTACGGCAAAGAAGAAGCCCTGCACGATTTCAACTGGCAGGTGAAACGCGGCGAACACTGGTTCATCCTCGGTCCCAACGGCGCCGGCAAAACGACGCTGGTCAAATTGCTGATGGGCCTGAAATGGCCGCTGTTCGGCGGCAAAGTTTCCGTATTGGGACACCTCTACGGCGAAGCCAACCTGTTCGAAGTCCGCAAGAAGATCGCGTGGGTCAGCCCGTTTCTGCTCAAATGGACCTCCGCCCAGGCCACCGCGCTCGAAGTGGTGATGTCCGGACTGGACGGCACCATCGGGATGCACCGGGAACCCACCGCCGCCGATACCGAACGGGCGCTGGCGCAAATGCACGATCTGCATTGCGACCAGGTGGCCGAACACGCGTTCGACGACATCTCCTCCGGCGAACAGATCAAAGTGCTGCTGGGCCGCGCCATGATCGCATCGCCGGAACTGCTGATTCTCGATGAAGCCTGCGTCCATCTGGACATGCGGACCCGCGAACACGTGCTGAGTCACATCCGCGACCTGGCCGCCCGTCCCGACGCCCCGACCATTCTCTTTATCACTCATCGGACGGAAGACCTCATCAAGACTTTTTCCCGCGGGATGCTGCTCAAAAACGGGACCATGCTGGCCTCCGGCAACCGGGAAGAAATCCTGACCGAAAAGAATCTTTCCGACACCTTTGAGATGCCGCTGAAACTCCATCAGGTCCTCGACGGCCGCTTCTGGATTACCCCGATCGGCTGAACCCGGATGCAATAGCAGTTTCTTTGCCATTTTGGGATTGGGATTTTTTTTTACCGCGTAACATTTTGTGATTATGCGAGATTAGAAATTGGTTAAATATTTTTTCCCGAATCTTAAATTTTTCGATTTGAATTGTTGAGGAAAGATCGGTACAGTTATTACTGTATCCCGCGGGGGGTCACGGATGCGGTTGTTAATAAACTGTTAACAACTTTTCCGGGTTTTCGCAGGAATGCGAAAAGGGCTCCAGGGTTTGAGCTTATGCTTTCAAAGTCAGCACGTTCCGGCGACGGGATGTCCGACGATGATCATAACGGTCAGCGGAAAAAAGAGGTTTTTACCTCAAAAAGTCCATGACCGGAAAACTCCGGCGAGATCGAGCTGATGTCCCTCGAAGAGTATTACGGACGTTTTGCATGAACGATGAACACGAAAAACAAGGGTGCATTGTGCCCGGGTTTTCGAGTTATAAACAAGTTGTTAATAACTTTGTGAAAAAATTTTTGCGTCAGGAAAGCAATTATGGATAACAACAGCGATGCCGTACGGCAATTGTGGCAACAAGCCGCCGGTATCCTGAAGAAAAATTTTCATAACGCCACGTTCAACCATTGGTTCAAACCAATTGTGCCGATTCGCCTGGAAGACGATACGCTGGTGCTCGGCGTCTCCGACGATTTCTTCGCCGACTGGCTTCGCGACAACTATGAAGACCTGCTGGACGATGCCGTCAAACAGGCCGCCGGCAAACCGTATCGCATCCAGTTCGAATACGGTTATTATCCGCCGCCGGAACCGGAAGAAAAAACAACGTCTCCCCTGCCGGCTCTGGCCTCGCAGGTAACCGCCTCCGGGGATGACCGCAAGACGGCGGAAAAAGTGCTGTCGCCGGAAGAAGAACGCAATTTCAAAGACTGTTCCAAGCGGCTGTTGCCGCGCTATACGTTCGATCAGTTTGTGGTCGGCGAGGAAAACCGCTATGCGTATGCGGCGGCCATGACCGCCGCCAAGTCGCCCGGCGCCTACAACCCGCTTTACATTTACGGCGGGACCGGCATGGGGAAAACCCATCTGATTCAGGCAGTGGCGCATGAAGTTCTGAAATGTAAGCCCGACTGGCACGTTCAGTACGTGACCTGCGAAGAATTTCTCAACCGTTACGTGGAATCCCTGACCGAAAAAAATCATTCGGAATTCCGCAACCTTTTCCGCAACGTGAACATGCTGCTGGTCGACGACGTTCACCAGCTGGCCAACAAAGACCGGTTGCAGGAAGAATTTTTCAACACGTTCAACGCGCTGTACAATACCAACACGCAGATTATTCTGACCTCCGATAAACAGCCCTGCGAAATCGTCGGACTGGAATCCCGGCTGGTCTCCCGCTTCGAATCCGGCGTCACCGTGGAAATCACCACGCCGTCCTTCGAAACGCGGCTGGCCATCCTGAAGCAGAAAAATCAGAGTCATCTGGTCAAGCTGGACGACGATGTGCTGCGGTTCGTGGCAAGCCGGATTACCGCCAGCATCCGCCGTTTGGAAGGGGCGCTGATGCGCCTGGTGGCGCTGTCGTCGGTGATGTCCAGCCGGATTACCGTGGAACGCGCCGAAGACCTCCTCCACAATTTGCTGGAAGAAGAAAATTCCGCGAAAAACGTTTCCATCGAAAATATTCAGAAGACGGTGGCGGCACATTTCGATCTGCGCGTCACCGATCTGCTGAGCAACAAGAAGCCGCGCAACATTGCCGAGCCCCGCATGGTGGCCATGTATTTGAGCCGGCGGCTGACCAGTTGTTCCTATCCGGAAATCGGCGAAGCGTTTGCCAAAAATCACGCGACCGTCATGCACGCCGAAAAGAAAGTCGAAGAACGCTGCAAGGGCGACGAATCGTTCCGGCTGATGGTCTCCTCCATCCAACGGCAGTTGCAGAGTTGACCGGTTCGGAAATCCCGCTTAGGAATAGCGGGGAAGACACGGGGCGCTGTTTCAACCGCCCCCCATTTCTTCCCCGCAACCCAACTTTGACCCCGCAAAGCTTTTTAAATTATTTATCTATTTACTGCGCAAAGAGATAAATAACTTGAAAAGTCTGAAAGTCAGGGAATGAGGTCCGGGGAGAAACCTTGAACACTTCTCAAAATTTTCGGGGTTTCTCCCCGGAGACTGCTATCCCGACGGTCGCCAAAACGGGAGATTTTTGACAAATATTTCCGGGCATGGCTTGAAAATTTGTCATTCCAGCGTATTTTAAAAGCTCTGAACTTGATTTTAAGGCTGTGTCCCTATCGTCTAGAGGCCTAGGACACCAGGTTTTCATCCTGGTAACCAGGGTTCGAATCCCTGTGGGGATGCCATTTTTTTGCATCGTGCCGCGTGATGGCGGCAACGGACGCAGATATTGTGATAGAACGATTCAGGTGTCCCTATCGTCTAGAGGCCTAGGACACCAGGTTTTCATCCTGGTAACCAGGGTTCGAATCCCTGTGGGGATGCCATTTTTTTTGCCTTTTTCCCGGCGTGGGTCCGTCTGGACCGGTCGCGCAGCAGCTTGCACGAGGGAGGATGCGATGTCCTTTCAGCTTTCCGAAATTCTGATGACCGGAGCGGCCGGAATGCTTGCTTTTCCGTGTCCGGGATGCGGTTCGCCGGAAGTCGAACGCGGCAATATGTTCTGTGCGCGCTGCCGGGAAAAACTGGAATGTTTCCGGGGACCGTACTGTTCGGGGTGCGGCGGCGATCTGGATACGGCGCTGGCCGTGTGTTCGCGATGTCTTCACGCCGATGCCCGGAACTGGGATCGCGCGGTAGCCCTGTTTCCCCACCGGGGCCTGGGACGGCAGTTGATTCACCGGTTCAAATACCGGGAGCAGCCGGAACTGGCGCGGGCATTCGGACTGCTGGCCGCCGAGACGTTGCGGGAACGTGGCATTTGCCCACAGGTGATTGTTCCGGTGCCGCTGCACTGGAGCCGGGAATGGCGGCGGGGATTTAACCAGACGGCGCTGGTCTGCCGGGTGCTGGGAGCCGAAATCGGGGTTCCGGTACGGCCGTTGCTCCGGCGGAGCAAGAGAACGCCGCGGCAGGCGCAGTTGACGCGGGACGAACGACGGCGGAATGTGAACGAAGCTTTCGCGCCGGCCGATGAGAAATTTTGTCGAAGCGATGATATATTGGTGGTCGATGATGTAATGACGACCGGTTCCACCCTGAATGCGGCGGCGGCAGTGCTGCGGCGGCAGGGAGCGGAACGGATTACCGTAATGGCGCTGGCCAGAAGATAGCCGGGCCGCGCCGGGTGACAGGCAATAAAAAAGGGAAACCGGAAAATGGCATTATTCGGCAGCAAAAATAAATATTCGACCTTGCGGCTCGAAAAAAACGGGCCGAACCGGAAAACGATCATCCCGGAAGGGGTCTGGGAAAAATGCAAGAAATGTCACAGCACGGTCTATACCCGGCAGCTGGAAGAAAATCTGCTGGTCTGCCCGCATTGCAATTTCCACAAGCCGATGACCGCCTGGCAGCGGATCGACCTGCTGGCCGATAAAGGCACGTTCGAAGAAATCGATCCCAATATGCATTCGGTCGACGTGCTGCAATTCGAAGGCGCGGCGTCCTATACCGAAAAGTTGATTGAAAACCAGCACAAAACCGGGATGAAAGACGCCGTGATCTGCGGAACCGCCACGTTAAACGGACGGCGTTACGCGCTCGGCGTGATGGATTTCCGGTTTCTCGGCGCCAGCATGGGGTCGGTGGTCGGCGAAAAAATCACCCGGCTGATCGAACTGGCAACCCGGGAAAAACTGGCGTTGGTAATCGTCACCGCCAGCGGCGGCGCCCGCATGTACGAAGGGATGTTGAGCTTGATGCAGATGGCCAAAACCAGCGGCGCGCTGAAGCGCCATGCCAACGCCAATCTGCCTTATATCGTAATTCTGACCCATCCGACCTATGCCGGCGTCACGGCCAGTTTCGCGTCGCTGGGCGACTTGACGCTGGCCGAACCGGAAGCGATGATCGGGTTTGCCGGACCGCGGGTTATCCGCGATACGGCCCAGGCCAAACTGCCGGAAGGCTTTCAGACGGCCGAATTTCTTCAGGAAAAAGGGATGATCGACCGGATCGTTCCCCGAAAAAATCTCCGTCAGGAACTCAGTCTCTGCCTTGAATATTTCGCGGCGGGATGTAATGTGGAACCGGAACAGGAAGCAGTGAACTGAAGTTTTATTGCCGCCGGTCTGCCGGACCCTGTGCGTCGGCCTCCCGTGAACCGAGTCAGATGGGGAACCAAGCAGCTCTAAACGATGGGGCCGGGCGCCGCAGGTGCTTCTGGCGGCCGGCGGCTCTTTTATCTGTCTAATCTCAAGAGAGGCCGGCACTATGAAAAGAGTCGATGGACGCGAACCGGAACAATTCCGGAAATTGCACTTTACCAAGAATTTTCTGACTCATCCGGTTTCGTCGGTGCTGGTGGAATTCGGTGGAACGAAAGTAATTTGCGCCGTCAGCATCATTCCCGGCGTCCCCAACTGGATGCGCAATCAGAAAGTTTCCGGCGGCTGGCTCACCAGCGAATACGGTTTACTGCCGGCGTCCACCCATGACCGCACCGACCGGGAAGCCGGCAAAGGCAAACAAAGCGGCCGGACTTTGGAAATCCAGCGTCTCATCGGCCGCAGCTTCCGCTCGGTCATCGACCTCGAAGCGCTCGGTCAGAATACCGTCTATATCGACTGCGACGTGATGGATGCCGACGGCGGCACCCGATGTGCCAGTATTACCGGCGCGTCGGTGGCGTTGCAGTTGGCGTTCGCCCGCAGCGACATGGTCAAGCGGTTCGGCAAAAATCCGATGCGGGAAAACGTGGCGGCCATCAGCGTCGGCATGTACCGCGGCGAACCGATTCTCGATCTCTGCTACGAAGAAGATTCCCATGCCGAAGTGGACATGAACATCGTCATGACCGAATCCGGTAAATTTGTGGAAGTCCAGGGGACTGCGGAAGGGGCGCCGTTCTCGGACGAACAACTCCAGAAAATGCTCGGGCTGGCCCGTCGCGGCCTCGATAAGATTTTCGAACAACAGCGCCGGGTCATCAGCGGGAAGGACGATCATGCCGACCGGCCGCCCCGGCATCCGTCGAAACTCGGCACGCTGGGCGACGTCTTCGGCGATCTCCGGATCGAAGAATCGTAATCCCCGGCACCTTTAACTTTCAGTCAACGGAGAACAGCAGTTATGGCGGGTGAATATCAGGTCATCGCACGGAAATGGCGGCCTCAGCTCTTTGCCGACATGGTCGGCCAGGAACACATCGTGGCGACGCTGAAAAATGCCATCCGCCAACAGCGGACCGCCCACGCCTATCTGTTCGTCGGTCCTCGCGGCATCGGCAAAACCACCACCGCCCGCATCTTCGCCAAAGCCCTCAACTGCCTGGCCCCCGAAGACGGCGAGCCGTGCTGCAAGTGCGAGTCCTGCGTGGCCATCGCCAACGAAAGCAGCATGGACGTGATCGAAATCGACGCCGCCAGCCAGAACTCGGTCGATAATATCCGCGACCTCCGCGACGAAGTCATGCACGTGCCGGTCAGCAGCCGCTACAAAATTTATATCATCGACGAAGTCCACATGCTCTCCAAGCAGGCGTGGAACGCGCTGTTGAAAACCGTCGAAGAACCGCCGAAACACGTCAAATTCATCTTTGCCACCACCGAAGTTCATATGGTCCTGCCGACCATCATCTCCCGGTGCCAGCGTTTCGATTTGCAGCGCATCCCCACCCGGCTGATTGCCGGACGGCTCCAGGAGATCGCCCGGACGGAAAAAGTCCGCATCTCCGACGGCGCCATCGCCGCCATCGCCCGCGCCGCCGACGGCGGCATGCGCGACGCGCAATCGCTGCTCGATCAGATGATTGCCTTTTTCGGATCCGACGGCGCCGAGGAAATCAACGAAGCCCAGGTGCTGTCGTTGTTCGGCCTGACCGCCGCCACCGAAGTGGAAAACCTGGTCACGGCCATTCTCGGCAACGCCAAAGCGGAAGTCGTGGCGCACATTCACGCGCTGGCCGCCACCGGCAAAAATCTGGAAACTCTGTTGAACGACGTACTGGCGTTTCTGCGCGGCATCGAATTGAGCCAGTTGCTCGCCAATCCGGAAAACGTGCTGGAAGACGGCGCCGAAGCGATTGCCGTGTATCGGAAGCTGGCCGCCGCCGTCCCGCCGGATGTCGTCCAGCGGCTGCTGGAAAGTCTGGCCCCCAGCGGACGGGTTCTCCACGAAGCGCTGAACAAGCAGATTTATCTGGAAACGGTGATCCTGAAAGCGATGCGGTTCGCCCATTCGCTCCAGGTCGACGATCTGATCGTCCGGCTGAATCAGATTCGCAATGCCGGCGAACTGGAAATCGTCAAACAGGCGCCGCCGGTCGCCCCGGCCGCCGTTCCGCTTTACGTCGCGCCGCCGGTCAAGGAGCAGGAACTCAAAGTTCCGGAAGTCAAAACCGTCGCGCCGCCCCCTGCCCCGGAACCCGTTGTGGAACCGGTGAAAGCCGTCGAGAAACCCGCTCCCGTTCCGACTCCTGCCCCGGAACCCGTAAAAATTTCGGCTGTGGCACCGGCAGAGCCGGTCGCCCCGGAACCCGTCGCGGAGGAACCGGCGAAAACCGTTGAACCGTCTGCGCCTGTGCCGGAAGAACCGGTTAAACCGGAGCCCGTCCCCGCGACGGAAAGTCCGGCGGCCAAACTGGAGCCGGAAACCGTCGAACCGGAGCCCGTTCCGGTAGCCGTGGAAGAAGAAGAGGCGGAACCGGCCGCGGACAACGACGAAGACGAACCCAAGACGAGCGCGCTCAATCCGGCCATGGTGTGGACGGATATGATCGAACGCGCCCGCAACGAATTGGACCCGTTGCCCTGCGAGATGATGATCGAAGGGCTCCCGGAAGCGTTCCGCGACAATCAGCTGGTGGTGGTGTTCGACGCCGAATACGACCGGGAAGCACTGGAAACGTTGCAGCCGTTGCAGGACAAACTCCAGCAATATCTTGGCGAAACGACCGGCAACTGGGAACTCAAGCTGCAATTGACCGCCCGCGCCGGCCTGAAACCGCCGGAACAGCGCAATCGGAAGTTACGCCGTTCCCGGGAAGAGCTGCGCCGGGCCGCCAATGAAAATGCTTACATAAAAACCGTCTGTGACCTGTTCGAAGGGGAAGTGGTCGACGTACACGAACGCTGACGTTCAGGCCGATACATATTACAAGACCGCAAAAAAACACAAAATAAGTTTGGCAATCAAGGAGCATGTTATGTTTGGTGGACTTGGCGACCTCGCCGGATTGATGAAAAAAGCCCGTGATCTTCAAAGCAACCTGAAAGGGTTCCAGGAGGAACTGGCGGCGAAAGAATATACCGGATCCGCCGCCGCCGGCGCGGTTCAGGTCGTGGTCAGCGGCGTGATGGAAGTCAAACAGCTGGTCATCAAACCGGAAGCCATCGACGCCAACGATCCCGCGTTGACCGCCGATCTGGTCAAAACCGCGCTCAACCAGGCGCTTGCCGAAGCGAAAAACGCCGCCCGCGCCAAAGTGCAGGAAATGACCGGCGGCCTCGGCATCGATCTGCCCGGTCTGTTTTAAGGCGACCGTCGGGAAACCAGTCTCCGCGAACATCGCTATGTTCAGCAGGGTCCAGCGCGGAATCGCTGGTCGCACGAAGTGCGAAACGGACATCATTTTGCATCTTCTCATAAGGGCTAAGTTGGAAACCGATTTCTAAAGTTACCCAAGGTTTCCCGCTTCCCACGATGTGAGATTGTCGGCGTAATTCGGAGAAAAAAATGAATCAATATCCTGCCGGACTGGAAAAGGTGGTCGAGCTGTTGAAAGGGTTGCCCGGCCTCGGACGCCGCAGCTCCGAACGGATTGCGCTGGCGCTGCTCGCCTGGCCGCAGGACAAACTCGACGTCTTTGCCGAAAGCGTGGGCGAACTCAAACGGCGGGTGACGTTCTGTCCGGAATGTCATAATCTGGCGGAAAACGGCGAACGCTGCGCGATTTGCGCTTCTCCCGGACGCGATCACCGGATTGTCTGCGTCGTCGAAGAACCGGGGCAGATCGTCAATATCGAAAAAACCGGATTATACCAAGGCGTCTACCACGTGCTGGGCGGCAAACTGGCGCCGTTACAGGGCAAAGGCCCCGAATCGCTCCATCTCGACACGTTGCGGCAACGGCTGGCCGACGGCGAAGTTCAGGAGTTGATTATCGCCCTGAGCAGCGATGTGGAAGGGCGGGCGACCGCGCTCTATCTGGCGGAACTGTTTCAGTCGGATCGCCTGAAAATCACGCGTCTGGCCAGCGGTCTGCCGGCGGGGTCGGACATTTCCTTTGCGGATTCCGCCACCATTGCCGCGGCCTTTTCCGGCCGCGTGAAACTCTGAACCGAAAATCTTGCAATGCGTCTCCAGGGAAAAGCCCCGAAAAATTTGCAAAGTTAGTTATTTATCTCTTTGCGTAGCAAAGAGATAAGTAGAATAAAAGTTTTGTGTGGTCAAAGTTGGAGTGCGGAAAAGAAAGGGGGCGCTGTTTCAAAAGCGCTCCCGTGTCTTTCCCCGCTTCCCGCAATTTGGGACTTTCAAACATATACCCTGTTACTGCGGAGGCGATTAGCTTCGCGGTCATGCGATTACTTTGGGTCCAACTTCCGCGTATTACGGAATGAATGCCCGAACTGAAATCCGTTGATTATTTCAGTCGGCGATATTCCTGATAACCGCTCAGGGTACCGGCATAGAAAATCCTGGTGGCCGGAGTTTTCGCCGGCAAGGAGAATTTAAACTTATCGGTGTTCTTCGCCAGAATCTCTCCGCTGAACAGGTCCGCGACGATTTCCACCCGGTTCCGCAGGGTAAAACTGCGGTCGCCACCGGTACGGGAATAGATGCCGAGCAACGGACCGGCAAAATAGTAGGAATCGTAATCGGTGAAGCCGTCCTGATAGATGTGGACGCCCTGCTTTTTCAACCAGGTGCGCAACCAAGCGGCGTTGGGGGCCGGATAACAGAGCACGGTGGCCGTATGGGTCGCGAACTTTTTCATGGCCCCGGCAATTCGGCCGTCCGGATAGGCGGCAATCGGCGTCGCGGCGGCGTCATCGATGAACGTCTGCAACCGGATCGGCTTCAGGCTTAACAGATACGCCGCAACCCCGATCGAATTGATGCGGGTGAATTCGCCGGCCGGGTCAAGCCGCAGCCCGATACCGGTGAAATCACGGGAGCGAGCGGGATCGAGATTGCCTTCAGGCCCGATAACCCCGGGCGCATAGAGAAACAACACGGACCGGCCGCTGCGGCAAACCTTTTCCTTGGTCAGCCGGAGCGTCTGGGCGGAAACCGCATAGGCGTTGGCAAAAACAACCGCTTTATAAGGGGTGAAATCGATTCGTCCGAGATCGCTTTCCAGATAGTAATCGATGCCGGTGCCCAAACGGTTGTTGAACCCCAATATGGTGTCGTGCAACAGCTGCATGGCCGGCTGAGGATTATTGCTCAGATAAGGAATGACCTCTTCGCTCAAGATGAAGGCGGTCTGCGCACGGCTCTGCCGTCCCGCCGAAAGGGTGAAACGGTCGATTTTTTTGAGCGCGGCCACGGTGGCCATAAATTCCGGGTCGCGATACCATTCTTTCAGGAAATCGAAGAAATAATAGGATGCCTTGCGTTGCAGATTGAGCATGAAATCGCGTTTGGCGATGGCGATCGATTCCGCCAGACTATCGGTCGCGCCGTAGACTTTTTCCTCGGGCCCGCAACGATGCGTGCGCATGTCGTTTTCCGATTCGAAAACCTTGCCGTGCAACGCCACCGAGGCCGTAATCCCATTGACTTCGTTGTTGATGCGACGCAGATCATAGGGATAGGGCCCCCCGAGAAAATCCAGATAGGGCGAGGCCAGATAACGTTGCAGCGCATAACTCCCGGAATCCTGAAAATGATAGGGGCAGAACCCGTAATGCCCAAGATAGTAACCATAATAAGCCCCGACCAGCAGGTGCGAGTCGGAGGACTGCTTGACCGTCTTGGCAAAGTATTCGATCGTTTCCACCGTGTAGAGCTGGAAAAACTGATCGTAATCGACGACGGGTTGAGCGTCGCGGCCATGGCGCAGGAGGCCGGTTTCCGCCATGCGGGCGGGGCGTTCCGGCACCAGATCGCCGGCATCGAAAGCGGCATCCGGCCGGCCCCACGCCTGCCGCAACGCATCTTCCGTGCGATATTTCTGTTTCAGCCATTGACCGAAAGCCCGCTGCATCGGCATGGAGAAATCGACAAATGCTTTTTCGTGATACCCCCAGTGGTTCCACTCGCCGCAATTGGCATAGCAGAGGCGAATCACCGCGATCCGGTCGGCAAAAGGTGATTTCCGTAATTTTGTCAGCAGCGATTGCAAACACTTCGTGGTTTCGGTTCGCCACAGTTCGGAAGCATACGACGGTTGAAGTTTTTTCCCGGGCGCATTGGCCAGAGTCTTGACGCCGTTATCCAGTTTGATCATCTCGTCGGGATAGAGCGAACTCCATTCCGGCGGCGCGAAAAGTTGCCAGTGCAAATCCACCACCGAGTTCGGATTGTCGCAGACAATACGGGTCAACGCCTCATATAAATGCCGGAGGAAAGCGGCTTCATCCACTTTCCCGTTGCGCGAAAAATTGCCGGGGTTTACCCATAACAGGTTGCCCCGAATCCCGGCGGCGGCAAAATCGCGCACCGTCTGCGCCCGATATTGCTTGGTATTGAAATCGGTACTATCCACCGAAGTAATCGTTCCCAGCGGTTCGCCATTGATCACATAAGTAGGAACGCCGCCCCGCTTCTCGACTCGGCACTGCGGAAAATCAACCGGGACTTGCGGATTGTAAAGTAACATCCGGCTTTCGTAACGCTCCCGGCCGGAAGCCGTAAAAATCATCCGGACCGGACGCGCATTGCAACCGCCGGACGAAGCTTCCCATACGGTCTTCAGCAGCGAAGCCGGCAGCATAACGCGGACCAGATCCGGCGACGGTCCCGAAGTGACGTCGACCTCCGCCGCGACCGGTGAAGTTACAGTGCCTGCGACCGGATAGAGTTCCACCCGGAATTTTCCGGGCGCGAGATGGCCGTTGGGCGTCAGCGTCAATTCCTGATCTTTCTCGATGCCGACCGGCTCGCGATAAAGCGGCGTCAGCAACTTCAAATCGTTCAACTCTTCATAAGAAATCCGATATTCGCCGCGCGGCGTTCCCGTGACGGAAAATTCACGAATCGCCATCAGATTGCGGTGCGGTCGCAAGTAAATCCCGAGATCCTGGGTTGCCGTCCACGGCGCCGTATAAATTATTTTTCCATTGATGGCAAACGAAACTTTGCCGTCCGAGGCAGCCACGGTGGCCTCAAACCATTCGCCGGGTCGGATATGAACCGCCGCCGGGCCGAGTTTGACCATCGGCTGATGTTCCGACTCAAAAAACAAAACCTTATGATCGGCATCGCCGTCAAACCCGAAGATGTTGTCGCCGCAGACCAGTGCGGCGGCCGTACCGGACAGGGAATTCAGTCGCAAGGTTGCTTTTACCGTAAAATCATTTGCCGCGAAGACATGGCGCGACGCCACCCGGTTGCCGACTCCGCCGCCCGACAGACAGTCGGGGCGGACCTGCCATGGCTGTCCCGGCATGGTTCCGGTTTGCAGCCGGCCGGAGACGACGATGTTTTCCGTTGCCGCCGCCCCGGTCATATTCAGTCCAACGAACAACAGGATGAGGATGAAATTCCGCATCACAGCTTATCTCCATACTTGGAATTGTACAGGATGCCGCTGCTGTTCAGACCGGCCTGCCATTCTTTGAATCCGACCCAGGCCGAATGGCCGTCGATGAAGGTCATATTCAGTCCTTTGCCATGCCGGAGCGGAGCCCAGTTGTTGTAACTATAGGAGGAGGAAGAATCCATAATGCCGTCGCCGCTCACGTCGCGCGCCAATTTGCCGCTGGCGGTACAGGGATTGGCGCCCCAGATTCCGGAAGTATCGCCCAGCAGGCAGAGTCCGGGCGGAATCATGGTCACACGCCGTAACGCGGTGGCGCCGGACGCGGTGGAATAATAGGTGAACGGAATCCGCTGATTGCTGGCGGCGTTGTCGGCATAGTTCCCGCCGTAAGTATAAATCTTGGTCGTCACGGAGGGACAGTAGATCCTCATGGTTGCGGGAAAACCGCTATAACCGAGGCATTGATTATTATTGCTGATCGTGCCGCCAGTCTGGTAAACCGCATAGCGGAGCGTCCAGTAATAGTACTGGTCGGCGGCCGGCGCGTTGGCGGCGGGGATATAATCGTTGGCGTCAAGCGTATAGAAGGCCGCAAATTGTCCGAGCGTTTTCAAGTTGTTGAGACAGGCGAGGCTCTTGGCTTTATCCCGGGCCTGACTGAACGCCGGCAGCAGGATGGCGGCGAGCAGCGCAATAATGGCAATGACCACGAGGAGCTCGATGAGTGTGAAATTGCGGCGGAAAGCTGGAATCGAGTTCATTTTTTTCATCCTTTCTTATGAAATAAAAAACATGACATATTATAAAGCGGCCGGAAGCTGTTCGCGACTGCCGGTCGATGGGGAAACCAACCCGCGGCTCGGATTCCATTTCTGGGATTCCGCCGTGACAAAGGGAACATCCATCGTCAACCGATACCCCTGGATATAAGCATGAGTAGCGGAGCCCACCCGGTAATTGACAATATAAAGCGAATCGTCATCAAACTGTACCCAGCCGGAATAGCCGGTGTCGCTGATCGGGGAGTTGTCGTAATCGAGCGGAATGATGCGGGCGGAAGCGCCTTCACGGGACAGCGCCAGGGCCGACTCGCAATCGGAAACCGCACAGAAAAAGTTGTGGAAACTGATATTGCTTTTGCCCCCCGGAACAAAGCGGTAAGTAATGAAAACGCGGCCGTCATGCAGAAGTCCGCTCACCGGACGATGACAGCCGGGCAGCGGAAAAGCAATCGGGGCGGTCCAGCTTTCGCCGCCGTCATGCGAAATCGTCTTATAGCAATCATAGCCCTTGCCGGAATTTTCGCGCATGAACGCGACCAGCGAGGGACCGAGTTGCAGGACGGAGGCTTCGCAGAGGTTGAACCGGGCATCTTCGCCCACGGTCACCGGACCTTGCCAGGTGGAACCGGCATCGTCGCTGAACCAGAGGCGTTCAAACAGCTTGCCGGTCGTTTTCGAACGGGTGTGGCAAAGCAGCAGCCAGCGGCCGGAGGGCAGAATCGCAATCTTATCGGGGACGATCCCACAGGCCGGCGTCTCGATCGGTCCGGTCCAGCTTTCGCCGTCGTCATGACTGAAAAACAAGACACAGTGCCCGGCGGACTCCTGTTCCTGCCAGGACCCGATCCAGTCGACGACAATGCCCAACCGGCCCGGAGTCAGACGCATGATCCTGGCATTGTTGTAATAGCCGCTGCCGCTTTTCCGCGCCAGCGGCGTCAGCGCCACCGGCGCCCGCCAGGAATGCCCCCGGTCGGTGGAACTCGTCAACATGATCCGCGAACAGTCGCGATCGACATGATGCGCACATTCGGTGAACACACAGAGCAGCCGTCCGGTTTCGCTCATGGTCAAATCCGGCCAGGCCTGATAAATATGTTCATCGCTACTGACAATGTTTTTTTCCAGTTTCATCGGATTCTCTTGCATTAAAGTTGGCTCATGTATATAATTATATGACCTTTATTCCCGATAGTATATAGTAAAAACGTGGTATTGATACCAATAACGTGCCCTTGACAGAGGAAGTCCGAAAATGCCGGTCAAAACGACGGAAAAACCTCAGGGGATCGTCTCCGTATGGGGAAAAACCATCGATCGCGACAAGATGGCGGCGATGCTGGAGCAGACGCTTCAGGAATTGCCGCTCCGCCGGGTAATCCTATTGGAAAATGGCGAATCGCGGCCGCCGGCGGAATCCGGAGTGACGATCGTCCGGTCGCCGCGTCTGATCCAAGTCCGGTCGGGGCAGATGGAAATAGAGGGGTTTCTTAACGGGGTCCGAAGCGCGCAGATCATCAACCCCGGGGAAGCCGTCTATTGCCCGGCCTATGCCTGGACCAAGACCCATTGGGAACGGTATCATGAGATTGTTTCGCTGGTTTTCTACGATACCTGTCTACGGGCGCTGTATGTCAATCATCAGACCCGCCAGCCGTTTCCGCTGCCGGACTTTTATTTCAATACCGATCGTCCGATCAACGTCAAGGGCTTCCATCTGCTTCAATGTATCAATCTGATCACGGACGCGCCGGAACCCCAGCCGGAGGTCCTGCGGCTGCTGTTGCAGGCGCTGATGTGGCTGGCGCTGCAAGACATCAAGGACTCCCACCCGGTGGTATGCAGTCGGGCCGAACAGACCCGGCAGCAGATTCTGGACTATATCCAGTCCAACTGCCATCGGGCGATCAATCGCGAGAACACCGCGAAAATACTCCATCTGTCACCGACCTATCTGTCCCGGACGCTGTACCGCCATGACGGCAAAAGTTTCAATGCCCATTTGACCGAAGCCCGCATGCAGCTGGCTCAGGAACTACTGGAACGTCACGAGTTTACCATCGACGAAATCGCCTATCAGTGCGGATATCGCTATACGTCCTATTTTATTGCCATCTTCAAAAAACTCCACGGCATCACGCCTTGCGAATACCGCACCCGGCTTTATTCCGGCCCGACACCATAACCGGCAAGATATTACGAACGGAATGCGGCGCATGGAAATCTGGACTTTTTCCGCCGGCGCCCTCCCCTCACGAACAGCGGGACGGGGCGGGGTGGGCATCTCTCGACCACGATTCCTAAAAAAAACCGGTGTGACCATTGACAATTGTTCATATTGTTGTTATAATAATTCATATTGAGAATATCATAAACCGCATTGTGAATTATGATTAAAGTTTTAAACAAAACTTTCGATGTTCTGGAGTACGTTGCCTATTGCCGCGGCAAGGCGGTTCTGCCGCAGGAAGTGGTCAAGGCGCTGAACCTCAACCAGCCGACCTGTATGCGGATTATGAAGGAATTGACGGAACTCGGCTATTTGGAACAGCTGGGACCGCGCAAAGGCTACGTCCTGGGCCCCAGTGCTTTTTATCCCGGCAACGGCGAACACTATCGGGAACAGCTTTACCAGGCGGCCGCGCCAAACATTGAATCCTGCGCCAGAAAAATCGGTCAGTCGGTTCTGCTGGCAACCCGACATGGTTTCTGGCGGTATATTCTCTGCCATTACAATTACAACGCCCGGATGCCGGTAAATTGCGCCCTGCCGCGTTACGACGATTTGTATGTAACGGCTTCCGGACGGGCCCTGATGGCCTTTGCTCCGGCAAACGAGTTGGCGGATATTCTGAAGAAAAAAGGTCTGCCGACTGCCGTCGAATGGCCTGCTGCCGCGGCAAATCCTTCGGCCCTGGAACGGGAGCTGGCCAAGATTCGCCGCGCGGAAAAAGTTACCTGGGCGGCGGGAATGAGCCCGCAACTGGATGTGGTGGCGTTCCCGTTGCAAGTCCGGGGCGAAGTCATTGCCGCGATCGGTTCGTCGTGGCTGGCGGAAGACCGTGAACGGATCGGCGCGGAATGCATTCGCTGTGTGGGCGAAACGGCCGCGCAGATATCCGCCTTGCTGAACGAGGGCATGGCCGGAGGCTGAAAATCGAAGAAAAAGAAATTTTTCTTTTTACACATAATAAACTATAAGTAGTGAATAAACAGGATGAAAAAGTAAAAATGAACGATCTGGATGGGAAAATTGCTTTAGTTACCGGAGCGTCGCGCGGTTTGGGCCGGGGGGTCGCGCTGGTATTGGCGGAAAAAGGCGCGAATGTCATTGTGAACTTCCACAGCAAGGAAGACGAGGCTCGCGAAGTCTGCGCGGAAATCGACAAGATGGGCCGCCAAAGCATGTGTCTGAAAGCGGACGTCAGCCACGCCGATGAGGTGGCCAAAATGTTTGCCGCCATCAAGGAAAAATTCGGACGGCTTGACATTCTGGTCAACAACGCCGGAACGACGAAGCCGCAGGACATCTTCGAAACCTCGGAAGCCGATTGGGACCGGATTATCGACACCAATTTGAAAAGCGTGTTTTTGTGCAGCCGCGAAGCCATGAAGATGATGAAGGAACAACACTACGGACGGATTATCGCCATGAGTTCGATTGTGGCGCATCGCGGCGCCCTCTACGGCCATGTCCACTACGCGGCGACGAAAGGCGGCATCCTGGGCTTTGTCCGGACGTTGGCCCGAACCGGGGCGCCGCTGGGCATCAACGTCAACGCCATCGCCCCCGGAATTATCGAGACGGAATTGCTGTTTCAGACTCACGGCGACCAGGAAGTCGCCCGGTTGTCCGACTCCGTGCCGCTCGGTCTGGGAAAACCGCGCGACATCGGTCTGGCGGCGGCGTATCTGGCCGGCGAAGGCGGACGCTATATTACCGGGGCGGTCATTGACGTCAACGGCGGCATGTACATGCATTAAATCGGATGCAAAGAAAAATCATGTTTACTCTGAGCAATGACAAAATCCGTTTTACGGTGGATGACGCGGGCAATCTGACCGAACTGTGCAATCTTGCCACCGGGCATAATTACGCCGGGAAACAAGGGTTGTGGCGGATCATCTACCAGCACGAAGAAGTGCTTGAAGAAGAAGTTACGGCGGAAAACTGCCGCCCGGAAATCACGGTCGGCAAGAACGAAATCAAATTGTGCTGGTCGAGTATGGTTTCGGAAGCGGGGCCGGTGGCGTTTCAACTTGAAATTCAGGCCTCCTTGGCGAACGATGAAGTACATTTTACCGCCCGACTGCGTAATGATTCCGAATCCGCCGTATTGCGGGAATTTCAGTTTCCGTTCGTAAAAAACATCCAGTTGACCTCCGGCCAGCAGTTTTACTGGTCGCTTCTCGGCGGCGCCAAATATCGCGATCTTGCCGCCGAACTGGATCGTTGCTGTACCCAGTATATGGGGCAGGATAACAAAGCGTTGGAAAAAAGCGGACTTTATCCCGGTTTCTTTTCCACCAATTGTTATACGTTTGCGGATACGGAGCAGGGGCTTTATATCGGCAGTCATGACCCGACCTTTCAAAATACGCTGCATCTGCTGCGGAAGCGGGGCAAAGAAATTGACGCCGGCATGGTCAAATATTCGTTTCTGCAGCCGGGGGAAACAACGGAAATCGCCGGTTATACCGTTGCTCCGTATCAGGGTAACTGGCACACGGCGAAGAAGCATTACCGCAATTGGGCCGACAACTGGTTCAAACCCGGCCCGGTCCCGGCGTCGATTCTCAATTCCAACGGTTGGCACCGTATTATCATGCGTCATCAGTACGGCAAAAAAATGTTCCGTCACGATGAAATGCCGAAGATTCTCAAATCGGGCCTCGAAGCGGGTATCGACACCTTGTTCATGTTCGGCTGGTACAAGGGCGGGCATGATTCGAATTACCCGGAGTTCAATTTCGACGAGACGCAGGGCGGACGCGATGCGCTGAAAGAGCAGATTCGACAGTTTCGGGCCGACGGCGGTAAACTGATCCTTTATTTCAACGGACAGTTGATCGATACCGATACCGAATTTTACCGGACTCGGGGCAAGCACCTCTGCGTCAAAAACCCGAACGGTTCCGAACATATGGAATGGTATCCGTTCGGCGGCGACGGCACGGCATTGCGGCAATTCGGCAATAAATCGTTCGTCACCGCCTGTCCGGGATGTCACGAATGGGTGGAACATCTGAAAAAGCAGATTGACAAAGCGCTGGACCTCGGCGTGGACGGTATTTTCTTCGATCAGCTCGGCTGGACTTCCCGACCCTGTTGCGATCCGACCCACGGGCACCGCGTGCCGTTTCATACGGTCATGGCGGCCAAGGGAGAAATGCTGCGCGAAATGCGCGCCTACCTCAAGGCCAAAGCCCCGGACGTCAGCTTCGGCATCGAATGGATTTCCGACGTCACCGCCTGCCATGTGGACTTCATTCACAACATTACCGGGTCCACGGATGTTTACAATCCCGACTGGAAAGCCAAGGGAGAAAAGCCGGATTTGGTGTTTTTCCCGGAATGGACGCGTTACATTTTCCCGGAAATCATCACGACCGACCGGGACATTCGCGACGATACCGATATCGAACGCCGCGTGAATATGGCGGTGCTGCGCGGATACCGCAGCGATGTGGAAATCTACCGCTGCCGGGCAACGATCGACGCAACGCCGCATTACAAGGAATACCTCACCCGGGTGGATCAGTTGCGGGATCGGCAACGCGACCTGATTCTCAACGGCACCTTCATCGATACCGACGGGTTCACCCTGGATAATCCGGAACTGTTCGCCGCGGCGTTCCGTTCCGGCAACCGGCTGGCGGTAGTGGTGACCCAGAGTCATCTGGAAGAAGCCGAAACGGTATTGCGCGTTCCGGGATATCACTATACGGAATACGATGGGTTGAACCGGTTAACCATCACCGGCAGCGGCGACACGGCCAAACTCAAACTAGGTCGCCATGGTCTGGCCGTAGTAATTTTCACCAATCAAAAGAAAGGATCGTCCAAATGAAAATGGTTCGTTTTTCCCACGCCGGCAAAATTGCCTCCGGCGTACTCAGTGAGCAGATGATCACCGTAATCGCCGGAGATCTGTACGGCGACTGGCGCAAAACGACGGAAAAAGTCGCACTCTCCCAGGTAAAATTACTCAGTCCGGTGGACGCGGTTTCGCTGCTCTGCATCGGCAAGAATTATAAGGCCCATGCCGCCGAATGCGAATCCGACGCCCCGAAGGAACCGCTGCTGTTCATCAAGGCGATATCGTGTTTGAACGGCCCCGACATGCCGGTGAAAATCCCGCCGGCGGCAGTGTCCACACAGCTTGATTTCGAAGCGGAACTGGCGGTGGTGATCGGAAAAAAAGCCAAGGCGGTCTCCGTCGCGGACGCCCTGCACTACGTGTTGGGCTATACGTGCGCCAATGACGTCAGCGCCCGCGACTGCCAGTTCAAAGACGGCCAATGGGCGCGCGGCAAATCGCTCGACACGTTCTGTCCGCTGGGCCCGTGGCTGGAAACCGAACTGGACCCGTCCGATCTGAAAATCGAAGGACGCCTGAACGGAGAAGTGATGCAGCAGTCGCGGACGTCGCTGCTGATCTTCAGCATCCCGTTCCTGATCAGTTATCTGTCGCAAGGCATGACGCTGACGCCGGGAACCGTGATTTTAAGCGGCACGCCCGCCGGCTGCGGTTTTGCCCGTAAGCCGCCGGTCTGGCTGAAGGACGGCGATGTTTACGAAGTGGAGATCGAAGGGATCGGCGTATTGCGCAATGGTTTTGCCCAATAATCCGAGTATCCCCCGATGAAAATCACCTGGTTGACGCAAGGCGGATTTCTGTTCGAGAACAACGGAAAACGATTGGTCGTCGATCCGTATATGAGCAACGCGGCGGAAAAGCAGGCCGGCTTCAAACGACTGGTTCCTTTTCCCCTGACGCTGGCGGAACTCCGTCCCGATGTGCTGCTCTGTACGCATGATCATCTCGACCATCTCGACCCGGAAGCCGTTCCGCGGATTGCCGCGGCCTACCCGGACTGTATTTTCGCCGCGTCGGCCCAGGCGTACCGCCGGCTCCGGGAATGGGGCATTGCCGCAACCCGGCTCCGGATCGGAGAACCCGCCGAGTGGTGTGGTTTTTCCGTTCTGCCGGTGTTTGCGGCCCACTCCGACCCGGAAGCCATCGGCCTGATCGTTCGCGCCGGCGGCAAACGGATTTATCTTTCCGGCGACACGCTGTTTGACGCGCGGATCACGGATAATCCGGCGTTGCGCAACCTCGACGCGATATTGATTTGCATCAATGGCAGACTCGGCAACATGACCTGGCAACAGGCGGTTGCCACGGTCAAGGCGCTGCGGCCGCAAACCGCCCTGCCGATGCACTACGGATTGTTCGCGGCCAACACCGAAGACCCGCAACCCTTTATTCAACAATGCCACGCCGCCGGGATGGCGTCGTGGGAAATGACTGTCGGCAAGGAGTTTGAATTATGAGGATTACCGCCGTAAAGAATTTCGTCTGTTACTGCTACCGGACCAATTGGACTTTCTGCAAGGTGGAAACCGATGTCGGCATCCACGGCTGGGGCGAAACAACGCTGGAATACCGGGAGCAGACCGTGATGCAGGCCGTTGCGGAGTTGGAACGCTACCTGATCGGCAAGGATCCCCATGCCATTGAGGCTTTCCGCCACGACTGCTACCGCGACGCCTACTGGCGCGGCGGTCCGGTGCTGATGAGCGCGCTGGCCGGCGTGGAAATGGCGTTGTGGGACATCAAGGGCAAAGCCCTGGACGTCCCGGTTTACCAATTGCTGGGCGGCAAGGTCCGCGATGCGGTCCCCTGCTATGCCAACGGCTGGTTCGCTCCGGCGAAAACTCCGGACGAATTTGCCGCGAAAGCCAGGGAAGTCCACGCCCGGGGCTTCACGGGGCTGAAATGGGACCCGTTCGGCAAAAACTGGATGACGATTTCCAAACGCGGCCTGGCGCAGGCGGTGGAGTGCGTGAAAAAAGTGGCGGCGGCCGTCGGGGATGAGATGGAATTGTTGATCGAAGGCCACGGCCGGTTCGATATTCCCACCGCCGTCCGCATCGGACACGCGCTGGAACCGTACCACATTCTCTGGTTCGAAGAACCGATTCCGCCGGACGATCTCGACGGCCTGGCGGAAGTCAAACGCCGGGCCGGCGTACCGATTGCCGCCGGAGAACGGCTCTATAGCCGTTACGATTATCAGCGGTTCTTCCAGACGGCGTGCGCCGATTTTGCCCAGCCGGACGTCTCCCACGCGGGCGGCATTATGGAAATGCGGATGATCGGCGCAATGGCCGAAGCCCGTCACGTCCAGTTCTGCCCGCACAATCCGTCCGGTCCGGTGGCCAACGCGGCCACGTTGCAGCTGGCGGCCTGCATTCCGAACTGCATGTTTCTGGAAACCATGATGCTGGATGTGCCGTGGCGGCATGATATCTGTAATGAAAATCTGACGGTACGCAACGGACAAATGCTGATTTCCGACCGTCCCGGACTGGGAATCGAGCTGAACGAAGCGGCGCTGGCGGAACACCCCTACCAGCCCCGGGATCTGCGGCACTACCGCGGCGACCTGACGGACATCCGCCCGGTCGACGCCGTTCCGTTTTTCACCACGGAAACCACGAAATAATCAGAATCATATCTTACAGATAAGTTCAGCTCCTTTCGTATTTTATATGAAAGGAGCTGAATCTATTTATAAAACGCTGCACTACGTTCAAAACAAAAATCTTCATAAGCACACTCGCAACCCCCTCTTGTGCAATGGATGGCGAGTCCACGAGCGGCCGATCGGGTGCAATCCGTTTTCCCGCTCCGGAAACACCATTGTCCCCACCGTTTTTTCTCCTCGGAACATCATGCCGGGTTCACGGATGTCAAAGTAGTTGCGTTTTGTGCTATCATTTTCGCGTATTGTTCCTAACTGCCATATTGCTTTTCTCCGAGGCTAATTGTATACTCTAATCTAGATAGAGGGTAAAAATGCGAGTGATTGAACATGACCGCTGAAGTTTGTAATAGTCTAATTCGCTTTTCGCCCCATCGAATAAATCCTCATCCGGTGAGCAAATTGAGTTCAGAAAAAAAGCAAAAGAGTTTGGCATTGAGAACGCTGTGATCCCGCCATCGCAGCAGTTGTAATTTATGTTTTGATCTTTAACCAAGGAGTTGTGATTCGATGAAAAAAAATCATGTGTTCGCTCGCTTGTTCGTCAAGTATTCCCATCCGATCAGCCGTCTCGGTCCGGTCGGCCGATTCACGCTCATAGAACTGCTTGTGGTAATTGCCATCATCGCCATTCTGGCCAGTATGTTGCTGCCATCGTTGAACAAGGCACGGGAAGTTGCCAAAGCGATTTCCTGCGCCAACAACATGAAACAGCTGAACACCGGCAGTACGATGTACATCGGCGACTACAACGATTACTATCCGTCGGGC
>Ga0070399_1001552_pt1 | contig 23700 bp, 23 predicted proteins | sample BioMet4_FD_61217 | JGI IMG/M metagenome (GOLD analysis project Ga0070399, IMG submission 61217) | Microbial communities from bioreactor (seeded with sewage sludge) at LBNL, California, USA - Biofuel metagenome 4 (version 1) | ecosystem: Engineered > Bioreactor > Anaerobic > Unclassified ... | reverse complement strand
AAGGGCCGTCCGTCTCTTTCGCTCTCTTACCGACGCGAATGAAATTCGCGCCGGAATGCGAAGAAACGACCCGTCGGGCTAAGAACTCCCGCTTGCGGGAGATCGTGCCGTAAGGGCCGTTTCTGAGCTGGAGCGGGTGACGAGGCTCGAACTCGCTACCTCCACCTTGGCAAGGTGGCGCTCTACCAGATGAGCTACACCCGCATCATGCGCCGCTATTGCAGCGCACAAATGGTGCCTCCGGTCGGAATCGAACCAACGACACGGGGATTTTCAGTCCCCTGCTCTACCAACTGAGCTACAGAGGCATATAAAAAGCTGAGCTGTGGCTCAGCTTTTTATTTGTTTGGCGACCCGGAACGGACTTGAACCGTCGACCTCCAGCGTGACAGGCTGGCGTGCTAACCAACTGCACCACCGGGCCAAAAGCAAAAGAAACGCAGTGTTTCTTCCAGACCAAGCCGCTGCTTATCATCAGCGACGAATCAGATTATACAAAATATCACCCGTTCTGTCAAGCCCAAACCTGCTATTTTTCGATTTTTTCAAGGAGCTCTCTTACCTGCTCCGGTGTGAAGGCGTAGTCCTCGTCACAGAACTGGCAGCCGATGTGGATGGTCTTTCCCTCCTCGACGATCTCATGCAGCTCCTTGCGGCCGAGGCTGACGAGCGTTGCGCTGACACGGTCGCGGCTGCAATAGCAGCGGTACGAAACAGGCGTCCTCTCAAGAATCTCCAGGTCGAAATCCGGCAGGACGGCACGCAGCAGTCCCTCCGCGTCCAGCCCCATAGCGAGCTTCCCCGTCACCGCGCCCGCTGCCTTCACACCTGCCTCAATCCGTTCGATCACGCTGTCCGGCGCGTCCGGGAGGAGCTGGATGAGATAGCCGCCCGCGGCCTGTACGCTCTGGTCCACGCTCACAAGCACGCCCAGCGCGCAGGCGGTTGGGATTTGCTCGCTCCGCGCGAAATAGTTGGTGATGTCTTCGGCGATCTCGCCCGAGACGAGGTCGATCGTGCCGATATAGGGTTCCTTCATCTGCAGGTCGCGGATGACGGTCATCGTGCCGCTGCCAACCGCCGCGCCGACGTCCAGCTTACCGCGGTATTTCTCCATCAGGGAGATCTGGGGGTTGTCCACATAGCCGCGCACGTTGCCCCCGGCGTCGGAGACGGCAAGGATGGTGCCGAGCGGCCCGTCCCCGCGAATCTGAAGGGTGAGAGAGCCGTTTTCAATCTTCTGCATATTCCCCATCATGGAGGCTGCCGTCAGGACGCGGCCGAGCGCCGCTGTGGCGGTGGGAAATGTCTTGTGGATCTGCCGGGCGCGCTCCACAAGCTCTGTGGAGAGGATCGCCGTGGCCTTGAAGCCGCCCTCTTTGGAGAGAGCGCGGACGATATGATCGCTCATGATTTACTCCTTTTCCGCCGCGAAATAGATGCGCTGCTCTCCCGGCTCCGGCGGAGAGAGCTTTCGGTCGCCATACGCCGTGACACAGGAAAACCCCGCTTCCGCGAGCATGGCGGCCAGCTTCTCCCGCGAATAGGCATACTCGCTGTGCTCCTCGAAGCTGCGCCTCCAGAGCTTCCCGGCGCGCTGAAAGAGATCCATACCGTAATAGCAGATGTTCTCTCCCTCGTCGAACTCCGCGCGCCAGACGCAGTAGGTATCGTCGTTTTCGTCGAGAAATACCTGTCCGTCCAGTCCGCGCAGCTTTTCGGGCGTATTGACGTCGAAGAGAAACACGCCGCCGGTCCGCAGAGCGCGGTACACGCGGCGAAACGTCTCCGCGCAGTCGGCGGGGTCGGTCAGATAATTGATGCTGTCCAGACAGCTCACGACCAGCTCCACCGGTTCGGGCAGCTCCAGCTCCTGCATGCTCTGGCAGACGAAATAGGGCCGGTTTTCTCCCAGCTCTGCCGCCTTCCGATCGGCGAGAGTGAGCATTTCCGGCGAGGCGTCCGCGCCGATCACGCGGTAGCCGCTTTGAGAGAGCAGCAGAGACAATGAGCCGGTCCCGCAGGCGAGATCGAGTACCGTTTCCGGCCTCCTGTTCCTCTCCCGAAGGATCGTCTCATAAAAGCATATGACGGCTTCGTAGTCCACATCGCCGGTCAGGGAATCATAGCTGGCGGCCAGCGCGTCGTAAGCGCTCATTTTCTGGCGTCCTCCAGCTTGTGGAACACCTCGCGGTAAGCGTCCGTACCGTAATTCAGGCTGCGGTTCACGCGGCTGATCGTCGCGCTGCTCGCGCCGGTCTTCTCAAGAATGTCGTTATAGATCAGTCCCTGGTTGAGCAGCTTTGCCACTTCAAAGCGCTGTTCCATGGCCTTGAGCTCCGAGACGGTACAAAGATCCACAAAAAAATGATAGCACTCCTCGGGTGTTTCAAGCGTCAGAATCGCGCGGTAGAGATCGTTGTCGGGATCGGAACGTTTATTTCTGTTGTTCAAGGCTGTCACTCCCTTATTCGTTAGCATTTTAACATTCTAAACGATAAAAGTAAAGCCCGGGGCGAAATTTCTTTATCGCTTCACATAAAAAAACCGACGGGCTCCTGCCCGACGGTTTTTCCGACGCGGTCATTGCAGCATATCGAGAAATTCCTGTTCGCTGAGAACGGGGACGCCGAGCTCATTTGCTTTTTTCAGCTTGGAGCCCGCGTTTTCGCCCGCGACGACATACGTCGTCTTCTTTGAGACGGAGCCGGCGGCCTTGCCGCCGAAGGACTCGATCTTCGCCGCTGCCTCCTCCCGGGTAAGGAGACTCAGCGCGCCGGTCAGGACGAATGTCTTGCCCTCAAAGCGGCGGTCGGTCACAACGGTATGACAGGCGAAATTCACGCCCGCCCCGCGCAGGCGCTCGATCAAATGGCGCGACTGAGGATTCCGGAACCACTCCGCAATGCTTTGCGCGGTAACTGCGCCGATGTCGCGCAGCTCCGTCAGCTCCTCGACGGGGGCCGCCATCAGCGCGTCGAGCGTGCCGTAGGCAGAGGCAAGGAGCTTTCCCGCTTTCGCGCCGACCTGACGAATGCCGAAGGCGAACAGCAGGCGGCTGAGATCGTTTGCCTTGCTGGCCCCGATGGAGCGGCGGAGATTTTCTGTAGAAGTCCTGCCCATGCGTTCGAGCCCGGCGACCTTCTCGTAGTCGAGATAGTAGAGATCTGCGGGAGAGGAGACGAGCCCGGCCGCAATGAGCTGCTCCACAATCGCCTCGCCGAGCCCGTCGATGTCCATGGCGTCGCGTGAGACAAAATGCGTGATGTTGCGGACGAGCTGGGCCGGACACTCCGCGCCGGTGCAGCGCAGCGCCGCGCCGTCCTCGTCCCGGACGACGGGGCTGCCGCAGACCGGGCAGCGCTCCGGCAGCCGGAAGGGCACCGTGCCCTCCGGGCGCTTCGCCTTCACGACCTCGAGGATCTCGGGGATAATCTCCCCTGCCTTGCGGATCGTAACGGTGTCGCCGATACGCAGATCACGCGCGGTGATGAAATCCTGATTATGGAGCGTAGCACTGGTGACGGTAGTTCCCGCGAGACGCACCGGCGCTACGACGGCGCGCGGCGTGAGAATGCCCGTCCGGCCGACCTGCACGACGATATCCTGCACAACGGTCTCCCGGATCTCGGGAGGGTATTTATAGGCGGCGGCCCAGCGGGGGAATTTGGCCGTACTGCCGAGCTCAGCGCGCTCGGCGAGGCTGTTGAGCTTCACCACGGCGCCGTCGATGTCGAAATTGAGGGAATAGCGGTTCTCGTTAATGGAATTGACCAGCTGCTCGGCCCGCTCCATGGTACGGCAGAGATCATAGGGAATGACCTTGAACTTTTTGCTCTGCAGGTAGTCGAGCGTTTCGGCGTGCGTGACAAAGCTCCGCCCCTCGCAGAGCTGGAGATTGAAAACGAGGATGTCCAGCTGCCGCTCGGCGGCGATCTTCGGGTCGAGCTGGCGCAGCGAACCGGCAGCCGCGTTGCGCGGGTTGGCGAAGAGCGCCTGGCCGCGCTTCTCCCGCATGGTATTGAGCTTTTCAAAGACGGAACGCGGCATAAACACCTCGCCCCGGACGATCAGCCTGGCAGGAGCGTCCTCGATCGTCATGGGGATGGAGCGGACGGTCTTGAGGTTTTCGGTCACGTCCTCCCCGATCACTCCGTCGCCGCGCGTCGCGCCGCGGACAAACCGGCCGCCGATATACTCCAGCGCAACCGAGAGACCGTCCACCTTGGGCTCGACGGTATATTCCACGTCTGACGCGGACTCGCGCACGCGCGCGTCGAACTCCGCCAACTCCTCCATCGAGAAGACGTCCTGAAGGCTCTCGAGCGGCACGGCGTGGCGCACCTTTTCAAACTGGGAAAGCGCCTCCCCGCCGATACGTCTTGTCGGCGAGAGCGGCGAGGCGAGCTCCGGGTGCTCCTGCTCGAGCGTCTCGAGCCGGCGCATCATCCGGTCGTACTCGTAGTCCTCGATCTCCGGGCGGTCCTGCACGTAGTAGAGGTGGTTGTGGCGCTCGAGCTCTTTCGTCAGCCATTCCATTTCTTCGCGGTAATCCATGGGTATCCCCTTTTCTGTTACTCTTCTGTTGCTTTCTGCGTCTGCACTTCCACATAGCTGTTTGGCACGGTGCCGACGATGACGGTCTCCGCGACGACGACCTGCGAGGAACAGGTCACGTTCTCCGCCCCGGCAGGCGTCAGGACGGTCATCTTCAGCGCCACGTTCATGATGACCTGGTGAAGCGTCTGGTTGATGCCCGCCTGCGAAAACCGGTTTTGAAACGACGCGTCCGAGGACTGAACGGACAGAATCTTGACCGGAAGATAAAAGCCGCGCCCGGAGAACAGTTCGGGAAAGATCAGGTTTCCGATGGGAATTCCAATCTGAGATACGGTCATTTCCGGGATTTTTTTGCCAAGAATATTCAATATCTCGGTTTTCAGTCGGTTCATCACCGCCATGTTTGTTTTCAGCGCGGTGATATTTCCGTCAGCGTCCTTTTCCAGCATCACCATTGTATCATAGTCCACGCCGCCGGAGAGGATCTGCTCTTCAATCGCGTTGTTGATCACGCCGGATGCCACGTTGTTCACACGCGTTTGTGCCATGTCGTCAATCAGCGGATAGAGCCTCGCGCGGATCAACAGCAGCCCCCCTGCAAAGATCACGAAGAACAGCAGCGCGAAAAGGCGCAGCGCGTTCCTCTTTTTCCGGTTCATCGCACCACCCCCGCAGAACCTTATGCGGGGCCGGCGCGGCGTATGTCAGAGCCGGGTCATGTGCTGCGAGGCGTGCTTGGCCATGAGCTTCTTGGTGCCGATGTTGTCGAACGCAATCTCCAGCAGCAGATCGCCGCCCATCGGGAGAACAGAGAGCACCATGCCCCTGCCGAATGCCGAGTGATTCACCATGTCGCCCTTCTGGAAGGACACAGTGGGCGTTTTCGGCCTGGAATCCGTTACAACGGAGGAATACTCCCGGCGCGGCGCGCGCGGGTGCGTGCGTACAGAGCCGAAGCCGCCTGCGCGGCTGTCCGGGTAGCCGGGGCCAGAGGAGCAGCCGGAGCCGTCTCCCGAAGTAACGGCCGGGCGCTCACTGCGGAGGCCCGTTGTGAATGCGGCGGGGGTCTCGTCGATAAAGCGGGAGCGGCGGCTCACCGAGGTGCGGCCGTAGAGCATGCGCTGGCGCGCGTAGGAGATGGTCAGGGACTCCCGCGCGCGGGTGATGGCAACATAGCAGATGCGCCGCTCCTCCTCCATCTCGTCGGGGTCGCCGATGGCACGGCTGCCGGGGAAGAGATTCTCTTCGAAGCCGACGAGGAAGACGTTCGGAAACTCAAGGCCCTTGGCCGAATGCATGGTCATCATGACCGCCGCGTCGGCGCTCCGGTCGTACTGCTCGATATCGGTATAGAGCGCGATCTCCTCGAGAAAGCCGTTCAGCGTCGGCTGCCCGGCATTCTCCACATAGCTGACAATGCTGGATTTCAGCTCCCGGACGTTTTCAAGACGCGTCCGGTTCTCGAGGTCGTCCTTCTGCCGGAGCATCTCGACGTAGCCGGTGCGCAGCATCAGCTCCTCGTAAAAATCAGGCAGGCTCAGCGTGTCAAGGAGAGCGGCGCACTCCTCGATCATGCGAGTGAACGCGCCGAGCGTTGACGACGATTTCTCAAGCGCAGGATAGCCCGCCGGATCGGAGATCACGCGGTAGAGCGGGACGCCCGCGCTCGCGGCGAGGCGGTCGGCCATCTCGACGGTCTTCGCACCGATGCCGCGGGGCGGATGGTTGATAATGCGGCGCAGGCGGTAATCGTCGGCGCGGTTGTTGACGACGGTCAGGTAGGCCAGCATGTCCCTGACCTCGGCGCGGTCGAAGAAGCGAGTGCCGCCGATGATGCGGTATGGGATGCCGCTGCTCTTGAACGCTTTTTCAATCGCGTTCGACTGGGCGTTCGTGCGGTAAAGCACGGCGTAGTTGCGGAATTCTTTTCCCCTGGAGCGCGTGATGATCTGTCCGGCGACGAAGTTTGCCTCGTCCGTCTCGTTGAACGCCTCGTAAACGCGGATCTTCTCGCCGTCCACATTCTCCGTCCAGAGCTTTTTCCCCTTGCGTCCGGTGTTGTTCGCGATGACGGCGTTGGCCGCGCCGAGAATGGACTTGGTGGAACGGTAGTTCTGCTCGAGCCGGATGACTTTGGCGCCCTTGTACTGCTTTTCAAAGCTCAGGATGTTCTCGATCGTCGCGCCGCGGAAGCGGTAAATGCTCTGGTCGTCATCGCCGACGACGCAGATGTTCTCATAGCCGCCCGAGAGGAGCTGCGCCAGCAGGAACTGGAGGTGGTTCGTATCCTGGTACTCGTCGATGAGAACATAGCGGAATTTGCGCTGATAGTATGTGCGAACCTCTTCATAATCCTGCAGCAGCCCCACCGTCAGCAGGATGATGTCGTCAAAGTCGAGGGCATTGGCCGACTGGAGGCGCTTCTGATACTCCGCGTAGGCGCGGGCAATGCGCTCCATGCGGAAGTCGCCGGAGGCCTTCGCGGTGCCGGAAAAGTCTGCCGGCGAGAGCATCTTGTCCTTTGCCTTGGAGATGATGTTCAGGCAGAGCCGCGCGGGGAATGATTTTTCGTCGAGTCCCATGTCGCGGATAACATCCTTCATCACATGCTCGGAGTCCGAGGAATCGTAGATCGTGAAGGATTTCTCATAGCCGAGGCGGTCGATGTCGCGCCGGAGGATGCGGCAGCAGGCGGCGTGGAACGTCATCGCCCACACGTCCTGCGCCTCGGGACCAAGCTGATGCGTCAGGCGGTCCTTCATCTCGTTGGCGGCCTTGTTGGTGAACGTGATGGCGAGGATGCTCCACGGCGCAACGGGACGCAGCGCGCAGAGCGACTCGGCGCGCTCCCGGTCGGAGCTGTCCGGTTTCCCGGAGCAGCGCGCAAGGAAATGAACGTCCTCCTCCGTTACGGAGGGAGGTATTTCTCCGGAATCGGAGGCGCAGCCGAAGCGCAGGAGGTTGGCAATGCGGCTGATGAGCACGGTGGTCTTTCCGGAACCTGCGCCGGCGAGCAAAAGAAGCGGCCCGTCGGTAGTGAGGACCGCTTCGCGCTGCTGCGGGTTGAGGCCGGAAAACTGCGAGGCGATATAGTCACGCCGCGCAGTGAGAAATTGCTGCTCGGAAGCTGTTAACATAGTTACACCTGTCGAATCATTTGATACGCCTATTTTACAATAATTTCTCCCTTTTGTCGACAGGTCGGGTTAAATAGTTTTCCGAAGCTCCTCAAGCGCTTTTTTCTCGATGCGCGAGATCTGCACCTGCGAGACGCCGAGGATGGCGGCGGTCTTGTCCTGCGTGAGGCCATGGAAAAAGCGCAGGTCGATCACCGTCCGCTCCCGCTGCGGGAGGTGTCGGATGGCCTCACGCAGGGCGATACGCTCGATGAGCTGCTCCTCCTCGTCGCCGCGCGTCAGCACAGATTCAAGTGTGAAGCCCTCCTCCCCGGTCTCCTTCTGGATGGACTCGGCGGCGGAGGTCGCCGTCTCGGCGGAGGCGATCTCCTCGGCGGTGAGGCCCAGCTCCTCGGAAAGCTCCGACACGGCCGGCTCGCGGCCGAGCTTCGCCGTCAGCCGTTCCCGCGCGGCTTTGATGGATGCGGAGCGCTCCTTGATGCTCCGGCTGACCTTCACGGCCCCGTCGTCGCGCAGAAACCGGCGGATCTCCCCTGCGATCTTTGGCACAGCATAGGTTGAGAACTGCGTCCCGAACTCCGTGTCGAAGCCTGCGATCGCCTTGAGAAAGCCCACGCAGCCGAGCTGGTAGAGATCGTCCGGATCAACGCCGCGCCCGAAAAACCGCCGGGCGATCGACCAGATCAGGCCGGAATTCTCTCGCACGAGCTGTTCTCCCGCTTCGCGGTCGCCCGCGCGCGAGCGCGCGATCAGATCTTCCAGCGACGCGGTCAACGGCGCTCTCCCCTTTTGACGATCTTCCGCTTCATATGTACCGTCGTGCCCTTGCCGGGCTGCGAGGTCACCTTCAGTTCGGTCATGAAGCTCTCCATAATCGTAAAGCCCATTCCCGAGCGTTCCGCGCCGCCGGTCGTGTAGGCGGGCTTGCGGGCAGCCGCAACGTCTTCGATGCCGCAGCCCTTGTCCTTCACGATGAGATCGAGCACACCGCCCGGCAGGATGCGCGCCTTGAGCGTGACGAGGCCGAGCTTGTCCGGGTAGGCGTGGACGATGCAGTTTGTCACGGCCTCGGAGACGGCGGTCTTGATGTCGCCCAGCTCGTCCATGGTCGGGTCGAGCTGCGCGGCGAAACAGGCCACCGCCGCGCGGGCAAACGCCTCGTTGGCCGATTGGCTGGGGAATTCCAGCTGCATATAGTTTTCACATTTCATCTTGCGGGGCTCCTTTCTTCGATCTGCATGATTTTTTCAATTCCGGCCGCGCGCAGCACCTTCATCGGCTGCGCCGGTATGTTTTGCAGGCGCGTTTTTCCGCCCAGCTCCTGCATCCGCCGGATGGTGCGGATGACGACCGCGATGCCGCTCGAATCCATGAACGTCACGTCCCGGAAATCCAGGATACAGACGACCGGCAGGTAAAGATCCACCTTTTTGCCGATCTCCTGTATGATCTCCTTGGCGCCATGATGGTCGATCTCCCCGGACAGAGCGATGGTCAGCTGCTTGTCCTGTAAAAAACTGGTCACTTTCTTCAGCTCCTTCGGCAAAAAAATAAACGCACACGGGAGCGGTTCCCATGTGCGTTTATTATAAAATCTTTGAAAAAATAATTCTGTCGAAGCCGATGCGGATGAGATAAAACGAATTATTTTTCCATGTTCTTAAGGCGCTTTTCCGTCTCGCCGAGCTGGGCGAGGAGGGCGCGGGCCTTCTCGGCCTTCTCTCGCTCCATATTGACCACAGCCTCGGGCGCTTTGGCGGTAAAGCCAGGATTGTTGAGCTTGCCTTCGATGGAGGCGAGGTTCTTCGCCGCCTTCTCGATCTCCTTCGCAACGCGTGCAATCTCCTTCTCCACGTCCACCAGCTGGTTCATCGGCAGGAAAAGCTCGGCGTCCGCCGTGACGCAGGAAACCATGTCCTCGTGCCCTTCCGGTTCCGAGCCGCGCACGATCACCTGATCCGCGTACGCCAGACGCGCGAGGAACGCTGCGCCCTGCTCAAAAATATCGGCCTTCGCCGTGACGACGTAGAGCGTGGAGCGGCGGGAGGGCGGCACGTTCATCTCCGCGCGGCGGTTACGCACGGCGCGGATGGCGCTCATTACGGTTTCCATCGCGTTTTCCTCGGTCTTAAAGTTCAGCTCCTCGCGGTAGACCGGCCAGGACTGCACCATCAGGCTGTCGCCCTCGTGCGGGATGGCCTGCCAGATCTCCTCGGTGATGAACGGCATGAACGGATGCAGAAGGCGAAGGATCTGATCGAGGACGTAGAGCAGCACCTTCTGCGCGGCGAGCTTCTGCTCGCCCTCACTGTCGTACAGACGGGCCTTGGTCAGCTCGATATACCAGTCGCAGTAGCTGTCCCAGATGAAGTCGTAGACCTTCTGAACGGCGATGCCCAGCTCATACTTGTCGAGATTATCAGTGACCTCGGCGATGAGCGTATTGAGCTTGGAGAGAATCCACTTGTCCGACGCGTCGAGCTCGGCGGGGCCGGGAAGCTCGTTCTTTTCGATCTGAAGGTTCATCATCACATAGCGGCTGGCGTTCCAGAGCTTATTGGCGAAGTTGCGCATGGCCTCGCAGCGCTCGACATAGAATCGCATGTCGTTGCCGGGCGAGTTGGAGGTGAGCATGTTCATGCGCAGCGCGTCCGCGCCATACTTGTCGGCCATCTCCAGCGGGTCGATGCCGTTGCCGAGGGATTTGGACATTTTGCGGCCCTTGTCGTCACGCACGAGGCCATGGATCAGGACGGTGTGGAAGGGCGTTTTGCCCGTGTGGGCGCAGCCTGAGAAGATCATGCGGGCGACCCAGAAGAAGATGATGTCGTAGCCGGTCACCAGCACGTCCGTGGGATAGAAATACTTGTAGTCCTCCGCGTCGGCGGCGGGCCAGCCGAGCGTCTCAAACGGCCACAGAGCTGAAGAGAACCATGTGTCCAGCACGTCCTCGTCGCGGGTGATGTTCCGGCTTCCGCATTTCTCGCAGCAGAGGGCGTCCTCGCGCGAGACGGTGATGTGGCCGCAGTCTGCGCACGTCCAGGCCGGGATCTGATGGCCCCACCAGAGCTGACGGGAGATGCACCAGTCGCGTACGTTCTCCATCCAGTTGGTGTAGATCTTGGTGAAGCGGTCGGGCACGAACTTTGTTGCGCCGGAGTTGACGGCCTCGAGCGCCTCCCGGGCGAGAGGCTTCATCTTTACGAACCACTGCGCGGAGATCAGCGGCTCCACGTCATTATGGCAGCGATAGCAGGTGCCCACGGAGTGGCTGTACGGCTCGGTCTTGACGAGGTAGCCGCCCGCTTCAAGATCCTCGACGATCTTTTTGCGGCACTCGTAGCGGTCCATGCCGTTATAAGGGCCGCCATTCTCGTTGATACGGCCGTCGTCGCCGATGACGCGGATGACTTCCAGGCTGTGGCGGAGGCCGACCTCAAAGTCGTTCGGGTCATGTGCGGGCGTCATCTTGACTGCGCCGGTGCCGAAATTCAGCTCCACATAGTCGTCCGCAACGATGGGAATCTCGCGGTTCATGATCGGCAGGATGCAGGTCTTTCCGACGAGCTTTTTAAAGCGCTCGTCGTTCGGGTTCACGGCCACGCCGGTATCGCCCATCATGGTTTCCGGGCGGGTCGTCGCGACGACGAGGTCGCCCGAGCCGTCGGTCAGCGGGTAGCGGATATACCAGAGGTGGCCGGGCTTGTCCACATACTCGACCTCCGCGTCGGAGAGCGCGGTGATACAGTGGGGGCACCAGTTGATGATACGGCTGCCCTTGTAGATGAGGCCCTTTTCGTACAGACTCACGAACACCTCGCGCACGGCCCTGGAGCAGCCCTCGTCCATGGTGAAGCGGGCGCGGTCCCAGTCGCATGAGGCGCCGAGCTTCTTCTGCTGCTCGACGATGCGGTTGCCGTACTTTCGCTTCCAGTCCCAGACACGCTCGAGGAACTTCTCGCGGCCGAGATCGTAGCGGGTCAGGCCCTCCTTGCGGAGCTCCTCCTCCACCTTGATCTGTGTGGCGATGCCCGCGTGATCGACGCCCGGCACCCAAAGCGCGGCGTAGCCCTCCATCCGCTTGAAGCGGATGAGGACGTCCTGCATGGTGGCGTCCATCGCGTGGCCCATGTGCAGCTGGCCGGTCACGTTGGGTGGCGGCATGACGATGGTAAACGGCTTTTTCTTCGGATCTCGCTCGGTGTGGAAATAGCCCCGGTTCATCCACATCTCGTAGATGCGGTTCTCCACATCCCGCGGCTCATAGATCTTGGGCAGTTCTTTTGCCATGAGACAGTTCAACTCCTGTAATAAAGTTTGAATGGACGCAGCGCCGCAAAAAAATCGTCCTAAACAGGTTACTGTCTAGGACGAAAAATTTCCGCGGTACCACCTAGCTTCCCGCCGGAGCGGGCGCTTGATCCCCGGTAACGGGAGGACCCGAACCGGCTTACTTGATTCAGCCGGCCCGCTCGGGGGCGACAGACGGCCGGGATTCCGAAAGCTCGCACCAGCCGCTTTCTCTCTTTGGAAATCCGCGGACGAAACTCCCCGTCAATGCGTTTGCGATATTGATTGTATGTATCATACCGGATTCTTCCCCAAAAGTCAATAAAGAACCTGTTTTCGAAAATATCACACGTCCTCGATGATCGGAGAGGGCTTTTTCTCCTGCGGATTCGTCAGAGCGTTGAACTTGGCCCGGGAATCGCGCACCTTGGCAAGCGTCTCGGCAATGGAATCCTCGGTGCTCTTCATGGCGTCGTCCACATAGCTGTACGTCACCTGACGGAGTTCCTTGATCTTAGCCTGCGCCTGCTTGACCATCTCGGCGGCCTCTTTCTGGGCCTCCTGATAGACGTTTTCCTTGGAGATGAGCTGGCGGGCACGCTGCTCGGCCTGCTTCATGATGTTCTCCGCTTCTTTTTTGGCGTTGGTGATGACCTCGTTGCGGGACTCCACGATGGTCTTGGCCTGCTTGAGCTCGCCGGGCAGCTGATTGCTGATCTCGTCGAGCAGGTCGAGAACCTTATCGCGCTCCACGACGCACTTCTCCTGCCCGAGCGGCAGGCTCCACGCATCCTGAACCATATCGTATAAGGTGCTGATGACCTCTTCGATGCTGTTCGCCATTTTGTGTATATCCTCCTTAAACAGGTTCTTTGATTCGGGCCAGAAAGTCCGGGATGATCTCTTCCGGTAAAAAGTCCGTCAAATCGGCGCCGTGGCTGCCGAGCTCCTTTACCACGCTCGAGCTAAGGTACATGAACTGATGCTCCGAGGTAAGGAACATGGTGTCCAGTCCGGGGTTCATCTTGTGGTTGATGAGCGCCATCTGAAATTCCTTTTCAAAGTCCGTTGCGGCGCGAAGGCCCTTGACGATCACATGTACGTCCTGTTGCCGCGCGTACTCGGCGAGCAGCTCGCTGGAGCTGTCCACCCGGACGTTGGGCAGGTCTTCCGTCACGCGGCGGATGAGAGCAACGCGCTCCTCTGTGGTGAACATGGGCTTTTTATCCACGTTGATCATCACGCAGACGGTCAGGTGATCGAAAATGCAAGAGGCGCGGCGGATGATATTCAGATGGCCCTTCGTGACGGGGTCGAAACTGCCGGGGTAAATCGCAGTCGTCATAGTGCCTCCGCAGACTCTTCCTTGCGGAAGACAGTGAGGAAAGTCTTGCCGTATCGGTAGTCCTTACTGCAGGAATAACCTGGGATGGGGCGCAAAGACGCCTTTTCCGTGGGTCTTTCACAGATTATTATACCACCGCGCGATAAAATGTCAATTTCCGATATCTTCCGCAGCGAATTTTCGAGAAATTTCTCGGCATAGGGCGGATCGAGGAAGATCACGTCGAACGGTCCGCGTGCGGAGGCGAGGTAAGCGAGATAGTCCGAGCGGATGACTTGCGCGAGGCCCTCGAGTCTGGTGCGGCGCAGATTCTCCTGCACGAGCTTCACCGCATCGGCACGCTCGTCCACAAAGACGCAGTGTTTTGCACCGCGGCTGAGCGCCTCGATGCCGAGCTGGCCGGTTCCGGCGAACAGATCGAGGATGCGGCGGCCCTCGATCTCAAACTGAATGATGCTGAACAGGGCCTCTTTCACCTTGTCGGCGGTCGGCCGGGTCTGCATGCCGTCGGGCGTCTGGAGACGGACGCCACGGGCGGAGCCTGTGATGACGCGCATGGGCTCACTCTCCTTTGTGATAGTATTGATAGACGGACTGCGCGGCCTTCGTACCGAGCGTTTCCTCCAGCTCGGCGCGCGGTGCGGCGCGCACGGCGGAGACCGATTTGAACCGCTTCAGAAGCTCCGCGCGGCGCTTCGGCCCCACACCGGGTATCTTCTCCAACTCGGAGCTTTTCATGTGCTGCGAACGAAGCGTTTTGTTGTATTCAATGGCGAAGCGGTGCGTCTCCTCCTGGATGCGGCCCACGAGCGCGAAGACTGCCGGCTGCCCGGCGATGCCGAGCTCGCTGCCGTCCGAGCGGACGAGGGCGCGCGTGCGGTGGCGGTTGTCCTTGACCATACCGAACGTGGGGATGCTCAGGCCGAGCGCCGAAAGCTCCTGTTCCACGGCGTTCGCGTGGACGCTGCCGCCGTCGATGAGGAGGACGTCAGGCCGCTCATCGAAGCCCTTGTCCCCTGCAAGGTAGTGCGTGAAGCGGCGGCGGATGACCTGACGCATGGACGCGTAGTCGTCCTGCTCCTCGAGGCCCTTGAGCTTAAAGCGCTTGTAGTCGGATCTTTTCGGCTTTCCGTCGGCAAAAACCGTCATGGAGGCTACGATGTCCGTCCCGGCGAGGTTGGAAATGTCATAGGCTTCGGCGCGGTCGAGCCTTGGCAGCGACAGAAGGCTCCGCAGGAGGTTCCACGAGCCGGAGAGCTTCTCCTCTTTGGAGGTGATGCGCTCCGCCTCCTCGCGGGCGTTTTTATTGGCGATGGAGACAAGCTGTACGCCGTCGCCCCGCTGCGGCACGCGGATGCGCACCTTCCTGCCGTACTGCTCGCGCAGCAGCTGCTCAAATAGCTCGCTGTCCTCCATTGTGAACGGCAGCAAAATCTCCTTCACCGCGCCCTGCTTGGCGAGATAGTACTGCTTGACGAGCGAGGAAACCGTCTCCTCCGGGCTCTCGGATACGGGGAGAATCTGATAATCCTTGTCGAGCAGGTTGCCGGAGACGAAATGCAGCACGGCGAAGCAGCCTCTGGCCTCGCTCTGATAAAAACCGATCACGTCGGTAAGCGCCATGGTGCCGGCGGTGACGAGCTGACGCTCGCCGAGGGAGTCGATGGCTTTCAGCCGGTCGCGCAGATCGGCGGCCTGCTCGAAGTGCAGCTCCTCGGACGCGACCAGCATCTTTTCACGGATGTCGTCGGCCACCTCGCGGTAATTCCCCTGCAGCAGCAGTTCCGCCTGACGGATGACGGCGCGATAGCTCTCCGGGGAACGCGAGAGCTGGCACCAACCGTCACAGTTTTTCATGTGGAAGTTCAAACAGGGCCGCTCTTTCCCGAGGTCGCGCGGGAACTGCCTCCCGCAGCCGGGCAGCTTGAGCGTAAGGCGGATGGTGTCGATCATGTTCTGTGTAACGGAACGGCTGCCAAACGGGCCGAAATACTCAGCCCCGTCCTCCGCGAAACGGTTCGTCAGGGTCATGGCCGGGTATTCCTCGCGCGGGTCGATGCGGATATAGGGGTAACCCTTGTCGTCCTTGAGGAGAATGTTGTACTTGGGCATGTGCCTCTTGATCAGCGAGCACTCAAGTACGAGCGCCTCGAACTCCGTGCGGGCGACGATGGTGTCAAACGAGAAGATCTGGCTGACCATGCGGCGCGTTTTGACAGAGTGGGCGGCGGAGTCCTGAAAATACTGGGATACGCGGTTTTTCAGTTTTTTCGCCTTGCCGACGTAGATGATCCTGCCGTGCCTGTCCGACATCAGGTAGACGCCCGGCTCATACGGCAGCGACAGCGCCTTATCCCGCAGCTCTTCCCAGGTCATGCGCGTTCCCCTTTCCGCGTAAACTCAAAAAAGCTGCCCTAAGCGCGGTGCGCCCAGGGCAGCCATGCTGAACGATACTCAGAAGATTTCTTTTACCAACATCTCGGAAAGCGCCTTGACCGCTTCTTCCTCGTCGGGACCCTCGGCGATCAGATTGACACGGGTACCTTTTGTAATGCCCATCGACAGGACGCCCAGGAGACTCTTGGCGTTGATCCTGCGTTCCTCCACTTCCACCCAAATACTGGACTTGAATTCGTTTGCTTTCTGAATGAAATAAGTAGCCTGCTTGTTATGCAGACCGGACTCGCACTTAACAATGGACTGCTGCATGTACATTTTCGTGTCACTCCCTCAAAAATTGGCGTGGAAACTCTTCACTGCTCATATCATAGCAAATAAACCAAAAAAGTCAATGCGTTTGATTAAAATTCCACAATGGTCACGCCGTCCTCTCCCTCGCCGTAAACGCCGAGGCGGTAACTTTTTACCTGCTTATTCCGCCTCAACTGCGCCTGAACGGCCTTTCTGAGGACGCCTGTACCCTTTCCGTGGATGATACGCACGGAGTGGAGATTGGAGAGGATTGCCTCGTCGAGGAAGCGGTCGAGCACGCCCATGGCCTCAAGTGAGTCCATCCCGCGCAGATCGAGCTCCGAGGAGGCGGGGGTGTTGCGCAGCTCCCGCTGCGCTCGCTCAATGAATTTTTTCGTGTCGGGCTGCATCTCGTTCTCGAGAAGATACACCTCGTCAGGCCGAGCGCTGATCTTGAGGATGCCGGCCTGAAGCTGATAGCTGCCGTCCTTATTGACGGCAAGGACGGTCGCCCTCGTACCGAGCTTGAGAAGCTCCACCGTGTCGCCCGGGCGGGCGGCGCGGCTGGGCTTGGGCCGCTCGACGGGCGTTTTCCCGGCGTTGAGCTTCGCCTCCGCTTCGTTGAGCGAGCGGCGCAGCTCCGTCTGGCGCTCATTGAGGCCCTGCGCGTCGGCCATTTCGCGCATCTGCTTGCGCAGCTCCTTGAGCTCATCGAACGCCGCGTTGGCGGTGCGGCGCGCGTCGTCAATGATAGCCTGCGCCTCGGCGCGCGCCTTCTGCGCGGCTTTCTCGCGTTCTTTCCGGATTTCGGCGTAGTACGCGTCGGATTTCATTTTGTTCTGCTCGGTCTCGAGGCGGAGGCGCTCGGCCTCGGCCTTGGCTTTCTCCATCTGCTGGCGCTGCTGCTCGAGCTGATTGAGCAAGTCCTCAAAGTTCACGTCGTTCTCGCCGACGAGATCGCGTGCGGACTTGATGATGTCATCGGAGAGGCCGAGGCGGCGGGAGATGGCAAACGCGTTGGATTTGCCGGGGATGCCGATGAGCAGGCGGTAGGTCGGCTTGAGCGTCTGCACGTCGAATTCGCACGAGGCATTGATGACGCCCGCGGTACGCATGGCGTAGAGTTTGAGCTCGGCATAGTGCGTAGTCGCGGCGACTCTCGCCCCGGTCTTGCGGCAGAACTCGATGAGCGCCACGGCAAGCGCCGCGCCCTCGGCGGGGTCGGTGCCGGCACCCAGCTCGTCGAACAGGACGAGCGAGCGGCTGTCGCACACCCCGACGATCTCGACGATGTTCTTCATGTGGGCCGAGAACGTGGAGAGCGACTGTTCGATGGACTGCTCGTCGCCGATGTCGGCAAGCACGCAGTCGAAGGTGGAGAGATAGCTCCCGTCATCCGCGGGGATGTGAAGGCCGCATTCGGCCATCAGCGTCAGGAGTCCCAGGGTCTTGAGCGTAACGGTCTTGCCGCCGGTATTCGGCCCGGTGATGATGAGCGTGTCGAAATCGGTGCCGAGACGGACGGAGATCGGCACGACCTGATGGCGGTCGATGAGCGGATGGCGGGCGTTTTTCAGCTCGAGTTTCCCGTCCGTGCGGATCTCCGGCTCCATGGCCTTCATATCGAAGGACAGCTTTGCGCGGGCAAAGATCACGTCGAGCGCGACGAGCATCTCGTAGTTGCGGGTGATGGGTTCCCGGTAGGCTGCGGCTTCGGCGGAGAGCTCGGCGAGGATGCGCTCGATCTCCTTCTGCTCCTTGACAGCCAGCTCGCGCAGGGCGTTGTTGGCGTTGACGGCCTGCATCGGCTCGATGAAGAACGTGCTGCCGGAGGCGGAGACATCGTGTACGAGGCCCGGGATCTCGTTCTTGCACTCGCTCTTGACGGGGACGACGTAGCGCCCCTCACGGATGGTGACGATCGGCTCCTGCAGGACCTTCGCGTACGACGGCGAGGAAATGACCTTTTGCAGGGATTCGCGGATCTTGCCGCTCTGCAGGCGGATATGGCGGCGGATGTCGGCGAGTGCGGGACTCGCCGCGTCGGCGATCTCCTCCTCGGAGAGGATGGCGTTGGAAATTTTCTCCTCAAGGTACTTGTTGGCGGTAAGTTCCAGGAAATAAACGTCCAGGCAGGAGGAAACGGCGTCCGTCTCCGCGTAGCCCTTGACCGTCCGCGCGCAGCGCAGCGATGAGGCAATCTGGAGCAGTTCTTTCGTGCCGAGCGTGCCTCCGCGGTCGGCGCGGTCAAGACTGGCGCCGACGTTCTTGACCTCGCGGAAGCCGGGCGAGCCCTTTGTCTCGATCAGGCGGCAGGCGGCGCTCGTCTCTGAGAGCAGGCGGCGGATGTCGTCCGCGTCGTTCCGCGGGGAGATGGCGCGGCAGCATTCCTTCGCCGCCTCGGAGACCGCATGAGAAGCCAGAAGCTCGGCAACGCGGTCGAGCTCCAGCTTTCGGATGGATTTTTCATAGAGTTCTGACATATGTTATCCTCGGAATCAGGTTAATAGTAGGGATTTATAAAAATCGAGCGTGGAAAAACCGCGCTCCAGCTGCGTAAGAAGATACGTCTCCGCAATGTCGGAGAGCTCTTTTTCCGCCGCGCCGCCGAGCGAGAACGAAAAAAGCCGGGACGCGTCGCACCCGGTGAGGTATCGGAGCGCGGCAAGGCTCGCCGGTCCGACAGGCAGACGCAGTCCATCCAGCTCAGGCGACTCGCACCCGGCGCACTGCAGCACGCCGTGGGAGAGATTGAATCGGTCTGGCTCCTCCGCACCGCAGAGCACGCAGCCGTCGAGCGTGGGCTCGTAGCCCGCGAGGCAGGCCACGCGCAGCTCGAACGCGGCCTTGACCAGAGCCTGCGGACGGCGCAGACGGCTGAGCGCGTAGAGCGAGTTGAGCGTCAGCGAGAGAAGCTGCCCGTTGGGCGAATCCTCCTGCGAGACGACCTCGGCCACCTGCGCGAAGTACGACGCGAGCGACAGCAGCTCCAGATCGCTGCGAAGGCCGAGAAACATCTCCTTCGGTTCCGCTTCGTTGATCGTGGCACGGCCCCGGTATTCGAACACGGTGAACTCTGAAAACGTCAGAAGCTGGCAGGCGCTCTTGCACGGGCTGGTCTTCCTGCGGACGCCTCTCGCCCGGAGAGTCATTTTCCCGTGCTCGCGGGTCAGAACGGTCAGAAGCTTATCCGCGTCGGCATATTCGGTCTCGCGGAGGACAAGCCCCTCCAGCTTGAGATACATGGCGTCCTCCTGTGCGGGTCGTCAGGTCGTCTCCGGCGGCTGCTCCCGCAGTGATTTCTGATAAAACAGGTACGCCTCCGGCGCGCCTGTCTCGCAAAAAAGGCTCCAGAAAAACTGTGCGTCCATGTTTCGTTCCTCCTGCTTTCTTTCTGCCTTTAGGATGGGCCGCGGCGGCGGTCTTCATCCCCGGAAGAATGAACGAAACGAACGGCGTAAAACCGTGAAATTTCTCTATTCGTAGCCGAAGTTGCGCACCTGGCTGACGCTGTCGCGCCAATTCTGCTTGACCTTGACCCACGTCTGGAGATAGACCTTGGTGCCCATGAATTTCTCGCAGTCCTCACGGGCCATCGTGCTGATCTTTTTGAGCATCGCGCCCTGCTTGCCGATGATGATGCCCTTGTGGCTGGCCTTCTCGCAGTAGATGGTCGCGTCGATGTCGATGATGCCGCTGTCGCGCTCGGAGAACTTCGTGATCTCCACGGCGGTGCCGTGCGGCACCTCGCGCTCGAGGCACCAGAGGAGCTTCTCGCGGATGATCTCGGCCATCACCTGCCGATCGGGCTGGTCGGTGACCATGTCGTCCGGAAAGAGCTGGGGGCCGGGCTTGGCAAATTTCAGTACCTCGCCGAGCAGTTCCTCCACGCCGTCGCCGTTTTTTGCGGAGATGGGCACGATCGACGCAAAGGGGAACGCCGCGCTGTACGCCGCGATGACCGTAAGGAGCATGTCCTTCTCCACGGTGTCGATCTTGTTGATGACGAGGACAACCCGCATCCCTGCCGCCTGAAACTGCGCGAGGAGTTCCTTTTCCTGTTCGCCAACGTTCGCAATGGGGTCGACGAGCAGCAGAACGCCGTCCACGTCCGTCACCGACTGACGGACGACGTCCACCATATAGTCGCCCAGGCGCGTACGCGGCTTGTGGAAGCCCGGCGTGTCCTGGAAGACGACCTGTGTCTGACCGCGGTTGAACACGCCGCAGATGCGGTTGCGCGTGGTCTGGGGCTTGTTGGAGACGATGGAGACTTTCTCGCCGATGATGCGGTTCATCAGTGTGGACTTGCCGACGTTGGGGCGGCCGGCGATCGTAATCATTGCGGATTTTGTAATCATTGGCTTCCTCTCTCAGCGGGGCAGCACGATGTCGGCGAGGATCTTTTCCTCCCTCGCGCGCATCTGCCTCTTCATGGGGCCTTCGTCCAGATGGTCGTAGCCCAGCATATGCAGGACGGAATGGATGGCGAGATACCCGATCTCGCGGCGGAGGCTGTGGCCGTACTCCACGGCCTGCCTCGCGGCATGCTCGGCCGAGATGACCATGTCGCCAAGCGGCAGGAGCCCGGTCTCGGGGTCGATATCCTCCGAGACATCAGGCGGGAACGCGCCGGGCGCGAAGTTGAACATCGGAAAGGACAGCACGTCCGTCGCGGCGTCGATCCTGCGCGTCTCGCGGTTGATGGCGCGGATGGTCTCGTCGTCCGTCACAAGGACGTTGATCTCGCAGGGGACGTTCACGCTCTCCGCGTCCAGAGCAGCGGTGATGCAGCGGCGCAGATGCGGGCCGAGCGTCACGCGGCGGGCGCTGCCGCGCTCAAAGAGCAAATTGATCTTGTGTTTCATTTCTCTCTCTTTCTCTGGTGGAACGTCTTCCCGGGCACGGGCGGCTTTTTCTGCTCGTACCTCTCATAGGCCGCGACGATCTTCTGCACAAGAGCGTGGCGCACGACATCGCTCGCGGTGAGACGGCAGATGGCGATGTCGGACACGCCGTCCAGCACGCGCAGCGCCTCCTTGAGACCGCATGTCTTGTCGGGCGGCAGGTCGATCTGCGTGATGTCGCCGGTGATGACGATCTTGGAGCCGAAGCCGAGGCGGGTCAGGAACATCTTCATCTGCTCGCGCGTGGTGTTCTGCGCCTCGTCGAGGATGATGAAGCTGTCGTCCAGAGTGCGGCCGCGCATATAGGCGAGCGGCGCAACCTCGATGTTGCCGCGCTCGACGTACTTGTTGTAGGTGTCCGTGCCGAGCATGTCGAAGAGAGCGTCGTAGAGCGGGCGGAGATAGGGGTCAACCTTGTTCTGAAGGTCGCCCGGCAGGAAACCGAGCCGCTCTCCCGCCTCCACGGCGGGCCGTGTCAGGATGATGCGGTTGACCGCCTTCGCGCGGAACGCGGCCACGGCCATTGCGACGGCGAGGTACGTCTTGCCCGTGCCGGCGGGGCCGACGCCGATGGTGATGGTGTTTTTTCCGATGGCCTTGAGGTATTTCTGCTGGCCGATGGTCTTGGCCTTGACGGGCTTGCCCTTGGCCGTGATGCAGACCACGTCCTTGGCAATCTCGTTGATTTTTTCCTCGTTACCGGTGTTCACAAGGTCAATCAGGTAGCGAACCTTCTGCTCGTCGATCACCTCGCCCTTGGCGGCGAGGGACAGCAGGCCCTCAATGGCGCGCGCGCCCTTGTCGGCGGCTTCCTCGTCACCCTGTACCTTGAGCTCTGTGTCACGGTTGGTGATGTGCACGCCGAACTCCCGCTCGATGCGCTTGATATTCTCGTCCAATGAGCCGAAAACACTGATGAGCTGCTCGATGCGCTCGGCATTAATCATTCTTTCTGCCATTCCTGTTCAATCACCTTCAAATAGTTTGGCGTCAACCGGCCGGGCGATCATCTCGCGGCACTCATAGGTGCCGGTGAGACGGTAGATGCCGTCCGCGCGGCAAAGCGCGGTATTGTCGCGGAGAATCGTCCCGGCGATCATGTCGGCACGCGCCGCGTCCGATGCGCCGCGCTTCAGGAGCGCTTCGGCGAAGCCCTGTTCCAGCTGCGTCCGGGTCAGGGCGCGGGCCGTGCAGGTCACCGTCTCCAGGCGAACCGGGAGCTCGTAGCCGCCCGGGAGCGTCAGCGTCCGATATACGGTCATTTTATCACACTTCCCGGGAAGAATTCCACTGTCTGAGGAGATTTTTATTCTTTTTCTGCCGAAGATCAGGTATCGAGTCGTTTTTACGGCGCCCGGCAACGATTTTTCCCAGAATTCTTCCGGAATCTCGGCGTTCTGTTCGCGCCAGGTGCGCGCATAAACTTCCGCGATGGCGCGGCAGGCGTGCGTGCAGTAGCCGTAATCGGCGTAGCCGGAGACGAGGAGCTGGCCCTTCACCACCGTCTTCCCCACCTCGCACGCAGGATAGCCGGAGAGCACCGAAAAGTCGGTGACGAGGCCGTCCCGCGAGGCGATCAGATTCGTGGGGGCGCGGCGGTCGGTCACTTTGGCCGGCTCCTTCCGTTCCCGGACGACCACCGTAGCGACGCCGCCGGAGGTGTTGACGGTCAGCCACTCGAGCCGGGGCAATTTCAGAAGCATTTTGTTTTTGAGCTCCTGCGGCACAATGGAGCGGCACGGCGTGCCAAACCCCACGCCGAGCGAGCGCAGCTCCCGCACGATCTGCACGGACGGGACGGCCGCATTGCCCTCCACGCGGATGAACCAGACATATCTCGGTGCCAGCGCAACGAGCACCAGTGTCAGCGCCGCAAGCGCGAGCAGCAGCTTCCGCCGGCGCAGGAAACGAAGATTCACCGGAAGGCCGAACTCCGCGGCTGCCTCCGCCTTGGACTGCGACTTTTCAAGGAGCTTCAGTACCCGGGCGCAGTCCCGGCGGTGTACGCGAAACTCGCAGGTGAACTCATCCGGCTTTTCGACGCCCCAGAACAGGACGCGCGCGCGGGTGAGACGGTTGAGCGCCGTCTCCGGCGCGGCCCCCCGGACGCGGATGAGAAACCAACCCAGCAGGAAACGCACAAACTCAGTCATGGCCGCTCTCCGCGAGCAGCTCAATCTTCTCCAGCTCCCCGCCCACCACCAGATACTCCCGGTTCATCATCCGAATGGTCAGCCGCCGCCCGGTGACGCGCACCGTGCCGAGATTCAGCGCGACGGCCACCGTCTCGTCCGTGTATTCCAGAATTCCCCTGTGGTGCTCAAGCGAGAGCTGAGAAAATCCGGTCAGCTCCATTTTGGGCAGACCCGCCGCGATTTCGCCCGGCAGATCGAGCTTTTCCGACGCCTCCGTGAGCAGCTTGCGCGGTTTACGCATACGCATTCCTCCATCCCCGGTACAATCTATGCGCGGCAGTCAAGCTTCTTGCCCGCGCCGCATAGATTCTGACGAGGTGATGGACGTGCGTTCAGAACGTACCTTTGTGCAATGGCAGTCTTTTCTTGGTTTTCTGGCATTTCTCTCTCTGATCGGCGCCTGGCTCGTCTCGTCGGAAACGGCGATCGGCGCGGCAAAGGCGTCGCTCTCGCTGTGCGGCGAGGTGCTGATCCCGGCACTGTTCCCGTTTTTTGTACTCTCCCAGCTCTTCATCCGACGCGGCTACGACCGGTATCTGACCGCCCTGCTCCGGCCCGTCATGGGACCGGTGTTC